>Ga0265295_1000075_pt1 | contig 194911 bp, 203 predicted proteins | sample Munlansysbiofilm_FD_192503 | JGI IMG/M metagenome (GOLD analysis project Ga0265295, IMG submission 192503) | Leachate microbial communities from a municipal landfill in Southern Ontario, Canada - Methane capture system biofilm | ecosystem: Engineered > Solid waste > Landfill > Unclassified ...
GTTTTCCGTTGTCGTCATACAAGTCTATTACGTCCTCGTATTTTGGCATTTTTTACCTCCGTTCAATTTTTGCAGGATTGGGTCCTGCTCCCCTTGCAGTTCGCGTAATCTGTTATCCTAATATAAAACCAACCATTAAACACTGTTCAAATGATAAAAAAATGCAAAATGCGCGTACCTGGCGCTGTTTTAGTGTTACCTGGTATTTAAATGAAATAACCCGGCCGGCTTTCCGGCCGTGATTTCGGGGTTCAGTCGCGTTTCGCTTTCGCCATCATGCCCGTCTCGTACTTCTCGAGATGAGCTGCAAAATCGGGTACCATACCGTAAGGTATGCCTGCGGCCATCTCGTCGGCGGCCATGTCGGTCCTCCTGCGGCAGCCGTAACAACCCAGAGATACGTTGGGTTTTTGCGTTACGAGGGGATATGACGTAACATCCTCGCAGGTGCACTGGAACGCCGAAGTGCTGAACTCCGACCTCCCTCCCTTTTCTGCCGAGGCGAATACCACGATCCAATACAGTCTCTCGGGGATGTCGACCAGGACGACTACGTCCGGCTGGAAATCTGCGTCCTTCAACGGACATACGACCTGACCGGCCATCCGTACAGACGGGATCTTCCGGTCGGATATCGTCTTGGCCGCCGCTTCAGGGGAATCAAATCCTCCGATGTTATAGTGGAAGGTGCCGTCGGCCACCTTTTCGGGGGTTTCGGCTATGCCCAGCGCGGACGAGCCCACATGACAGCTCTGGTCCTCCGGCCTCATCGTGATGCGCTCGCCCTTCCTGGCACGCATGACCGCCTGGCAATGGGACATCTGGCCTTCCGGCTTCCTGTATCCTCCCGGAAATTCCTCTCCCTCGGGCACCAGCTTCACGGCCACAGGCTCGTACCTCAGTTTCAAGACGGATTTTATCTTCGACGCATATACTGAGTTGTCGACAAGAAGATGAGACATGGTTCAGATAGCGGAACCCGACGTAATAAACGTTGTGTGAGCGAAAAAGAAGTGAAAAGAAAGTAAGTGGTTTTGATAGTCAGGTTACGGGCGGGCTCATCCCTTGACCGCTTTGACCATGGCCGCCATGTTTTCGTCGGGGGTCGCGGTTGCGATACCGCATCCGGAAGAGATGACGTTGAATCCCGCCTTGACGGAAGCCTGGGTTCCCTTGATGACCTCTTCGGGGGTTCCCTGGAAGAGGGGCTTGACGGACCCGACGTTTCCGACGAGTACGGTCTTTCCGCCGACGTGCTCGACGGCTTTGAAGGGGTCGACCTTCTCCTCGATGGATAGTCCGGTGACTCCGGTCTTGACCATCATCTCAAGGATGGGCAGGGTGTCTCCGCATATGTGGAGAACGGAGTATCCGCCCTTTATCGCTGCGAGGGACTCGGAGACGAACTTTCCGGATGCGTCGTGGAACATGTCAGGAGCGATCATGTCGGTGGACGCGGTGGGCTCGGACATCTGAATGATGTCTGCTCCTCCGTCGATGAGCGCCTGGCAGTATGCCTTGCACACGGGGGTGACCCCGTTGACCCAGTTGGATACCTGCTCGGGGTCCATCATCATTCCGAAGACGAGGTTCTCGGTGCTGACCATGTGGCCTGCCAGGGAGAAGGGTCCGGTGTTTCCGGCAACAATGCAGTAGTCTTCGCCGTGGGTCTTCTTCATGATGCCCATGGCTTTGATGACTTCGGCGGGCCTTCCGCCGGCGATGAACTCCTCAGGGGACATTAGTCCGTCGGGGCTGTCGTATTCGCCGGTCATTGGGTCGAAGTGGTAGGGGTGTTTTTTGATCATCGGTGCGGCGTCCCTCTTCTCGACGGCGACGTTGCATCCGAGCCTCTCGGCCTCTGCGGTCAGGCAGAAGGGGGCCCTGCAGCACTCGAAACCGAAAACATCGGCCTGCGCAGATCCCAGTTTTGCCATAAGCTCAGCGGACTTGTGGGCCTCGGGCCATGCGGCTCCGACCTTGTCCATCTGTCCGAGCGTGGCGGACTGTGTGAAGATCGCTACCGGAGGCCTGTCGAGGTCTTCCTGTTTCATCGCTGCAAGCACTCTTTCTCTTGGAGTCATTGACATAGATTATTTCTCCTGCGGTAAGAATAACCTACTATTATTTAACGTTCAGGGGAAATGAGTTTGGGAGACCGAAACCTCATCCCAGTTCCATATCTTCCAGTCCGGAAAGCTTGCCCAGCTCCATTATCCCGAGATCCGACACTCCGTAGATCTCCGCATTGCCTATATCACATCCGCGCAATGCGGGAGCCATGGACGAACCCTCGGACAGCAGGTCGCTGCCCATCGAGAAAGGGCTGAAAGGAGGCAGGACGAGAACCCCTTCTTTCCTGGCCAGGACGAAACAGTGTATCTTGGTCCCTCCCGACCCCGAACCCGGGATCCTGACCGAAGGGTGCTCGTGACCGATTATCACCGGGCGTGCCCCGGAATCGACGTGTCCGTGCTCCAGCCTGTAGCCTGCGACCTCAATGCCGTCTTCGGCGACCATGTTCCTGCTCGCCAGTATGTTTTGTATGTAGTTGTCGTGGTTGCCTTTTATGACCAGCGTCTCCACGGCCTCGCTGAGAAGATCGAGTATATCCAGGACTTCGGACGACGCCCCGCGCTCAGAACGCTTGAAATCATGTTTTATATCTCCGAGGAGCACCACCCTTTCGGGCTCGTAACGTCCGATTATGCGGTTAAGGGAGTCCCTTATCGTGCCGGTGTTTATGCGGGGGAGGTAGATCCCTTCCTCTTCGAGGGCCTTCTCGTAACCCAGGTGCAGGTCCCCTATGACCGCGGTACGGCCCTTGTCCAGGAGCACGCACCTGTCGCTGGTGATCTTAACGTCCGGAAGGACCTCGAGCGTCCGCATGGATGTCTCGATGCCTTCCCGGCGTATTAATTGAACGCATGCAAGGTTTTTTTGAGTGGTTCCGATATAGACCGGCGATGATAAGGCACACCTTCCGGATCGCCCCTTCCGTCGGAACAAAGAAGGAGAGATACATATGGGAATCGGGGGTCCGCGACTGGGACGATTTCCTGGCCTCCCGAAGCGTATGCGCTGTGCCTGACTACAGGAAGAAAGAATGCGACCTGGCCATTTCGAAAGCGAGCGAGCTCTTGGATGACGGCGACGCGGCCGGACTGAACGGCCTCCTCCCGAAATCCGAACAGTGGCGCCTTTTCGGAGAGTTCGGGGACAGGGCCGCATACCTCGACATAGAGACTGACGGGCTGGAGAGGGATTCGCTCGTTACCGTGGTGACGGTGCATACCGTCAAAGACACCGTCACGCTGGTCCACGGCAGGGGCCTCGATGACGGCGCCATATCCGATGCGTTGGACGGCGCGTCGATGCTCGTGACCTTCAACGGCAGCTGCTTCGACCTCCCGGTGCTGAGGGAAAGCTTTCCGGCACTGGACCTGACACTGCCGCACCTGGACCTTAGGTTCGCCTCCCGGAAGGTCGGATACAGGGGAGGGCTGAAGAACCTGGAGGCCGAGATCGGAATATCCAGGGACGAGGGCATACAGGGCGTGGACGGTTTCGAAGCGGTACGTCTCTGGAAGCGCTGGTGCGGCCGCGGTGACGCCGATTCCCTGGAAAGGCTCACCGAATACAACAGGGCCGACACCGTCAATCTCAAAAGGGTGGCGGATGCCGTGTATCCCAGATTGGTGAGGGAATATGCCGGTTACATCTGGTGACCTTCGTTCTTTCGAGTATGCGGCCGGGCGGGCGGCCGAGGCCATCGCGTCTGCGAAGAGCGCTCTCGTGATATCGCACATAGACGCCGACGGGATCGCCGCCGGTTCGATAGCCTCCCTCGCGCTGGGGCGTTTGGGAATCGGGCACAGCGTGATCTTTGAAAAGAAGATCACCGAAGAAGTTGTGAACAAAATAAACTCCAGCACCGAGGACATAGTCTGGGTATGCGACCTGGGAAGCGGTTATCTTTCCGAGTTCAGAAAGGACGGCCTCGTAATCACGGATCATCATGTACCGGACACGAGGAGTAAGCGAAGACAGGCGACCCTGGACGATTTTTCTGCCGTGTACCACGTGAATCCTCACTGCTTCGGAATGGACGGGTCGATAGAGATAAGCGGCTCAGGTTCGACGTACATGGTGGCTAAAAAACTGGACCCCCGAAACATCGACATGGCATATCTGGCACTTATCGGTGCGGTGGGAGATTTCCAGGACAGCAGGGAATCCGGCATGATCAGCCTTAACCGCACAATAGTGGACGAAGCCGTGAGGGCCGGAGATATTGTTACGGAGAAGGATCTGAGGCTTTTCGGGAGGGAGACCAGGAATCTGGTGCAGTTCCTGCAGTACAGCAGCGACCCGGAGCTCCCAGGATTATCGAATTCGGGGCAGTCGTGCGTCAAGTTCTTCTCCCAACTGGGGATAGATCTGAACTTCGGGGGGAGGCCCAGGTCATGGAACGACCTAACGCCGCCCGAGAAAAAGAGGGCTACCGAAAAACTCCTGAAAATGCTCGGTAACCCGACCGACGCGAAGCATCTGTACGGAGAAGTATATACTCTTCCGCGTTTCGAACCCGGCTCCGGGCTCAGGGACGCGAAGGAGTTCGCCACGATCCTGAACTCATGCGGAAGGTATGAAGATGCGGAGACGGGCATGAGGATCTGTTGCGGCGACCGCACCGCGCTGGAAGATGCGGAACGCAACCGTACCGAGCACAGGCGGAACATCTCCGCCGCCATAAGCTACGTCAAGGATAACCATCTGATACGCGAAAGTCGGTTCGTCCAGTACTTCGACGCGGGGGACCAGATCAAGGAGACCGTGGTCGGCATCGTCGCAGGCATGATGCTCAACTCGGACGGGTGCAAAAAGTGGCTCCCGATAATCGCCTTCGCCGATGCGGAGGACGGAGTGAAGGTTTCGGCACGCGCCGACCGTGCGCTGGTGGACAGGGGGCTGAACCTCTCGGCCGTCATGAAGAAGGCGGCGGAGCTGGTAGGCGGTTTCGGAGGCGGTCACAGCGTGGCCGCCGGTGCCACAATCCCGCCCGAGAAGAAGGAGGAATTCCTCGAGATAGTCGAGGACCTTGTTTCCTGCCAGGTCATTTGAGCAGCATGTAGAGCACCGCCTTCTGAGCGTGCAGCCTGTTCTCGGCCTGGTCGAATATGACGCTGTGTTCGCCGTCTATCACTTCGGAGGCTATCTCCTGTCCCCTGTGAGCGGGCAGGCAGTGCATCACGATGCAGTCGGGCTTGGCGATATCCAGGAGCTCTCTGTTTATCTGGTACATCTTGAATATCCTGAACGCCTCCTCCACAGGCGTCTCGTCACCCATGGATATCCATGTGTCCGTGTAGAGGATGTCGGCGTCCACGCACGCCTCTTTCGGGTCGTGGGACGCGATAATCTTGCTTCCGTTCTCGTCCGCTATGCGTGAGGCCTTCAGCATTATCTCGGCGTTGGGCATCCTGACGGCGGGGCAGCATGCTACCATGTCCAGTCCGAGTATCGCCGAGGCGTAGAGCAGGGAGTTGCACACATTGTTTCCGTCTCCGAGGTAGACGAGCTTCTTTCCGCGGAATCCGCCTTTCCTCTCTTTGATCGTGACCATGTCCGCAAGGGCCTGGCACGGGTGCTCGAGGTTGTCCAGCCCGCTTATGACGGGCACGGAAGCGAACTCGCCGAACTTGTCCATGGTCTTGTAGTCCTTTGCACGGTACATTATCCCGTGGACGAATCTGCTCATGACCTTTGCCGTATCTTCGACCGTCTCTCCGTGGTCCATCTGCATCTTGGATTCGTCGATGTAAAGCGCGTGCCCTCCGAGCTCCGTGATAGCCACATCAAAAGATATTCGCGTCCGGGTACTGGGTTTTTCGAATATCATTGCGAGGGTCTTTCCTGTCAGCGGGTCCCCGTGGTTTCCGCGCTCCTGCTTCATCTGTATCGCCAGATCGACAAGCTCGGGCCATTTGTCCTGCATGTCCACTACTGAAATTAGATCCCTCTTGGCCATGGGCTCAGATGATTTTGTTCCTATAATAAGGGTGGTGCCTGAAGCTGCGATCGGTGAATGACCGACGTCCCCAAGCAAGAATCTTTATGTACATTCAATCTATCAAGCGCTCAGTACATGGCCGGGATAGGGTAGCTTGGTTATCCTGGGGGACTGTGGATCCCCCGACTCGGGTTCAAATCTCGGTCCCGGCCCCTACTTTTTAAGGAGTTAAACTATGGCATGGAACGGCACCCTCGAAAAGATCGACGATTACAGGTGGCGCATACCCAAGGGCGAAGTCGCCTGCATGCGCACGGATGCCGTGATATATGCCAGCAGCGAAATGATCCCTCAGATACGTTCCGACAACGCTCCGGCACAGGCCGCCAACGTCGCATGCCTCCCCGGCATAGTCGGTAATTCCCTGGCAATGCCCGACATACACTGGGGATATGGCTTCCCCATCGGAGGCGTCGCCGCAGTGGACGCGGACGAGGGGAGCATATCTCCCGGAGGCATAGGTTTCGACATAAACTGCGGAGTGCGTCTTATAAAGACCGACCTCACGGTAGAGGACATAGGCGGGAACAGGAAACGCCTTATGGAGGAGCTCTACGCGAACGTCCCCTCCGGCCTGGGTTCCAAAGGCCTCACCAGACTCGGCAGCAGAGAATTGGACGAGGTCCTCCTCTGCGGTTCGGAATGGGCGGTCGAGAACGGCTACGGATGGGAGAGCGACCTGGAGACAACGGAAGAGGGAGGATGCATGAAGGATGCCGACCCTTCGCTGGTCAGCGACAGGGCCAGGAAGAGGGGGCTTCCCCAGCTGGGCTCCCTCGGGTCCGGCAACCACTTCCTCGAACTGGACGTTGTCGACGAGATCTTCGACGAGAAGGCCGCCAAGGCCTTCGGACTCGAGAAGGGGGCCGTCACGATAACGGTGCATTGCGGGTCCAGAGGGTGCGGTCACCAGATCGCCACGGATTATCTGCAGGAGATGGAACGCTACATCTCGGATAACAAGATCGGCCTTCCCGACAGGCAGCTTGCGTGCGCCCCTCTGAAATCGAAGGCAGGCGACGATTACTACAAGGCCATGTGCTGCGGCGCCAACTACGCCTGGGCCAACCGGCAGATGATAATGCATTGGGTCAGAGAGTCTTTCGAAAAGGTGATGGACCGGTCTGCGGAGGATATGGGGATGGGGCTCGTCTACGACGTGGCCCACAACATCGCGAAAAAAGAGACCCATGCCGTGGAGGGGAGCAACAGGGAAGTGGTCGTCCACAGGAAGGGCGCCACCAGAGCTTTCGCGGCAGGACGGAAAGAGATCACCCAGAAGTACAGGGACGTGGGCCAGCCCGTGATAATACCCGGAGATATGAGCTCCGGTACGTACGTACTTCTCGGACAGAAGGGCGCAATGGAGCAGACTTTCGGTTCGACATGCCACGGCGCCGGAAGGAAGATGTCGAGGAAGTCCGCATCCCATGGCAACACGGCCGCGAACATAAAGAGGGACCTGGCCGACATGGACATCGTGCTTCTCAGCGGGTCCGACGAGGGCCTCACCGAAGAGGCTCCGGAAGCCTACAAGGATATAGACATGGTAATACAGGTCGTGTGCGGAGCGGGGATCTCCTCCAAGGTGGCCAAGCTGTCGCCCATCGGCGTAGTAAAAGGATGAACTTCCCGATCACGGGCCAATCTGCCCTTCGATGACCGTGTATGCTCCGATCGCAATGAAAAGCACCGGGACGAGCCAGCGCTCGGCCCTGTCCAGTATGCTCTTCACGGAAGGGACGTTGCTGATATGCTTTCCCGCCAGAGCGATGCCGAAAATGCATACTATCGCAACGATGATCATTATCATAGCCTCGCCCAGTTCCATGCCTGTAAGGAGCGGTATATAAACCCCGAAATCATCGAAGCTTAGAATCAGCGCAAGAACGGCGAACTGCGTGGCCGGTCCGAATCCTTTGGTGTGGGCGGCGACCGTGCCGGCGACTTCGAGCTCCTCTTTCGCGCCCTTCGGGCGGACAAGCGCATATATCCCCATTGCCAGGGGTATCAGGCCTATCCATGACAGCATCCGGTCGTTGGGAATATGCACCAGTCCCAACGCCACCGTTGCGGATATCATCACCGCCAGGATGCTTCCTGCAATGTAGCCCGTCCCGATCGCACGCCTCCTCTCGCTACCGGCTTTTCCCGCGGGCGCCGTGCCGTAGAACATGGCCAACAATACTACCTCATCAAGGCTGGTCGCCACTACGGTCAACAGTGCCAGGATCAAAGTTCCGATAATATCCATGTCGGTTAGGTCCCCGGGTGATTTTGATTTGATTTTTCACATATTATGCCGGTGATGATCCGACCCCTCAGGTTCCGTTAGAACGCGGGACGTTTGCATGCTATTTTTGCGGCCCGGATTTTGTGCCGGAGGCCCGTATCTTCCGATACAGGCCGACCTCACGGACGAAGGAGCATTCCAGTAAAGCAAGAACTGCTCTTTTCTTATCGGTACCCGGTGCCCATTACTGCAGATTGTGAATATGACGTCACATCCCCAGTATCTTTTTTGCCGCATGCCCGACCGCATCGCGCTTGTCCTTGGGAGAGGACACGAGGACCGCCCATCTGAAGGTATCGCGTGACTGCAGGGCCTTTGCGATCGTCGACAGCTTTGTTATGCTGCGCACCCTGTTACCATCCAGTATCGAAACGTCCGTCTTCCCGATACTGATCTTCGAAAGGAGGGCCGACTCGGAAGGTATGTCCACGGCCACATCCGAGATGTCCGTTCCTGCCAAGTCCGCTATCTCCTGTTCCAGCATCTTGCGGTCTTCATAAGACGCATATTGTGCCAGATCGCGGGATTGGTCCGGGGAGAGGTCTGCCACGTATCCTACCATTGCCTTTTTGTAAAGCCTGCGGTTCATAAGATTCCTTACGATGCTCCTTGCGCTGCCCCCGTGGACCTCAAGAGACGATATCAGGTCGGAGTCCGTCATCAGATACATGTCCCGGAGGTCCAGGTCCGAAGCTTCGACGGCCTTGTTGAGCATCGCACCCGCGATGCGCACCGTCTCGTGGTAATAGACGGAGGTATACATCAGTGACCTGGAGACCATAAGCCCCTCTGCGGCAGTGACTCCTCCCCTGTTCAGGACGATGCGGTCGTTGAAGACGCGCATCATGGAGATTATGCGATCGGTATCCACGGCGCCGTGGGTGACCCCGGTGTAATGGGCATCCCTGACCAGATAGTCCATCTGGTCCGAGTCGACCGGGCCGTGGATTATCTGATGCAGATAATCTCCCGAAGTAAAATAGGACTGGCCGTTCTCCTGGGAGAAGGCTTCTAGACACATGGCGGGAGATTCCGGGTACGCTATCAGGTCGCAGACCTTCCGCGGGGATATCCCGGCTGCCCCCAGCATCTCCGCTATGGGCACTTCCGCGCCGAACAGTTCCTCGTCTTTTTCGCTGTATGTTCTGAGCCTTCCTTCGATCAGCATCCTGGCCGCTTGCATGTGGTCAAGACCGAAGCGCATCTCCCCTATCTCGCTCAGAGTGTGCGAATAGGGCATGTGGCATATGTCATGGAGCATTCCTGCCGCCCTCACAGCATCGGACTCTTCTTTCGAAAGTTCCAGAGAGGACGCCATACGGCCCGATAGGTGGTACACTCCCAAAGAATGCTCGAATCTTGTGTGGTTCGCGCCCGGAAAAACCAGGCTGCCCATGCCCAGCTGTTTTATCGATCGCAGCCTCTGCATCTCATGCCTGTCGGCCAGGCCCAGGAATACGCCGTCCAGCACAATGCTTCCGTGAAGAGGGTCTTGGACGGTCTTAAAATCCATTATCACATCCCCCTTCGGGTGATGCGGCATTTGTCGATGCCTATGCCGGGCGGCGTCAGGACCATCACCCGGTCGGAAATCTCCGATGAGAGCCCTCCCCTGTCGTCCGCCATAGCCCTTATGGCTTCGACAGCGTCTCTGCGGCGTTCCTCGCCGTCGGAGAACAGAGACATCTCGATTATCAGTATGTTGTCCTGGAACACCATGTCCGTCACGGCCTTCAGGTCCGTGAAATGCCTGAGCTCCACCGCCTTGACGCAGGTCCCCTGTTCATCTCCGGGTTCGCCGTAGCCTTCCAGATCCACGAACACTTTCTTCCTCTCGGTGTTTCTGCGCTTGTTCCCGAACAATTCGATCACTCGCCGGACTTCCATAGCTTGTCGCCGATATAATGTATGGTCCTGACGGCCTTTCCGGGCATCTTCGCCGACAGTTCCGACGCCGGGCGGAGGGCGACGCCCACTCCGAGGGGGGCGCCGTTTTTAACGTCGCGTATCCAGACCATGTCCCCTTCCCCGATCTCCGGGTCGGCATCGGTGATGCCGGGCCCCATGACGTCTGCGCCGTTGGAAATGAACGGGACCGCGCCCATGTCCACCGTGACATAGCGCTTCGCGGGCTTGTATCTGAGTATCCCCCGTATGGTCAGGAACGGCTTCTCTTCGAATACGAGACCGATTATGTCCCCTCCCACGAATATCAGGCCGTAATCTGTGCTCTCGGCGGTGTCGACCGGATCGCTTTCGCCGAATACCGGTGCGCCCGCCGCCTCTTCGAGAACGGACGAAAGATTTTTCGCATCCTTCTCTCTCATCCTCTTCCTCTTCTTTATCCTTATATCAGACATCTGACGCCCTAATCGGCGGTCAAGTTATCATATTTTCCTATCGCAAAGGCCGTATGATTTAAAGCATCAACACGATATACGAGCGTGAAGGCCTTCAGCGTCATTATGCACGCCGTCTATGCCCTGGCAATCGCCGGACTCATACTTTTTGTAGCACTCGGATTCATACCGCAGAACACGGGCGAGATGCCTTTGGATATCAAGCTCGAAGCGGAAAGCACATACGAAGTATCGGAATCCAACGGGATATTGGAGTACAATTTCTCTGATGCCGTGGATAATCACGAGGGTCCCGCCGACGCGTACACGGAAGCCGGCGTGAAGATACCAGGTACCACGATCTATCCGGATGACGATGCCAGCGTGACCGCGGCTGTGACAGCTGTCAAGGCCTACGCCGTTTTGCATCCCGGCGTTACCACTGTGACCCTCAAAGACAACGACGGCACGGTTCTGACCCAGATGATGATAATGAAGGAAAGCAACGAGATCACCACTAACATGTACACCGAGATCTCGATAACCAACCGCCTCAGGTACGACCTGATGGACATAGCGATCGGAGTAGACCAGCTCAACGACACCGGTACTGTGAGCTACAGGGTGGCAGAGAGCGAACCCACCACGATAAAGACCGGAGAGACCTGTTCCCTGCCCGTCGACATAAGCATCAACAGCCTTAACAGCGCGCTCATAATGCTCACCGGATCGGGCGACACCATGAGCATCTACATGGGATTTGACATTTCCGGAAATTACCTTTACGGGCTTGCGGGGGCCAGCGTATATGCGACCGCCGTGTTCGAGTCCACCACCGATGCCCCCGACGTGGACATCGCCGCCACTCAGATATCAATCACTTCGACCGAGCCGATAGAGCAGCTCCCGTCAGACCTTAACGTCACGGCGACCATTGGCGCCATAAATGTCACCATAGTGAACGGGCCCGGCGGATTCTCCGTAGAGATGGGCGACGGAACGGTGAACATCGTAGACGAGCTCCAGGACCAATATGACGAGGGAGATTACACCATCGAGATCGGCGTATCGCCCGACACCGAGGTGATCGAGCTTACGCAGGAGGAGTATGCGCAGATGCTCGACCTTATCAAGCAGGTGATGGAAGCGGGAGGTGTGTGACCATGACCGAAGATACGACGCTCAAGCAGGACATGAGGCACGGCTCCTGGGGGAAGGGGATACTGGCCGGCGTGCTGAGCTTCCTTTCCATCGTCGTGGTTCCGCTGGCGATAATCTGGTTCCTGCAAGGCCTGGTTGCATCGATGGGCGCGGGCGACGAGATGGAGGGGATATTCAACACCGTGACGGAGACGGTCTGGAGGTTCATGATCTACGGCATTCCCGTGATCGTGCTGGCATTCCTGACGTCTTTCTACGTCAAGGGCAACAAGGCGAAGGTCCTTTTCACGGTCATAGCTTTGTCATACTCGATCGTTTGGCTCTTCCTGGTGTTCCCGGGAGGCGCCTTTCCCGTATCGCTCGACACTTCCGAGTTGTTCTCGGATAGCGAATTCGGTCTTGAAAGTATAGATCTCACCCTAAACTTTTTGGGGATAATGCTAATATTGGTGATAATCATGTTGCTGAGAATGGTACTTTCTTATGCGGTCTACAAGAGCAACCGCGAAAAGTATCTTGAAAAGCTCAGCGAATAAGGTGGATCCGAGATGGGAATCAATATTGCGATCAGGGAGACGGAGTGCCAAAGCGCCCTCTGCAGGGAAATGAAGCTGAAGACGGTAAGGGTGCTCGTGGGGAACCCCGAGGAGTTCGGGGAGGCCGCGGAAATATATCGAACAGTCTCGAAGCAGTGCGCCGTAGACGCAGTTGGCGACTGGACAGCGTTCCTCAAGAGGAACAAGCTCAGCAAGGACACGGACATCGTACATATCGACCTCCTTACCGACGGCGGAGACCTGGCCGCCCTGGAACCCCTCTCGGAGAGACGCTTCTCCGGATGGGTGGACTTCGAGGGGCTCGGCGAGGATTCCCGGAAAGAAGCTTTGAAGAATTCCCTGCCCGAGAATCGGACCACGGAATGGGAGCTGATCTCTTTCGATGAGATGAGAGATACATGTGCCAGGTGTCCGGTCTCATGGGACAAGGGGAGAGGATGCATAGGTTCTTTCGGACCTGACGACAGCCTTCTGCCGGGCATTGCCGCCAAGCATGGATGCGCGATCACGGCTTCGGTGCCCGAGGGTGCGGCCTCCCACAGGATATACGCCCCCGAAGAGGCCGCCGAGCTGCTGAAAGAGGTCGAGACCCTAAGGAAGGCGCTGCCCGAAGAGGGAAAGATGATGGTCCGCAGGTACTCCGGCCCGGTCGACAGGATGGAGGCCGTAGCCAAGATCTGCGTCGAAGAAGGATGCGGACTTTACTTCTTCTGACCGAGACGCTCCATCGCCCAGACCATTTCTCCCGCTAATATCGAGACGGCTTTGACTGCATCCTTGTCCGCGGAGAACTGTGGCGGGTTCAAGGCCCTGAACGTGGTGTGCGGGGTGGACCCGCAGACCACCATCTGGTTACGCAGCATGAAGTTGACCATCTGGGAATATGCGGCGGACGCTCCGTCGTGTGCGGCCACCGCGATGGCGCCTCCGACCTTGCGCCTCAGGCCCATGTCGCCCGTTTCGAGCGAAAGCCCCGCCCTTTCCATGAATATCTTCATCTGTCCCGTCACGCCGCCATAGTACGACGGGCTGGCGAAAACGATCCCGTCGGCCTCCCTCAGCTTGTCCAGCAGTTCGTTGAAGCCGTCTTCTTCGTTGATGCATCTCCCATCGCCCCTCATCTCGCATGACCTGCAGTCATTGCACGGGATGAAATTGTAAGCGTACAGCTGGATGTGCTCCGTCTCGATGCCCTCCCTGGAGAAGATGTCGAGCATGTCCATGATGATGTTGGACGTGTTCCCTATAAGGCGAGGGCTGCCGTTGATCGCAATGAGCTTCATAATATCGGAAGTATCCCGCGCCAGTATAATCTCTTTGCCTGACCCCTGCGTCCAAAAACGTAATACAGACAAGTATTTAGCAATCGATGACCTTCGTGCTCAAGGTGCGAATATGCTCGAAATAAAGAACCTTCACGCCGTGGCCGGGGAGAGGGAGATACTCAGAGGAGTGGACCTTTCCGTAAAGGAGGGGGAGACCTGTATCCTTTTCGGACCCAACGGATCGGGTAAATCGACCCTGCTGTCAGCCATCATGGGATACAGCACCAGTACCATCACTGAGGGGCAGATAATCTTCAAAGGCGTCGATATCACGCATCTTCCCGTCGATGAACGTGCAAAGATGGGCATAGGCATGATGATGCAGAGGCCGCCCAACGTCACCGGCGTGAAACTCGGTGACCTCATTAGGACGACCGCCGACGAGGAATGCGCCGAGGAAGTTCTGTCCGAGGCGAGCGATTTCAGAATGAGCGGTTTCCTGGACAGGGACATAAACGTTGGTTTTTCCGGAGGAGAGATCAAAAGGTCCGAACTTCTCCAGCTGACCGCACAGAGGCCCGACTTCCTGATGCTTGACGAACCCGAGTCGGGCGTAGACCTTCAGAGCATCGACCTTATCGGCAACAAAGTCCACGACCTTCTTTACGACCAGACCAAATGCCGCAGCGGGGGGCCCAAACACGTCTCCGCGCTTGTCATCACGCACACCGGCCAGATCTTGGATTACATCGGTGCGGACAAGGCCTATGTCATGGGCGAGGGAAAGATCAGATGCACTGGGAGGCCCACCGACCTGCTCAACACCATCAGGAAGAACGGATACGGAGAATGCGATTCATGTCAGCAGATAGTGACGATAGAGTAAAGAAGGCCCTCGGAAAGAAGGCCGCCTACGGCGAAGATGTGGACCTCACGAAATATGCGGTAGGCGCCCGCGACGGCCCCGTGATCGAGGACCTCGAAAGTTCCGGGAACGAGTTTAAAGGCACTATGCAGAGCGTCGGCGTTACCACTGACGAGGACGCCCGTTCCGGGACCATAATGTTCATCGACAATTCCCTGAGCCACTGCTCCTCCTGCAATCCGGAGGGAGTGGAGATAATCACCACGCAGCAGGCCCTGAAGAAATACGACTGGGTCAGAGAGCGCATTTGGACCGCGGTGGCGCCCGACAAGGACAAGTTCACGGCCCACACATATCTTGAGCAGTCGGACGGGTACTTCATAAGGGTCAAGTCCGGATACCACATCAAGACGCCGATACAGTCCTGCATGCTCCTGAACGCCGACAAGGTGATCCAGAACGTACACAACATGATCATCGTCGAAGACGATGCGTCGGCGGACGTGATAACCGGGTGCGCGACCAGCCCCCACGCCAACGAGTCCGTTCATGTAGGCGTTTCAGAGATGTTCATCGGAGAGAACGCCGCTCTTTCGTATTCGATGATCCATAACTGGGGAGACAAGACGTCGGTTAGGCCCAGGACCGGCATCACCGTCGGCAAGAATTCACATTTCACCAACAATTACGTGATACTCGACAAAGTGGGTACGCTACAGAGCAACCCCGTGGCGAACCTCAACGGGCCCGGCGCCACCGCCAAGTTCAACTCCATGTGTATCGCGCACGAGGGGTCCGACATCGACAGCGGCTCCATCGTATCTCTTAACAGCAAGGATACATCGGCCGAGATAATCAGCAGGAGCATCACCGTCGGCGGCAGGATGGTCGCCCGCGGAAGGCTCGTTGGTAACGCGCCCGGAGTAAAAGCCCACCTGGAATGCAAGAGCATCATCCTCAAGGACGGCGGCACGACCCTCGCGATACCCGAACTGGAAGCTAACATCTCAGACCTGGAGATGACGCACGAGGCCGCCGTGGGAAAGATCGCCAGAGACCAAATAGAGTATCTGATGTCCAGAGGCCTTTCCGAGGACGAAGCGGTGAGCATGATCGTCAGAGGTTTCCTCTCCGGAGGGATATCCGGGCTCCCGCCTCAGCTTGAAGCCAAGATCAAAGAGGCCACGAGCATGGCCGACCTCGGGAACTGATCAGAAGAACGAGCCCACGGCGTGCTTGTCGACGGCTCTGATCACGTTTCCGTCCGTGTCGCGGAACGAGGTGTACACTCCGATAGGGCCCATCTCCGGGTCCATCATGAACACCACGCCCTCGTCGATCAGGCGTCTGTGGAGGGCATATGGGTCGTCCACCCCGATATAGAAGCCCGTGTCGATCCCGGTGGAGGACGATACGATCAGAAGTATCACCGCATCCTCGCGCCTGAGAACGGCATGGGTGTCCTTCCTGGTCAAGACCTCCATGCCCAGCAGGTCGGAGTAGAAGCCGATGCTGTCGTCGAGGTCGCGGGTCGGGATCCTGACGGCCGTTATGTTCTTGGGAAGCCCCTCATCTGTATATTCGAAGTCTCCTCCGTGCGGATCACCTAAAGGCATAGCCCTCCATGCCCTCATATGGATAAATCCGTTGCGCCGGCTTCGAGCTTGGCAATAGTTCTTAAAACACTGAGACACTGACGGGGCGATAGAAATGGCAGGAGTAATCAGCGCTGATAAAATAGAAGAAGATACCAGACTCAAAGAGAGCCTCGGAAAGATCAAACATGTCATAATAGTCCTTAGCGGAAAGGGAGGCGTCGGAAAGAGCACCGTTTCCTCAAACCTCGCCTGCGCCCTGTCCAACATGGGATACGAGACTGGGATCATGGATGTGGACATCACCGGCCCCAATATACCTAAGATGTTCGGCATAGAGGACGAGAAGCTGGATGTTCAGAACAACAAGCTTGTACCGGTCATCGTCCCCCCCTCCCTCAAAGTGATGTCGATGGCGTTCCTGCTTCCGACCAAGGACACGCCGGTACTGTGGAGGGGGCCCGTGAAGATGACGGCCATAAGGCAGTTCATCGAAGACGTCGAATGGGGGGACCTGGACTACCTGGTCATCGATATGCCTCCGGGTACCGGCGACGAGGCGCTTTCCATAATGCAGCTCATCCCCAAGCCGGACGGCGCCGTGATCGTCACCACGCCTCAGGACGTTTCTCTGATGGACAGCCGCAAGACGATAACATTCTCTGCCGAAGCTAAGATACCTGTGATCGGGCTTGTGGAGAACATGAGCGGTTTCATCTGCCCCCACTGCGGCGAGGAGACGGACATCTTCAAGAGCGGCGGAGGAGAGACCGTCGCAAAAGAGTTCGGCGTCCAGTTTCTGGGAAAGGTCCCGATCGAGCCTTCCGTGGTCTTGTCAGGGGACGATGGCATGCCCGCTGTCCTGAGCGAGCCCGATTCCGCGTCCGCCCAGGCTTTCGGATCGATCATCAAAAAAATAATAGCGACGGTCGAGGCGAAATGAAGATAGGAGTGCTTGCAGAGGGGGATACGCTGGATTCGTATGTGGCCGATGACTTCGGCCGTGCGCCCTTCTTCCTCATCGTGGACATGGAGACGATGGACTTCACCGTAGTTGAGAACGAGCACAAGGATGCGGCCTCAGGGGCCGGGATGCTTGTGGCCGATGCCATAGTCGGCATCGGGGTGGACGCCGTGATCGTGGGCGGCATAGGCCACCACGGCTACGACAAGCTCACTGCCGCCGGCATAACCGTGTCCACCGACGAGGAAGGAACGGTGGAGGAGAGCGTAACCGACTTCAGGAGACGTTACGAGCGCAGGAAGAAGTTCGAATCCCTGAAGGGATCAGACTGAGCGTCTGTCCCCCCATATGATCTTGTGAAGCTGCGGCAGGACCCGGACCTCGAGCTTTCTCCTGAGGACTTCCTCGGCGAGAGGCCTTAGGTCCATCCCGCCCACCGGCGAGAAGATCACGTTGGTCCCGGGCATGTACGTCCTCAGGACGTCGGTTGCGAATTCGAAGTCGGAATCGTCGCCGATGATAAATTTGAGCTGGTCCTTTTCTCCGAGGACGGCGATATTGGAGGCGAGCATTCTTTCCGACATCCCGGACGAGGGGCATTTGATGTCCATGCTTATCATCAGATTCCTATCCTTCGGCAGTCTGCTCACGTCCATCGACCCGTTGGTCTCCAGTACAACGTGCTTGCCTTCGGATATGAGGGCTTCCAGCAGCTCGGGCAGCTCTTCCTGCAACATGGGCTCCCCTCCCGTTACGCACACATGCGATATCCCGGCGGCCATCTCCACCAGCTGGGCGACGTCCGTTTCTCTGCCGTCGCCGAAGGCGTATTTGGTGTCGCACCAAGAGCAATCCAGGTTGCATCCCGAGGTGCGGATGAATAGCGTGGGGGCACCCATCATCAGGCCCTCGCCCTGGATCGATACAAATGTTTCGCATATCTTCATTGTATCACTCGTAATCGATCTCGTCCTTGAATCCGGCCTCTTCGAAGCCTTTGAGCCTCAGCCTGCAGGAATCGCAGTGGCCGCAGGCCTTCTCTCCTCCCCCGTAGCATGACCATGTGAGGTGAAGAGGAGCGCCGAGCTCCTTGCCCAGACGGACGATGTCCGCCTTCGACATGTGCAGTATCGGCGCCATGATCTTGATAGGACTTCCCTCGACACCTGCTTTCGTCCCCTTTTCCAACATGCCCTCGAAGGATCTGAAGAACTCCGGGCGGCAGTCGGGGTAACCTGAATAATCGACGACGTTAGCGCCGATGTAGATCCTGTCCGCATCCACCGACTCGCAGAGTCCGGCGGCAATGCTGAGGAAAATTATGTTCCTTGCAGGGACGTAAGTTATGGGGATCTCCTTGTCCAGGCTCCCTTCGCGGTCCATGGGGACATCGATGTCCTCCTTTGTAAGAGCAGATCTGAAAGACGAGAGGTTTATGTCGATTATCGTGTGCATCACGCCGTATTGCCTGCAGACCTCCGTGGCAGAGACCAGCTCCCTGCTGTGCCTCTGACCGTAGCGGAAGCTGACCGCGAACACCTCGCATCCGTCGCTTATTGCCTGTGCCAGCGTCGTTGTAGAATCTAGTCCTCCGGAGAGAAGGACGACGGCCCTCGTCATCTGAGCTCCACCGTGTACCATGCAGTCTGTCCGCGCTCCTCGTCCAGGCCTATTGAGACGGACCTCACGTTCTCCGGGAAGGCCACATCGTTGATCATCTTATGGACCATAAGCTTGGACATCTCCTCCGCCGTGGTATTGGGAAGGTCCAATATCACCACGTCCTCCGCGGGGAACACGTACCTCTTACCGCATGCGACGGCCTCTACCGAGGTATCGGTCAGCTCGATGAGCACGTCCTCTGAATCCGAAGGAAGCAACGTCGTGTGGTCCAAGAGCGCTATCATCTGGCGGAGCTCCTTCTTCAGGACCACGAAGTCCATTAGCATCCCGTTCTCTCCGATCTCCCCTTCCAGCTTCAGACGGACCACATATGAGTGGCCATGAAGCCTGGAGCACTTGTCATGCCTCGGAATAAAATGGCAGGCCGAGAACCTTAAGCCCAAATACTCTCCGTCGATCTCCAATTGCATTTTCATCTCTCCGTAAGCCTAAGGGCCAGAGCTATCGAGTCGCGATAGTCCGTTTTCGCCCTGGACGTGTCCACGAACACTTTTTCGATGTTGACTATCGGCGCCCCGAGCGCCATGGTGTTGCCGACCAGGTGCATCGCCCTGAACAGCAGATTGCCGGATATGCCCTCGGGCGCGATAACTATATCGGCGTCCCTCACCGCATTCTCTATCAGTATCTGGGAATGATATGCGTCGTAACCCTTTTCGGTAAGCATCTTCACAAGCGAACGGGCATCGTCGATGCTGCTGTTCACAGCCCTGCATCTTCCGTAGTCCTCGCACCTTCCTCCCGACATGACGGCGATCCTGGTCCCGAGGCCTATCTTGCGCGCAAGCCCCACGGAGCTCACGGCCAGTCCGAACCTCTGCTGGACGGTCCACCCCTCGTCGATCCCCACGGGGGAAAGCAGGAATAGCTTCCCGCCGGGAGGCCCCATTAGGACCACCCTTTCGAGCGCTTTTATGCCCAGCACCTGCTTGAGCATCGGCAACAGGACGGAGGACGACATGTCGCCGCGCACGGCGGCATCTATCTTCCCGGACATCAGGTCTTCGACGAGTTCGGCGGGGTTTCCGTATATAGTTACGCATCCGCGTTCGAAGGCTTCGGCGCTCCTCTCCACATTCCCCATGTCCGACCCACGGCCGATGCCGACCCGGGCATCGGGCAACGGTCCGGAAAGGAACTCTTCCGACGTTACCATGGGTGACCATTACTTCGGGATTATTTTAAGGTGAGTCAGCCACCGGAGCCGAAAAGTTCAGCGGCGTATGGCATCGAACTCATAATCTTCCCAGTCGCGAAGTCCCAGGGCTATCTCGGCCTCAGGGATCGTCAGGACCGGCTTGCTGAATCTCGCTGACTCGTCCATGGCGATACGGGGGCATGCCGTGTTCACAAAGGCATCGACACGGTAATGTGCCAGTGTATCGGGGTTTATCTCGTCCAGAAGTATTGTGTACGCCTTTTTTCCCGCGCCTCTGATCTTCTCCGCGATCATCTCCGCTTCCTAAGAACGATTCTGCCCCGCCTTGCTGCATATGATTATCATGAATCTTTCTGCCTCGGAGGCGATGGCTATCGATCCGAAACGCCTCCTTAGAATGCGGTCCTTGATGCTCTCGACGCTCCTCATATCGCCGGTTACGGGATTGAGAACGAAAAGCTCCTTTTCCGTGCCGAAAGCGGCCGCCAGCGGGTGGAAATCACCCTCTCCCAGAAAAAGGAATGCGTCCACGGAATCCGAGACCGCTTCCGCGGCGCTGCAGTCGCAGCCGAGGACCTGGCCCGGATACATTATGCGCTTATCCCCGGCGGAGACGAAGGCTTTCCTTCCCGACGATTCTATGATCCCCACGGCCTCGGGGATCAGGTCGATGTACTGGACGGACGCAAGCACTCCTACGTTCCGGGGAAGCATTCCTACACATTCCCCGAGTGGCCCGGCGATGGAACAATCGGCGCGGGCCTCGATGAAAAGGACGTCGGGGTCGCTGCCCAGCGACGGCATGGCGGAATGGCCGTAATGGACCAGCGCATCCGCGACCCTCCTGAAATCTGAATAATAGTCGCAGGCGCCATAGCAAGGGCGCCCGACGATTATCACCTCGGCGCCTGCAGAGCCCAGGGCGTCGGAGATCTCCGATGCTCTGAGCTTGAGTCCCTCCGGGAGCTGAACAGCCACTCTGGAATAGCCGTTAGACCTTATCCACCGAGCGGTCCGTTCGAGCTCCAGGTCGAACATCACTTGGCGTATTCCTTACCCTCTTCCACATCAATGTAGCAGGGAGAGGGCATTTTCATGGATGCTCTCCAAAGAGCGTCTTTGGCGGAGTTGAATACGGCAGGGGTGCAACGGATCGTGTACACGGCCTGTCCGCGCTCGAGCCTGGCGGCCGTTCCGACGTTCTTTCCGAAACTGTTGCGCATTCCGCTGGAAACACGGTCTGCACCTGCTCCCGTAGCCATCTTGTTCTCTCTGAGTACCATGTGAGGGTACGTCCTGACCGTGAAGTGGTAGTTGCTGACTCCGAGCTTGCCCAGCACTCTGTTGGCGGCTATACGTCCGGACTCCAGCGCGGTGTGCCTTATCTGGACCCTGTTCTCCACTCTGAGCGTGATCTTGATCGGGAAGTCTGCCTTGAGGTCTCCCATCTCAAACTGGCTGAGCCTGCTTGCGGGCACTCCTCCCATGTATTCGCGGCGAGTATACGCCTGTCCTTTAATTTCTCTGTACATCGATGCGGGCTTTCTTACCATTTGCACCACCTAGTGATTGCGACGGGCACACATTCCTGATTTTGTATTTAAGGGCTACTGTCTTTTTCTATAATAAAAAGGCAGACCTGGTAATGTGACTCCCGGTACGACTCCATGGACAGGTATGCTAAATAATTTGCCTCCGGACGATGTCCCCGATACATTCGGGAATATGTTAAAAACAAGGAATGCATTGCGCTTTCGCCGGTATGGATACTCTGACTTTCAAAGTGGTCCCCGATGTAGGGAACGAAGTTACCGCAGAACAGGCGGACCTCGTCATAAAGGATGTCCAGAGCATGCTTTCTCACATTGGGATGTTCATCGTGACCGCAGAGATGGGATTGCAGGGCAAGGCTCCCGAGGGATTCGGGTCCAAGTTCGATCTGGGCATCGAACCCAGGGAGCGCAGGCCCGACGAGAACTCCCTGCTCAACGTCGCCCTGGTGAAGCTCGAAGAGACCCTCGACGTGGCGGGAAGCGACATAATCAACCGCTGGCTTTCGGAGAATTACACCGACCCCCGATACAGGGCGGCCGTCGCCAAAGACCTTATGAAGCTCTGCGTCGACCTGGAGGGCTGCAGGCTCAGCTATGGGCGCGGAAGAAGGATGAGGGAGCTCTTCAACGCCCGTCCGGAACGCTTCGGCGAAAGCGCCGGCGCCGAAACGAGGACTTTCACCTGTGCTCTTGCCGGGGCCGTCTGCAGGAAGAGCGACATGAAGGGCCGCAACGCATACTATCTCGATTCCGGAGACCGTACGTCGAAGATAACCACCGGAAAGGATTTTCCCGAAAGGACCGCAGACTCGTATTCCCGTGCGGGACCGTGTCTGGTGTCCGGAATGGCGGTTCTTGACGATGAAGAGAACATCGTAGAGGTCAGGGACGTTTGCGGAGTGAGCGATTTCCCGGGAATAGTCTTCAAACGCATCATAACTCCCGATTCAGACCTGGCACTTCTAAATCCGATGGCCGCTGACGTTTCTTTCGACAGAAATACCCGCAAATGGACCCTGACCAACGACCTGGTGGGAATTTCCGCTTCGAAGCCCAACTGGAACGAGGCCGTTGCGGCGTTCCATGACTATTTCATGTTCCTCTGGGAAACCTACGTGGAACAATCAAAGGGTGGTCTGAGCGAAGAAGAGAAAGAAATACGCGACTATCTTCTGTCGCTCGTGCCTTTCTGAATTTTTCTCCCTAATATTTATATTACCCGCGCATTGTGACCAAACGATGTCAAAGAGACGCGTCTCCTCCAGGCAGGCATCGGACCTGGGCTCGCACCGAATAAAAGTGCTGACGTCCATGGCCGCTGAGGCCGTGAAGGAGGGGAGGGCGGACAGGGCGAGGCGTTATGTCGAACTCTCGAGGCGCATAGGCATGAAGACCCGGACCGGGATCCCCAAGGATTTCAGGTACTGCGAGGACTGCCTCATACCTCTGCTGCCGGGAGTCAACTGCACCGTAAGGCTGAACTGCGGCCGGGTCAGCATCACGTGCGCCGAATGCGGCGCCGTCAAACGTCTTCCGTATACGAGGGAACAGAGAGATGACCGAGAAAGAAGCCAGAAAAGAGCTGATGAGACGCGCCAACGAGCTTGATCCGACAGTTCACGTCGGAAAGGAAGGTACGGACGAAGGTCTCATGGAAGAGATCGTGAAACAGCTGAAGAAGAACAGGCTGATCAAGGTAAAGGTGCTCCCCAACTCCGAGAGCGATACCTCCGACATAGCGGCAGAGATAGCCGAGGCGACGGAATCCGTAGCCATAGATGTCCGCGGAGGAGTTATAGTTCTCACAGACAAGCGTACATGGAATTCGTTGTGCCAGAAAAAATTCTGAGATGATAGGATGCTTGATGTCAACATCATTAGGTCTGAACCCGATATGATAAGGGCCATGCTCTTGAGCAGGAACAAGGACGTCGTGGTCCTGGACAGGTTCCTGGAGGCCGATTCCGAATGGAGGGCCCTCACAAATGAGAACAACGAGCTCAGGAAGGTCCGCAACGAAGTTTCCGCGGAGATTGCAAAAATGCAGAAGGGCGCGGACAAAGATGCCAAGATCTCCGAGATGAGGGGGATCGGCGACAGGATCAAGTCCAACGATGCAAGGATGTCCGAACTCGAAGAGGTCAGGAACGAGTGCGTGCTGAACATCCCCAACATACCTCACAGCAGCGTCCCGCTCGGAAAGGACAGCTCGGAAAACGTGGTCGTCTACGAGTGGGGGGAGAAGAGGAAATTCGATTTCAAGCCGAAAGAGCACTGGGAGATCGGAGAGGACCTGGACATCATCGATTTCGAGAGGGGGACGAAGGTAGCCGGAAGCGGATTCTACTGCCTCAAGGGCGACGGCGCAAGGCTCGAGAGGGCACTGATCAACTACTTCCTGGACGTGCACGGGAAACAGGGGTACAAGGAGGTTTTCCCTCCTGTCGTCGTCAACAGGGCGGCCGTCACCGGCACAGGCCAGTACCCCAACCTGAAAGACGACATGTATTATATGGAGAAGGACGACCTCTACCTGAACCCGACCGCGGAAGTGCCTCTCACCAACATGCTCCAGGACGAGATACTGGCAAAAGATGAACTGCCGATATTGTTCACTGCATATCTGCCGTCTTTCCGCAGAGAGGTCGGAAAGCATGCTGACACAAGAGGGATAATCAGGGTCCACGAGTTCAATAAGGTGGAGATGGTGAGGTTCGTCCTGCCGGAGACCTCATACGACGTGCTCGAGGAGCTGAGAGGGAACGCGGAGGAGCTCATCAGGGGCCTTGGGCTGCCGTACCGGGTCCTGCTGCTATGCACGGGGGACATGAGCTTCTCGTGCAGCAAGTGCTACGACCTGGAGATATTCGCACCTGCCAAGGAAGCCTGGCTCGAGGCGTCCTCCTGTTCCAACTTCACCGACTTCCAGGCCCGCAGGACCAGGATCAAGTACCGCCCCGAACCTCACCTGAAGAGCGAGTTCGTACACACGCTGAACGGCTCCGGCCTGGCTCTGCCCAGGACCATGGTGGCCATATTGGAGAACTACCAGAACGGGGACGGCACCGTCACGATACCGGAAGTCCTGAGGCCCTATATGGGCGGCAGGGAGACCATCGGGAATTAAATTTTGATGCGTCCTAGCCTGACCACCAGTTCTCTGGCCCCTATCCCGTCGCCCGTGTTCACCAGGCGGGTCAGCAGCTCCTCCTTGCCTTCGGTGAGGGACTGGGAGCTGATCCCGTAGCTTGCGGACACGTGAGCTTCGATGTACGCTGCCAGAAGGTCGCAGGATTTGATGTCGCGCCCTGCGCGCATACCGTAACCAGTATCGTCCGAATCGGAGAAGGGTTCGTAAGTAAGGAATTCCATCTCCCCGCGCCAGGACTCGGGGATGAGGGGCATCAGTTTTGACTCGATCTGCTCCCTCTCGTATCCCTCCAGCATCTGGGCGAGACCGCTCACATTGTTTTTCACGGGCGATATCACGTCTTTGGTCAGCACTTCCGGTAGGTCGTGGAACAGGCCGGCGTAATAATCGTTGTAGATCTGCTTATCGGCGGCCCCGGCATCCAGGTCGTGCAGGAAGATAGAGTTTGCCACCATGAGAGAATGACCCAGCACAGTGGTTTTAGGTATCCTCGGGGTCCTTGCCCATCTCTGTTGGAACCTAAGCTGTCCTATGAGGTCCACGAAGCCCTTTATCCCTCCGCCGGCCATTATCATTCTCACACCGGCAAGGTTTTCATGTCTGGCTATCTGTCCGTCGATGGCTTTTTTCGTGTTATCCGCATCGAACATCCCTTTGTTCATTTCATATATGAGGTCGAACTCCCATTTGGTTGCAAGATAATGGGCCGCATCTATTATCCGGTCCTCCGGGGAGTCCCTTTTCGATTTCAGGTAATAGGAAAGGCGTTTCCGGAACTCCGGATCGGTATCGGGTACGTTCCTGTCGAATTCCTTGATCACGTACTCGTTGACCTGGTCGAACTTCTCGTCGACTATGCGGTGGTAAAACTGTGGCTTCAGGTCCGTAAGGACCAGGCGGCTTATAAGCTCGAATAGGTTGTGCTCGATGAGCGCGCGCCAATCTATATCCCTGCCTTCATCCTCCTCGAATTTGGCTATCACCCATGCAATGGCAGCCTTGTGCGACTGCTTGTCCTGTTCTGTGAGGTCCAGCGGCCTCAGGTGGTCGTTCCACCTGTGCATGTTCGCGGACTCGAACATGAAGTAGAGCATTTCCGCGTTCAGGGCCTTACTCATCCTTTCCGTCCCCGTCATTCCTTTTATCCTCGGGATCGCATTTTTCGGTGTTGCAGCATACTTGCTCTTTCAAAATGCCCATCTTATGGGCGTCGTAGAGAACGATCGCCGCGGATATCGCGATGAGCAGCATGCCCGATAAGAAAAGGAACATCGAACCTGCAAGCTCGATCATACCGATGATCCCGAACATTCCCAGGACCGTTGCGAAGATCCCTACGGTATTGAATATGGGCCATAAAAACCTTAAACGCTTATCCATCGGTTCCCCAACGGCATGACAATATAAAACTGGTGCTAGTGGCTAAAATAATATAGGAAGCGCACACGATTACGGCGTATGGATCCATCGAAAAGACTGTCTTCGATCCCCATGTCGGGGATCAGAAAGATGTTCGATCTGGCAGGGCCGGACTCGATCAACCTCGGACTCGGAGAGCCGGACATTCAGCCCCCCGGGGAGGCGGTCGAGGGCATGAACAGGGCGGCATCGGAGGGAAAGAACAAATACGGTCCGACCGCCGGCATCCCGGACCTCAGGAGGGCGGTCGCAGAAAGATACCGGATGTACGGAGAGATGGACGAGGAGAACATCATGATAACTCCCAGCGGGTCCACTGCACTGCTGGAGATATCGCAGTCTTTCATAGATCCCGGAGACGAGGTGCTTGTGCCCAGCCCCGGATTCGTTATATACGGGCCGCATTCCGTTCTCGCCGGAGGGACGTATTCGGAATACAAGCTCACCGAGGGAGAATTCCAGCCCGACATCGATGATATCCAGAGCAGGATCACCGACCGCACAAAGATGATCGTGGTCAACAATCCCTCGAACCCGACGGGTGGAGTGCTATCGCAGGAATCTTACAATGCGCTGCTTGACGTCGCCGACGACAGCGGCATATTCATCCTGGCGGACGAGGTCTACGATTCCTTCGTCTACGAGGGGAAGCACCTCTCGTTCATGAACAGGCTGGACCGAGCCATGGTCGTCAACGGATTCTCGAAGATGATGGCCGTGACCGGCTGGAGACTCGGGTTCATCTGCGCCGAAAAAGAGCATATCGCAGACCTTGTCAAGATGCAGTACCATGTATGTGCAAGCCCCGCGATGCCTTCTCAGTACGGCGTGCTTGCCGCGCTTCCGGGGATCGACGCTTACCTGGAAGGAGCAAGAAAGACCTTCAGGTCCAGGCGCGACCTCGTAACCGAAAGGATCAATGATATAGACGGCATGAGCATGGTCCCGCCCAGGGGGGCGTTCTATGCCTTTCCGTCTTTCGACATGAAGATAAGCTCCCAGGAGCTCGCCAACACACTGGCCGCCAAAGGGCTCATATGCACCCCGGGATCGGCGTTCGGAAGATACGGCGAGGGACATCTCAGATTCTCTTATGCCGCGGACGAGAAGAAACTATCAGCAGGAATGGACATACTGGAGAAAACCGTCAAGGAGCTTAGAAGATGAACAACGACAATTACGACCCGAATGCGGGACTGTTCGGCAACGATGAGCAAGAATCCGAAGAAGAAATTCTGGCAAAACAGCTCTTCGGCAAAAACCCCAACAGAGTTTCGGCGCTTCGCGACCTGATATTCGATGACATGATGGAATCCGTCGATACCGAGAAGATGCCCGAAGAGGCGAAGCGCGAGCTGATATTCAAAATGGCCATAAACTCGGTTCTGGACATGGTCATGGAGTGCACTCCGGACGAGCTGTCCGAAGAGATGACCTACGCATTCGACAGCTACATCGGCGTGGCCATTACGAACAAGAAGTACGGCGTCGACCTCTTCAAAGAACAGAGCAAAGCTCTCCTGAGCATCGATTCGAAGCAATTCGAAGACGACGAGCGGTACGAGAGCGCACTTAGGGAGTTCGAGGAGCAGTGGTGGTCGATCCCCCAGCCTTTGCTGGGACAGAGGAACCCCAACGATGCGATCACCGAAAGCATGAAGAAATACGGGCTGCTGGAATGAGATCGGCGTCCGCATCGGCACCTGGGAAATTCGTGGTCCTGGGAGAGCACGCCGTGGTCTACGGCAAACCCGCGGTCGCACTGGCGATCGACAGACGCTTCCGTTGCACCGTGAGCGACAGCGACAGGCTTCTTCTCAACGGGATGCCGGAGGACCTTTCGCTCCATCCCCACATGCGCCACGTACTGAAAGCGAACGGCGTAGACAGTATCAGCATCGTGACCGAGAGCGACCTGCCTTCCGGGTCAGGTCTAGGTTCCTCCGCCGCCCTTTCGGCCGCCCTGTCGTGCGCGGTGCGCACAATGCTGGGAAGGCCCGCCGATGAAAAGGATATAATCAACGAAGCCTACGAGGCCGAGTTCGGAGCCCAGGGCATCGGAAGCCCTATGGACACTTCCGCCTCCGTCCACGGAGGGGGCATCGGAGTGAACATACCATGCGAAGGCGAACCCCTGTGGACGATAGAACGCAACGGGAACAGGTGGAACGTCTGCGACGTCCATGCTCCCGAGATGACGTTCGTTGTCGGATATACGGGGATCAAGGCCCTTACGGGCCCCCTGGTGGAAAAGGTCCGCAGATACAAGGAACGCAACAGTTTCGCCAAAGATATCGTAGAAGAGATAGGCTCGGTGACCCTGGAGGGTGCCGATGCGCTCCGGAGGAACGACCGTGTGAAACTGGGGAGGCTAATGACGGCAGACCACAAACTGCTGTCCATCCTTGGGGTGTCGAGCCCAGAGCTCAACCGTCTGGTCGATGCGGCGGCCGAATACTCCTACGGCTCCAAGCTGACGGGCGCAGGAGGGGGAGGGAGCATGATCGCCCTTACCGACAGGCCCGAAAAGGTATGCGAGACGATCCGCCTCCACGGAGGAAACCCCATGATCGTGAAGACCGGCGTGCCCGGGGTGACGGCGGGAGACAAAATATAAAAATAATCTTTCCGGCCGTGAGGCCGGTAAGTTGTTTTCAGATCAGATCTTCGAAACCTTCGACGACCTTGGGATACTTCTCCTTGATGACCTTCAGGAGGTTGTACACATTGACCTCTCCGATATCGGAGGTGCTTATGATCTTGATGAGATCGTCTATGGTATCGTCGTCAAGCTCGTTGAGCCTCTCCTTGGCCATCCAGTTCCTGTAGATCTTATCCTCCATCCTGTCGCGCCACATCTTCTCATATGGCTTGAGGGCCGCTTTGGAGAAGTCTTTCTTATTGGCGCAGTCGGCGAGCACCTTGCCTGCGTACATCCCCGTCCTGCATGCGTGGCATATGCCTCCGCCGGTGATCGGGTCGATTATCCTCGCCGCATCTCCGACTATTATTAGGTTGTCGTCCGTTGCCGAGTCGAGTCCGGGGCAGGTGGAGACCATGCCTCCGACCACTTCGAGGATCTGCCCGTTCTTGAGGCGCTCATCGCCTGCAATGAATTTGTCCAGGTAATATTTGGGGTCGCCGGGGTTCTTGCAGCGTTTGGCCATCACGCCGATCCCTACGTTGGCGGAGCGGTTCCCCTTGGGGAACAGCCAGAGGTATCCTCCGGGCGCTATGTCGTTCCCGATGACGAACTCGCAGTACTGCTGGTCGATATCGATGTTGGACATCCTGTACTGGATGCACGTGTCGATGTCGTTCATCTTGGGCACCGTCTCGATGCCTGCCCACCTGGCCACCTGTGACTCGTATCCGTCGGCGGCGACCACGCAGTCGGCGTATATCTCGATGGGTTCCCCCATGCTCTTGGCCTTGATTCCGACGAGCTTGCCGTCCTTCCTTATGACGTCTGTGCAAGAGGTGCGCATCATTATTTTGGCGCCCGCGTCCGCGGCGTCCCTCGCCAGGGCCTTGTCGAACAGGTGCCTCTCCAGTACGTATCCGACCTCGGACCCGGCCTTGCTCTCGTCAAGCTGGAAGGTGTATCCGCTGGGCGATCTTATTACGGCTCCAGCCATGTCGGCGCATATCCATGCGGGGTCGGGGGCGATGCCGACCTCCTCTAGCCATTTCTTAGATACGCCTTCGGCGCATCTGAGGGGCGCGCCTATCTCGGCCTTCTTTTCGATGATGATGGTGTCCAATCCCGCCTGGGCGCAGAATTTGGCGGCCATGCTGCCTCCGGGTCCCGCGCCGACAATCACTATGTCGCAGTTATAGGTCTTCATAGTATCATTCCATCCTGAGCGCCGCGACCGGACATATCTTGACGCACCTTCCGCAGGAGTTGCATTTGTCGTTGAATTCGAGAACGAAGTCATTCAGGTATATCGCGTTCTTCGGGCAGGACCCGACGCATCCACCGCAGTGGAGGCATTTGTAAAAATCAACCAATATCGTCATGTTATCTTACCTCAAGCTCTCTGGTCCTCGGGGACCACCAATGCTTCTTCCAGCGCCTTCGCCTCTTCCTTGTTCCGCTGTTTCCACTCCGCGAGCGGGATCGAGAAGCGGGCTTCGACCTCTGCACGATATTCCGGCCCGCCGTTGTATGCGCAGAAGGGTATTACCTTCAGGTCCGGCGTTATGTAGTGAATTGCGCAGCGCTCGACCCTCGAGACGTCGTAGTTGAACGAATCCTGGAAATGCATGGCTCCGACGTACATCATCTTCCACGAGAAATTGGCGAGGGTCTTCTTGGATTTGCTACCCATTATGCTCGTTATGGCATCGATGAACTTCTTCTTGGTCATGCCGGGAGGCATCTTGCTGCTGTCTACGCATTTGTTCAGAAGCCTCAGCACGCCGATCGCCCTGATCTTCCTGAATTTGGAATCCTCCATCTTCATGGCTATGCTGCTCAGGCCGTCGGAGAACATCTTTATGTCGACGAACCTGGGGAGCGGCGTTACCTTTCCGTCCTCGGACTGGAACAGGTATGTCGCCAGGCCGCAGTGGGGGTGGGCGGTGAACGTTACCTTGTTCTGAGACAGGAACTCCGAGGCGAAGTTGGATATCGGAGCCACGACAGGGACAGGGTACCAGTCCTCCGGCACCGTGTATCCGGTCTGCTCGCCGAACCTGTCTACCAGGTCCGTGAGGGTTATCCTGCCCTTGGAAACCTCTTCCCTGGTTATCCTGCCCGTGAAGGCCACAGGCTGGAAGTTGATTCCGCGGATCACATCGGAGTGATCGAAGGCGAATTTGGTTATGGCTCCTACCTGGTGGTCGTTGACCCCTCTGACCAGCGTGGGCACGAGGACGATGGACGGCGAGTGGCCGATTTCCGCCTTGAGCCTTCTGCAGTTCTCGATCACCTTCAGCTTTATGTCGAACATCTTCCTGTCCCTGGCCTGAAGGTAGACGTCGTCGCTTACACCGTCGAAGGAGAGATATATCGTGTTCAGGCCCGCCTCTTTGCATGCCTTCAGTTTCTCATAGTCCTTTGCGAATACGATGCCGTTGGTGGCCACCTGGACCTGTGCGAATTTCAGCTCCTTGGACTTTCTGATTATGTCCGCCAGCCTCGGGTGGACGGTGGGCTCTCCTCCGGAGAACTGGACAGCGGTACACTTGATGGGCTCCTCCGCGCGGAGTGCCTCCATCATCGCCACCACCTCATCGTAAGAGGGTTCGTAAACATATCCGGCCTGGTTAGCGTTGGCGAAGCATATCGGGCAGTTCATGTTACATCTGTTCGTCAGATCGATAAGGGCCAGGGCCGTACAGGACAGAAGGTTGTATTTCTTTCCGTCCACAAGGAAGTTTACGTTCTCCCCTGCCGCGAGCGATTTGTCATGTGGATTCCTGAGGCCGACCCCGTCGTATGCAAAGTGCTCGGCCCGGAGGTACGCCTGGGCATTGGACCAATATATGTCGGAGAACTGTCCGTGTTCGGGGCAATCTTTGTCCATGAACACTTTGCCGTCCTTCTCATAGACGTTCGCTTCAATAATCTTTCCACATTCTGGACAGACCGATTCCGTCTTCTTGGGAAGTCCCTTCTTGAGTGCGCTAGGTTGTGTTGTTGAAGACATGGTTATCCTCTTCGAATTAATGCACACGTAATATTCTTTCTATTAATAATACTCCGTGTCGGTTTCATTCCGTTTCGGATGCTCTGCGTATGCTAACTGCTGTTGTGGCCATTAAGTCTGCCTGCGGCGGATCGCACTGTCATGAGAGGGGGCGCATACGCGGGGGACAGACGGGGGAACATGCCGTTCGCAATCATCGCGGTTACCATCCTGGCGATAAGCCTGGCATATACCGTTGCGGCCGCACAGGCCGAAAAGGCCGGAGATAACGCAGAGGACGTCGACGAGGAGATAAATTCGATAGGAATATCGGTACGCGATACCGAAATATTCGTCAACAGAGGAATGGGCGAGATTATCGCCTCGATAGGGAACGATGCAAGTGCTGGCACATTGTCTTCAAGGGCCGATAAATTCGTGGTTTCAGCAGAAAAATGGATGAATTCGCAGTTCCCTTCCAAAGACGGATGCGTCAGTGTCGCCGTATTGGATTTCTCAGTTAGGATGACCTCCGAGAACATGAACTTGGAAGGCGACGGCTATAAGCCCACCTATCTGAAGGCGACCGGCCATTTCACCGCAAGGTTCGAAAGCGATTCCGGGTCCGCGGAAAGGACCGTCCCAATATCTTCTGACGGGAGCTGCGCGTTGCCTCTGGTGGCCGAACAGGGCTCCCTTTTCGAGATCTGCCTAGGAGGAGAGGGTTCCGTGCTTTCGCAGATGATGACATATCAATTGACGGCACTGGCACAGCAAAGGGTGATCTCCGGATATGGTTCGGCCGCGACTTTTGGAAGTATGGGGACCGACCGGATAATCACCTCCGAAGATGTGGAAGCATCGTACATAAGCTGTGTTTCCGCGATTGGAACGATCAACTTCAGGACCCCACTTGATGAAAAGAACCGCCTGACCGGGAATCTGGACCTGGCCGATTGCCTGGCTGCGGAGGACGGAATGATAAGGATCGACCTGGGGGCCATCTACGCCCAGGCGCTGATTTCGGTGCTTGACGATATAGTTCTTCAGTGGGCAGATTATTTCTGCGGAAACCTGGTGGTGGATTTTTTGGACGGGGCATCTGACCGTATCAGGAACGCCTGGGACTCCGTAGTTAATTTCTTCACCGGCAAGGACACGATGTCCGCTTCGCCTTACATACGGGAGATAATGGAGTCCAAAGGACACACCGAGAACGAATACAGATATCTCTGGAACGGAAGGGCGGCAGACTGTTATATTCCCGAGTTCACGGTTACCAAGGAGATCGACGGAGAACAGAGGACGTTCAGCGTCGGAGGTTACAATGCACTTGTGAAATACCCGGACGTGGACATCCTGAAGTGGGGGGGACTCAGCAATTTCAAGAGCGAATACAGGCTCCAGAACAACGAGGTCAGAGAGTGGATAAGAGGCGTCCTGAACACTGCCGCCATCAACATCGGTGCGGACCGCTCCGTGGGACAGATCGCCGTATCGGTGGACAGAGGGGACCAGGAGCCGTTCTCTGAGGGCATAAGGAGGGCCGTCAACGGCTCCCTTTCCAAACTTGACTCGGATGTTGAAAGGGTCGTGAACAGCTCGATAAGGAGTCAGACGATATACGATCCGTTCTATGCTGCGATCTGCGGCCAGCTTACGAACAACTTTGAAAGCGCATTCGGCGTGGACGTTCTGAAAAATAGGATCGCGGACGCCATAGATTTCGAAAGCGTAGGGAGGTCACTTGACACAGATCTATTGACAGACGAGGAGAAGGCATACCTTATGGACTCGCTTTGGTCTGCATCCGTGGAAGGGAAGACGGTGACCGATTACGAGGCGGCGGCACGGGAGATGCTGAAGAAGTTCGACGCTTTGATGACGGTCCCCGACGGTCAATGCGGGCTGATGAAAAAGTTCCTGACAATGATATGCGAAAAGGCCATGCCCATGCTTGCGGCCGTCAACGACATCCCCGAAAGGATGATCAACCTCTGCGATGAGATGTGCCGGAACATGTACATGAACCCATACTGCGGAGTTATAAATGTGCCAGCAGAGGATTGTTTTGTTCTTGAAGGCGAGGACGGGAGGTCAAGAGAGACGATCTCAGCCGATTATGTCCAGTCTCCCGACATAAGGATGTACGGCCCTAACGAGAACCTTTCCGAATGCGTACATTATGTGGGGTTCAACGAGAACAGGGGTGCATCGTACTGCACGGTTTTCAGGGCGAGCGTTCATGATACGATACGTTATACCGCGGAAGGATCTGGTCCCGTATCTTCGTTGATGGGCGTCAAAGACTCTTCGTTCTCCGGGGAAGTGCCCGTCGACATCGACTTGAAGATAGCGGTTTTCAGCGGATGGGGGCTTTCGGGCATCTCCTCTTATAGGGCTAGCAACACTCTTTTCAGCGACGGCTGGACGCTTCTGACCAAGGCGCTGGAGCCCCTTTTGGGACCTCTGGTCGAGATATTCTCCATGGTGAGGGAGGTCATCGCCGTTATCAACTCGGCGCTGCTGGAGGTTTCGAAGTATGTCGCCAGGGTCATAGAGAGGCTTTACGAGTCGGTAATGGGTCCGATAACGGAGCTCCGAGAATTCATAGACCAGCATCTGGAAGGTCTTTTGAACAGGTCTATCGGAGGTTTTGCGAATATGACCGAGTTCATATTCAGCGCCACGATGAAGAAACAGACCGTAGGAATGTCGTTCATGGGCCTCACTCTGACGTTCTCCACCGACGTGGTCTCTTTCGTCAAGAGCGTGAGGAACCTTCTGACCGTCAGGCTGTCTGGGGAGATCGGCGGGCTCGAAATCGATTGCGGTATGACCGTTAAGGAAAAGGACTCGGCCGGAGGAGGAGAATATTTCATAACGGGAGGCGCCGAGGTTTCAGGGGAGGACTGGGACCTGGATCTCGATCTGGATCCGTTGATGAAGTCCTCCGACCATCTGGTGACCGTAAGCGGGAAGGTCCGCGGAACTTCCTTCGACGTAGTCATGCCCGATCTGGTGCAGTACAGGGAAGCGGGAGTCCGCCTTTCAGACATAGAGGGGATAGGTACGGCCCTTTCTAACATCCCCTTGCCCGCCCTCGGGCTGAAGGGGAGCCTTGATGCCGGGCTGGAGCTTAAATACAACATTCCTTTCGAAGCCGGCGTTGTCGTGAACGAATTCGAATCGAATCCCGCCGGAGAAGATTCCGGAGAGGAGTGGGTGGAACTTTACAACTCGTCGAACCGCACTGCCGACATATCCGGATTCATGATATGCGCGGGGTCGAACGAGAAGACCAAGGTGATGGTGCTGGGAGACTACGAGATGGTGCCCCATGAGAGACTGCTCGTGGTGCTGGAGAAACACGTCAGGCTGCTGAACGATAAAAACGAATCTCTGTCGGGAGACTGCGTTGTTCTGAAAAACCGTGAGGGCATGGAAATAGACAGGACACCTGTAGAAAAAGACACCCATAACAGCAGCTACACCTGGCAGAGGGTCGCTGACGGGGCCGTGGACTGGACGTTCGCAAAGGGCACCCCTCTCGCGGGAAACTGCGGAGGACTGGTCAAAGGCGACATGATCAAAGGGCATATGCTGGATATCTTCAAGGAATCCGCTGTGAGGACGCTCGAGGACATGGACGGCGTCCTGAAGGGCACCGAGGATCTGAGCCTGTTCATCCAGAGGGCCGTTCAGGACGCCATAGACGCTACCATCGACAGGATAGCCGGGTGTCTCGTGGAAGCTTCGATCTTCATCTCTTTCGAAGTTTCCGATGTAGCGGGAACGACTGCCACGGGTATCAGAATAGCCCTGTCGATCGATTCGAAGACCGTAGGAGATGCCATCAAATATCTCGTGGGAGAGATCGAGGCCCTGCTTTTCAACATGGAGAACCCCTACGGCATCGACGCAGGGACCATGCTCTATGAAAACATAGACCTGGCCGTTACGGCGTATACAGGGATGAAGGCTCCGAAGTTCCTCGACGGAGACAGCCTTGTGCCAGACGTCAAACTCGGAGTCTATATCTCCAGCAACATCTCCGGTCTATGCGCCGCCTTCGGAAAGGATGCAGGCAGGTGGTCGGTCAACGCCGGAGTCCTGATAGAGGACTGCCCCTCTGCCCTCCTGCCCCGCAAGATGGATGCAGACCCTGAACTGAAGTCCGACCTCTGGCTTATAAGGGCCGTCATAGGGGAGGCATGACGCGGGGGTTGTTTATTATACGCGATGCACATCACTATTTTATGGCTTCCCTGGAGCGCAAAATACCGACCGTCCTTACTTCCGAGGAGCTGATGGACAAGGCCTACAGCAGAGCCGCTAAGATCTCGAAGCGCGGCACCAACGCCCTCGACGGGAAGAAAAAGACCGCTTTGGCCAAGGTCACCGCCTCCGGCGACATAGTGGTCACCACTCTCAATGGTTACGTGGAACGGTTTCCCAGGATGGACAAGGAGGACGATTTCTTCCCTCAGCTTGTGGACCTGATAATCGGCATAGACCGATACAAAAAAGCCCTGGGGGCCCTCAACTGGGCGGCCGGACGGACGGATAAGCTCAAGAACGAAAGCCTTCGCGAGATAAGGCGCAGCAAGGACGTCTCGTACATCGACTCTACGAGGAACAGCTTCTACGGCAGGATGTCTTCATACATCCGCCAGATATCCTCGGACCTGCTGTTCCTCCAGGAGGCCAAGAACAAATTCAGGCACCTGCCCGCGATACATGCGGACGTTCCGACGGTCGTTATAGCGGGATTTCCCAACGTGGGCAAGAGCAGTCTCGTCACTGCAATGAGCACAGCCGCTCCCGAGATAGCGCCATACCCTTTCACAACCAAGGGCATAATCGTGGGGCACATCGAAGATGACTGGAGGAAGTATCAGATAATCGATACTCCTGGCCTTCTCGACAGAAGCTTCGAAGAGCGCAACGACATCGAGAAGCAGGCCGTCCTCGCACTGAGATACCTCACCAACATCATGATATTCGTCCTCGACCCGTCGGAGACCTGCGGTTATTCGATGGAAAAACAGACCGCGCTCCTTGAGTCCGTGCAGGAGGGCTTCAGCGGCGTGGAGATAATCGTGGCCGAAGGAAAATCCGACATTATGAAGACCGGCGGCGATAACCTTTTCTTCTCCGCGCAGACCGGAGAGAACATGGAGACGATCAGAAGCCTCATTATCGACAAGCTGAGAGCTCTGGTGGTGGCAGAGGATGAGTGAGGGTCCGGCCGCGAGCAAGGAGATGTACGATTACTTCTCCGAACTTTCGAGGCAGAAGGACATCTGCTACGCGGTAGCGAATCAGGCCAGGATACTGGGGGTCGACCCCGAACCTTATGTGGAAGTGCCCCAGGCGGAGGACCTCGCGTCCCGCGTGGAGAAACTTCTCCACGAATTCGACGTCGAAGGCGTCGCCGAGGACATCAGGCGCCTCACCTCCGAGTACAAGAACAGGGAGCTGGTTTCCCTTATGGTGGCCAAGGAGATGGCCCACCGTCCGGCGGAAAGCACCGAGAAATCGCTCGAAAGGGCCATCAGAGTGGGATTGGCCGTTCTGACCGAAGGGATACTCGTCGCCCCTCTGGAAGGGATCGCCGACGTGAAGATCAAAAGGAATGAAAACGGGACCGAGTTCGTGGACGTTCTGTTCGCAGGGCCCATAAGGGCGGCCGGCGGAACCGCTCAGGCGATGAGCGTGCTGATAGCCGATGTGGTGAGGAGGGAGCTTAACCTGGGGAGGTACATCCCCACGGACCAGGAGATAGCCCGTTTCGATGAGGAGATCCCGCTTTACAAACAGTCCCAGCACCTTCAGTACTCCCCCACATCACAAGAGATAGACCTCATAGTGAGGAACTGTCCGATCATGATAGACGGCGAAGGGACCGAGGATATAGAGATATCCGGATTCCGGGACCTTCCCCGGATCGAGACTAACAACGTGCGCGGAGGCGCATGCCTCGTAATAGCGGAAGGCCTGTGCCAAAAGGCCGCGAAACTGAAGAAGCACGTAGATACGCTCAAGATCGACGGCTGGGACTTTATCGGGAAGTACCTGGAGGCCCACGCCCCCGCAAAGGCTGCGGACGAAGAGGATATGGTCAAGACCGTTCAGCCGAAGGACACCTATCTGCTTGACATCGTGGCAGGAAGGCCGATATTCGGCCATCCCATCAGGGCCGGCGGATTCAGGCTGAGATACGGCAGGGCTAGGACGGCGGGGCTCGCCGCCCTTGCCTTCAGCCCGGCCAGCATGTACGCGATGGAAGAGTTCATGGCCATAGGCACCCAGCTTAAGATAGAGAGGCCGGGGAAGGCATGCGTGGTCACTCCGTGCGACCAGCTGGACGGTCCGATCGTGCTGCTTGACAACGGAGACCTGGTCTACTGCGCCACCAGAGAAGAGGTCCAGGAGATCAGGAAACGTATCGTGACCATAGTGGACAGCGGGGAAGTCCTGGTCCCTTTCGGCGAATTCTGCGAGAACAATCAGAAATTGGTCCCCCCTGGATACTGCATCGAATGGCACAGGCAGGAACTCAGGTCCAAGGGGGAGCTGCCCGAAGACTGGAAGGAGCCCACGTATGCCCGGGCGAAGGAAATGTGCTCGGACCTAGGCGTTCCCCTGCACCCTCGCTACAACCTCTTCTGGTCGGACTTCGACGTTCAGACGCTGAACGGACTTAGGGATTACATCGCGGAGAACGGCTCCTTCGACACCGGGAACATCTCGGTCCCCCTTGACAAGGATATAAAGAAGATCCTGGAGAACCTGGGCGCCCTTCACAGGCTACGCAACGGACGAATAGCCGTTTCAGACAGGTACGGGGAGCCGATGATCGACTGCTTGGGTCTTTCAGTAAGCGAGGGCAGGATCGTGAAAAGAGGCGAATTCGCCGGAGACGCTCCGCTCGAGGCCGTAAGCTCCGCGGCCGGATTCGAGGTCAGAGGCCGCGGTGGCACCAGAGTGGGCATGAGGATGGGGCGTCCCGAGAAGGCGGACGCCAGGGAGATGACCCCCAGCGTGCACAGCCTGTTCCCGGTGGGAATGGACATGGACGCAAACCGGGAGCTGATATCGGCGATTGCGTCTTCGAGGAAATCTGCCAGCGGCTCCAGGTCTTCCAATACAGATATACAGCTGGAAGTGGGCGCGAGAAGGTGCACGAAATGCGGAAAGGTCACCTGGAGGTCCTGGTGCAGGGATTGCGAGGCGCATGCCATCTACGATCCCAAGCACAAGTCGTTCAACCAGATAGGCGGCGCGCATACCATGCCCGTGAATTTGGACGAGGAGCTTACGGCCGCCTGTTCGCTAATCGGAGAGAACCGGCCCAAGTCGCTGAAATGCGTGAAGGGGCTCACCTCCAAGAAGAAAGTGCCAGAGGCACTGGAAAAAGGGATCCTGAGAGCAAAGAACGATGTCACCGTATACAAAGACGGGACCGTTCGTTACGATATGACGGACATCCCGCTCACCCACTTCAAACCCAAAGAGATCGAGCTCACGGTCGAGAAGGCCATCGAGCTTGGATATACCCACGACTGGAACGGCGTTCCCCTTACTGACCCGGACCAGATATGCGAACTTAAGGTCCAGGACATCGTCCCGCCGAGGGAGTGCGGCGACTTCATGGTGAAAATCGCCGCTTTCGTGGACGATGAACTGGAACGGCTCTACAAGCTGCGCCGCTACTACAACGTCACTGGCAGGGAGCAGCTGATAGGGCACATCGTGTTCGGGCTGGCCCCCCATACCTCCGGCGGGATCTTATGCCGCATCATCGGATACTCGACCGCCAGGGGATGTTTCGGACACCCGTTCTTCCATGCCGCCAAGAGAAGAAACTGCGACGGGGACGAGGACTGCATCATCCTCGCCATGGACGCCTTGCTGAACTTCTCGTTCAGCTTCCTGCCCGACAGGCGCGGGGGACTTATGGACGCGCCTCTTGTCCTTACCACGAGATTGGACCCCAACGAGATCGACAAAGAGGCGCACAACGTCGACTGCCTCAGAGAGTATCCCCTCGAGCTTTACAACGCAGCGATGAACATGGCGGACCCGAAGACCATCGACAAAATCATGGACCTGGTCGCCGGGCGCATAGGCACGGCCGCCCAGTATGAAGGGGTGGGATTCACCAACGATACCGACAACATATCTGAGGGGCCCAGATTCTCGGCCTACATCACGCTCCAATCGATGACCGACAAGATGGACGCACAGCTCTCGCTGGCCAAGAAGATAAGGGCCGTCGACGAAAGAGATGTGGCCACGAGGGTGATCAACAAGCACTTCCTGCCGGACATGGCCGGAAATCTGAGAAGTTTTTCCGCCCAGAAGTTCAGGTGCGTCAAGTGCGGAGAGAAATATAGGCGCATACCCATCACTGGGAAGTGCTATAAATGCGGGAACGGCCTCACGATGACCGTCTACAAGGGCAGCGTGATGAAGTATCTCGAGGTATCGAAAAGGATAGGAGAGGAGTACGGCCTTGACGACTATACCCGCGAGAGGATCGACATCCTGGAGATGAGCATGAACTCCGTGTTCAACAACGATAAGGTTAAAAAATGCACACTGTCGGATTTCTTCTGATAGGTTGAAAAATAGTAAAGGGGGCTTGCGCCCCTTGAGATGTTTATTCCAGCTGTGCGATCTCTTCGGACATGGCGGAGGCTTTCTTCGAAAGGATCTCTGCCGCCTTGCCGAGGGTCTGCTCTGCCGTGAGCGAACCGTCCGTCTCGAACGTGAACAGGAAATTCCTGTCATCGCCCTCGACGATTATGGAACCGTCATTGTCCACCGAGTCCATGCACGATTTACATATGGTGCAGTCCCTCGGACGTACCACCACAAGTTTGCCGTCTGTCACCTCGAACACGTTCTTGGGACAGACCTTCATGCAGTTCAGTGCACCTTCGGAGGATGCCTTCGCGGGATTCACGGTGATCTTGGGCAGATATTTGTAACCAACACCGTTGGCGACCTGCCATTTCACGTGCTTGTTCGCGGTTCCCATAACTGCCGTGGCATATATCAGGACCGCCTGTCCGTCCGTCAGCTCGACGATCGGGATGAACTCGTCCTTGACCTTCAGGTCCGGGTTCCCGAGCGGCATCAGGTTGCCCGAAAGCACCGTGCCGGGTCCGATCTTGTTCAGACTGTACATGATGGTGCAGTTGGGGCATCCCTCTCCTCCGCAGACGCACATGTCCTGCGGTGTGAAGAGCTCCAAGTCCGTGGGGACCGGGACCATTCCGAGCCTGTGGGCAACGATCTCGTCGAACAGGGGCGTAACGCTCTCATACTCTTTGTCGTCGGACATGATGGGGCCGAGGTGAAACTCGACCTTGTCTATAGCCATCTTGGGTATGTCGGACAGCATGGTCCTTCTCAGCGCGTTTGCCATGGCAGGCGAGGAATTCTTCAGTATGAACTTGGCCTTCCTCTCAGCCATTTCGATGATTTCAATTTCCATGTCCGTCCCTCAGACCCTGCGTCCTCTGCGTCCGCCCTTCTTCTTGGTACCGTCGTGGGGTATTGGTGTAACGTCCTCGATGCGTCCGATCTTTATTCCGGCCCTTGCGAGAGCACGGATCGCAGATTGTGCGCCGGGCCCGGGGGAGGTTGCTTTGTTTCCTCCGGGCGCACGTACTTTAACATGGATGCCGGCGATGTCCCTCTCTCTTGCGATCTCGGCGATCTTCTCGGCGGCCTTCTGGGCCGCGTAAGGCGAGGATTGGTCCTTCGCCTGCTTGACCACCATTCCGCCCGTGACCTTTCCGATCGTTTCCGCACCGGTGATGTCAGTGAGCGTGATCATGATGTTGTTGTAGCTGGCGAATATGTTTGCTATTGCCCATTTGGATGCCATCAGATCTCACCGTCCTTTGCTGTGATTCCCGCCGCTTCGGCGTCTTCCTTGGCCGCTTTGGCCTTCTTCTCGAAGTGCTTCTCCGTCACTGCCGCCTTGGCCTCGGTCTTGGCTACTATCGCGTCCGGAGTGGCCCTCATGGGGTGCATCTCGTCAGTGAACGCAGATGTGGGCGCGTACTCGACAGTGGGCTCCTCGCTCCTGAGAACGATGTATCCGGGCACGGTGACCCTGTGGCCGTTGAGGAATATGTGGCCGTGGTTGATCATCTGCCTGGCCTGCTTGATCGTGCTGGCGAGGCCTTTCTCGAATACGATGGTCTGAAGGCGCCTGGAGAGCAGATCCCTCTCATTGAGCACCAGGACATCATTGAGGTCCCCTCCCGATATGGGAAGTATCCCCATGCGGCTGCACTTCGATATCAGGTTGTCGGCCTCGATCCTCGCCTGGGCGTCGTTACCCCTGAGGCGTGACTGAAGCTCCCTGGACTGTTTCCTGTAGTTCCTCAGTATGGACTGGGCCTTCCAGACCTCGTTCTTGTTCTTAAGGCCGAACTCAACTACGACTTCGTGCTCTGCTTTGATCCTCTCTCCCTGCCAGGGGTGAGAGGGCGTGTCGTAGGTCTTACGTGAAAATTTAGGGTCTCCCATTTAAAACACCTCACTTCTTCTTGACTCCGAGAGTCAGTCCCTTCCTTCCGTTGGACCTTGTCCTCTGACCTCTGACCTTGTGGTGGGTCTCGTGCCTGATTCCGCGGTAGCAGCGTATCATCTTCATCCTGTTGACATCGTCCTTCTGAACCATGTCCAGGTCGTTCCCGAAGAGGTGCATGTCGGCGCCGGACTCATAGTCCATCTGCCTGTTGACCGCCCAAGAGGGAGCGTATTCGACGTACTTCAGTACCATGCTCTCGAGCTCTTTGACCTTCTCGTCGCTGAGGGTACCGATCTTTACGGATTGTTCGATGCCTGCTTTGTGCACAACGGTCTGGGCTACTCTGGCCCCTACCCCTTTGATGCTCTGGAGACCTATGACGGTCCTCTTCTGGCCGTCGATATCGCTGCTCGCGATACGGACGATGAAGTTGAAGCTCTCGTCCTCGGCCTTTGGTGCCTCTTTCTTTGCTTTCGCCATTTAGTTACCTCCGCAAATGTTCCGTAAGGAATTGATCAAGCGAGGCCATGGTTGGCCTGCTCTCAGTGTTCGCCGTGGGCGGGTCCTGAGTCTGCGCAATGGGTCGATGGGCTCCTTATTTAAAATGATTTGTACGCGCTATTATTGCGCGGGTCAGGTCGACGGCAGAGATGACACCAACCGCTCATAGAACGCCTCCGTGGAGGGGCCGGAGTCCAGGTTGAAGACCAGCGTTCCCCGGGAATGCTCAACCACTATCTTCTGGACGACCCCTCTGTATGCGGCGTAGGTGACTTCCCCGAGTTCCGAATTATGGAACCGGCCGCTGCCGATATCTCTTCCCCCGTACCCCCACGTCCTTTCGAAATCGAGGTCGTCTCGGACCTCCGCCTTGGTTATTTCAGAAAACGGCACGTCCTCTTCCACGAAGGGGGCTTCGACGCTCAGGCTGTCCCCGTCGATCTCCGCGGAAATGCCCATTCCCGGCAAGAATACGACTGATATCAAGGAAAAGGCTACGACTACGGCGCAGGAGGGCAACATAAATCCCAGCACGGCCTTCCCCATATCGTCCCGCGGCAGGTGCCTTCTAATGTGCCAGATCAGATAAAATACCATCACGGCCGTCGGAATTAGGAACGCGGACATCGATGCGGCGATAGAGGCCGTACCGGCCTCGATGTCACATAGGAGGATCGACATCGGGATGATTATTGAGAGTACCAGCGATACCGATAACGCCGATATTCTGACCTTTCGGTCCCTGTCCGTCATCTTCTCAGCACGCCTCGGTGCCCCTTTGACGATCAGGGCACGTCTCGCTGCGACCTTGGACGTTATGGCCCTGAAGGCCGCCTCGGTCTCCGCCTCGGATTTCAGATTGAAAACGACGGGCCTGGCGTTGGAAAGCGCCAGCATGATGAATTTGGTCCCCGCGCCATTATAGTGGCCCACGATGTAGTAGGTCCCTATCTCGGGAGATCTGAACATCCCTCCCAGGGGACCTTTGGACATTGTGCTGTATCCCATGACCCTGCTGCCCGGATCAAAGACCCTGTATTCGATTGCTGAAACATCTGAATAGCGTATTTCCTTCCCGAAATACGGCCCCCTTATTCTGAATGATGATATGTCAGCGGAAAAGACCGCCCGAAGGGGGAACAGCGGCAGCATCAGAAGCACTGTCGTCAGCAGGATCGCGACGAGCGATGCGTTGAAAATATCCATGCTCCGTCCGGCCGCTGAAAACGATGCCATCATGATTATGAACTCGACGACCAGCATCGCCAGCGCGAATAAGGTTATCTTCTGGGGCTCCATCACGGACGGCTTATCGGTTCGAATTAGTTAATTATTAGTGCCGAAGGCCGGATTTGAACCGGCGAACCCCTGCGGGAACAGATCTTGAGTCTGCCGCCTTTGACCTGGCTTGGCAACTTCGGCTTGGGTGATGTAGAATACGGTTGTAAATAAACCTCACGGAAGGGTTGTGACCTCCGCCCGGTCTCCCGACACATAGAATGTGTACTCGTGCTGGGACACTATCCCCTTCTTGGCCTCGACGAGCTGAGCGTATGTTGACAGCACGCCGCGGCGTACGAGGGCCTTTACATGCTTCTCGGAGTTGGGGAAATCGCAACTCCTGGCACAGAAGGGGAATGATTTGAACTCCCCCTTGGCGTACTCGAAGAACTCCTTCGTTGCCGGATCCTCGATCTCCCTTTCCCGAAGTATGCGCACAATGTTCCCGGGAGGGCCGTTCAATACCTCTCCCGCACCGTTGGTGGCGAAGGGTTCGACCGCTATTATGGTGCCGATCTTGATTTCGGTCGTGTCGCCGTTGTCGTAACTCGGTACCGACAGGCCTGCATGGAGATTGTACTGGCATATCTGATGGCCGCAGAGGTTCCTGATGGGACGGAAACCGTCCTGCATCATGCTTATCTCCACTGCACCTCCGATCTCCCTCAGAGGGCACCCGCTGCCGATGAATTCCGCCACTGTGTTCCTGGCGCGTTTGGAGGACTGTATCAGCTTGGTGTATCTTCCGGTTCCCGCTTCCGCGGTGCCTGCCGTGTCTCCGACCCATCCGTCGATCTCGGCCCCGCAGTCCACCTTGACGACGTCCCCCAGCTCGAAGACCCTCTTGTCGGCGACACTGGGCGTGTAATGCGCGGCGACCTCGTTTATGCTGATGTTGCACGGGAAGGCAAGCCCGCAGCCGTGTTCGCGGATGTAACCTTCGACCTCCTGGGCCACATCGTATAGTTTAACACCGGGCCTGATCATGCCTAGCCCGATCTCCCTTGCCTCGGCCGAAACCTTGCCCGCCCTCCTGAGTTTTGCAAGTTCGTCCTCTGTCAGCAATGCAACACCTCTTGGATCTGCTCCCTGGATATTGCGCCCTGGCGGACGATCTCGACCTCGCCTTTGTACAGCCAGACGATGGTGGAAGGTTTTCCCAGGGTGCATTCGCCGGAATCAAGGTATGTGGCTACCTTGTCGCCCAGGTCCTTTACCGCTGAATCGACGACCACCGAATCGGGATGGGAGTGTGTGTTCGCAGATGTGGCGACTATCGGGCCGCAACGCCTGATGAGCTCGAGCGCTATAGGGTTGTCGGGGATGCGGACGCCCACTTTCTCTGACCCGGATGTGACCATATCCGAGATCTGGGCATTCTTCTTTATGATTATCGTGAGAGGGCCTGGAAGGAACGCGTCGATCAGCCTGTCGGCGTTCTCGTTGATGACGGCGACCTGCTCCATCATCTTCTTGTCGGTGACGGCGACGGACAGAGGCATGTCGAAAGGCCTGTTCTTGGCCATGAAGACCTTTTTTACAGCCTTCTGGTTGAAAACGTCGGCGCCGATGCCGTAAACCGTTTCAGTGGGATACACCACGAGATCGCCGGCGGCGATTTCCTCGGCCGCATGAACGATGGCGGACATGGTGTTTTCGTCCAGCTCGTTTCCCGAATTACATCTTAGGATTTTCATCTTATTCACCCGTGTATCTGAATCCGTTGATAATAGCTTCCTTTCCTCCGTGTTCTAGACACGGCCCGTGGCCGGGATAAAGGCTGTCTATTTCAAGTTCTTTTAGTTTGTGAAGCGAAGCCCTGAGCTCCGCCATGTTTCCTCCCTCGAAATCCGTGCGTCCTACGCCTTCGGCAAAGACCGTGTCACCGGAGAACAATGCACGGGTTTCGAGATCGTACAAGCAGACGCAACCTTCGGTGTGCCCTGGGGTCTCGATCGCCTTCATGAGATGGCCCCCCAGATCGATCACGTTCCCCTCCGAAAGCTCATGGACCTCCGCGGGGCACGGAGCAAGGTCTAATCTAGAGATCTTGTCCTTGCCTCCCATGCGTATCGCTTCGGCGTCCCTTCTGCCTGCGAACACGGTAGGGCGGAACGCCGGGACCATGTCCCTGAGTCCCCCGATATGGTCGTAGTGGCGGTGTGTAAGGACGATGGCGTCCAGTTTTCTCCCGCCTAGAAGATTGGCGATATATTCGATGATCGGACCCGTGACCGCTCCGGAACCTGTATCGATGAGCATCGTGCGCTCTCCGATTATCAGGAACATGTTCGAATCATAAGGAACAAAAGATCCTATCCGGTATATCGTCATCGATAGAGCCAGTTAATAATCATATTTAACGTTTAACGTAAAATGGAAAAATTGGCAAATGACATGGATGAGAATTTCATACGCAACCTGTTTAACTGCTAGATCACACCCCAGCGGCGTCGAAGAACGTTAGTAAGCCAGGACTGAATACCTCGGAAACCCTCGGTACTTACATCCGGCTTCTATCAAACTCATCATTTATGAGCGTTCTATGGGTGCCTCTTTTTCAAGGCGGCTTCGAGCTTAGATGCATTCAGCTCTTATCCGCTATCGCGTGGCTACTCAGCATGCCTTGTCAGACAACTGATAAACTAGAGGCGACGAATCCCTGTTCCTCTCGTACTAAAGGATCCTTCTCGTCAGGCACCTACACCTCCATCAAAAAGCAACAAAACTGTCTCGCGACGTTTTAAACCCAGCTCACGATCCCTTTTAATGGGCGAACAACCCCACCCTTGGCAGCTGCTGCACCACCAGGATAGGGAGAGCCGACAGCGAAGTAGCAAGCCACGAGGTCGATATGAACTCTTGCTCGTGACAACTCAATTATCCCCAGGGTAATTTTTCTGACATCAATCACCCCCATTCAGGAGGTTGATTGGTTCGCTAAGCCATAGTTTCCTATCTCCGAACCCTATTGTCTGGTTCCGAGTCAAGCTAGCTTTTACCTTTACATTCTTCGGTAGATTTCTGACCTACCTGAGCTAACCATTGGGCGCCCTTGTTATCTTTTTGAGGGCGTGGCGCCCCACCCGAACTGCCTGCCTATAGCTGTTCCTCCTAAGAGGTGAGTCGTAAAAATCAGCAGGGGCGGTGTTTCATCGTAGACTCGGAGAGATGCTAGCGCACCTTCCTGGGTAACGTCTCCCGCCTACCCTACACGTGCCAATTCTTACAACAACAACAGGTTGCAGTGAAACTCCATGGGGTCTTCGCTTTCAGATGGAGGGGTCTGGATTGTGCACCAGACTGATTGATTTCACTAGCGTCTAGGCGGGGACAGTAGAACTCTCGTTGAGCCTTCATGCAAGTCGCCAATTAAGCGACAAGGTATTACGCTACCTTAAGAGGGTCATAGTTACCCCCGCCGTTTATTGGTCCTTCGATCCGTTGAAACAGATTTTCAGATGCCAACACTGGGCAGGCTTCGGCCCCTATACACATCCTTTCGAACTAGCAGGGACCTATGTTTTTATTAAACAGTCGGAGTTCTCTTGCCACTGCGACCAGTAGCTCACACTACTGGCACCCTTTATCCCGAAGTTACAGGGCTAATTTGCCGAGTTCCCTCGCCTAGATTATGCTAACACGCCTTAGGCTACTCACCTAGGGACACCTGTGTCGGTTCTTGGTACGAATAGAACAGTTGTAACCATACCATTTTCATGGGGACTAGGAATTTCCAGAAGGGGACTTTCGTCCCCCTCGTCACGCATTCGCTCACTTCTCACCATGACGGTTCTTCATGAGTTTAAACGCTTGAATACACAGACAAGTGTACTCCAGATATCCTACTCCGTAGGTATGGGCAAAGACTGCTCTAGTACTGGAATATTAACCAGTTTCCCTTTCGATAGCCTCGATTAAGAACTACCTTAGGATCGACTAACCCTTGGCTGACGAACATTGCCAAGGAACCCTTGCCCCTGCGGCGGTACGGATTCTCACCGTACTTTGCTGCTACTCTCACCAGGATCCTCGTCGGTACACGGTCCACAGGACTTCACAGCCCTGCTTCTGCCCATGCACCGCGCCCCCTTACCAAATTACATTGCTGTATTCTATAGTATCGGTACTCGGTTTAGCCCCGTCCATTTTCTGGGCCCATAATCTAGACCGGTGAGCTGTTACGCTATCTTTAAAGGATGGCTGCTTCTAAGCCCACCTCCCGGTTGTTTTAGACTACCGACGCCATTTCATATTACACTTGACCGAAATTTAGGGACCTTAACTATAGTCTGGGTTGTTTCCCTTATGGCCATCAAGCTTACCCCGGATGGCCTTGCACCCGATGTCTACGATGAACACAAGTTCGGAGTTTGACAAAACGCCGAGGAATTTCTTCCCCTAAGCGCTCAATCGGTGCTCTACCTCATGTTCCACCTCGATCGAGGTCTAGCTGCGACTAGTTTCAGGGGGAACCAGCTATTTCCGGCCTAGATTGGCCTTTCACCCCTATACCCAAGTCATCCAAACGATTTGCACATCAGAACTGGTTCGGACCTCCACCTCCCCTTCGAGAGGCTTCATCCTGCTCAGGCATAGATCGACCGGCTTCGGGTATCCGCACCATTGACTCCAGGCGAGCACACCTTGCCCCTCATTAAAAATTGCGGGCAATCGGTTTCCCTTCGGCTACCTAATTGAATAGTTAACCTCGCCAATGACCAGAACTCCCTGGCCCGTTTTTCTAAACGGACAATATAACACTGGTCCACCAATTATTGGTTTCTTCCCTTTGATGCTATATAAATCTTTAACCGCATGGTTTCAGGTCTTTTTACCTCCCGTTAAGGGTACTTTTCAGTTTTCGCTCACGCTACTACTACACTATCGGACTAGAGACGTATTTAGGGTTGGAAGTGAATGCCTCCCAAATTCATGCGCGATATCCAACGCACACTACTCAAGGACATCTAAAATCTCCATTCCAGCCTTCTCCTAAGGGGCTATCACCCTCTATGGCACGGCTTTCCAGCCGACTTTGGATATTCCGGACAAAGGAGTAAAAGAGCCTACAACACCACACCTCCCGATTGTTTCCAAACGGGATTCGGTTTGCCCTGTACCGCGTTCGATCGCCTTTACTAACGGCATCTCTGTTGATTTCTTTTCCTGCGGGTACTAAGATGCTTCAATCCCCCGCGTTCCCGATCATTACTGATCATTCCGAAGAATAGGAAGTCCCATTAGGTCATCGTCGGATCATAGGCTTCTTGCACCTACCCGACGCATATCGCAGCTTGACACGACCTTCTTCAGCGCTCTAGCCGAACCATCCCCCATGCGGCGTAGCATCGCCGCTGGCGTATGATCTAGCACACGTCCAGGTTGCGTATGATCGGTGGTCATCGGGCTTGTCCGATCTCATCCTCCATTACGGGGCCCTTCCACCTCTTCCCCGAAAGAGGATCTCTCTCCGGGTGCATGTCATTTAGATTAATGCCAGATTTCGTTGCCGAACCTGGCGAAATCACCGTAGACTGAAGAAGTATATAATACCTCCCAGCAGACGATTTCACACCCCGGCATGGCCTCCACGACGGTTTCCCGTCAGAGCACCAGGCCCGAGCAACCCGATCCATTCGAATCGAGCAACCCCACTATATTCATTCGATATTTAAGGTTTGGGAATTTATCCCTCACGGAACGAAGGCCAGCACCACCGTTGTGGGGAATTTCCGGCGCAGATCTGCAAGATTCGGATTGTAAAAGCGCAACATGTCCTTCCTGTACGGGCGCTTGCCCAAGATTTTGGACACGACCGACGTCTCCGTCTCGCCATCCACTTTCCACGCCCCGCCCTCGGCCGAGGTGTCCGTGCTCACTATTATTGGCATCCGGAGTCTGATCTTCTCGGCATCGGTGCAGAACCTGGCGATGGCCTGAATCTCCGACGGGTCCATCTCGAAGGCCTCTCCCCTGCGGGTCCGATACGAGAATCCGCCGTTCTCCAGATGATCCATCAGGGTGCGGCGGGATACCGGGACGTTCGAGTTGCTCTCGGCCAATATCGACTCAACATACCCGGTGTATCGGTCCATGCTCCATAATGTTAATCATGTTATAATAAAAGAGAGAGCATTACGGTGTTATGGACCGGGAAGACAGTATAAGGAAAGCATTGCAGGCCCATCCTTGCTACAACGAAGAGGCACACCGCAAATTCGCCAGGATGCATCTGCCCGTCGCTCCCAAATGCAATATCCAATGCAACTACTGCAACCGCAGGTACGACTGTTCCAACGAATCCCGTCCAGGCGTGACCAGCGAAGTCCTTTCTCCCCGTGAGGCCGCCGATAAGGTCGGATACGTGATCGAGAAGATCCCCAACCTCAGCGTCCTCGGGATAGCCGGCCCGGGCGATCCGCTGGCCAACGAGGAGACTTTCGAGACCCTCAGGCTGATAAAAGAAGAATATCCCGGACTGACCGCCTGTGTTTCCACCAACGGCCTGATGCTTCCGGAACGCGCGCAGGAGCTCTACGACCTGGGAGTGAGGTTCCTCACGGTCACGATGAACGCTGTAACGCCGGACATCGGCGAACAGATCTACGGCTCCGTCATCTGGAAGGGAAAAAAGCTTTCGGGAAAGGAAGCCGCCGAGAGGCTCATCGGCAATCAGAAGGAAGGCATCAGGATGTGTGCCGAACTGGGCATGGTCGTGAAGGTGAACATCGTCATGATCCCCGGGATCAATGACGTCCAGATACCGGAACTTGCATCCGAGGTCAAAGGTCTGGGAGCATACATAGTGAACATCCTGCCTCTGATACCGGTGGCAGGGACCAAGTTCGAGAACAGACGCGCCCCGACGCCCTCCGAAAGAAAGGAGATGATGGACCGTTGCTCAGCGGACGCCCGCATGATGAGACACTGCAGGCAATGCCGCGCGGATGCGATTGGCCTCCTGAACGAAGACCGTTCCGCCGAATTCGTGCATATCGGCAAATGCACCGCAGGGTGCGGACCTTCGAAGATCGAGCCGGCAGATCCTGCTTCCGAAAAGCCCGACAGCGAGGAGGTCCTCGTGGCCGTCGCGACCTCTGACGGAAAAAATGTGGACAGCGGCTTCGGTAACGCGAAGATGTTCAGGATATACGCCTCCGACGGCAAGACCGTGAGGTTCGTAAGGGACGTGAAGACTGTGGCCGATGCGCCGGTGGCAGGCCGGGACCACAAGGACCGCATATCTTCGACCGCCGATCTTCTCGAGGGGTGCAAGGCGGTCGCAGTGTCGGAGATCGGACACATGCCCGAGAACGTCCTGCTCTCCAGGGGCATCGCCGTCGTGATAGCCCGCACGGACACGGACACTGCTGCCGCCGAGGCTGCCGCCGCCGTCCTGTTTTAAGCATTTTTCTTCATTATTTGAAGAACACAGCCGAAATCGATTAATATACCGTGCTACATGATAGCACGTAGCACGGGTAAGAAAATGTTCGGAAAGAACGTGAGAATTGAAAGGATCATTGACAGAAGAACGGGAAACTGCGTCATCGTGCCCATGGACCACGGCGTTTCCATAGGCCCTACCGAGGGCCTGTATGACATGAAGCACACTGTGAACGCCGTGGCCAACGGCGGTGCGACCGCGGTGCTTATGCACAAGGGGCTTGTGAAGCACGGTTACCGCGCCGGAGGACACGACATAGGTCTGATCCTGCACCTTTCCGCATCCACGGACATGGGCGACACGAACAACAGCAAAGTTCTGGTGGCAACCGTCTCTGAGGCCCTGAAGATGGGTGCGGACGCTGTTTCGATGCACATCAACCTGGGCGCGGAGACGGAACCGGAGATGCTGAGGGACCTGGGGAGACTGTCCAGCGAATGCGAGGAATGGGGCATGCCGCTGCTGGTGATGGCGTACCCCCGGGGGCCGAAGATCAAGAACTCCTACGACCCCGAACTGGTGGCGCACGGCGCCAGGGCCGCGGCGGAACTCGGAGCCGACATCGTGAAGTGTAGCTACACCGGAGACGTCGATTCATTCAGGGAGGTCGTCAGAGGGGCACTCGTCCCCGTCGTGATCGCAGGAGGCCCGAAAATGTCCTCCGACCTGGAGATGCTGACGATGGTGAGGGACTCGATCGATGCCGGGGGACGGGGCGTGTCCATCGGCCGCAACATATTCCAGCACAGGGACGTGGAAGGCATTACGCGCGCGATAACCGATATCGTGCTGAGGGACGCCAGCGTCGAAGAGGCGATGAAAAGCATAAGGAAGAAGTGAGGAGGTAACGGCATGGAGAACATCGAGGACCTCAGGTCGGGCATGCGCAGGGTAGACGACGGCATAATGGAGCTGATCGGCGAGAGGCTTAAGATCTCTCGGAAGATGGGCGCAGTCAAGACGGCGGCCGGCGAGGGGATACGCGACATCGCGGCCGAAATGGCGACCATGGACAGATTCAGGGCCTTGTCCGACATGGTCGGGCTGAACCCTGGAGCGGGAGAGGACATCTGCAGGATACTGATGGAGCAGTCCCTAGGCGTTCAGGCGTCTGTGCCACGCGTGACGACCGATAGGAAGAAGATCGCCATCGTCGGAGGACAGGGACAGATGGGAAAGATGATGCAACGTCTCCTCGGCAGGGCGGAGCACGAGATGATCGTCATCGACCCCGCCGCCAAGAACGGCAGGAGTCTCGCGGACGCCGCGGAGGCGGACGTGGTAATAGTATCCGTCCCCATATCCTCGGTCTCGGGAGTGCTCACCTCCCTTGACGGAATGTGTCGCGACGACGCGCTGATATTCGATATTTCCTCACTGAAATCTCCTTTCCTCGGCGTACTCACCGATATGGCCGCCAGAAGAAGGGTGTGCTCGGTCCACCCGATGTTCGGACCGTCGGTCCGTTCCATGCACGGCCGCAACCTGATCGTGTGCGACTGCGGTTGCCCGGAGGCAGCAGATACGGCGGTGAGGCTGATGAAGGACCAGGGCGCGGAGATCAAAGTGATGCCGGTCGGTGAGCACGATAGATACATGTCCTACGTACTCGGCCTCAGCCATATCGTAAACATCGCTTTCTTCACTGTACTGGAGAGAAGCGGAATACCCTTCACTGAGCTGTGTTCGGTAGCTTCGACAACCTTCGACAAGATGATAGAGACCAACATGTCCGTGGCACTGGAGGACCCGAGCCTCTACTACGAGATACAGCACCTGAACGTCAGCCGCGACATGATGCTTTCCGAGCTCGGAGACGCCATCCATGCCGTCAGCGATGCGGCCATGTCCGAAGGCCCGGAGGAGTTCAGGGACCTGATGCTCAGGGGGCGCGGCTACCTGGAAGGGCAGTGAGCCTGCCCTTCGCGACCCTGTGCCCGTACCCCCGACGCGGCAGTAAGCCAGCTTTTTTAAATAACGAGCCCATCACGCGTACGTCCAGGTGTAACATGAAGGCACAGGAGCTCAGAGAAGCGTACGTTGAATTCTTTAAACAGAGGGGCCACGCGTTCATCAGGTCCGCGTCCCTGATACCGGAGAACGACCCTACCGTACTGTTCACGACGGCGGGCATGCATCCGCTCGTACCTTATCTTCTCGGAGAAAAGCATCCCGAGGGGAAGAGGCTGGTCGATTATCAGAAGTGCATCAGGACCGGCGACATAGACGAGGTGGGCGACGCAAGCCACCTGACCTTCTTCGAGATGCTGGGCAACTGGTCGCTGGGCGATTACTTCAAGAAGGAGTCCATAACATTCAGCTATGATTTTCTGATCGACGTCCTCAAGCTGAGGATCGATCAGATATCTGTAACCGCTTTCGAAGGCGAAGGGGCGATACCCCGGGACGAGGAGACTGCGAAGATCTGGAACGAATTGGGCATCCCCAAGGAGCAGATCTACTTCTACGGACGTTCAGACAACTGGTGGGGACCCGCGGGCCAGACCGGTCCGTGCGGACCGGACACCGAGATCTTCTTCGACGACGGCAGGCCGAAGTGCGGCCCCGGATGCGGTCCATCCTGTCACTGCGGCAAGTTCACCGAGATCTGGAACAACGTCTTCATGGAATACTTCAAGGACGCGGACGGAAAGTTCACTCCCCTGGATCAGAAGAACGTCGATACGGGAATGGGGTTGGAGAGGGTCCTCAGGATAATGAACGGCCGTGAGACCGTTTACGACACAGAGCTCTTCGCCGGGATCATAGCGTCCATAGAAGACCTTACAGGCAAGAAGTACTCCGAAGACAAGAGGGCGTTCCGCATAATCTCCGACCATATCAGGGCTGCGACGTTCATAATGGGCGACGGAGTGGTCCCGGCCAAGGTCGGACAGGGATACATCCTCAGAAGGCTCATCAGAAGGGCCAGCAGATACATTTCGAAACTAGGCTCCGACAGCGCGGACATGAGCAGGATCTGCGATGTGGTGATCGCCGAGTACGGAGCTTCCTATCCGGAGCTCGAGAGAAACAAGGATGCGATACTTTCAAACATGAGGGCAGAAGAGGAGAAGTTCCATATGACGCTCAGGAAGGGGCTTCGCAGGTTCGACGAGATGGCAGAAGGCCACTCTGCCGGCCAGACTCTGGACGGTGAGCAGGTCTTCAGGCTTTACGACACGTTCGGGTTCCCCATCGAGCTCACCAAGGAACTTGCCGAGGAGAGAGGATTCCGTGTGGACGTTGACGATTTTGACCGTCGCTTCAAAGATCACCAGGACATCTCCCGTGCAGGTTCGGACCAGAAATTCAAGGGAGGGCTCGCCGACAACAGCGAGGAGACCACGAAGCTGCACACCGCCACCCATCTTCTTAACGCGGCGCTAAGGAAATTCGTGGACCCGGACATAGTGCAGAAGGGCAGCAACATCACTGCGGAGAGGCTCAGATTCGATTTCAACCTGGACCGTAAGGTCACGCCAGAAGAGCTGAAACAGGTGCAGGACTACATCAACGACATAATAAGGCGGGACATCCCGGTGGTTTGCGAGGAGATGCAGTACGAGGAAGCGAAAGACCGCCACGCCATGGGCGTGTTCCAGGACAAGTACGGGGAGAAGGTCAAGGTCTACACGATAGGCGACGAGTCCTGCGAAATCTGCGGCGGCCCACACGTCAACAGCACCGGCGACATAGGGGGCTTCAAGATCGCCAAGGAAGAGAGTTCGGCGGCCGGCGTCAGGCGCATCAAGGCCGTGGTCGGGAAGTTCGACTGATCATTCCCTGTTCTCTTTCGAAACGTAAGCGGCGGCCACAGCTGCCAGAGAACCTGCGAACATCAGTCCCCATACTAGTGAAAAATTCTCCACCGTGTAGGACGTTCCGATGATGGCGCCCGCCACGGCGGTGCATACCGAGGCTCCGAGGAAGAGGAACACGTTCATCGCAGCTACGGACGTGCCGGCGATGGATAACGGGAACCATTCCTTTACCTGAGAGAATGAAAGGGTCATGAACCCGCCGAAGAATCCGAACAGGGTGCAAACCACGCCCCAGAACAGGGGGCTGTCCATCTTCCCCGCGAATAGCCAGACTGCCAGCCACACGGCGGCGAAGCCGACATTCCCCAGGATCATCATGATACGCTTGGAACCGATTATCTTCCGGCCTGCCATCACTCCGACGAGCACCGTGCTGAATATCTTCCCGATGCCTATCATGGCGACCAGCCACACGGAAAGTACGGTAAATCCGTATACGGAATCGAAATAGACCTTGGACCAGGTCCCCTGGAACACCATTATCGAACCGTAAATGAGGAAGTACGCAACGGCCATCGGCCAGAACTTCCTGCCCCCCGCGAACACCATCTTCAGTCCCGCGACCATGCCCATCTTATTCTCTTGTGATGTCTGGTCGGCGGGACGGTCCCGGATCAGTGCAAGACAAAGGGCCGCGATTATGGCGGTGACGAGGGCGAGCAAAACGAACGTGCCCCTCCATCCGAACGCTGAGACCGATATGGCCAAGGGGACGGTTGCGGAGATGGCGCCGATGTTGCCCACCGCGATGATGATCCCGTTCAGCTGCGGGAAATAGTGAGGAGGGAACCAGGTGGCTACCACTTTCATCAGCGGGATGTACACGGCGGCCATGCCCGCGGCAATCATCATCTTGCCTATTACGGCGAAACCAAACGTTTCCCCTGTGGCTGTGACCACCGAACCCGCGGCGGCCAGGCTCAAGAAGATAAACGATACCTTTCTAGGGCCGAACCTGTCGGACAGCATTCCGCAGGGGATCTGCATCGCGGCGTACGTCCAGAAATATACTGAACTGAGGTATCCGATATTGCCTCCTACCTCTTCCACGATATCGCGGCCGACAACGGCGACGGACATCCTGTGCAGGTAGACGAAGAAGTAAGCCGCCAACAGGACTGCGAACATGATCCAGGCGTAACGGCCTGCCCTTTTGAGCTTCGAGTCCTCTGTCATGGTATCCGCCGATCCGAGGGCCGGAAGCGGAGGGCCCTTAGAAGCCTCCGATATCCTGCCGTCTCGTCCGTCAGGTATGACGGACGTCTATATATAAACAGAAACAACGATTGCCGAAGTCCGAGACCATGACCGAAAATGTCCGGAAAATGACGGTCGGACAGTTAAGATAATTATTTATTATCAGTACTGAGTACTAATAATGGTTACAAAGGAGGCAGGAAATTGGACGACAAAAACGACGGCGACAAGAAATTGACGAACGAGGTCGGTGCACCCGTATCCGACAACGAACATGTGCTGACTGCAGGGCAAAGAGGCCCCATGATGATGCAGGACCTCTGGTTCTTCGAGAAGATGGGACATTTCAATCGCGAGGTCATACCCGAACGCAGGATGCATGCCAAGGGGAGCGGCGCGTTCGGTACTTTCACCTCGAAGCGCGACGTCTCCGAGTACACCAAGGCCAAGGTCTTCGAGAATGGAAAGAAGACCGATGTGTTCGTAAGATTCTCCACCGTCGCAGGCGAGCGCGGCGCCGCCGATGCGGAACGCGACATCAGGGGCTTTGCGGTGAAGTTCTACACCGAAGAAGGGAACTGGGACCTGGTAGGCAACAACACTCCCGTGTTCTTCCTCCGCGACCCCCTGAAATTCCCCGACCTCAACCACGCCATCAAGCGCGACCCGAGGACCAACATGCGGTCCCCCCAGAGCAACTGGGACTTCTGGACGCTCCTCCCGGAGGCGTTCCATCAGATCACGGTCGTCATGTCGGACCGCGGAATACCGGCTTCGTACAGGCACATGCACGGATTCGGAAGCCATACATTCAGCCTCTTCAACGAGAAGAACGAGAGGGTGTGGGTGAAATTCCACTTCAAAACCCAGCAGGGCATTAAGAATCTCACGGACGAAGAGGCGGCGGCGATAGTGTCCAAGGACCGCGAAAGCCACCAGAGGGACCTTTACGAGGCCATAGAGCGCGGCGACTTCCCGCGGTGGAGGATGTGCTTCCAGATAATGACGGAGGAGCAGGCGCTGTCCAGGGACATGGACCCCTTCGACGTCACCACCGTCTGGAGCCAGAAGGAGTATCCGCTTATCGAGGTGGGGATGCTGGAGCTCAACCGCAACCCGGACAACTACTTCGCCCAGGTAGAGCAGGCGGCTTTCAGCCCCGCCCACATAGTGCCCGGGATAGGATTGTCGCCGGACAAGCTGCTGCAGGGAAGGCTGTTCTCATACGCAGATGCGCAACGCTACCGCCTCGGAGTAAACCACGACCAGATACCGGTCAACAGATCGAAGGCCCCGGTCCACGCATACCACCGGGACGGCCTCATGAGGGTGGACGGCAACTACGGTTCCACGAAAGGATACCAGCCGAACTCCTACGACGAGTGGGCGGACCAGAACGAATACCGCGAGCCTGCTGACAAGGTGTACGGGGACATATACCGCTACGATCCCAAGGACTACCCTGCCGATGACTGCTTCAAGCAGGGAGGGGACCTGTGGAGGCTTATCCCCGAGGACGAGAAGGCGGTCCTCATAAAGAACACCGCGGCGGACATGGCGACCGTGACCAAGAACATAAGGTACCGCCATGCGACACACTGCTATCTTGCGGACCCGGAGTACGGAGAACGCATGAGCAAGGCTCTGGAACTCGATTTCGAGACCGTGAAAAAGTACTCCAAGCTCGACCACGAGGGGCTGGCAAAGGCGACCAAATGAAAATAAGGAACGCGTTGTTCTGTATCGCCGGTTCGGCCATGCTTGTCCTGGGCGCGATAGGGGCGTTCCTCCCCGTACTGCCCACGACACCGCTGGTCCTGGGTGCCGCCCTGTGCTTCGCCACAGGTAGCCCGCGCACCTACAGATGGCTTACGAAGACGCGTTTCTTCGGTCCGATGATCAGAAACTACAAGGAAGGCACCGGCGTTCCCGCCAGGACCAAGGCATATGCCCTGATGTCCTTGTGGGGGATGCTGGTGCTTTCGATGTTCTTTTCCCGCAACGCCCTTTTGGCGCTTCTGCTTTTTACGGTGGGGATATGCGTGACCATACACATCCTGCGTCTGAAAGGATGCGGGAAAGCGCAGGTGGAAGAAGATGCCCGCGATACACTACAGGAATACCCCTCAGAGGAAATTGGTTCTTGACATCGTGAAGAACAGACACGACCACCCTAGCGCCGACGAGGTATACGAACAGGCACGGGGTACGGAGCCGCATATCAGCCGAGGCACGGTGTATAGGAACCTCAAGCTCCTCTCCCAGCAGGGCCTGATAAGACGCGTGCAGACGATAGGGGGCGTCGACAGGTTCGACTGCAGGACCGGCGACCACTTCCACTTCATGTGCGAGGGGTGCGAGAGGGTTATGGACGTGGACGTACCTCCCGGCATGGACGTGGATTCGAGGATCGTGCCGCCTGAAGGCGCCGAGGTTCACGGACACTGGGTCATCCTCAGGGGACTCTGTTCCGACTGCCTCGGGAAAGAGAGGTTGTGACCGTGCTCCGTAACAGGCCATCCTCTCATCAGCGATGCTTCCGGCCCGTCAGGAAAACAGCAGAATAACAAACAGAAAAACGAGTGGACTGGGCGAGATTTGAACTCGCGACTTCTTGCTTGCAAAGCAAGCGATCTTCCAGCTGATCTACCAGCCCACTGGAGAAGGCAACCTAGCTGAATATTATATAACTTTCGTCTTACATCGGATACGGGCATAACAATGACGGTGAGGCCGTCAGGAGTTGAACCGATTGGCAACTGGCATATCCTGGGGAGCTGTTTCTGTGATTAACGCGATGCCCGGAGGGGTGGGCGCGACTATAGGCACCATGCTGACGACCCGTTCGGATTTCGCTATCGTAGGAGAAGGAAGGAAGGTCGACATCGTAAACGACCCGGGCGAATCGACGCTGTTGGCAGAACTCTGCGTATCGGCCGCCTACAGGGCGGCCGGCACCGAGGAGCCCGAAGGCTGGCGTCTCCGGACATTCTCGGAGACACCGCCGTCCAGGGGCCTGAAGAGTTCCAGCTCCGCATGCAATTCGATAATAACGGCGGTCTTCGGCGAGCTCGGCTTTGTGACCGATTCGCTTACTGTCATAAAGATAGGGGTGGAATGTGCGAGGACGGCAAAGGTAACGAGGACCGGATCGTTCGACGATGCCTGCGGGTGCCAATACGGAGGGCTGGTGATGACCGACAATAAGACGGACAGCATCATCTTCGTCGAAGACATACCGAAGTACGATGTGGTGCTCCACATACCTGAACTGAAGATCCGCAAGGAGACCATCGACCTGGGGCCGTTGAGAAGGGCCGCCGAGGCTCAAAAGAAAGCGATAGCTCTTGCGAGGACCGATCCCTTGGCGGCGATGACGCTCAACGGGCAGATCATTGCAGAGGCGTCCGGGCTCGACAACAGCGTGGCGGAGATGTCCATGAAGGCCGGTGCGCTCGGGGCCGGGATATCGGGCTCGGGGCCTTCCACGGCAATTGTGCTAAAGCGCGGCACAGCGGGAAGCTTCCTCGAAGACACGGGACTGGAACATACGATTGTGACAGTGACCCGCAGACTGAACGAGATCTGATCACAAAACGATCCGAAGCACCGCTACCCCGGAAACCTCATAATAGCACGCGCGGAGCCTTACGATCGGTCGCCGACATCATACGGAAATACTCCCTTCTGGAGCTTCCTATGCTTGTCTGACGCCAGCGCTTCATCCTCAAGGGATTCTTCGCACATAAGCACCCGGTCGAGCTCATCAAGGATGTCACGGCCGACACCTACATGCTGCAGGGCCCAGGGTGTTCGGACAATGGAATCCCCACTGGGCTTTTTATCCATGGCCTTTGGTCCACCCGTGCGATCCCCGCGCGTGCAACATGTATTATGATATGAACAATATAAGTAGTTTTCCCAAGTTACATCCATCATGATACAAAAATAATGAAATACCTTCAAAAAAATACGTTAATCGTAAATATCTAATAAAGATTGCAATTTTATAGTTTCCGAAATTATCAGATAATACTACTGTGTTGATGCTTCATGTTCCAGTTGGGAGAGAAGTTGAAATTTACTCTTTTCGGCAGCAGCCACGGCCCTTACGTCGGATGCATCCTGGAAGGCATTCCCGCCGGAACGCCCGTGGACGCCGATCTGATCATGAAATACATGACACTGAGAAAACCTGCGGCAGGGATAGGGACTCCCAGAAAGGAACCGGACATACCTGAGATCGTTTCGGGCATCAGAGATTCGGAAGCCGACGGCTCCCCTATTTTAATCAGAATTCCCAACACGAACGTGAGAGATTCCGATTATTCGCTATATGAACATACTCCGCGCCCCGGCCATGCCGACCTTCCCGCCGCAGTGAAAGGATTGAACTGCCTCGGCGGGGGAGTCTTTTCCGGCCGCATGACGTCCGCCGTCGTCGCGGGAGGAAGCATAGCCAGGCAGTTCCTGTACGGTCACGGGATAGATATTTCTGCATTCACCAGGTCGATAGGGGCCGTGGCCGATCCCGAGCAACGGGGCTCCGAAGATGCGAGAGGGTCCGAGGCTTTCGCAACCCGGGCCTGCACGGGAGACCTCGACAGGACCATGAGGGAGGAGATCATGCGCGCTTCAGAGGATGGGGACAGCATTGGCGGCGTCACGGAATGCATGGTCTCGGGACTGCCCATTGGATTCGGAGGAATCTGGTTCGAGGCTCTGGATTCGGAGCTTGCGAGGGCAGTTTTCAGTATCCCGGCATGCAAGGGAGTAGAGTTCGGAAAAGGATTCTCGCTCGCCGGGATGAGGGGGTCCCAGAGCAACGATCAATATTGCTACCGCGATGGAGTAAGAACGATGAGCAACAACCTGGGAGGGATCGTCGGCGGAATGAGCGACGGCGCTCCGTTGCTGTTCCGCGCAGTATTCAAGCCCACTCCGTCGATAGCGAAGCCCCAGCACACCGTGGACCTCAGGACCGGCGCCGATGTCGGCATACGGGTCTCGGGCAGGCACGATCCGTGCATAGTGCCCAGGGCAGCCGTGGTTGTCGAATCCATGGCCGCCCTTGTGATAGCAGACCAGATCAGGAGAGGGTTTTGATGGACAACGAAGAATTGAGGGAGAAGATCGCATTGATCGACCGGAAAATAATGTCTCTTGTGTCCGAAAGGATGCAGACCGCCTATGAGATAGGCATTAACAAGAAGGTCGCGGGAATACCGGTCCACGACGGCGAAGTCGAGAAGTCCGTGATATCCAGATATCGCACGGCCGCTGCAGAGGATGATCTGGACGAGGATCTGGCAGAAGAGCTCGCGAACCTCCTCATATCCTGGTCGTGCCGGGTGCAGGAATAATCAGAGATATATCTTGTGATCGTAGCGCCCGTCCTTGATCCTGGCCACCACTTCCTCGGAGATCGCTTCGAGTTCTTCAGAGTCGAAGTACCCTGACCGGATATTCTGCGAACCAATGGAAGAAAGCAGGCTTATCTTGCATCTGGCCAGTCCGTATGGCCGCGAGAACGGCCCGCCCTCCACCTCGGCCATCTGCACCTTGTCGTAGCTCATGGTGGTTATCTTGCGGTCGACCACGCCCACCAGGAATGTGAACTTGTCCTCGCCTCTCCCATACTGGACTATCCTGCGTGACATGACACCGTTCACGAACAGTCCCACCACAGCGAGGGCGGACACCGATATGACCGCTGCGGCGATGTATTCCATGGCGATCCCCTCTGCCGATTGCATATTCACCATGGTGTCGTAGAACAGGTATGCCGCAGCCGCGAAAACCAGGGACCAGATGGCCGCGCGGATGAATATCGGTTTCGCCGCCTCCCTGGGCTGATTCTTCATTTCCACTTCGTAGACGAATTCCGGCACGATAGCCGACATGACCCTCTCGATGGTCCCCCGGTCCTTCATTGGACACAGGAGTGGCGATCTTTTGTTGCTGTTGTCGCCGTCGCTCGCGGCAAGGCCCACCACCTCAGCATCCAGCATATACCTCTTGATGAGCCTTGGTATCATCGGGCTGCTGATGCGGACAGCGTTTATCTTCGAGACCTTGAAGGACTTGTGATATGTCCTTACGAAGCCGTGGCTGATGTAGATCGTGTCCCCCGCCCTGTAGATCTTGTAATTGAAATAATGGAATATCATCGCTACGACCGGGACTGCATAAGAGAAGAATGCAAGCAGGATCGCCACCATGCCCGAGGCGAAATCTCCGGTCGCTGTGATCATCTGGTATATTCCGAAGAAGAACATCAATATTCCGAATATGGCAGACCCGGTAGGCTGAGAAAGAAGCCCATGGAGGATCACGTCGGTCTTGGTTATCGTCACTATGGACGGGGTGCCTGACTCATCCGCCGGAATGACGTTGTTCCCGTACATCTTCTGGGAAAGGTTCGCCCTGATCCTGTCCGATACCTCTGTACCGAAGGTGAGCTTCAGCTCCGGGGCAAAGGCGTTGACGCTGCTGTTGATGTTGATCATCAGCCTCGAGGTATTGGTCACCCTGTTGACGATCCCGCGGTTGACGTTGGTGGAGGCTATCTTCGAATATGCGATCCTTATCTGTTTTTTGAAAACCGTGTCGCGGAACACTGTCATCTCGGTCTCTCCGAACCTGATCGTGGTCCTCCTCCAGCGCCAGTATGCCACCCATGCCGTGATCCCGACAATCGAAAGGAACGCCGCCAAGGATATGTACAATGAATATTTTTCGGCGATCGCTTCGTCCGCATCCATCATTGAGATGTTGAACCAGAACAACATGAACGCCGCGACGATGGCCGCCTGCAGCACGGCCTCCGCCACTTTGACGGGGTGCTGTATGAACTCCTCGTCCGCAGGTATCCGTTCGAAGCGGGGGGGCGCCTCGGATGTGGGCTCCCGTCCGCCCTCTCCGATCATTCTCTCTTCCTCAATATCTCGGTGACGTAAGCGTTCAGACTATCGGCGATCTCCTCGGCGACAGGTATCTCCAGATATTGTATGCTGGCTATTCCGCCCGCGGTCGTTATGGTGACGTCTGCCAGACGGAAGAGGTTGTTGATCGGCCCGCGTGCGACCTCCAGCTGATGCACCCTTTCGATGGGCACCACCGTATGCGATATTACCAGTATCCCTTTGCGTATGTCGATCCTGTCCTCGTCAATCCTGTATCTGTACCGGGCATAATACACCGCGGGTCCTACCGCCAGGTAGACCGCGATCAGCGCGTAGGCGGTCAGCAAGAGAGCTTTATAGATTCCTGGCACTTCGTAGAATTGCGAGGAGTATGCATATATGACGTAGACAATGACCGATAATACGGCGAGAGCGATGGCATTGCCGATGTACATGGACCCGACGGACCTTTTCGTAAGGACATGATATCCGTCCGTAGTAAGACCGTTCTCGTCGACCTTGAATTCGTCGCTCATCTTACCACGCATCATTCTAGGTAGGCGCCGTTGGCTCCGTTTGTTACCAGTTTCCTATATTTGCTCTGGACGCCCGTGACAGGACGCTCCACCCTCTTGACCTTGGACATGCGCTCCTTGATCTGGGCGTCGGACAGCCTGACGTTCAGACTCCTCGCGGGAATATCTATGTCGATGATGTCCCCGTCCCGAACGGCCGCGATCGGCCCTCCTTCATAAGCTTCGGGGGAAACGTGCCCTATTGCGCCGCCCCTCGACGCGCCAGAGAATCTTCCGTCGGTTATGAGCGCGACCGAGTCTCCCAATCCCCTTCCGATTATCAGGCTGGTTGGCGAAAGCATCTCCGGCATTCCGGGCGCGCCCTTGGGGCCCTCGTACCTTATTATGACGACATCGCCGGAGACTATCAATCCCGAAACTATCGCCTCTGTCGCCTGGGATTCGCCGTCGAAGACCCTTGCGCGTCCCGAGAACTTCATCATCTCGCGGCTGACCGCAGACTGTTTGACGACCGATCCCATCGGAGCTATGTTGCCTTTCAGGACCGCTATCCCGCCCTGTGCGTGGAACGGATCGTTCAACGGCCTAATGATATCGGGCTTCGATACCGCGGCCGACCCTGCTATCTCGGATATGCTCCTGCCATTGACGGTGGGAGCGTCCTCAAGGACGTCCTTGAGCCTGTTCATGACCGCCGGTATTCCACCCGCAGAATCCAGGTCGGCGATGCTGTAAGGGCCCGAGGGCCTCAAGCTGGTGATGTGCGAAACGTCCCTCGATATCCTGTCGAAATCTTCAAGAGTGACCGGCGCCCCGAAGTCCTTCGATATCGCCGGTATATGAAGGGCCGTGTTCGTGGAGCCGCCTATGGCCATGTCGACCCTTATGGCGTTTCTGAAGGAAGCCTTGGTGACGATGTCGCGGGGACGGGTGTTTGATAGTGCCAGTTCGACAGCCTTCCTCCCGGTCTCCCTGGCGATCTCAAGCTTCTTCTCGTCCGATGCTATGCAGGTGGCGCAGCCGGTGAGGCTTAGGCCCATCGTCTCGGTGAGGCAGGCCATTGTGTTCGCAGTGAAGAGCCCGGAGCAGCTCCCCCTTCCGGGGCAGGCCTTGCATTCGATGTTCCTGACGTATTCCTCGTCGACCTTCCCCGCCGAATATTCGCCGAGCGCCTCGAACACGGACTGCAGGTCGAGGACCTTGTCGCCATCCTTCCCGACCTCCATAGCGCCGCCTGTCAACATGATCGCCGGAACGTTCATCCTGCCCGCGGCCATGAGCATGCCGGGAGTGACCTTGTCGCAGTTCGTGATCCCGACCCACGCATCGAAGGCGTGGCCCTCTACCATGACCTCGCAGCAGTCGGATATGACCTCGCGGGACATCAGCGAATACCTCATCCCCTTGTGGCCCATGGCTATGCCGTCGCACACCGCGGGGACCCCGAACATGAAGGGAAATCCGCCGGCCTCGATGATACCTTCCTTGACCGCCTCGGCCAGCTTGTCGAGGTGTATGTGGCCTGGCACGACCTCGTTCCATGAGTTGGCTATGCCAATGAAGGGTTTCTCGAAGTCCTCGTCGCACAGGCCGTCGGCCCTGAGAAGACTCCTGGCCGGTGCTTTGTCTATACCGCTTTTCACGGCGTCGCTTCTCATTTGAATTACCAAAATGGATTATCGGGAGCGACCGTATATAATTATCTGATAACAAAAAATAATAGATCAAGGGGCATGGGAAGACCCATGCCCCTGTGGAAAATCGGTTTCAGGTGCTGCGGAGGACTATCTCGATGTTCACGCCGTCGGGAACATCGATCCTCATGAGCTGTCTCAGGGCGCGCTCGTCGGCATCGAGGTCGATGAGCCTCTTGTGGATGCGCATCTCCCAGTGGTCCCATGTCTCGCTTCCCTCTCCGTCGGGGCTCTTCCTGCAGGGTACCCTGAGCTTCTTCGTGGGCAGCGGAACGGGTCCGCGTATGGCCACTCCGGTCCTCTGGGATATCGCCTTGATCTGGCCGCAAACGTTGTCGACCTTCACCGGATCGCTCCCGCTTAGAGATATTCTTGCGCGCTGTGACATCTTGATCCCTTGCTTAATTAATCGGGAAGTCCTCAGTTGGACTTCTCAACCTCAATGCATGCACCGGCTGCGACGGTCTGTCCCATGTCACGGATGGCGAACCTTCCGAGAGGCGGGAACTCTTTCGCTGTCTCAATGACCATCGGCTTGGTGGGCTCGCACCTTATGAATGCGATGTCACCGGTCTTAATGAAGTCGGGGTGCTCTTTCTTGACGGCACCGGACTTGGGGTCGATGGTCTTGATCAGCTCAGTGACCCTGCACGCGGTCTGGGACGTGTGGCAGTGGAACACGGGGGTGTATCCGACCGTGATCACAGACGGGTGGTTCAGGACGACGACCTGAGCGACGAAGGATTTCGCGACGGAGGGCGGGTTGTCGACCGGTCCGGCGACGTCTCCCCTCTTGACATCGTTCTTGGCCACACCGCGGACGTTGAATCCGACGTTGTCGCCCGGAAGCGCCTGGGGGAGGATCTCGTGGTGCTCTTCGATGGACTTGACCTCTCCGACGACGTGGGAAGGCTCGAACATGATCTTCATGTTAGGCTTCAGCACACCGGTCTCGACACGTCCGACGGGGACGGTTCCGATACCGGTGATCGTGTAGACGTCCTGCACCGGCAGCCTGAGGGGCTTGTCGGTGTGCTTCTCGGGCACTTTTAAATTGTCGAGTGCCTGGATGAGGGTGGGGCCGGTGTACCAGGGGGTGTTGGCGGACTTCACCTTGATGTTGTCCCCCATGTACGCGGACACGGGTATGACCTCCATGGGCTTGGCGCCGACGCTGGCCATGAGTTTGATCATAGCGTCTTTGGCCTCGATGAATTTCTTCTCGTCGTATTTGACGGCGTCCATCTTGTTGATGGATACGATGACCTGCTTCACTCCGAGGGTGGTCGCAAGGAACACGTGCTCCTTGGTCTGCGCCTGGGGCCCCTCGATGGCGGAGCAGGTGATGATCGCTGCGTCTGCCTGGGAGGTTCCGGTGATCATGTTCTTGACGAAGTCGCGGTGGCCGGGAGCGTCGATGACGGTGAAGAAATACTTGTCTGTGAAGAACTTCTTGTGCGCCACATCGATGGTGACTCCTCTCTCCCTCTCTTCCTTGAGGCCGTCCATGACCCATGCGAAGTAGAAGGTACCTTTACCTTTCTCTTCTGCTTCTTTCTTGTATTTCTCTACGATGTGAGGGTCGATAGCACCGGTCTCGAGAAGAATCCTACCGGTTAGGGTGGACTTTCCGTGGTCGACGTGTCCGATGATGACCAGATTCATGTGCTCTTTGTCAGCCATTTTTTTCTCTCCTTAATGTATATTACTTGGATTGATTAAGCCATAATATGTTTATTATTTAACGTTTACACTCCGGCGTAGTACCTTTCGTCATACGGCTCGGGGTTGAGTCCCTTCCTCGTCCTTATCTCGGCCACCACCTTTTTCTGGAGCTCTGCGGGCACCTGCTGGAACCCTGAGTTCTCGGTGGACCACAGGGCGCGTCCCTGGGTGGCGCTGCGCACGTCCGAGGCGAACCCGAACATGTCCGAAACAGGTACTGTGGCTGCGACCGACGCGTCGGCCCCTTCCTGCCCCATCTCGATGATCGTTCCGCGGCGCTGGGTCACCATGTTGACGGCGGAACCCATGTAGTCGGGCGGGACGCTGATGAACAGCTTCTGCATCGGCTCGAGCAGAGTTCTTTCTGCCTGGCACATTGCACCGTAGATACCGTCCCTGACCGCGGGGATCACCTGTGCGGGACCTCTGTGGATCGTGTCCTCGTGGAGCTTTGCATCCATGAGCTTGACCTTCAGCCCGGAGACCTTCTCGTTGGCGAGCGGCCCTCTGACCATGGCCTCGTCGAACGACTGCTTTATGAGCTCCATGGTCTCATGGAGGTATTGGATACCTTTCGTCATGTCTATAAGGACGTTGGTGTTCTTGAAGCACACCACGCCTTTGGCCTCGTCTTTGCTTATGCCGAGCTCTTCGAGCTGTTTCGCAAGGGCCTTGGGGTCCTTGATCTTGGCGTCGGGGTCTATGTCGCCCTTGTGGATCGCCTCGATGACACCCTCCTCGAGAGGTTCGACTATGAAGTAGAACTTGTTGTGCTTGTTGGGGGATTTACCCTCGAACTCGCTGGCGTTCGGCCCTTTGACGCTCTCCCTGTAGACCACTATGGGCTGGGAAGAGACGATCTCGACGTGCTGCTCGTGGATGATGCGGTATTCGGTGATCTCCAGGTGGAGTTCTCCCATACCGGATATCAGGTGCTCGCCCGTATCATTGTTGATTTCTATGTTAAGAGACGGGTCCGCTTTGGCGATGGACCTCAGGACCTCGACCAGTTTGGGGAGGTCCTTCGTGTTCTTAGCCTCGACGGCCTTTGTGACGACGGGTTCCGAGTAGTGCGTCATCTTCTCGAAGGGCTCCGTGTCCTTTTCGGAAGAAAGCGTCGAACCGGAGATCGCATCCTTGAGGCCTGTGAGAGCGACGATGTTCCCCGCTTCGCACTCCTCGATGGCGATCCTGTCGCCCCCTACCATCAGAGCCACGGTCTGCACCCTCTGGGGGGCGGCCATGCCAGATATGTAAAGGACGTCTCCCTTCCTGACCCTTCCTGAGAACAGCCTGCCGAAAGCGACTTCTCCCGCGTGGGGGTCCATGATGATCTTGGTCACCATCAGGGACGTGGGCCCCTTAGGGTCGCAGGTCATCATCGCCTTGCCCATCGGCGTTTCCTTGTCTCCCTTCCAGATGACGGGGATACGGAGCTTCTGGGCTTCGACCGGGTTCGGGACATGCCTGATGGCCATCCCGAGGGCCACCTCGTGAAGGGGTATCTTCTTGGCGAGCTCGGCCTGGCCTCCCTCGCGCTTGCAGTAGTCGAATATGTCGCTGAACGTGAAGTTGTACTTCTTCATCGCCGGGACGGTTATCGCCCAGTTGTTATAGGCAGAGCCGAACCCGACGGTCCCGTCCTGGATGCTGACCTGCCACTGCTTGTTGAGCGGTGCGGGCAGGTTGACCATCAGCTTGTGGTTGAACTCGGCGACGAGCTTGGAGAACTTCTCGATCATCATCTCCTTGGTGACCTGCTGTTCGACTATCATCCTGTCCACCTTGTTGATGAACAGCATGGGCCTCACGCGCTCTTTCATCGCCTGTTTGATGACCGTCTCGGTCTGAGGCATGATGCCTTCGACCGCACAGCAGAGGATGAAGACGCCGTCGAGGGCCCTCATGGCCCTGGTGACGTCTCCTCCGAAGTCTACGTGCCCGGGAGTGTCGATCAGATTGATCAGGAAGTCCTTGCCTTCGAAGTGGTGGACCATGGATGCGCTAGCGGCGTTGATGGTGATCCCCCTTGCGGACTCCTGCTCGTCGAAGTCCAGGACGCGCTGTTCGCCCGCAAGCTCGGAGGACATCATGCCCGCGCCTGCGATGAGGTTGTCCGAGAACGTCGTCTTTCCGTGGTCGATGTGGGCCGCGGTACCGATGTTCCGGATGAACTCCGGATAGTTCATTATTCTAGTTGCTTTGTGTACGTTGTCTTCTTTACGTCCCATTGGTTTCACACACCGGTTACGATCACCTGGCGGCCTGGGCCACCCTCTCGATCTCTTCCTTCTTGGCTACCGCGAAGGACTGCATGTCTCCTCTGGAAGCTAGTATCATCTCATCGGCCAAGCATTCGGATATGGATTTCTTGCTCTTGGACGATGACTGCACCACGCCCGTGCTCAGATTGCGGAGGGCTATGTCAAGCCTCCTCTGGGGCGAGATGTCCACGGCTTTGGGCACGGATATTCCTCCGAACTGAAGCCTGGTGATCTCTTCCCTGGGCGCGGCGTTCTCGAGCCCGATGACAAGTATCTGTATCGGATTCTGTTTGGTCTTGGTGGCAACGATGTCGAAAGCCTGGGAAACGGTCTTGTAGGCCTTCATCTTCTTGCCTGTGTACTTCTCGGTCCTCATTATGTCGTTGATGAGCCTCTCGACAATGCTCAGCTTCGACTTTCCGAACCATCTGTTTGCGTGCTTTCCCCCGGAGTGGGGGATGTTCGTCGGAACGAGGTCGATATATTTCGCGAGACCTCCGTCGCCGACTACGACCTCGGAGGAGTCGTACTTACCGAACATAAGAGCCTTGGGTGCGGAAAGCACCTCAGTGGCTTCAACCGTTGTTTCTAAAGTTTCGTCTGCCATGAAAATCACCTAACCGGCTTCTCCGTCCTTCCCCTGACCATTTCATCCAGGGAGACGTTGTTTACCTTTATCACTTTGAAACGGACACCGGGGATGTCTCCGTAAGAACGGCCCATCCTTCCGCCGATACCTTCGATCAGGACCTCGTCGTGCTCGTCAATGAAGTTGATAGCTCCGTCGCCTACCGCGAATGCTGTGACCTGGCGTCCGTTCTTTATCAGCTGGATCTTAACGCACTTGCGTATGGCGGAGTTGGGCTGCTTAGCCTCTATTCCGACCTTTTCCAGCACGATGCCCCTGGCCTGGGAGGACCCTTCCAGCGGGTCTGACTTCTCCCTCAGCTTGAGCACTCTCTTCTTGTATCCTCTGTCGAGCCAGCGGAACTTCTGCCTGTCCACTTTCATTTTCCTTGCGGTGTTTAGACCATTTCCCAAACTTTCACCTTCGTCGAGTATAGCACGCGATATTTCCAGCGTATTTAAAGACCACGTATAGACGGGTCAATATGCGGAACATGCCTATCATAACCCCCTATTTAAGACCTTTTACGGTCCTGGCATCTGATTTTATTACGCACATATAATGCGTCAGAGACAATAGAGGCGTCTGCAGGCCTCTCCGAGTATCTTCATCCCTTTAACGATATCGTCCCGTCCCGGGGTTGCGAAGTTGAGCCGGACCGTGTTTTCTCCGCCAGAAATGTGGAAGGGGCGCCCCGGCATCGTGACCAGTCCTTTGCTGAGTGCCAGTTCGAAAAGTTTCATGGCATCGTTACCTTCCGGGGCCCTAAGCCAGATGAACATGCCTCCCGCAGGGTCGTTCCATTCCATCTCATCGGGAAGATATTCCTCCATTGCGTCCGTGAAGGCTTTCTTCTTTTCTGCGTAGCCCGTGCGAAGAGACGAGAGATATCTGTCATAGTCGTTGTTGGACAGGAAATCGTCTATTATCCTCTGGGCGAACGATCCGGACTGGAGCGAGGCCGCCTCCATCGACCTGTTGGCGGCCTCACGCATCCACTCGGGCACGACCATCCACCCCACCCTCATCCCGGGAGAGATCGTCTTGGAGAAGGACCCCGGTAGCACCGTGTCCTCGGGCGACCTGCGAATCCCAGCTCCCCGTAGGCGTCGTCTTCGACGAGAAGGCATCCGGAGCCCGATATTATGTCGGAGACCGCCCTTCTGGCACTTATGGAATAGCTCCTGCCCGAAGGGTTCTGGAAGTTGGGTATCGAATAGAAAAGCTTCGCCCCTTCCCCGACAGCTTCCGACAGCGTATCCTCGTCGGGGCCGCCGTCGCTCATCCCTATCCCCCGAAAATCCGGCCCGTAAGAGGAGAACGATTGAAGGGCACCGAGATATCTCGGGTTCTCCACGGCCATCATATCCCCGCGGTTCAGAAACATCCTGCCCAGCTGGTCGAAGCATTCCTGGGAGCCGTTCGTCATGAAGACGTCGTCCGCGGATGCGTCGAAACCCAGTTCCGACCTGCAACGTTCCGCTATCTTCTCTCTGAGCGGGCGGTAGCCGGCGGTCGCCCCGTATTGCAGGGCGGAAGACGCGCCTTCCCCGCCGAGCACCCTCTCCGCAGACTCTTTGAGCGCCGCCGTATCGAAATACGAATTGTCCGGTAGCCCCGTGGCGAAGGATATCATGCCCGGCCTCTCTGCCACCTCGACGAGCTTCATGATATACGAGGGCATCGTGCCTTCCGCTGCCTCGGAAAAGGATGGGCGCATGATGCCATGATGACACCGCACGATAAAAGCATGCACCCGTGCGCGGGCATAACCTTTAAATGCTACTCAGCCTAGCGGAGATTGGAGATAAAATGGGGAACGAAGAAGATTACTTGGCATTGCTCACAAGAGCGAAACTGAACCTCCCGGAGACCATAGAGAACCACGAGAGGTTCGTGCTTCCGGAACTGGACATCATTCAGGAAGGGAAGATAACCATCCTCAGGAATTTCATGGACATCGCCGACAAGGTCAGGCGCGACCCTCAGCATCTCCTGCACTTCCTGCTCAGGGAGCTGGGCGCGCCCGGCGACGTGGATAACAGAAGGGCCGTCTTCAAAGCGAAGATCTCGTCTCAGACCATCTCCGACAGGCTGCAGCAGTATATGGACACATATGTCGTGTGCACCGAATGCGGACGCCCCGATACCAAACTCGTCAAGGACGACAGGGTCATGGTGCTCGAGTGCGAAGCGTGCGGCGCGCGCAGGCCGATATCCGTCCGTAAGACCGTCAAGACAGACGCCAACGCGCTGAAGGTCGGCGACGTGCTCGAGATCCTGATCACCGATGTGGGCAAGAAAGGAGACGGGATAGGCAAATTCAACGACTTCGTCATAATAATCCCCGGGACCACGAAAGGGGCACGCGTCCACGCAAAGGTGACGAACATATCCAATAAGACCGCCTTCGGACAGGTGACGAACGAAGCGGCGACCCGCTGAATACCATGAGATATTTCGTCGAGTCCTACGGTTGCACCATGAACTACGGCGAGGGCGCCCAGCTCTCGGAACGTATGTCGGGCATGGGTTATGAGGAGGCCTCGTCCGCTGAGACGGCGGACGTGGTGATCTTGAACACCTGCACCGTGGTGGACGCGACCGAAAAGAAAATGGTCAGGAGGATGACCGAGCTCAGAGGCTTGGGCAAAGAGGTCATCGTGACCGGTTGCATGGCCGAGGTGCAGCCGGGAAGAATCTCCGTAAGACTTCCGGACTCTCTGATCATCCCCCCCAAGAATTACTCCGAGTTCTCAGACAAAGTCGGCAGCAAATATGGATGCTGGCACCCCTTGGACAACAAGGAGACCGGCACCTCGGCGATATTGCCGATCGCACAGGGTTGCCTTGGCGCATGCTCCTACTGTATCACCCGTTTCGCGAGAGGGAAGCTGCTCAGCTACCCGGTGGATGAGCTGCTCGCCGAATTCGAAAAAAGGCTGAAGAGAGGAGCGAAGGAGATATTGGTCACGGCCCAGGACACCGCATGCTACGGCCGTGATATCGGCTCCAGTCTGCCGGAACTGCTGTCCGAGATGCTGGAATTGCCGGGAAACTTCAGGATACGCGTGGGTATGATGAACCCGGACTGGCTCGCTCCCATCGCCGACGGCCTTATGGATGTCTTCGAAGATCCCCGGGTCTATAGGTTCCTGCATGTACCGGTACAGAGCGGCAGCGACGTTGTACTGTCGGCCATGAGACGCGGGTATACCGCAGAGGAATACCTGTCACTGGTTGGAAACATACGTTCCAGGTACCCGGAGATCAGCATCTCCACCGATATGATAGCGGGCTTCCCGGGGGAGACGGAAGAAGACCACAGGAAGAGCGTGGACCTTCTGCGCGTCCTGAGGGCCGACACAGTGAACATCACCAGGTTCTCGCCCCGTCCGGGGACCAGGGCCGCAGAGATGGACCAGGTCAACGGTCGCCTGATAAAGGCACGTTCGACGGAACTTACCGATGTAAAGAACGAGGTGGAGCTTGCCAACAACGAGGAGCTTATCGGCAGGACCTTCAGGGTGCTCGTCACCGAGGAAGGGAAAGAAGGTTCCGTGATAGCAAGGACCGACAACTACAGGCCCGTAGGTATGGCCGAGGACATACGGCTGGGGACGTTCTGCGAAGCCGAGATCACCGGATGCAGCCCCACATATCTCATCGGAAGAACGTTAAATAACCGAAGCGGATAACCGCCCATAGTCCTGTAGTGTAGCGGTCAATCATGCTGGCCTTTGGAGCCGGCGACCCCGGTTCGAATCCGGGCAGGACTACCACTGAATTATCGGGCCTGGCTCATATGACGGCGAAAAGATTGGCCAGGCCGTACGAGGCGCCCAAGGCGACCAGAAGGGAGAATGTCGTCCTTGCCGCCGGGCCGATGCCGCGTGATCCGAGCGCCGTTCTGCCCTCCCTTGTCTTAAAGAAAGACCCGTAATTTACCCAGTAGCTGCCTACAGCCAACATTATGGCCGCTGGGATAAGGGACATGAAGAAGGGCACCAATATGAACTCCTCCGAGAAAAAAGCCCTATGCAGAAGGGACGAGGACACCATCAATCCTGTGAGGATATGCAGGACCCCATTTACCGTGCCGATCCTTCTTTCAGAGTACATCGACAGTTCCTCCCGGGACATGGACGAGAACTCTTTCAGCGTTCCGACGGGCCTGTGCCCCGATATCTCGTGGAGGCCCTCCGTTGCTATCACGGCCGAGAACGATGCGAAGAGGACCATCATGAAAGACTCCAGGGCGCCGGCCCGGGAAACTGTGATAAGATATGCCGCAAGAAGCAGAAAAAGTGCCCAGACGATGAAACCGGGATATACCGCCCTGACTCCTCCGACCATATCAGCCGATTATCGTTCCGATAGAAATATGTGCGGAAAACGGGGAAGATGTTTGAAAACGACCGGCGGACCTATACGATAAATATCCGCCCCTCCCATAGAACCGTCGTCTTAGGAGGTGCGTGCTTGAAAGAAAACATAAAGGGCAACGTAAGCTGGGTCGGATATTTGGACTGGGAGCTTCAGAAATTCCATGGAGACGACTTCACCATAACAAACGGATCGAGCCAGAATGCATATCTTGTCGAAGAGGGCAAGACCGTGCTCATTGATACCGTCTGGACGCCGCACAGGTCGGAGTTCGTCGACAATCTCAGGAAAGAAGTCGGCCTGGAGAACATAGACATGGTGGTGATGAACCACGGGGAGGCCGACCATTCCGGAGCGCTACCTGAACTGATGAAAGAGCTCTCCGACGTACCGATATACTGCACCGCCAACGCCGTTAAGAGCCTGGAAGGCCAATACGGCAAGAAAGGATGGGACCTGAGGACAGTGAAGACCGGCGACTCGGTGGACATAGGCAACGGGAAGAAGTTTGTTTTCATCGAGATGAGGATGCTCCACTGGCCGGACAGCATGGCGACCTATCTTACGGGCGACAACATACTATTCTCGAACGATGCCTTCGGACAGCATTTCGCCGTGGGAGGGCTATTCAACGACACTGCGGACCTGTGTCTGCTTGAAAAGGAAGCGATGAGATATTATGCGAACATACTCAATCCGTTCTCGTCCTTCGTCACCAAGAAGATCGACGAGATTAGGTCCATGGGTCTGCCGATAGATATGATCGCCCCGAGCCACGGTGCCATATGGAGGGATGAGCCGATGCAGATCGTCCGGAAATATTCCGAATGGGCTGCCGGATACAGGGAAGACCAGCTTACGATAGTCTATGACACCATGTGGGAGGGCACCGCCGCCATCGCCCACGGGATCGCTGCGGCGGCAGGGAGGATCAGCCCGGAGACCATGGTGAAGGTGTTCAACTGCTCCAAGGCCGACAAGAGCGAGATCATGGCCGAGGTCTTCAAGTCCAAGGCCGTAGCGGTGGGCTCCCCCACGGTAGTCGGCGATGTGCTGACAAGCGTCAGCGGAACCGTCCGCTACATGAAGTCCCTGAAGTTCAAAGGCAAGAAGGCCGGAGCGTTCGGATGCTACGGATGGAGCGGAGAGGGTGTGGCAGTTCTGAAAAAGGAGCTTGCGGAGGCGGGCTTCCAGGTAGTGGAGGAGAGCATCCGCTCGATGTGGAAGCCTGACGAGAAGGACCTGGCATCGGCCGAACAGCTGGCGAAGGCTCTGCTGAAGTGAATACCTCTGGCCCGTCGGCGAGGACGGCGTCCCGTCCATAAAGACGGGTCCGAGGGACGACCTCGGCCTGAGATGAGTTTGCAGCATTTTCACAGATCGTCGATTATCAAAGCGAAAAGCTGAAGATGAGCGCCTGAGGCTGTCGGAACGAAATTAAACCCGTCGATCTGCCATATTCGGCATGGCCCCGCCGATGCGGCGGCATACCTGAGTGCCCTTCCGCACGGATAAATCCCCGGCAGAACAAGATAAAATGACATTAAAAGAGATAAAAAAATTCTTATGACGTTCGATGCTACGTTTAGTGCATGGCAAGCTGCCAAGGAATCGCGGGAAATCCGTTTAGATTTCCTTGCTTATTTCGTTTTTTTACACACTTAGTTTTGGTTGAGGGTGGGGCGTGAGCCCCACCCTGCTTAGGAGGTGATCCATCTGCAGGTTCCCCTACAGATACCTTGTTACGACTTAACCTTCCTTGCTAAATCTCAGTTCGAATACCCTAATTAGGGGTAACCTCACTGAAACCCAACTCGGATGGTTTGACGGGCGGTGTGTGCAAGGAGCAGGGGCATATTCACCGCGAGTTGTTGATTCGCGATTACTACGGAATCCAGCTTCATGAGGGTGAGTTACAACCCTCAATCCGAACTACGGACGGGTTTCGGGATTGCTTACACCTTTCGGTGTCAGAACCCATTGTCCCGCCCTTTGTAGCGCGCGTGTAGCCCAGGAAATTCGGGGCATACTGACCTACCGTTGACCTCTCCTTCATCTGACTTAGCGCCAGCGGTCCCAATAATGTGCCTTACCCCCGGAGGGATAAGTAGCAATTATCGGTGAGGGTCTCGTTCGTTATCTCACTTAAGAGAACGCCTTACGGTACGAACTGACGATGGCCATGCACCACCTCTCTGAAAATCTGGCAGAGTCTTTAGCCCGGCCTTCATGTAACAGTCTTCCCTGGTGAGTTTTACGGTGTTGAATCCAATTAAACCGCACGCTCCTCCCGTTGCGGTGCTCCCCCGCCAATTCCTTTAAGTTTCATCCTTGCGGACGTACTCCCCAAGTAGCAGACTTAACAACTTCTCTCCGGCACTGGATGCCCCCAAAGGGCCTCCAACACCAAGTCTGCAGCGTTTACACCCTGGACTACCGGGGTATCTAATCCCGTTTGCGACCCAGGGCTTCGTCCCTCACCGTCGGATCCGTTCTAGCTAGACGCCTTCGCCACCGGTGGTCCTTCTAGGATTACAGGATTTTACCCCTACCCCAGAAGTACCTCTAGCCTCTCCCGGTCCCAAGTTCGGCAGTCTCCTCGGAAGTCGGGAGGTTAAGCCCCCCGATTTACCCAAAGATTTACCGAACCGGCTACGAACGTTTTAGACTCAATAAAATCGACCACCACTTGGGCTGCAGGTATTACCGCGGCGGCTGGCACCCGTCTTACCCAGCCCTTATTCCTCTAGTTTTCTAAGCTAAAGAAAAGCTAACACAAATGTGCTAGCACTAGGAATTCCCTCATCGGGGTTGCCCCCATTGTGAAGTTTTCGCGACTGCTGCGCCCCGTAGGGCCTGGATTCGTGTCTCAGAATCCAACTCTGGGCTCCCTCTCTCAAGGCCCATACCCGTCGTAGGCTAGTAGGTACGTTACACCTACTACTACCTGATAGGCCGCAGACCGATCCTTAAGCGCCGGAACTTTGAACCATGGGTCATTCCAGATCCCATGATCTATGGAGTATTATCCTCAATTTCCCGAGATTATCCTCCTCTTAAGGGCACGTTATCCACGTGTTACTGAGCAGTCCGCCGAGTCCATTACGACTCTCGACTCGCATGTCTTAATCGAATTCCTATAGCGGTGGCCGCCGGCAGGATCAACCGGAGTCAAATCCTATGACTTTATGTAATCGTCTTGGATGGATGAAATTTTGAAACTGGCAGTTTACCATGTTTCACCGCTGTCCTGTCAAACGGCTCACTCTTATCGAATGTTCCGTCTAACAGAACATTCGTAGCATCGAACGTCAGAGTTCAAGAGTGCACGCCCTAAGGCGGAGATCTTGACTCTCCATGAATGCGCAACTTTCGGAGCCAGTGTGGTTCCATACCGGCCCACCAAGCCGCGCATTTCCTCGTATTGCGGTTGAGTATATAACAGTTTTGATGCTGTTATTCCTCACCGCATATCGGGGATTTGAACAATACAGAACCCATATAAAAAACCGCGCAATGACAGCCCTCTGGGTGGCGCCGCTTCTTCCGTTATTTTGGGTTCAGAACAAGAAAATCGGGAAAAATCCTCTTTTCAGCCGTGATCGGGCGGATAATCCAAAACTTTAATATCCCTATCCCATACCCCAGAGCACTGTGGGGGTGGCCCAGCCTGGTAAGGCGATAGACTGCTAATCTATTGTCCCAAAAGGACCCGCGAGTTCGAATCTCGCCCCTCACGCCATTCTATCATCTATTCTGTACGTTACTCTGCTAAGACAAGCACCCACGTACTCACGCGCGCGAAATATAATATATTGACCTTACAGTTTGTGAATCAATGAGATTTCTTGTCATCACAGATTTTCACCAGAAGCTCTCGAAACTCGAACTGATAAACAGAAGGATCGACGAGTACGGGCCCGATTTCACACTTTTCCTGGGAGACGTCACGGACATGGGCACGGGAGAGGATGCCGCCCGGATCCTGTCCTCGATCAATTCAGAGATTTATGTAATACCGGGCAACTGCGACCCGAGGGACCTCCCACATAAGATATCGGACGTGGCCCACGACATGCACGGTAAAGGCGCCGATATCGGGGGGCAGTACTTCGCCGGGCTCGGAGGCTCCAACATCACGATATTCGGCACTCCTTTCGAATTGACGGAGGACGAGCTCTACAACGGCCTCAGGCCCGTTTCCAAGAAGGGAATGGTCCTCATGACGCATGTCCCCTCCTACGGGATGCTCGACACCATTCCTTCGGGGATCAACGTCGGCAGCAAATCGGTGAAAAGGATAGTGGACGAATTCAGGCCCGTCCTAGCATTGTCCGGACATGTCCATGAGGCGATAGGCGCGGTAGAAAATGAGGGGACCCTTTTCGTCAACCCCGGTCCGGCGAAGGAGGGCAGATGCGCCATAATCGATCTGGAAGGAGAGCGGGTTAGCTCCATGCTCCTAGGCCCCAAAGATTGAGGGGCCCGCAAAACTTTTTATAGGGCACCATGTTTAGAGGACTCGATTAGAATGGCACTTTGGCAGGGTAAATCCAAAAGAATGTCGACCGGAGGCAGGCGCGTACTGTGCGCCGGCAAGAGAAAATTCGAGATCGGCAGAGAGAAGCAGTTCACCAAGATCGGGCCCCAGAGGTCCAAGGCGTTCCGCGGAATGGGCGGCAACCTGAAAATGGGAGTGCTTACTGCAGAGTTTGCTAACGTCATTGACAAAAAGACCAACTCTGCAAAAAAGGTCAAGATCATCACGGTCAAATCCAACCCCACCGACCCCAACTTCGTTCAGCGTAACATCCTGAACAAAGGTGCGACCATATCCACCGAAGCCGGTGAGGCGGTCGTTACCTCCAGGCCCGGACAGGACGGGGTAGTGAACGCCGTTCTGATCTGAATAATCACTTTTCAAGGGCTGCCCTGCGGGGTAGCCCTTCCTGCCTTCTGCAATCAATTTTAATCGTATCATGCGATACGGTCCATATCATGGTCTACGACGAAGATAACGCCATAGTGATCTGGCCTGAATATTTTGATATCGATAGGACGCGCGCTGAAGGAAGAAGGCTCCCCAAGTCCCTTTGCGTCAGGAATCCGGACCTGGATCTGATAGCTAAGGGTGCGATGATACTGGATCTCGAATACCGTATAATGGACGGAAAATCGTATCCGGGCAACGCATCGTCGAAGAAGGGCTGCGTGCGTGTGGAGAAAGGAAAGTTAAGCAAAACAGCCATAATCCCGCGTATCGGCGAAGTGCTTGTAAAAAATCAGAAGTGATCCGGATGATGTCTCCGAAGGAATCCCGCATCATCGATATAAATTCCGAGGCCGCAGGCGTGGACACCATGACCTTGATGGGCAATGCCGGTTCCAAGCTCGCCGAGGTCCTGATGGGCAGGTTTCCAGGCAAGAGGTTTCTTTTCGTCTGCGGTGCCGGAAATAACGGAGGAGACGGGTTCGCCGCGGCTTCCCTGATGACGGGAGAGGACGTCACGGTCTGTACGATGGGGCCTGCCTCCTCGATCCGTTCCGACGAATCCGCATATTATTTCTCGAAACTGGTATGTCCCGTGATAGGTTTCGATGCCTTGTCTTTTGAAGGGTGTGATGTTCTGGTGGACTGCGTGCTCGGGACCGGTGCATCAGGGAATGTCCGCGGACCCTATGCTGACTTCATAGTCCTGGCACATTCGTTTGATGGCACGATCGTATCGGTAGATGTGCCTTCGGGCCTCGGATGCTGCGACAGCATAATACCTGACATCACTGTGACTTTCCATGATATAAAAACCGGCATGACCCCTGAAAACTCCGGAGAGATCATAGTCGCCGATATAGGCATCCCGCCCGTTGCGGTTAATAACGTCGGCCCGGGAGATATGCTCAGGTACCCAATACCTGCGCCGGACAGCCATAAGGGCCTCAACGGCCGCATTCTGCTGATCGGCGGAGGACCTTACTGCGGAGCTCCTGCCATGGCCGGGCTGGCCTCTCTTCGCGTGGGAGCGGACATCGTCAAGATCGCTGTTCCGGAGAACGCCGCCGGGACCGTCTCTTCTTTCTCACCTGTTTTCATGATCGACCAACTTAGCGGGAAATACCTAACGTGCGATCACACCTCCCACTTGCTCAGTGCCTCGAAAAACTATGACGCTGTACTCATAGGTCCGGGGCTGGGCTCCTGTGAGGAAACTATGGAGGCGGTTAGGTCCTTCGTGTCGGGATGCCCTGTGCCTTTGATCATCGATGCTGATGCGATAGGCGCGGTCGGACCCGGATATGTCGCAAAGGTTCCGACCGTTATCACCCCGCACAAGAAGGAGTTCATAAGACTTGGGGGTGCTGGCACGTTTGAAGATCGGGACGTTAGCGCCCTGGCTTCTTCAACGGGTTCCGTGATAGTCCTCAAAGGAAGGACCGATATTATTTCAGACGGAGAACGAACAAAAAATAATACCACTGGCACTGCTGCCATGACCGGAGCAGGCACCGGGGATGTCCTAGCCGGCATAATCGCCGGCCTAGTATCAAAGGGCATGACCTCCTTCGACGCCGCCTGCCTCGGCGCGTACATCTGCGGCAAGGCAGGGGAATACGGATTCTCGGAAAAATCCTACGGCCTCATCGCAACGGACATCATAGATTTCATTCCGACAGTTATCAAAAACGGACTTAAGGGTTGAAATGAACCTCCAGCCGATCAGCGGAACTCCCGCACTGAAATTCGACCGTACGCTGGTTATCGGGGACCTCCACATAGGACTGGAATCACATCTGCTCTCTAAGGGCTTCCGCATCATCACTAGAACCTGGGACATGTTCGATTCCATATCGGCGGCATCTGGAGATTGCGACAGGCTCATCGTCCTCGGAGACATCAAGGACTCGGTTCCCGGTACATCGAAGCAGGAATACCGGGAGATACCTGCCTTCTTCGACAGGCTTTTGGAGTATTTCGATGATGTGGACGTCGTTAGAGGAAATCACGACACGAACATAGAGGAGTTCCTTCCTGGCGGGGTGAGGATACGTCCTGCCTCCGGCCTCAAGGTAGGCGATGTCGGTTTCGTGCACGGGCATACGTGGCCGTCCTCGGATGTAATGGGATGCGAAACGCTGGTACTGGCACATGACCATCCTGCAGTGATGTTCAGGGACGGGGTGGGAAAGATCACCACTGAACCATGCTGGCTCCGCGGCAGGTTCGCATCGACCGGGAACGAGAGGTTCGGCCGCCTCCCGTCGGAGTTCATAGTCGTACCGGCCTTCAACCGCATGCTGGGAGGCTCTCCTGTCAACGTGAGGGGCGAACCCCTTTTAGGGCCAATACTCAACAGCGACATAATAGATCTCGACAGCGCCAGGATCTATCTTCTTGACGGAATGGACCTGGGCAGGCGCAGGGACCTGCTTCTCGAGGGACGCGACCGCTCCCGCTGGAAGAAAAGATAAAAAAGTAAAGGGGTTGAAGCGGGGGGATCCCTCCCCCTGTTTTTCGCTCAGTTCCGGGAGACCTTCTCGAGGAGAGAGCCGTCCGCGCACCTGATCTCTGCCGTCATAGGCATCTGACCGGGCAGGCTGTGGGTAGCGCAGGAGTTGCAGGGGTCGTACGCCCTGAACGCCATCTCCACCATGTTCAGCAGACCGGGGGAAACCTCGAAGTTGTGGATCAGTCCCTTGGCCACCTTGGCAACGTCGCAGTTGATCGGCCCGTTGTTGTTGGTAGTTCCGACTATCATGTTGCATGCGGTAACGATCCCGTTCTCGTCGCAGGTGTAGTCGTGGGTGAGGGTTCCTCTCGGAGCCTCGACGATACCGACTCCGCGCCCTCCGGGCATGACGTCGTGCTGCTTGACATTCTGGTCGAGGAACTTGTCGCTCTGAATGTCGGCCAGGCACTTTTCCGCGGCGTAGATCATCTCGATGATCCTTGCCCAGTGGGTGGCCAGCGTGTGCTGGATCGGCCCTTCGACACCGAGGTCCTTGAAGAACCCGTGGTAGTACTCGAACTCGGCCTGCGCCAAAGGCGTGGATATGCTCTCGGCGGCGTTCAGCCTGGACAGGGGGGAGGCACGGTAGAATCCGCTCTCCGGCCCTACGGTCATTCCCTTGTATCCGACGTTCTTGAGGTACGGGAACTTCTCGTAGCTCCACTCCTCCGAAGCCTCGGAGACGTGGTCCAGATAGTCATAGGGCTCGTACTTCACGAACTCCTTGCCCTTCTGGTCGACGACCCTGACGGGTCCGTCGTGGAACTCGAGCTGGTTCTTGTCGTTGACCATGCCCATGTGGTAGGTCTCGTTGTAGTAGAGGTCTGTGTTGGCGATGATGTCGACGTAGTCCTTGTTTCCGAGGACGACGTCCTTCAGGACCTTCATGGACGTCTGCGAGAAGTCCACCATGTCCTTTGCCATAGCCTCCATCTCCTTCTGCTCCTCCCTGCTGATGGGCTTGGTGACTCCGCCCGGGACCCCCATAACGGGGTGGGTGGCCTTTCCGCCTATCATGGCCTGGATCTTCTGCGCCTTGGCACGGGTTGCGAGGACCGCTCCGCCGAGCTCGAGACCCACGGCGGCCACGACTCCGAGGACGTTCCTCTGAGCGACGGGCGCTCCGGGTCCGCATACGAAGTCGGCCGACGCGAGCGCATAGAAGTGCGCAATGTGGCTGTGCACGAAGTGGGCGTGGTAGAACGCATCCCTTATGGTGAACGCCGCCTCGGTGGGCTTGGTGTTGTAGCACCCGTCAGTGGCCTTGGTGGCCGCCATGTGGTGGGCGCCGGGGCACACACCGCAGAGCCTTGCGGTGATCTGGTTCATCTCGGTGACCCTCCTTCCGATGCAGAATCTCTCGAAGCCTCTCAGCTCCGGGATCTGCCAGTAGGCGTTCTTCACGTTACCGTCGTCGTCGAGGAAAATCTCGATCTTCCCGTGTCCCTCCAGACGGGTGATGGGGTCGACTACAATCCTCTTCTTGTCTGTCTTGTGCTTCTCATCCCAAATAATAGGTCCGGCCATTTACTGACCTCCTTCCTTGACTGATCTCTTAATCAGAGATTTGGACATCGAGAACGCATAGAAGTACCCGAGCGGGTCCTTTATCTGGCTCATGATGTCGTCGACCTTGTCCTCGCCCATGATGGGGTCCTCGTCTATGACGGGGAACAGAGAAGCGATCGCCGTGAAGGCGCTCGATCCCAGCTCCTGGACCTCGGGGGAGGGGCCGTAGCATCCGCGGCAAGGCTGTCCGACCCTGGTGCACCTTGCTCCGCAACCGCCCATTGTGGCCGCTCCGAGGCATATGATGCCCTGGTCGACCAGGCACTTGTCGTTGTTGGTGTCCACCTGGTAAGGTTCCTTGACCTCGGTTATTCTCTTGTACTCCTTCTTCCTGGGGCACTCCTCGCAGAGCGTCTTGGAAGTGACTCCGACCATTGTTCCCTTCGGAGGGAGCGCGACCCCGTTGTAGGCGAAGTCGGCCACCGCTTTGAGCAGGTGGGAGATGGACTCCTGCATAGGCGGGCATCCCGGTATGTAGTAGTCCACGTCGATGACCTGGTCGAGAGCATATACGTTGTCGTACAGCAACGGGAGCGTTAGCTCTCCCTCGGGGACGGCCGTGGACGTCTGAGGGATCCTCGGCTTGGCGCTGTTGTACTTGCTCTGGTAGGCCGCCGAGCTGGGAACCTCTGTGTAGACGTAGTCCAGTATCTCGTCCTTTCCGCCGGGCACGAGGTTGGCGAGGGCGGGAGTTCCGCCGAAGCATGCGCACGTTCCGTAGGAGACGACGATCAGGGACTTCTGTCTGAGGAGTCTGACCATGTGCTCGTTCTCGCTGTTCCTGACCGCACCGTTGATCATGCACACGGTTATCGAACCGTCTTCCATGGCGGCGATGTCCTTCTCCTTACCGTCCATCGCGATGGGCCACATCACGATGTTGGCCATGTCGCCGATGGTCAGGATCCTCTCGTTGGTGTCGAGCAGGGACACATCGCATCCGCCGCATGCGGCCGCCCAGTAGATGGCGAGGTTGAACTTGCCGTTAGGCGGCGCTCCGGGGAGGAGCGGTCCGAGGTCTGCGGCTGCGAGCCCGATGGGCTCTTTGTCCGCCGAGCACTCAGCTGCTTCGCACACGGGCGCCTTTGCGGGCGCGGCGGTCTTCGCGGGAGCTGCGGCCGCCTGAGCGGCCTTCTGCTCTTCCTTCTTCTTCTTTCTGTCTGCCCACCATCCCATTTACTCAGCCTCCTTTACTGCATCCTTGCGGTCTACGACCTTCACCAGGGGGGTGGGGCCGAGCTCCTTTATTGTGTTCACGAAGTTCGTGATCGTTGTCTGGAACTTCGCGGCCTCGGATGCGGACACCCATTCGAGGTTGAGCCTCTTAGGGTCGAATCCGTACTGTTCGAGGACCATTCTGAGAAGGGATATCCTTCTCCTCGCCCTGTAGTTGCCTCCTATGTAGTGGCAGTCTGCAGGGTGGCATCCCAGTATGATGACCCCGTCCGCACCTTTGGAGAACGCCCTGAGGACGAACTCGGGGTCGATCCTCGCTGAGCACATCGTCCTGATGATGCGGAAGTTGGTCGGCATCTGGAGCCTGGCTACGCCTGCTCCGTCGGCACCCGCGTACGAGCACCAGTTGCAGCAGAAAGCTACGATCTTAGGTTCGAAATCTGCCATTGTAATCACTCTCCTCCTGCAGGGTTAAGGAATGCGTCTATCTCGGCGCATATCTGCTTGCTCTTGAACCCGGCCTGTTCCATTGCTCCGGACGGACAGGAGGCCACGCAGCTTCCGCATCCCTTGCACAGGGCGGCGTTGACCTGGCTCTTCAGCTTTCCGTTTCCGCAGTCGACGATGCTTATCGCGTTGTAGTCGCAGCATCCTTCGCAAACACCGCATCCGTCGCACCTGTTCGGGTTGGGGGACGCGACTATGCCTTCGGACACGCGCTTGTCCTTCGAGATGATGGTTATCATCCTGGAAGCGGCTCCGGAAGCCTGGGCCATGCACTCGTCCATGAATTTGGGCCAGTGGGCGGTACCTGCGACGAAGACGCCTTCGGTGGCGAAGTCGACCGGTCTCAGCTTCTGGTGGGCCTCGAAGTAGAAGCCGTCCTTGCTGATGGGGACCTTGACCATCTTGGCGATTTCTTCCTTCTCCTCGCGGTTGGGCGTCATGCCCGCTGCGAGAACGACGGTGTCGACGGGTATCTCGATCTCTGCTCCGAGGGTGGCGTCGAACGCTTTCACGCACTTTCCGTCATAGGACGGCAGGTCGTTCTCGACGGGGTACCTGACGAACCTTATTCCGAGCTGGGAGGCCATGTAGTACAGCTCCTCGCGGAATCCGTACGTCCTGACATCCTTATGGAAGTAGGTGACGTCGGCCATCGGGTTGGCCATCTTGATCTTTATCGCGTTGCGCAGAGCGCCCGAGCAACATACGCGGGAGCAGTACGCCACGTCATTGGACCTGGATCCGACGCAGCTTATGAACGCGATCTTCTGGCCCTTAAAGGAACCGTCGGCGATCTTCTTCTCCGCCTCGAGGGTGGTCATTACCTTCTCGTCCTTTCCATAGTTGAACTCGGTGGGCGAGTATGGGTACGAACCGACCGCAAGCAGCACCGCTCCGGCCTCGATCTCGGAACCGTCGGACAGCTTCACCGCGAAGTTTCCGACATATCCCGGTATGTCCTTGACGGAGACCCCGGTGTGCACCTTAATCAGGTCGCAGCTGTTGACCTTGGCTATCATTTCTTTGAGGAAATCGGCCACTTCGACCCCTTCTTCCTTGTGGCGGAAGTTGCGTGCGAATCCTCCGAGCTCCTTCTCCCTCTCGACGAGGTGGGTCTCGAAGCCCTGGCCTGCAAGGTCGAGGGCTGCGGTCATACCTGTTATGCCTCCGCCTATGACTGCGGCGACCTGCTTGACAGGGACGTCGGAGCCTACGAGGGGCTCGAGGAGAACGGTCTTGGCGACGGCCATCTTGACGAGGTCCTTGGACTTCTGGGTGGCCGCTTCGGGGCTCTGCATGTGAATCCAGGAGCACTGGTCACGGATGTTCGCCATGTTGCAGAGGTACTTGTTGAGCCCTCCGTCCTGGCATGCCTCCCTGAAGAGGGGCTCGTGGGTCCTGGGCGTGCACGAGGCGACGACGACCCTGTTGAGGTCCTTCGACTGTATAGCCTCGGATATCGCCTTCAGGGCGTCCTGTGCACATGCGTAAGTGACATCTGTAGAGTAGACTACTCCGGGCAGGTCCGCGGCGAATTCCGCAACCGCCTTGACGTCCACTGTTCCTGCGATGTTGGATCCGCAGTGGCAGATCCATACGCCCACGCGGGGCTCTTTTCCTGCGACGTCCTTCTCCTTGGGGTACTCCTTGGGGGCGCAGGGCGTGAAATCCTTGCCCACGATGTACTTCCCTGCCTTGGCGGACGCGCCGCTGGCCTCGGCGACCGAGGTGGGGATGTCCTTGGGGGCCGCGAAGGCTCCGGTGACAAATATTCCCTTCTTGGTGGTCTCGAGGGGGCTGTAGACGCTGGTCTTGCAGAATCCGTATTCGTTGAGCTCGATTCCGAGCATGTCTGCGAATTCTTTGGCTCCTTCCGGCGGTACGAGTCCGACGGACAGGACGGCCATGTCGTATACTTCGGTCCTTCCGTTGTTGTCCGAGTCGGTGAAGTTTACCAGGACCTGCTTGGTGACCGGGTCCTCCTCGAGGTTGGACACGCGGGCCCCCCTGATCATTCCGATCTTATACTGGTCTTCGGCCCTGTGGATGTAGTCTTCGAATTCTTTTCCGTAGGACCTTATGTCCATGAAGTAGATGTCTTCCTCTACGTCGGCTATGTGCTCCTTGGTGAGCATCGCCTCCTTGGTAGCGTACATGCAGCACACCGAGGAGCAGTATTTCTTCCATCCGTCCTTCTGGGACCTGGATCCGCAGCACTGGATGAATGCTATCCTCTTGGGAGATTCGCCGCTGGAGGGCATGACGATGTGTCCGCTGCTGCAGCCGGAAGCACACATGTACCTCTCGAACTCCATAGCGGTTATGACATTGGCTATCCTGCCGTATCCGTATTCCGTCGCGATGGCCGCGTTCCAGATCTGGAATCCGTTGGCGGCGATTATGGACCCGACGTCGAGGACGACCTCTTCGTCCTTGTCGTCATAGTGGATGGCGCCCTTCTGGCACGCCTTCTGGCAGAGGCCGCACTTTCCCTTCTGTATCATCCTGCAGTGCTCTCCATCGATGATGGCGACCCTGGGGACGGCCTGGGCGTGAGGTATGTATATCGCTTTCCTCTTGGTGAGCCCGAACTCGAAATCGTCGGGAAGGTCCTTCACGGGACACTTGGCGATACAGTCTCCGCAGCTTGTGCACTCGTCGGGGTTGACGTATCTTGCTTTCTTCTTGACTGTTACTTTGAAGTCGCCCGCTTCACCGTCAATCTTCATTACCTCGTGGTAAGTGAGCATCGAGATGTTCGGGTGGCCCGCACAGTCCGCCATTTTCGGGGACAGGATGCAAGCGGAACAGTCGTTCGTCGGGAAAGTCTTGTCGAGACGGGACATCTTTCCGCCGATGGTGGGTTCCTTCTCCACCAAATAGACGTGAATGCCTCTGTCTGCAAGATCCAACGAAGCCTGTATACCTGCGATCCCTCCTCCTATAACTAATGCTGATTTGGTCAAATCTTTGCCTCCGTTGTTCTAAGAAGTTTTGGAACGTACCGGAGTATAGGATTTCTTATTATTAACTCTTCTACGCAATCCATTTAAATACATAATCTGTTTGACATCGAACGCCCGATTTTTCAAATTTTCATTTCCGTAAAGAAACGTAGTAAATGGATTTTTCAACATAGCCAGACATTTAAAATATTGTTTGATTTTTATATTATCCTATAAGATAACTCTACTTAAATAATTGTATGTATGTTAATACTAATTCTGATTTTGTGTGCATCATGTGGCATTGCGGAAACGTCTTTCCCATACATTATAAATACAAAATGTTTATCTACTAGATTATGGACCTCGCCGACGCAGTATCTTTGCTGGGTATCTTTTCTGCATTGGCGGTTTTTGTATCCATCGCGCTGCTGTCCAGACTGATCTCGCTAAGAAAAAACATTGCTTCCACACGGCCGGCCGGCGGAATTGCTACCTATTTTCTGGATGACTCCGTATCGGAAAAGCTGTGCTCGATATGCCTTGGCAAGATCGGACTGTCCCCTGTTTCGGCCTGCGGATGCGGCAGGATATTCCACGACGGTTGCGCCTCCACCTTGGACAGATGTCCCTACTGCGCCAGACCGTACGGGGGAATGGTCGTGAACGAACCGGAACGCCCCAGATGCCCCGTTTGCGGACGGTTTCTCGGAGGTAGCATATGCTCGTGCGGAGCCGTCTTCCCGAAAAGAGACGGCACCATGGAATGCTCTTGCGGCAACATCGTCGACTGCTCGCGACCGCTATGCGGAAAATGCGGTTCGCTGTACGAAAAAACGAAGGCCCGCCCCGACCGCGGGGGCAAGAATAAAACGTAAGCGGACCATTGGCATGGGATGACCGTCAAGAGCAAGCGCGGAAGGCGCAGATATATCGTGTTCGAGGTCGGGACCGAAGTCGACAAGACCTTGCTGACGCGTGCGACCTTCCGACCGGGCCATCATATCAAGGTCATATCGTGCGACGGGGGGTTTGCCGTGGTCAGATGTTCTCCGGCCGACACCTGCTGGGTCTCCGAAGCCGTGGCGTCCTCCTTCCCGGGCTCGGAACCTCTCAGGACTTCCGGGACACTGAAGTCCCTCAGGGACCGCTACAGCTCTCTGAAGAAGGAGAGGAGGCCCCCTCGGAACGCCGATAAGGGCTTGCACTGAAATAATATATACTGAATCCCCTGTCTACCCGCGAGCACTAAGGAGAAGCATCATGCAACCAGGACAAATGGCTTATGACAGGGGGATAACGGTTTTCTCCCCCGACGGAAGGCTCTTTCAGGTCGAATATGCCCGAGAAGCAGTGAAGAAGGGCACGACGACCATCGGGCTGAAGTACAAGGGCGGAGTGGCCCTCATCGTGGACAAGAAAGTGTCCAGCAAGCTTGTGGAGCCGGCCTCCATCGAGAAGATCTATGACGTGGACGAGCACATCGGTTGCGCGACGTCAGGCCTCGTGGCAGACGCGAGGATCCTCGTGGACGAGGCGAGGAAGAACGCCCAGGTCCACAAGATAACCTACGGCGAGAACATCTCCGTGGAGATGCTGGTGAAGAAGATCTGCGACTACAAGCAGAACTACACTCAATACGGTGGCGCCCGTCCCTTCGGGACCGCCATCCTGATGGCGGGCATAGACGACATGGGCATCAGCCTCTTCGAGACCGACCCCTCCGGCGCACTGGTATCTTACAAGGCCACGTGCATAGGGTCCGGGCGCCCTGCCGTCATGGACGTGTTCGAGAAGGAGTACCAGGACGGCATGGAGTGCGTGGACGCGCTCAAGCTCGGCCTCAAGGCCCTCGGCAGCGCCCTGGAAGAGAAACCCGTCGCGGCGAGTGTGGAGATCGGAGTCGTGGAGACCGGTAAGAAATTCCGCAGGCTCTCCGAAGAAGAGATCTCCGACCTGCTCAAAGAGTGAAAGGGAAATGGTCGACCTCGAGAACGCCATAGTAGCCAGGCTGGAAAGCCACGGCGAAACATTCGAGATACTTCTGGACCCTGCGGCGATGGACCTCATCAAGCAGGGGAAACAGGTGGACCTCTCGGAATATCTGGCGGTCGAGGATGTCTTTAAGAATGCCGGGAAGGGCACCCGCCCACCCGAAGACAAGCTGAAGGAAGCTTTCGGCACCACCGACTCCGTCGCCGTGGCCAAAACCATCATCCAGAAGGGAGATGTGCAGATAACCACGGAACAGAGGAGGGACATGCTGGAGGCGAAACGCAGGCGGATAATAACCCATATCGCCGCCAACGCGATAAACCCTCAGACCAAACTGCCGCACCCCGCGCAGAGGATCGAGATCGCCCTGGAAGAGGCCAGGTTCCGTCCCGACCTGTTCAAACCCATGGACAGGGAGGTCGACGAGGCGATGAAGCTCCTCAGGCCACTTCTTCCGATAAGGTTCGAGAAGAGCAGGGTGGCCGTAAAGGTCAGCGGACCCGATTACGCCAGGTGCTACGAGGACATCGTGCACTACGGCATCGTAGAACGCGAGGAATGGGGAAGCGACGGTTCGTGGATGGGCCTTATGGAGGTCCCCGCGGGACTTACCTTGGAGCTGTCCGAGAAGCTGAAGCACAAGACCAAGGGAACGGCATCCGTAAAGGTGCTCAATTGATTTCAAGATGTGATAGAATGGACAATAACAACACGAAGAACGCCCGCGAGGTCGTCGTCCCAGGAGATAAATTGGACGGCGGGAACCTGAAAGCGGGAGAGAACACATACATGCTGGACGGCACGGTCCGCGCCGGCATACTGGGCGTAAAGATGGTACGCCAGAACACTGTCAGCGTAATTCCGCTGGGCGGACGCTACATGCCCGCCACGGGCGATACCGTCATAGGGATGGTCAACGACATCGGGTCTTCCAACTGGATGGTCGATATCGGCGCCCCCTATCCCGCTCCGCTCCACGTCAGCGAAGTACCTTGGAAGGTCGCCTTCGGCGACACCTCCAAATACCTCAACGTCGGGGACGTCGTGATGCTGAAGATCCTGATGGTTGACGAGAGCAACAAGATATCCGTTACAATGAAGGACTCCGGGCTCAGGAAACTTGAAGGCGGGAGGCTCGTGAAGATCTCCCACACCAAGGTCTCGAGGGTCATAGGCAAGAGCGGGTCGATGATCCAGATGATCAAGAACATCACCGACTGCCGCATATTCATCGGACAGAACGGACAGATATGGATCGACGGCGACGGCCTGAACGCCGACGTCGCGACCAAGGCAATAAAAATGATAGACGAGGAGACCGTAAGGTCCAACCTGACCGAAAGGGTCAAGAAATTTTTGGAAAAAGAGATCCCTCAGGGAGAGGAAGACAAAGAGAACGAAGAGGGAGATGAGTGATCATGAGCGGACACAGTGACATTGTATTGGTTGACGAGAAAGGAATAAGGATCGACGGCAGGACCGCTGAGGAGCACAGGGCCGTGAAGATCGAGGCAGGCGTCCTCAAGAACGCCGACGGATCGGCCTACGTCGAGATAGGAAAGAACAAGGTCCTCGCAGCAGTGTACGGGCCCAGGGAATGCCACCCCAGGCACCTGCAGAACCCCACCAAGGCCATCGTTCAGTGCAAATACAACATGGAGGCCTACTCGGTAGGCGACAGGAAGAGGCCCGGGACCGACAGGAGGTCCATCGAGATCTCGAAGATAACGGCGGAGGCTTTGGAGAACGTCATACTCACCGGCCTGTACCCCCGCGCGTCCATCGACGTGTACATAGAGATCCTTCAGGCCAACGCAGGAACCAGATGCGCCGGGCTGACTGCCGCATCGGTCGCCCTCGCAGACGCGGGAATACCCATGAGGGACATAATTCCCGCAATGGCCGCAGGAAAGGCCGACGGACATGTGCTTCTGGACCTCAACAAGGAAGAGGACAACTACGGCCAGGCGGACGTCCCCTTGGCCATCGTGCCGAGCACCGAGGAGATCGTACTCCTTCAGATGGACGGCAACATGACCCGCGAAGAGTTCGACCACGCGATCGAGATGGCGGTCGGCGGGTGCAAAGAGCTTTACGCCCTCCAGAAGGACGCCCTCCAGAGGCGTTACACCGTCGACGGAGAGGAGGATGATTCCGATGAGCAGTGAGATAATTTCAGAGATCAGGCGCGACTACATCGTCAACCTGCTGAAGGAAGGCAAGAGGACCGACGGCCGCGGAGTTGCGGACTTCAGGGACATAAAGTTCGAGGTGGGCCTCATTGAGAGCGCGGACGGTTCCGCCAAGGTGAGCCTGGGCGAGACCACCGTGATCGCGGGAGTTAAGATCCTCCCCGGCACGCCGTTCCCCGACACCCCCAACAGCGGAGTCCTGACCACCGGCGCCGAGCTCATCCCCATGGCCCATGCCTCTTTCGAGTCGGGGCCCCCCGGAGAGGACGCCATAGAACTGGCACGTGTCGTCGACCGCGGAATACGCGAATCCGGCATGATAGACGTCCAGAAACTCTGCATCACCCCCGGACAGGAGGTCTGGATGTGCTACATCGACATCTACGTGATCGATTACTGCGGAAACCTGTTCGACGCCTGCAACCTCGCGGCCGTCCTGGCGATCAAGAACGCCATCGTTCCAGCGGAACAGTACGGCAAGGGCGAGAACTATCCCATGCCGGTCACCTGTACTCCGATCTCGGTCACAGCGGCCAAGATAGGAAAAGACTTAATATTAGACCCAAATTTCGACGAAGAGCACATTGCCAATGCACGTCTGACGATTGCGACGGACGATGACGGCAACTTCAGAGCCATGCAGAAGGGCGGTCAGGGTTCGATCACCCTCGACGAGCTCAGCTCCTGTCTCGACATGGCCGTGGAAACAGGAATCAAAATCAGAAAAATAATCGGGTGATATGAATGTCTAAAAGAACCAACAAGGCCGGTAGCTCCGGAAGGTTCGGCGCCAGGTACGGTGTCATCGTACGCAACAGGGTCAAGTCCATCGAGGCCCAGCAGAAGATGAGACACGAGTGCCCAGTGTGCCACCACACGTCTGTTAAAAGAGTAAGTTCCGGGATCTGGGAGTGCAGCCGCTGCAACACGAAGTTTGCGGCGCAGGCCTACACCCCCAACACCAAGAAAGAGATCTCCAGAGTATCGGAGCAGTGAGGCGTCCGCATGTACAGGTGCGCTAAATGCAACGAGCCCATAAGGAACGTCAACGCCCTGGGCCTCCAGTGCGAGAAGTGCGGCTCGAAGATCTTCTTCAAGGACAGACCGAACATCAAGAAGGTCCTTAAGTCAGACTGATGATATGCTGACCGCGGTCCTCGTCATCGGTTCCGGAGATGCCGACAGCATTGTCGCATCCGTCGGTCCCGAGACGGGAGACCTCCCGCGCACCCGGGTGACCGTGCGCTCGGAAGGAGATTCCGCTGTGGTGGAGATCGCCGCCGCGGACTCTTCCGCAATGAGGGCCGCGCTAAACTCATATCTAGAATGCATAGCGATCACGGAAGATATAGAGAATATCATAAGGTGAAACAATGAACGGAATCAGCCCCCAGCTCCAGAACCAGATAACACAGTTCCAGCAGGTGCAGCAGCAGCTGCAGAACGTCAGCACCCAGAAAGTACAGATGGAGGCCCAGCTCAGAGAGCTCCAGCGCACCTTGGAGGAACTCGGCAAGGCGACCGGGGACGTCTACAAGAGCGTAGGGTCCCTTCTTATGAAGGTCGACGACAGAGAAGCCCTGAAACTGGACATCGAGGACTCGGTGGAGACCATGGACGTGAGAGTGAAAAGCCTGGACCGCCAGGAGAAAAGTCTCCGCGAGAAATACCAGTCCCTCCAAGAGACCATAAACAAGGCCATGGGCAACGCCTCGGCCGGCGCGGAACAGTAAACACATTACGGGCCCCGGCCCGAATACACACTTTTTTAGACACTTAACAGCACTCCAATAAATTTAAAAGCGAGATATACCTCAATGCTTCATGGATGCCCTGCGCGTAGAGAACGTGCATAAAATATACGGGAACATCGAGGCCGTCAAGGGAATAAACTTCTCTGTCAAAGAGGGAGAGATCTTTGGCCTCATCGGACCGAACGGCGCCGGGAAGACCACGGCGCTTAGGATGATCTCGACGCTCATAACCATAACTTCCGGAAAGATAACCGTCTGCGGATACGATGTCGCCGCCCAGGGGGACGACGTAAGAAAATCCATAAGCTATCTGCCCGAGGACGCGGGCGCCTACAAGGACCTGACGGGACGCACCTATCTGCGCTTCATCGCGGGCTTCTTCACCGACGGCGAGGAGACAGAAAAAATGACCCAGAGGGGGATGGACATCGCCAACCTGGGAGACCGCATCGACAGCAAGGTCAACACTTACAGCAAGGGCATGATGAGACGCCTGCTCATCGCAAGGGCGATAATGACCTCACCGCGTTTCGCCATCATGGACGAGGTAACATCCGGATTGGACGTGATGAACGCGCACGACATCAGGGAGCTGATCCGGGAGATAGCCGGGTCCGGAGTTACGGTTCTCCTCTCCTCGCACAACATGTATGAGGTCGAATCCCTGTGCGACCGCGTCGCCATGATCAACAAGGGAGAGATCATCATGCAGGGGACTCCCGCGGAGCTCAAGGCGAAATACGACGCTAAAAACCTTGAAGAGGTCTTCATCAAGGGGGTGAAGTCCGTTGAACAATCTGTTTAACCTGGTCAAGAAAGAGCTCAGGGAGCTGATGACCCTCGAGTCCCTAATCTCGATAGCGGTCGTCATGATACTGTTCGTAGGTCTGGGATATATGATCAGCGACCAGACCGAACAGGCCATGGAGCCCGTCAGGATGGGCGTGATAAACTACGACGATCAGGGTTCTTCCACATATTACGACACTGTCAATTCCGCGTTGGACGGGATGTACGATCCCGCCACCAGGGACCAGTACCTGATCAAGCTGTACCCGTCCTCCATACTGACCGACGAGGAGACGATCTCGCTGATGCAGGAGAAGGGCCTCTCTAACCTTCTGGTGGTGAGCCCTGACTTCAGCGACAATATCGATAACGGGACACAGGGTAAGATCAAAGCTTACTACATATCCGCAAACACCGGTGCGTTCGGAGGGATCGATTCCGATTCCGTCCAGGTGTTCGTGACCGTTGTCAACGGAGCCGTTTCGACGGAGCTCATGAATAACGAGCTTTCCGTCACTCCGGAGGAGGCCGCGTTCCTGAAGAGCCCGGTCTCCTTCAGCATGCCTGACAACTACACATACATCAACGGAAAGCTGTATTCGGACATAACGCCGTCCGCCATAAGCGGGGCGATGATGACCCAGACCCTGATGGTCCCGATAATAATCATGATCGTCATCATGGTCGTCGGCAGCATAGTGATATCATCTATGGGCACCGAGAAGGAGAACAAGACCCTGGAGACCCTGCTTACGTTGCCCGTGAAGAGGACGACGGTCGTCAGCGGCAAGATCCTCGCATCGGGGATAATGGGTCTGGTATACGGCGCCGCGTACATGGTCGGAATGTATGCTTACATGAGCGCCATGACCGCAAGCGCGGGTGCCGTGAACCTCGCGGACTACGGACTGGTGCTGGAGCCCGTCGACTGGGTCATCACGATGCTCATGATGTTTGTATCCATCCTGTGCGCGCTGGGACTGTGCATGATACTGGGCGCCTTCGTCAAGAACTACAAGAGCGCGCAGACCATGACGCTGCCTATATCCGTCGTCGCGATGATCCCCATGTTCGTCTTCATGTTCGTCGGCTGGAACTCGCTGCCGGCCGCGATGCAGGCCGTCATGTTCGCTATACCGTTCTCCCACCCGATGATGGTGATGCAGAACCTGATGTTCGGAGATTACGTCCTGGTCTTCGCCGGTCTGATCTACTGTGTGGCGTTCGCCGCCGTGACCGTGCTCATTACCGTAAGGCTCTACAACTCCGACATACTGCTCGTCGGCTTCGGACAGACCAGGCTCGGGAGGATCTTGGCAAAGTACAAAAAAGCGGACTGAGTACAGGGTCCATGGGACGATACAAAGAGCTCGCGGAGGCCATGCGGCACGGGAAGAAAGCGATACTGGTGCACAGCAACGCCGACACGGATGCCATCGGCTCCGCCTACGGGCTTTACAGGTGCTTACCCGATTGCACCATCTGCGCATGCGGAGGGGTCGACTACGTGGCCAACGTTGTGGCTGATAAATTGAAGATCCCGTTGACCGATGAGTACGACCCGTCCGACTACGACCTCACCGTCGTGGTGGACACATCGTCCCCTGAGCTTCTCAGCGTCTCTGTGCCGGAGGGCAGCATCGTTATAGACCACCACATACCCACCGGCAAATGGGAAGGGATGAGGGTGTTCTGCGACAGCCGCAGCGTATCCTGCTGCGAGATAGTTGCGGAGATAATCCGCGAGACCGGAACGAAAATAGACAAAGAGACCGGACTTGCGCTTCTCGGGGGAATGCTCACGGACAGCGGACATTTCCAATTCTCGAATTCCGACACCCTCAGACATTTCGCCGAGATAATGGACGAGGGCGGCGTGGCGATGGACGAGGCGATCTCCGCTACGCGTGCAAACATCAGGATGTCCGAAAGGACGGCGGTGCTGAAGACGATGGAGCGCGTGAAGTTCGAACGCGTCGGCGACATGATCGTAGCTTCGGCCGTGGGAAGCAGCTTCGAAGCTTCTGCATGCAGAGCAGTAACGTCGGCGGGCGCCGACGTGGTGTTCGTAGGCACCCAGAGAGACGACCTTTTCAGGATAAGCGCCAGGGCGACCCAGGAGATGGTCCGTAGGGGCATCAACCTGGGAGAGGTCCTTGAGAACATCGGTTCCGAGATAGAATGCGACGGAGGCGGCCATATCGGCGCTGCGGGACTTTCGGGAATCGGAGATGTGGAGGCGGTGCTGGGAATGTGCGTCTCCAGAACGATGGACTCCTTCCGCCACATAAAGGCGGACATGGGCTGCGGGCCCGAGCTGTGATCACATCTTTCCGAGTTTCACCAGGACCTCTTTCAGGGCCTCGAGGTTCTCTGGTCTCTTCCCGAAGTAGTCGGAAACAGGCTTCAGGGTCTCTGCCAGAGCATCGGAAACTCCGTTCTTGAGGTCCAGGGGGAAGAGCGATCCGCCGAAATATGCCTCTGTCAGCTCCTCATAGCTGTCATATGCGACCATGCCGCCGAATTTCTCGGGGCGGTCGATGACGAGCCTCCCCATGCGGGGGAATATTACGTAACGGCACAGCATGAGCACAGGGTTGGTGTCCTCGGCCTCTTTTTCCTGGGGGCAGAACGCCTTCTTCATTTTTCTCGAGATCTCTTCCTTGGAGTCATGGATGGTGATGTTCCTGTCCGGTTTGCTCTTGGACATCTTCGACTCTGCGGGGTCCATCCTGTTGCCCCCTCCGAGGCCGGGCAGCAACGGGGTGTGCAAAGCTATCGGCTTCCTCCATCCCAGCTTGTCGGCGGCGTCCCTGGCGAGCATGTGCGCCCTCCTCTGGTCCATCCCCGCGTAGGCGAGGTCGACGTCCATGCAGAATATGTCCGTCACCTGGAGTATCGGGTAGAATATCTTCGAAGTGTCCACCTCGGCCTCGTCCTCGGAACGGCCCATGATTGTCATGGACCTTTTCACCCTGCTGAGGGATGTGGCCTTTGCGACGACTATGACCTTTTCCCAGTAGCCCGTGTCGCTGACAAGGTCGCTTGCGTACCTGTATTCGACCTTGTCGGACGGAACTCCCAGTGCCGTGAAGCAGTCCTGCATGTATCTGGCACATGTCCTTATGTTCTCGATGTCCCCGCCCAGCTTATCGTTGATGGACGCATGCCAGTCCGCCCAGAATATCGTGACTTTGAACCCCGCGTCCGCAAGGTCCCTGATCTTGGACGCCACGAGGACCCAGCCCATGTGGACAAGGCCGGAGGGCTCGAACCCGATATAGGCGGTGGGGTGCTCCTTCGTCCTCAGAAGGTCCATGAGCTCTTCCTCCGTTACTATCTCTTCCGCGTTCCTTGTTATCAGTTCGTACCTTTCGGTGGCATCCATTTTATCGTTGCTGTTATCGTACCTTCCCTTAAATATGTCTCCTTTTAAGAACAGGTAAATAACCACATCGCCGTGCACGTTCAGTGTACGAGCTTCTGAGAAAGAGCTTTATGGCCAGCCCTGTGATCGACAGGAACGGCTACCCGTATTTCGTCAATCCCATAAGCGACGGCGTTCCCCGCGTGGACCCCGCGCTTCTGAACGAAGTCGTGGAGGGGCTGATTGACCTGGGAGATTTCGACTGCGACGTCATACTCGCGCCGGAGGCTATGGGCATCCCGCTGGCCGTGCCAATATCCCTAAGGCTGGGCATCCCCTACAGCATAGTAAGGAAACGCGGTTACGGGCTTCCCGGAGAAATAATCATAGACAGGAGCACCGGCTATTCTTCAGGAAGTTTGTATATAAACGGACCGGGAAGAGGCGACAGGGCCGTGATAGTCGAGGACACCCTCAGCACCGGCGGGACCGTGAGGGCCCTCGCCCTTGCGCTGGCCTCCCACGGCATCAGGCTCGTGGAGGTATTGGCGGTCTTCGATAAGACCGGGGACCTCGCAGATGCCGTGCCGGGTGTCCGTGTGAAGGCGATGCTGCGCGTGGGAGTGAGGGACGGCAAACCGTTCCTGGATTGCTAACTGTAGATATCCGCATATATACCGCACGGCGACAGATCTTAGGCCATGGGTACGGACGTCCTGCTTCTTGTATCGCTGATGAGCATGGCGGGGGCCCTGATGGGCGCGGTGACCGGACTGGTGCCTGGCATTCACGTCAACACGCTGGCCGCTTTGATGCTGGTCTCGTATCCCTCGGTCTCGTCCTTCGTTTCGGGGTTCGCGGAGCCCGAGACAGTGCCGATCCTCGTGTCCGCATGCATTGTATCCGCATCTGTGGTCCATTCTTTCCTTGATTTCATCCCTTCGGTCTTCATAGGCGCACCGGACCCCGACGAAGCGCTGACAATGCTGCCGGGCCACAGGCTGCTTATGGAGGGGAGGGGCATGGAGGCCGTCAGGGCCGCCGCGGTCGGAAGCGCGGTCGGATCCTTTTCAGCGGTGATTCTGTCGGTGCCGGTCCAGTATATCATGCTGAAAGGCGCGGCGGCGATCATGGACGACCTGACCCTGGCCGTCGTGGTATTCGTCTCCGCGGTGGTTATTTTTTCTGCCAAAGGGTTTCGGGGAAGACTGTTGGCCGCCGTCCTTTTTGCCGCGTCCGGAATAATGGGGCTTGTATGTGCGATCCCGGAGATGCCTTCCTCCGGGATCTTCGGAGAAGGGACTCTGCTGTTCCCACTGCTTACGGGTCTTTTCGGGGTGCCGCCGCTGCTCGCATCCGCGAGGTCCGGGAGCTTCCCGGAACAGCGTGACCGTCCTAAGAGCCCAGTAGGTCCCCTGCCCGGCCTTAAGGGCGTGTTGACCGGCTGCATCGCAGGATGGTTCCCGGGAATAACTGCGACCGCGGGGGCGGCGCTTTCCGCCGGCGTGTCACGCGAGGACAGCCCGGAGAACTTCATATCCCTGGTGGCATCGATAGGCACAGTCACATCGGTGTTCTCCCTGGTCACGTTATCGGTGACTGGTAGCGGAAGGTCCGGCACATCTGCAGTTGTCAAAGAGATTATGCAGGGGGGGCTGGAAGGCTTCTGCTCCGGAGGTTTCATGCTCATTCTTGTGGCGGTTTGCCTGGCGTCGGCCCTCGGATACGCCATGACCATCGCCGCAGGGCGCGGGATATCTAAGCTGACGATGGGGCTCGACCCTCGGAAGACTAACATGGGGGCCCTGATCCTGATATCTTCCCTGGCACTTATTATGACCGGGACCTGCGGGTTGGCCGTTCTTGCCACGGCTGCCCTTCTGGGACTGGTCCCACAGTCGGAAGGGTCCGGACGCATACCACTCACGGGATGCCTTATCGTCCCGGTCATAATAGGCGCCCTTTTCTGAATCAGAGGCGCCCGGAAGCTTTACCGAGGAACCGCTCTATATCCACTATTACCCTTTCGTGGGTCCCTCTGGCTATTTCGCCGGCACCGTCTCTGACAGTGAAACTGAACGTGAGATGACGGCGGTCTACCTTCACTAGCTCCGTCTCGCATGTCACCGCGGACCCCAGAGGCGTGGGGGCGATGTGGTCCAGGACCGTCCTGCTTCCTACCGAACATGTGCCGGATTCAAGGAGGTCTATAACCGACATATATGCCGTTTTCTCCATCAGCGCAGAGAGTGCGGGGGTCGCATACACCATCTGGGTCCCGCTCCCGACGTGGACGGCCGTCTTGTCCTCGGTCACCTTTTCGGAGACCTTTCCTTTTATTCCCGCCGACAAACTCTGGTTGCCTTCTTCCATATTTTTCACCGAGAGTGCAACATACTATAGGTTTTAATTATCACGCGCGGATTCGGGTCCGATGGGACCAAACGAGTTAGCTTTAGCATTGAGCAGCCTCAGAGAGAAGATAAGACGGGACGAGACCACGGAAGACGGCCGCGTTCCGGAGATCTGTTCGGACGAGGCACTCCGGGAGATAGCGTACAGGATGCCTTCCACCCCGGAAGAGATAGAATCGATACATGGCCTGGGGCCCGGATTCGTGGATGAACACGGCGGTGCGTTCCTGGAATTGCTCGAGAGATGCCGCTCCGGCAATGGAGGGAGCTCCGGCATGGGCAAGAGGACTGCAGAAACGCTTCGCGAGCTCGAAAAGAAATTGGTCAACATAAACAAGAACAACAGGATGCTATACCAGGGAAGGCTTGGCAAAAGCGTCACTTTGGATCTGACAGGGATCATCGGACCTGAATTCTCCGATGTTTTGTTCGGTAACAAACGTTCAGTAAGACTCTGCGACTCGGCCGCGGACCCGGGGCAGATTAAGATATACAGGGCCCTCAACGATATGATCAGAGAGGTGAACCGCAGCAGCAGGGATACGGGGCAGTACGACCTTTTCATCGCCTATCCCTTCGTTCAGGGCAGGATGCCCGGAGAGGATTTTGACATTAGGGCCCCTCTGGCACTGTTCCCCGTACGCCTAGACAGGGACTCCCGGTACGTCACGCTGACGGTGGACAGGGACCGAGACCCCGTATTCAACGGCACTCTGGTGCTAGCTTACATAAAATTCGCCGGCGAGAACAGGCCCATGCCGAACCTGGCCATTGAAGATTGCAACGCAGAGGACTTTTTCAGAAGGGTCCTGGACTTCTATTCCGGCCAGGGGATATCCATGGAGCCCTGCGAAGGCGCCCCTGTCCTGTTCAAGGAGTACAGGTCCGGCGAGTTTCCGAAATACCTCCCCGGCGACCTGAAAATGATTCCCAACCTCGTGCTGGGACGATACTCTTCCTACTCTAGCTCCATCCAACTGGACTTCGACCGCATCATTGAGAGCGGCGACATCAACGAGGTCCTGGACGACCTCATCACGGACCTGGGGCCCGGCGACTTCTACGATGAGGGCAAGGCGCCCCTGTCCGGGGTTCAGATCAAAGAAAAAGGACTTGAAGCGTCGGAAAAAGACCTGCTCTATGTCAACCCTCTGAACAGCGCACAGGAGAATGTGCTTACAGGCATACAGAAAAACAAGGAACTCGTCATCCAGGGACCTCCGGGGACCGGTAAGTCCCAGGTTATCACGGGCCTGATAGTTTCCGAGATCATGCGTGGAGGCAACGTTTTGATGGTGTCCGAGAAGAAGACCGCCCTCGACGTCGTCTATTCCAGACTGGGCACGCTGTCGAAATACTGCGTGATGGTGGATGATGCGGCGGACAAAGAAGAGTTCTATTCACAGATAAGACGCATTCTTACGCCCTCCCCTCAGCGCCGCGGAGCCAACCTCGACGAGGTCTCCGACGCGGTGGACCGGGACGTGGAGATACTGAGCGGCATAGCCTCCCGCATGTACGAACCGGACTCGTTCGGAATAGCGCCTCACAAGCTCTATTCCATGGACCGTTGGCTCGACCTCGCGGACAGGCACCAATATGAGGAATACAAGGAGCTGAGGGACGGCGTTCCCACAAAAATCCTGTCGCTGGCATATCCGGAAGTCAAAAGGCTCCACAAGATGTTCTCCGACCCCACCACCCTGCGCGGATTCAGAGAGTACCACGAATGCGTCGCACGCAACCCTTGGATCAAGGATATGAAGCCGGACCTTTCCGAATACGATATCGGTGAGATCAAAGTGATGCTTTCGGGCTTCATCGACAGCGTAAAAGCATGGAGGTCCAAGAACGCGATATCCCGTTCCATGGGCAGGAAGAGGGTCGAGCAAGAAGCCGAGAATATCCTCGCCCGCGGTTTCGGGCCCTACGACGAGAAGATGCTGCAGAATCTTGTGGACGATCCCGAAAAAATCCTTGTGGCACTTGATGATTACAACATGTTCTCGGAGCGCGGTACCTCATACAACCGCATGACGGACAACGAGAGGACTTACGGGAATACCCTGATGAACCTCACCGCTTCCATGAAGTATCAGCCGCAACAGTGCAACGACCAGATACTGAAATACGTTCTGAACGAGCGCCTACAGAGGTTCGATGCCGAGAACAAGGACCTTATGCAGCATATCCAGGACTTCGACCGCATTGTCTCCGACATGGACTCCAAGATACGGGAAAAGATGGATATGTCGAAATCATCGGCAGAACAGAAATTCCAGGAATGTCTGGGAAACGTGATAGAGTCCAAGAGGCGCGGAGATATAGCCAGGATCGCCGAGAGCAAGCGCAAGTGGAACATCAACAAGTTCGTTGAACGCTACAATTACGAGCTATTCAGAGGGGTCAGGGTGTGGCTCATGACGCCCGATGCTGTGTCGGAGGTGCTGCCCCTCAGGATCGGGCTTTTCGACCTCGTCATCTTCGACGAGGCTTCGCAGATGTACGTGGAAAGAGGGATACCCGCCATATACCGCGCCAAGAAGGTCGTTATCGCAGGGGACCACAAGCAGCTGAGGCCCAGCAGCCTGGGTTTCGGCCGCATCGACAACGACGAGTCGGCGGAAGAAGACGCCGCCGCCCTCGAAGAGGAGAGCCTCCTAGATCTGGCCAGGGCGAGGTACGATTCGATACTTCTCAATTTCCACTACCGCTCGAGGTACGAGGAGCTCATAGCGTTCTCCAACTACGCCTTCTACGGAGGCCGTCTTTACGTTTCGCCGAACATCTCTGAACCGTCGAAACCTCCCATCGAGGTCCACAGGGTGAACGGGATCTGGGACGACACCAGGAACATGGCCGAGGCGAGGAAGATAATTGATCTTCTGAGGGAGTTCTTCATGAACAGACGCAACAACGAGACCGTCGGGGTTATAACCTTCAACGCGGCCCAGAGGGACCTTATAAACGATGTTCTGGACGACGAATGCGTAAAGGACCCCACGTTCGGACGTATAATAAACGACGAGATGAGAAGGTTCGACAACGGGGAGGACGTCGGCCTCTTCATAAAGAACATCGAGACCGTGCAGGGCGACGAACGCGACGTTATAATGTTCTCCGTGGCCTACGCGCCCAACAGCGAAGGCAAGATGATGCAGAGGTTCGGCTGGTTGAACAACCGTGGCGGGGAGAACCGCCTCAACGTGGCCATCAGCCGCGCCAAGAGGAAGATCCACATCGTCACATCCATCGAACCTGAGGACCTGAAGGTCGAAGAGACCATGAACGCCGGGCCGAAGATATTGAAGAAATACTTGCAGTACGCGAGAGCTATAAGCGACGGGGACAAACGTATGGCCGACAGCGTCCTACGTTCTTTCAACGACGACCGGTGGAAGGAGGCCCCCATTATCGAATCGGAGAGCGGGATATCGGACAGGGTCTACAACTCCCTGGTGCGCAAGGGCTACACCGTCGACCGCCATGTGGGGATCGGCGGATACCAGATAGACCTGGCCGTCAAGCAGAACGGGAACTACATCCTGGGGATCGAGTGCGATAGCCACCTTTACGAGATGTCTCAGTCCACCAGAGAGAGGGACTACCACAGGCAGAAATATCTGGAATCGAACGGATGGAGCATCCACAGAGTGTGGACCCCGGGGATGTGGAAGGACCCGGAACGCGAGATCTCGAAGATAGTGAAGGCCATCGAGAACCGTAACTGAATTTCAAATACTTCGAATCCGATGCACGACCATGGCTAGGACCATCCTTAAGATCCAGGGCATGACCTGTGAAATGTGCTCCAAGAAGGCAGAGGAATCCCTCAGGGCCGTAAGGGGAGTGTCCGAAGTGTCCATAGACCTGAAAAAGGGATTGGCCACTGTCGTTCACGGGGAGGTTGCAGAAAAAGACCTCGTCAGGGCCGTGGTGGACGCGGGGTACAGAGCGGAGGTGAGGCGCGGTCTCTTCGGTTGAGGACCGTGAGAGGACGACCCTTCGCATCGCCGGAATGTCCTGTTCCGCATGCGCAGGGAGGATCGAGAGATCGTTGCAGTCCGCTCACGGGGTTTATGATGTGGCGGTAAACTTCGGGAACAGCGTAGCCGCCGTCAGTTTCGACCCATCGAAAACGGACAAGTGCGAGCTGATAAGGATTATAGAAAAAGCAGGATATTCCACCATCGAAGGCGACCCGGAAACCATTGCCAGGGCCGAAGCGGAAGAATCACGGCGAATGAAACGCGACCTTATGGTCGCAGTGCTGTTCACGGTCCCGCTGTTTCTTTTGGCCATGGCGGACATGTTCGCCGGGATTCCTTGGCTTTCCGATGAACGGCCCCTGCTGGCTATGATAGAGCTGTTGATCTGCGTACCGGTGATATACGCCGGAAGGAGGTTCTACATACGCGGATTCCCCGCCCTTTTTGCGGGAAATCCTTCGATGGACTCCCTTGTTGCGCTCGGTACTTCGGCATCCTTCCTCTATGCACTATGGAATACGGCGATGCTTCTTATCGGCCAGCCTGCGGACGGCCTCACCTATGAGTCGGCCGCGATGATAATCACCCTCGTTTCGGTCGGAAAGTATTTAGAGGCCCGTTCCAAGATCAAGACGGACTCCGCCGTAAGGGCCCTGATGAAGCTCCAGCCGGACACCGCGACCGTGATAAGGGAAGGGGTGGAAATCGAGGTGCCCATTTCGGAAGTCGTTAAGGGAGATAGACTCTCGGTTAAACCGGGAGACCGAATACCTGCAGACGGAAAAATCATATCTGGTACATCATCTGTAAATGAATCTATGCTTACCGGAGAAAGCATGCCTTCCCCCAAAACCGAAGGGGACGACGTCTTTGCCGGCACGGTAAACGGAACAGGAGGCTTCCTGATGGAGGCCTTCGGCACCGGAAGTGACACCGTGCTCCATCAGATAATCTCCATGATAGAGACGGCACAGGGCACGAAGGCGCCCGTTGCCAGGATCGCCGACCGCGTCGCCGGCGTATTCGTTCCTGTGGTAATAATCACCGCAGTTGCCGCTTGTGCGGTCTGGATCTTATCAGGTGAGTCGCTGGGGTTCTCGCTCACGGTGCTCATTTCCGTGCTTGTTATATCGTGTCCCTGCGCCCTGGGGCTGGCTACCCCCATGGCCATAACCGTGGGGACCGGCATGGCTGCGGACAGGGGGATCCTTTTTAAGAACGCCTCTGCCCTCGAGAGGGCCGCGGACATCGACACCGTAGTCCTTGACAAGACCGGCACGATCACCATGGGTTCACCGGAGGTGACGGGAGCAGTGTCCAGGAAGGACAGGGGCAGGCTGATCGCCATGGCCGCCTCCGTTGAAAGCGGTTCGGAGCATCCTATCGCTTCCGCCGTGGTCTCCTATGCCGGGAAGGAGGGCATAACCATACCCGGCCACAGCGGCTTCTCCTCCGTCACCGGAGGAGGCGCCAGAGGGACCGTTGAAGGAAAGGAGGTGGTCATCGGGAGCCCAAAGCTTATGGCCGAGATCGGCTGCGACATATCGGAATACCGCGACGATGCGGAATCGTTCGCTTCCCGGGCGATGACGTTCTTCTACGTTTCGGAAGACGGAGCGCCTCTGGGGATCATCGCGGTATCCGACCCCGTCAGGCCAGAATCCGGGTTCGCGGTGTCGCGCATAAAGGCCAACGGAGCAGAGGTCATCATGGTCACCGGAGACAACAAGGCCACCGCCGATGCAGTCGCCAGGGAAGTCGGTATAGATAGGGTCGTCTCCGATGCCGCACCGGGAGACAAGCTGGAGGTGGTGAAGGAGCTTCAGACCGAGGGAAGATACGTGGCTGTCGCGGGCGACGGCATCAACGACGCGCCTGCTCTGGCACAGTCGGACCTTGGCCTTGCGGTCCGCAACGGGACCGATATAGCGATGGATTCTGCGGACGTGGTGATGATGACCGACGACATAAGGTCCATCCCGGCCTCGATGGAGCTGGGGAAGGCGACCATGAAGAACGTCAAGCAGAACCTCTTCCTGGCCTTCATCTACAATCTGGTGGCCATACCGGTCGCCGCAGGCGCCCTCTTTCTGTTCGGGATCGGCGAAGTCTCCATGATGCCTATGATCTCCGCGGCGGCCATGTCCGCATCCTCTCTCCTAGTGGTCACCAACGCGCTGAGGCTCAGGGGATATGCTCCCGAGAGCCTTTCACCAGCTTGATCACGTTGAGAGTGCCGGAGCTTCGGCCGACGGCCGCGTTGGTTTCTGCGATCTCCAGAGGATACGCGTGCATCGGCGAGTCCGTGACGAGTGTCTCGTATTCTCCCCCCTCGCCGATGACGCTGACACCATGTTTCCGGTTCAGCGCCTCCAGGTCGCGGATTGCCTCCTCGTCAATCTCCCTGCCCAGCCACTCGGGCCCGAACCCTTCGGCGTAATAGCCGATCACCACGGCCCTTATTCCGGAGGAGACGATCTCACGGAGCATCATGCTCTGGTCCTTCCTCCACATCGGCGAGAACACCGTCAGGCCCAGCTCTCCGCACACGCGGTTTACCCTGTCCCACTGGTAATCCGACCATACCGCGCCGACCACGACCCCGTCGATGTCAAGGCCTGAGAGGGCTGCCCTGAGCCCTGCCATGTCCCCTTCCTCCGTTCCGTCGGTCGAGCCGGCGATATGCTGCCTGTCCATCGCCTCCGCCATGGCCGGGACGTTCCCTATGTTGGGAACATGGAATATCCAAGACATGCCGCTCAGAGGACTGATGCTCACCAGGTACGGCACCTCGTATCCGGACTGGAGCATGGCGTACATGGAGAACGCAGAATCCTTTCCGCCGGAGAAGAGGGAGGCTAGACGCATGCGACTGCTAGGCGCTCAGGTTAAATTAACATATCTCCATGCGCGGGCATGAAAGTAGCAGAAATCACGCGAGACATGTTCGCCGAAGCCGTCAAAAAGAACCCTGTGGCGGTCTTCGTGATAGGCGCGACGGAGGCCCACGGGCCCCACCTTCCCCTCAACAGCGACACGGTCCAGCCGATGTGGGTCGCCGAGGAGCTCGACCGCAGGTTCGACAACCTTCTGGTCCTGCCGCCCATGAACTTCGGGGTCCACTCATCCACCAGGAACATGCCCGGAACAGTGGCTATATCCTTCGACACGATGAGGTCTGTGACCTATGATGTGCTTACGTCTCTTTTCGAAAAGGGGGTCAGAAAATTCCTCGTCATGACCGGACATGCAGGGAGCGCCCATATGACGGCTTGTTCGGAGGCATGCAAGCGCTTCGTCAAAGAGACGGGAAGCAAAGTGATATTCCTCACAGACTACGACGTGGCCGAAGAACACCCCAGCGTCCGCGGCATCAAAGGCGACGGGCACGCCGGCCTCCTGGAGACCTCCCGCGTCATGGCGGTCTGTCCGGAACTTGTCGGTAAGGAACGCCCGATAGGATTATACTCGGACCACGGTTTCCTGGTCCTCGCCAATGCGGAGGTGTGCTTCCCTGAGGGGCTGGCGGGCGACACGACGAACGCGTCTGCGGAGCTCGGGGATGCTGTCAACCGCTATGTTGCGGATAAAATCGAAGAGATGATCAGAAATGACCTTGTCTGAAAGCGATGTGATGAAGAAGGCCGCGGCCGAGAAGGCGGCCGACGAGTACATCAAAGACGGCATGACGGTGGGGCTCGGAACGGGCTCCACGGCGTTCTTCGCCATAAAGAGGATAGGCGAGAGGGTGACCGAGGAAAAGCTCTCCCTGAGCTGCGTGTCCACTTCCGAGAAGAGCGCACAGCTCGGCAGGTCCTTCGGACTGAACGTGGTTCCCTTCGAAGGCACCGGCCCGATAGACGTCACCATCGACGGTGCGGACGAGATCGATCCCCGGCTCCAGCTCATCAAAGGGCTTGGGGGCGCCCTGCTGATGGAGAAGATCATCGCCGCGGCCACTGAGACCGAGGTCATAATCGCCGACAGCTCTAAGCTAGTGGATGTGCTGGGCACGACCTCCCCGCTTCCGGTGGAGGTGCTCCGCTTCGGGTACGAGCGCACCAAATACGCACTTGAAAAACAGGGCTGCAAGGCAACCCTCAGGACCAAGGACGGCGAGATATTCATCACCGACGGGGGGAACTACATCTACGACTGCGACTTCGGCCCCATCGAACGCCCATTCTTCCTGGAGTCCCGCCTGAACATAATCCCCGGCGTTATAGAGAACGGGCTTTTCCTGAACACCGCCTCAGTGGCGATCGTAGCGAGAGGACCGGACGAAGTGGATACCCTCAGACGAACCTGAGGTGCCTCAGCCCTTCCTCGATCTCCGATATCCTGTTCCGTGCCATCCTCTCGATCTCGTCCGCGATCGTGTCGAAAGCTTTGGACAGCCTGTACTTGTGCCTGGGCCTCCCCTTGGTGTCGGACCGCATCTGCTCTGTCGCGAGCCATCCCAGCCCGTCAAGGTCCTTTATGGCCGCCGAGACGCTGGGCTGTCCGATCCCGAGCGCGGATTCCAGATCGTCGGACGTAGCCTCGCCGTGACAGGCCATATAGATGAGGACCTTGGCGCTGTTGCGACGCATGTTGAGGGCCACCAGCAGACTCTCGGCGGGACCTCCGTCTTCTCCGGACATATACTTTTTATCTGGATTTGCGCATATATTAATGTTTGCAATGCTTTATATTTAGATGGATATAACTGACAGCGACATACATCCAATAGACCGCGGAAGGACGGAAAGTTCGTCTTTATTATACTGATATTGCGATATTATGATATACGAGGAAGGCAGTGGTCCCCCTTGTATTTCTGGATAAGCTGTTTTACCTGACGTTATACTCGCGTAATAGTATAGGCCGAAGGGTGAGCTTATTTATATGTCCTCGATATTAGCACGTTCCGTCCCAACAGACGAGGTGACTTGATAATGAAAATGCCCAGGGCTATCAAGACTTACTGTCCTTTCTGCAAGACCCACACCATGCACGACGTGGAGAGGGTCAAGAAGAAAAAGGCCAGTGAGCTCAAATGGGGTCAGAGGAGATTCAGAGAAGTAACATCCGGTTACGGAGGTTTCCCCAGGCCTAAACCAGAAGGAAGAGAAAAACCGACCAAGAGAGTGAACATCCGTTACAGATGCACCACGTGCAAGAAGGCACACCTCACAAGCTGCATCAGAGCCAAGAAGTTCGAACTTACGGAGTGATTTCATGACCGGTGATTTTGTTAAAATTAAATGTCCGGACTGCGGAAACGAGCAGATCGCCTTCAGAAGGGCCGCCACCGAGGTCAAGTGCCTCGTTTGCGGATCCACCCTTATCGTCCCCAAAGGAGGGGTCGGTAAGATCAACGGCGAAGTGCTCGAGGTGGTCGGCTGATGTCGAGGGCCAAAGGCTTTCCCGAATACGGCGAGTTAGTAGTCTGCACCGTGACGAACGTAAAGAACTTCGGTGCTTTCGTAACTCTTGACGAATACGACGACAAGGAAGGATTCGTCCACATTAGGGATGTTGCCACTGGCTGGGTCAAATACATCAGAGACTACATAAGAGAAGGTCAAAAGATCGTCTGCAAGGTCCTGGGCGTGGACTCCAAGAAGGGTCAGATAGACCTTTCGCTCAAATCGGTGAACGAACACCAGAAAAGAGAAAAGATCCAGTTTTGGAAGAATGATAAAAAGGCCGAGAAGCTCGTCGAGATAATCGCCGAGCGCATGTCGATAACCGAGGACGAGGCCTACCACATGTTCGTCGACGAACTTGTGGAAACTTACGAAACGCTTTATGGCGCGTTCGAGTCCGTCGTCGCCGACCCCGAAGGATTCCTGGAGGACTTTTCCGGGGAGTGGGTCGAGACGTTCATCGAGGTCGCCAAAGAGAACGTGGCCGTATCGTCCGTCGAGATAGACGGCACGCTGGTTATGACGTCCGCCGCCCCTAACGGAGTGGTGCTTATCAGGAACGCTCTCGAAGCCGGACTTGCGGCGGGAGAGGGTAACAACGTGGGAATCAGCTGCATCGGCTGTCCAAAGTACAGGATACTCGTCAAAGCGGGAGACTACAAAGAGGCCGAGGAGATAATGAAAAACGTATCCGCGGCAGCTATGGACCACCTCGTGGCTGCAGGCGGCTCCGCGACCCTCAAACGCGAAAGCAAGTGAAGGACATGGACGGCAAGATAAAGCGTTGCGGCGCATGCGGAAGGTACACGTTCAGAGAAGAGTGCCCCGCCTGCAAGGGTCGCACGTCCACACCCATTCCCCCTAAATATTCTCCGGACGACCGTTACGGTGCATACCGCCGCAAAGCCATAGAAGAGGAGTACGGAGAAAATGGAAAGTATCATAAGGTATGATTCCAAGCCTGAACTGGACAGACCGATGGTGATCGAAGGGCTTCCCGGCATCGGCAACGTGGGAAAGATCGCGGCAGATTATCTCGCCACGGCCCTGGGCGCCGAGAGGTTCGCCTGCCTGTATTCTCCGGATTTCCCTCCCCAGGTGAGCGTGGACTCGGAGAGCGTCGCGGACTTCGCCAGGAACGAGCTCTGGTCCGCGAAGGCCGGGGACCGGGACATCATCTTTATCAGCGGCAACTATCAGGGGTCCACTCCTGAAGGCCAGTTCCTGATATGCAGCGACATCATGGAGGTCCTGATCGGATACGACCCCTCCGAGATCGTCACGCTCGGAGGCTACGGCACCGGCGGGATCGTCGAATCTCCGAGGGTGCTCGGCGCTGTGTCCAGAAAAGAGGTCAGACCCGCCTATGAGGCCCTTGGCGTCGTTTTCGAACCCGGAGAGCCCAAAGGAGGGATCGTAGGCGCCAGCGCCATGTTCCTGGCCCTCGGTCAGATCTATGGCATCGATTCCATATGCCTCATGGGCGAGACTCCCGGATACTTCATAGACCACAAGAGCGCCGGAGCGGTGATGGCCATCCTGGTGAAGAAGCTCGGCGTCGAAGTGGATACCAAGGAGCTCGACACGCATTCGGCCATGATAGACGAGTTGAACCAGAAGGTCAGAGAGCTCGAAAACAGCCGTAGCTCCTGCGAAGACCTGAACTATTTCGGTTGAATACCGGCCGTCCGAACCCAAATGGTTTTAAGTAATGTGCATATAATCCCCAAACGTCCCCACCTAGCTCAGTCTGGCCAGAGCGGCTGACTGTAGAGAGTTTCCGGATTTATCCGGTGCAGCCGCCGATATCAGCAGGTCCCCTGTTCAAATCAGGGGGTGGGGACCACTTCCCTCTGGCTCGACCGATTAACGGCACCAATTTATTCATACTTTATTTTCGGCGAAAACGTCGCCGAGTCGATGCTAAAAAGGAAAAATCCGACGAAGATCCGGGCCCGGATGTGGACTGGTGTCATCTTGTCTCATCAAGCCGGCACGTCATGCGCGGCCATGTTGGAGCTCATAGAATCAGGCCGTTGTACCGGTTGCCCGCTTCTTGACCAATGTAACCAGGCCCCCTGTATTGCGGTTTGCGCCGTGCACGTCGAAACGACGCTCCGACCCTAGGAAGGCGTCCACATGATGCGCCCTTACTCCGACCGCATCTGTTAGCCCGTTCCCGGCACAGATTGCCCGTACGGCTGTGCACTGCCCGAAACGTGCGCACATATCACAGATCGATTCCGGCGAATCTTCTACAGGAAACCAAGTAGCATGTGTAAACTATCACTACTGCGACTGCCGCAAGAGCCAGTACGACCAGTGTCAAATCTCCGAAGGCCTCTGCAGCAATCATAGACAGAGTAATCAGAGCGCTGATGACCACGATATTAGCCACCACTGAGATATATTGTGTCTTGACGCTGTTGCCTGTTACATAGTAAACCGCAACCGAAACGCTCGATACGATGATACCGATGATGAAACCCAGAGGGCATGCCGTCACCATAGACGCGACATCTCCAAAATCATAGACATAGGACATCGAGATGGATATGACCAGACCGATGGCCGTCCCGATCAGTGCGAGTATCGCGCCCGTGACGAACTTGGAACGTACGATTGTGTTCCTGTCCACACCGATAGACGTGATATATCTGTCCCAATTGCATTGTTCGTCCCAGCGAATGGATGCTGAGGCAAGAGATACCAACAAAACGGCAGGCAAGATGTACGTGATCAAAGGGACCTTGAGCAGGAAGCACAGCACGGCTGCGAATATACTGAGCGACACTATGCTGGACTTGATGAGAATCAAATCCTTGCGGACCAAGGTCATCATGCGGCATCACCCCTGACAATTAGCACCATGATATCATCCAGGGATGCTGTGTCGACCGTCAGTTCCGGGAACGCCTCTTTCACGGCGTGACGATCTCTGACGAGGGCCGAGACCGAATAGCTTTCCCTTCTGAGACTGACAATATTCTCGCGACCTATCGCCAGAACCTGCGCCTCGCCACCTTTGACAACCCCGTACCTGTCCAATATCTCGTCTTTGGGTTCGCTCATAATTATCCTGCCCCTGTGAAGGAACACTATGTAATCGGCGACCCTCTCCAGATCTGACGTTATGTGCGACGACATCAGCATAGAGTGCCTGTCATCCTGCATGTATTCCATCACTATGTCCAGGAACTCGTCCCTGGAAGCGGGGTCCATTCCTGCGGTGGCCTCGTCGAGGATCACCAGATCGGCACCGTGGGACAATTCCACCGCGACCTGAATCTTCATGCTCATCCCACGAGAGAGTTCATGGACCTTCTTGTCCAGGGATATCCCGAACTTTTCCATCAGGAACTCATAACGGGATTGATCCCATTCCGGATACAGATCCGCCATGAGATTTCCTATCTGCTTCCCTGACATCATCTTGTGTAAACAGCATTCGTCGAACACGACCCCGATCTTTCCCAGTACCGTCCTATCGGACGATCCGAAGACCCTTATTATCCCGGAATCGCAATGGTTTGCTCCGGTTATGCATTTTATCAATGTGGTCTTCCCTGCCCCGTTCTCGCCTATCAATCCGACGATATAGCCGGCGGGTATGTCCAGGTCCAGACCATTTATCTCGTAGTCCCCGTAGGACTTGCGGAGACCTCTTACCTCTACGGCGTTCTCCATTCAATCAACCTCATACAGGATGTCGAGAATCTCCTTCAGCTCCTCCTTGGTGATACTGCCACGTTCAGCCACCTCTACGGCGCGACGGAGGAAATCCTCCGCCATCCTCAGATTGGCCTCGTGAAGCAGTGCCGGATCCTGCGTAGCAACGAAGCATCCTTTTCCTGCGACCGTCACGATGAAGCCCTCAGCCTCGAGTTCGTTGTACGCCCTCTTGGTCGTTATCAGGCTTATCTTGAGATCCTGGGCCAAAGAACGCATGCTGGGTAGCGGGTCCCCTCCTTTCAGGACCCCGCTCATGATCTGGTCGCGGATCTGGCCCTCGATCTGCTCGTATATGGCCTTACCGCTGGAGTTGCTGATGATGATCTCCATTCTCTCGATCATGAATGTAGATACTGTATATAACTGTATATGTTTAATATACACAGTTGGTCCTCATGCGAGTCGCGTTCGTTTGTATTCGTTCGGATACATCGCCTTATAATCCATTTTTAAGAGTATGATGACTGTTTTTTCACAGAGCTTCCCTGATCCCACAGCGGGTGGAATGTCGTTACGGCAAAGCCTTGGAGGGCCGAAGCATCCAACTCCTTGCATGGGGTCGCAAACAGAACATGACGGTGAGCAGTTCAGCACCTCTGCCATCAGTAATTTTGGAATAACGGCTGACCCGATGTTCTCAGAAATAAGCGTAACTTCCCAATGATATCCTCCAGACGAAAGATGGATACCACGATCTTAGTGCGGGTGGCCGACTAGATTGAAATCCTCTGGAATCGGATTCGATTGGCTCCTTTCTAAACATCCTTAACCCGGCAGTATAGAAAATTACGTCAATTGTGAAAAACAGATATCCTGCTCGACCGTGAGGGCCTTGGTAAGGCTTTACCGGGATTCCGGCAGGCCTTCCTGTTTCCTGTATCTGACCACCATCACCGGGCAGTTGGCCTCCCTTACCGTTTTTTCGGCGACACTGCCCACGCTCAGGCGTTTCCATCCCGTACGGCCCATGGTGCCCATCACCACCATGTCGTAGTATGCGGACATGCCGCCGATGATCTGACTGGGACTTCCGGGGACTATCCTCTTCTCGACTTCCAGACCGAGTTTGGAGCCCTCCTCGTGCACATAGCGCACGGCCCTCTCGCAGGCGACCTCGGTATCGACGCTGCCGGATGCACGTGACATCGTCTTGTTGTCGAAAACGCTGAGGGCCGTAATCTTGGTGACCCCGGGCGTCACCTTGGCCATCCTGAGGGCCTCCCTGACCGCAGGCGCGGTGAAATCGCTCCCATCTGTTGCTATGAGCATCTTTTCCATCCTGAATGGTGTGTCCGGGTCCAGGTTCCTTACTGCGATCACCGGACATTTGGAATATCTGATCACTTTCTCCGTCACGCTTCCCAGCAAAAGGTGCGAAACGCCCTCTCTTCCGGCGGTGCCCATTACGAGGATGTCGAAATCGGACATATTTTTGATTATTTCGTCCGCCGGGATCCCATCGACCGTCATCGTCTTCACGATGATTCCGAATTCGTTGCCTTTGTCGGCGATCCAGCCGAGGGCGTTATCCCCCCTTATGCCGGGAGTACCGCATGCCAGGTTGTTCACGTAGTTTGTGGAATCGTTCACATATAGGGCCGTGACGCTCCCGCCGACGGCTTTCGCGAGCTTTATGGCGTATATCGCAGACGCCTTGCTCTTATCGCCTGTATCCGTGGTAACCAATATTCTGTAGGCCATCTAGTTACTCCTTCGCCTTGGCACCCTCTGTTGCGGACTTGCCCCTATTACGGAGAGTTTCGTAATAAGGCTCGATCTCGAAGTGGTCGTTCAAGAGCGTACCGAATGCCTGAATGAATGTTCCCGTTATTATAGCCATTACCACAGTCCCGATGCCGATCCCCGCAAGGTCGCCGAGGAAAAATAGAGAGACGGCCGCAGATATCGTCAGGCACGTGACGTCGAACATCGTCTTGATCCTTCTGAAAGACGTATGATAGTGTGATGCCAGGCTGTTGGAGAACATCTCTACAATCGTGAGCGGCATCTTGGACGTGATCATCATGGACACTCCGAAGCACATTAGTAGGAAGCTCCCTCCGAAAAGAGGCACCCTGAGATATAGCTCGTCCGGAACGCCCCCGATCATCGCGTCCGTGATGTCCAGCATTGCGGCGAAAAGCAGGACCATGGCGAACGAGACGAGATATTTCCTCTTGAACTTACGGGTTATGGATATCAATATCACAAATAGAACGGTCTGGAATGCAAGGTTCCATTCGCCGAAAGACAGGAACGGCATTATGAGATGTAGCGCATAGGCCAGGGACGATATCGTCGATATCCCGAATCCCAGCTTGACCATGAGGGATATGGCGAATGCGACAAAAAATAAGCCGATGGCCATGAATATCTCGCCGGGGACCTTCAGCTTGCGACTTTTCATTCTATCCTGTATTCTCCTTAGACAAAGGCGCCGACTTTCAGACGCATATATAAACTTACTTCAAGAAGAGAAATGCCTCATCGGCTTCCGAATGGGACGCTGACGGACGGCCTTCGTCCCCTCCGGACACCTCCTCGGTGAGCCCGTGTTCCGATATGCCGTGCCGGAGGTCAGATTTTTTGAACCGTCTCCGCGACGGACTCCGGTGGCTCTCCGAAGAACGCGCGGGGAGATTTCTCGTCCCCGTCCTCCCCGTCCTTGAAATACCGGTGGTAGTGGCTGAAACTGTGCATGATGCCCCCTCGGTGGAGGACCGGCCTGATATCCAGGCCTCCTCTGGCCAGCGCCATCGCGTTCTCCTCCTTGTACGTGTAGAGGTTGAGGGACCCTTTGCTGCCCTTCCCGCGCCTGATCCCGATGATCGCCCTGGCCGATTCCATGGTTATCGGGGTTTTGGATATCATGGCCTTCCTCGGCCTCTGCTTCTGGCCTTCGCTGATGAACACCAGGTATACTCCTCCGTTCTTCCTGGATATCGCCTCTTTGGCGGTAAGTTCTATCATTTTCAGGGTTGCTCCGCCGAATTCCTGCGCAAGCTCCAGCTCCCCGTCCTCCGGATTGTAGTAGCATCCCGTGGACGACATCTTCCCGTTCCATACCATGCTCTTGAACGTCTGGTTCCCTCTGCTGAATTCGCGCCTAAGCACCCCGATTATCAATGCAACCAGGGCAAGTACTATGAAAATTGCAAATATCAGCAGGGCGTCCACGACACGTAATACGTATCTGGGACATATTATATTTACTGTGTTTACCCCGGTTAACGAAGTTATTATAGGCGCCGACATCAATCCTCCTCCCGAGGTTGAAAAAATGAAAAAATGGCGTTGCACGGTCTGCGGTTACATACACGAAGGCGATGAACCTCCGGAGACTTGCCCTCAGTGCGGAGCTCCGAAAGAGAAGTTCGAACTCTACACCGGTCGCGACGGCGGCGCCCGTAAAGACAGCTCTCAGGGCGTCGGAGACCTGACCGCCGACGTGGTGGTGGTCGGGTCCGGGGCAGCGGCGTTTTCCGCCGCGATAACCGCCAGAAGCATGGGTTCCGATGTCTTGATGATAGAAAAGGCATCGAGGGTCGGCGGAACAACTTTGCGCTCGGGAGGGGGATACTGGATACCCGGCAACCATCTCCAAAAGGCGGCGGGCTACCGCGACAGCAAGGACGATGCCGTACGATACATGGCACGTTTCTCTTTCCCTAACCTTTACAACCCCAAAGCGGACGGGTACGGCCTTACAGCGCACCAGTTCGATCTTATAAACTCGTTCTACGACAACTGCTCCGAGATGGTGGAATATCTCGAGGATATAGACGCGGTGCATTCGATAATGGATATCGGCTGGAACGGCAAGGCCCAGGTGGACTATGCCGACCATCTGCCCGAGAACAAAGGGATCCGTGGGAGGATCCTGTTCTCTAAGGGACCGGACGGCAAGCTGGGCTACGGGATCAATCTGGTCAGGCTGTTCGAGGAGTGGGCGAAAAAGAACGGCATCAAGATAGTGACGGACTGCCGCGCCACAGACCTTATAATGAAGGACGGCAGGGCGGTAGGCGTGGAAGCGGAATCTTCCGGCGGGAAAGTCAGGATGCTGGCCCGGCAGGGCGTCATGTTCGGCACCGGAGGATATTCGCACAACATCGACCTGATGAGGGATTTCCAGCCCGGACCGGTCTACGGCGGATGCTCGGCGCCCACGAACACCGGGGACTTCATACCCATCGCCGGCAGATGCGGAGCAAAGATAGGCAACACACACGGCGCATGGAGGTCCGACAGCGCGATAGAGCTCTTCCTGGGGAACCCGGACGGGATGTCCAACATCTTCTTCATGCTGGGCGACAGCATCATCCTGGTCGACAAATACGGCAAGAGGTACGTGGACGAAAAGCGTAACTACAACGACAGAGGCAGGATGCATTTCGAGTGGGATGCCCAGAATGCGGAATATAAGAACATGCTTACGTTCCTCGTCTCCGACGAGCGCACGGCGTCCATGTGGCAGGGGCAGATGCCTTATCCCCTGAAGGGAGACCCGTTGCCCGGCTACCTGATCAAAGCTGACGACCTCGATACATTGGCGGACAAGATAGCCGAGCGTCTCGGGAAGATCGCAGGCAGCACCGGCAATTTCTCCCTGGCACCTTCGTTCAAAGAAGGGCTGAAGGAGACGGTCGAGAAGTTCAACGGTTACGCCGCGGAAGGAAAGGACCCGGAGTTCAGACGCGGCGATTTCGATTACGACAGAGAATGGGCATCGTCGCCGCCTTCCGACCCTGCGGCCGAATGGCCCGAGAAGGGGTCTAAGAACCACACCATGCATCCCATCGGGAAACCGCCCTACTACGCCGTGATCCTGGGATCCGGGACCCTCGACACGAACGGAGGGCCGGTCATCGACGGAAGGGCACGGGTCCTCGACTGGAACGAGAGGCCGATAGAGGGCCTGTACGGGGCGGGGAACTGCATTGCTTCCCCTACTTCGGACGCTTACTGGGGCGGAGGGAGCACCATCGGCCCCGCCATGACCTTCGGGTACATAGCGGGAAAGCAGCTGGCCGAAAGGGAAAAGACGGAGCCGGGTGTCTGATATGACCGACGAAATGACAATAAAGATCGTCAAAGGAGGGCCCTACATCGTATCCGGATGCGTCCCGATATCGGAAAAGATCGTGACTCCCAAAGGCGAGGGGTACGTGTGGACGGACGGAGAGAATATCGAACAGAAGGAACGGTACTCCCTCTGCAGGTGCGGCCGGTCTAAGAACTCGCCGTTTTGCGACGGCGGCCACTCCAAGGCCCTTGCCTTCGGCGGCAAGGAGAAGGCAGACAGAGCACCTTATGAAAAACGGGCGAAAGTGCTTGAGGGAGAGACCTTGGACCTGAAGGACGACGGCCGGTGCGCCCTGGCCCGCTTCTGCCACACAGACCGTGGAAAGGTCTGGACCCTGATCAAGAACTCGGGAGACCCTGAATGCCGTGAGTTGGCTATCAGGGCCGCGTGCGAATGCCCGGCCGGCAGGCTGACAGCTTACGACAAGGACGGTACCCTGCACGAAGACGTGCTCGACGAGGAGATCGTCGTCATACAGGACCCGGAGAAAGGCTGCAGCGGCGGATATTACGTGAAGGGCGGAATAAAGATCGTATCGGCAGAAGGCCATGAATATGAGGTGCGCAACCGTTACGTACTGTGCAGATGCGGACATTCGAGGGACATGCCTTTCTGCGATGCGAGCCACATAGGATATCGCTTTAAATCCAAGAATTGATACGCTGACATGCCTGAAGGCAATTACAACAGACCGATCTTGTTGAGCATATTCGCGGTATTGCAGATCCTGGGCGGCATCATCGCCGTGGCAGTGGGCGCTTTCGCCATATTGGGAGGGGCGATCTCTGTTCCGGTCGCGTTGCCTGCCGGCCTGACGATGGTGGTTGCGGGCGTCATCTCGCTGGTGGCAGGGCTGATAATGATGCTCGTAGGAGTGGCCCTGTTCTCCGGGAAGAAGTGGGGATGGTGGTTCGCGGTCATCATGACTGCCCTGGCACTGATATTCAGCCTTGTGACCCTCAACTGGATAGTGGCTGTGTTCGAAGCGATAGTCCTGCTGTACCTCAATATGAAGAACACGAAGGGCTGGTTCGGGATCTGATCAGAAAGAATCCAGCGGAACGAAAACTTCGCTGGCCCTTACGACCATCACGGGGCACTTAGCGTACCTTATGACCTTTTCGGCCACGCTCCCAACGCGTATTTCCGAGAGCCCGGTCCGCCCGAGCGTCCCTATGACGACAAGATCGTATTCCGAAGAGCGTTCGGCTATCTCCTTATGAGGTACCCCGTCCTCGATGATCGGGTCGACGTTGAGACCGAGTAGCGCGCCCTCGTGTATCACCTTGGCCACGGCCTCCTTGCTGATGTCGTTGAGCTCCGCCCTCGCCTCGTCCGCATGCGTCCGGGGGATCTCCCTCACATCGTTGATGCTGATGGTCGTCACCTTCATTCCCAGACGCGATGCCAGTCGAAGGCCGCTGCGTACCGCAGGATCGTTCGCCGCGCTTCCGTCGGTGGCTATCAGCATATTTCCGAACCTGGTTCCTGTTTCCTCGTGCTCCGGCCTGCGGACCACTATTACTGGGCAATAGGCGAGCTTTATCACCCTCTCGGCGACGCTGCCCACGAGCCAAAGCGAGACGCCGGACCTGCCGATAGAACCGAGGACGATAGCCTTGGCGCCTATCTCTTCGGCCTTTTTGACTATCTCTACCGCCGGTATCCCGAACTCGACGAAGGATTCGACAGATATTCCTCTGGCGGCCGCCTCGTCCACGGCATACTTGACCGCTGCCTCGCCGGGGGAGAATTCGTGTTCTCCTTCCTTCAGAGGTTCGTCGCTCACATAAATTGCAGCTACCTCGTATTCGAGAGCGGATGCCAGGTCAAGGGCGTAATGCACCGTTTCCTCGCTGACCCTGCTGCCATCCGTCGCTATTAGGATCTTGGACAACTCTTTATTCCCCGTTTGCGACCGCATAGGCCGCGATGTTTAATGATGTTTTTCATTGAAGAACCTTGCGATATCCAGGGGCTTTGAGAACGAAAATGATATGTAAAAAGTTTGTTCGGACCTTAGTGCCCCTCAGACTTCCTTTCTGAGGAATATCAGCCAGCCTGCCAGGAGCGGCACCGCTCCCCACAGCAGGAAAGTGATGAGCGGCTTGGAGATCTGCATGGCCGGACCGATGACGGAAGAGATGCTTCCCTCGGCCACGTTTAGAAGGTACCAGTAGTCTCCGCCCGGCTGTACTACCCAAAGGATCCCGGATAGGATCGAAGGTATCATAAGCACCAAGAAGAAGGTCATGAGCGCAGAAATGCTGCCTTTCTTGGATATAGTGCTGAAGAATACCGCCAGACCGGATACCGCGAATATGTCTGCCATGGCCATCCCTATGGAGGCGAAGGTCTTCGATGTGACCGCCCCCTCAAGAACGAGGGAGTGGACCGCGGAGACGCCATAGTATATCAGGACCACGAGAAGCGTGATGGCGTAGCATGCCAGGAACTTGCCCGCAAAGATGGTCGTCTTCTTAACCGGCCTTGTGAAAAGGAGAAGATAGGTCCTTTCCTCGAACTCGGACACTATCGTGAACGAAGCGAAGAGGACCGCCCCTATCAGCGCGATGAACGATATGTTGCCGGCGTTCCACGACATGATCTCCTCGGGGGTCGAAAGATATGATCCGAACTGGTCCCAGTAGAGCGCGGGAAGAGCTATGTTCAATGCCAGGAAAAGGGCTGCCAGCAATATGAAGAGAAGGATCTTCCTCCCCCTCATAAATTTCCGCATCTCGTTTTTGGCTATGACCAGCGACTGCCTGAGGTCATCGCCGGTGATGCTAACCTTACCCATTCCGGGCTTGTAATCGGTGTTTGACATCGTAATCACCTGGACTCCTTGATGAGGCTCAGATACGTCGCCTCGAGCGATTCGTTCTCGTAAAGGTTGTAAGCTCCGATCCCGAGGTTGGAGACCGCCTCGAAGAGCTCGCGGCTGCGGGCACGTTCCGACGACATCTTCGCCTCGATCTCGTTTCCGAGCCTGGAAGCGGACAGGGTGCCGGGTATTGCCGCGACCTTGGCCACGTCGTCCGCGGTGGGGACGTGGTCCAGTTTGATGATGATCTGCCTGGTCCCCGACCTTGAAGTGACCGCGTCGATGGTGTCGTCGAGTATCAGCTTACCATGGTTCAGGATCGCAACGCGGTCGCACAGGTCGCTGACCTCGTGGAGCATATGGGAGCTCATGACCACGGTCACATCCTTCCCGTTGCGGATGTTCTTGAGGACATCGCGCATCTCCGCCATGCCTCTCGGGTCCAGTCCCGACGTTGGCTCATCCAGGATGATCACGCTGGGCTCGCCAAGGAATGCCTGTCCCAGCGCGACCCTCTGCCTCATACCTTTGGAGAAGGTGCCTATCTTCTTCTCCGCCCATTCTGTCATCTTGACCATTTCCAGGATCGAGGACGTCTGCGCCGAGATGGCCTCCCTGCTCATACCGATTAGTTGTCCCAGGAGCTCGAATGTCTCGACCGGGGTCAGATAAGTATAGAATTCAGGAGTCTCTACGACCGTGCCGACGCCCGTGAGCGCGCCTTTGGGGTCACGCATAACGTCTACGCCGTTGATATAGGCCTCCCCCGAGGTCACGTTTATCAGATGTGTCAGCATCTTTAATGTGGTGCTCTTTCCGGCACCGTTGGGGCCTAGAAGGCCCGTAAAACTGTTCTTCTTTATGCTCAGACTTAGATTGTCGACAGCAGTGAAATCACCATATCTCTTTACGAGGCCGACAATCTCTATTGGGTTTCCCGTGATATTTAACCCTCCTTAATTTTGTCATCCTAGGTAATGTACTTATATGTTCCTAGGTGACTTGTTTACTCCATATATATTTCACATAATTACGGAGCGTTCCTTCTTTGACAAAAAACATTAAGTCGACCGCGCATCGGGTTGTAATGCGGAAGGATTTACCCCCGGACAGCTTCTTCGGAAGGATATACGCCGGCAAAGAACTGAGCAACGAAGACTCTGGTTTTCAGGAATTCGCCGAAGCCCTGGAACGTGCGAGACACATTTGCGACGAGTACAACGCGGGAGGCAGGACCCCGGACGAACGGAGAGAGATACTCGAAAGGCTCTTGATGTGCGAAGTCGACCCGGACACCATGATCAATCCTCCGTTCAGATGTGACCTGGGCTTCAACTTGACGCTCGGAAGACACGTCCTCGTCAACAGCAACTGCACCTTCCTGGATTCGACCAGCATCGTCGTGGGAGATTACGTGATGATCGGCCCCAACGTGACGATAATCACCCCCGATCATTCCCGCGACCCTCAGAGGAGACGGGCCGTGGGGACTGTGTCCAGACCGGTCGTGATCGAGGATGATGCCTGGATCGGCGCCGGTTCTATAATCCTTCCCGGAACAACCGTGGGAAAGGGCTCGATAGTGGGGGCCGGTTCGGTCGTGACCAGGGATGTGCCTGCTGGCGCCACCGTTGCAGGCAATCCGGCAAAGCCTATAGGTGTCTTACGATGTTCGGAATAGTGATACCGGGAGATTATCTCACAGGCAGCCTGTCGGGAGACGTGATGCTGTTTATCATTCCGATCAATATGATATTCGTCATTTCGATGTTGTTCTGGGAGCGTTCCAACCCGAAAAGTACGATACTGTGGCTGCTCGTGATGCTTCTCTTCCCGCCGCTGGGTTTCATGATGTACCTGTTCTTCGGGCAGACTTTCTATTCCAAATACGCGTTCAGGTCGAAGGCCCACGAGGACGGAAGGATAAGACGGGCCCTAGAAGGCCAAAGGGTCCGCCTCAGGATGGACAGCTCCCTCCTCGAGAAGGAACAGCCGGGAAGCAGCGAGTTCGTAGGCACCATGATGAGGATGGGGCACGGATACACCAACGACAACGAGGTCAAGGTCTACACCGACGGGCGCGACTATTACAGAGACCTCTTCGATGATATCCGCAGTGCGAAGGAGACCATCAATTTCGAGTTCTACATCATAAGGGACGACGAGATGGGATCGGCCCTGGTAAACCTGTTCATAGAGAAGCTGAAACAGGGGGTCCATGTCCGCGTCATGTGCGACGCCTACGGTTTCGGGAAGGGGCCCAAAAAGAACATGAAGGAGTTCGTCAGGGCCGGGGGCCAGTTCACACTGTTCCACAGCCGTGCCACATGTATGCTCACTCCCCGAAAGAACAACAGGAACCACCGTAAGATCATGGTCGTGGACGGCAGGATCGGGTGGACGGGAGGACATAACATCGGCAACGAATACATCGGGAAGGGACCCCTTGGCAACTGGAGGGACACCAGCGTCAGGATCGAGGGCGGAGCGGTCCTTGGAATGCAGATAAGGTTCCTTACAGACTGGAGATACGCCACGAGAGTCGACGTAACCACCGAGGACATCTTTTACAAGAACGTACCGGGGAAGGGGAAGGAGATCGTTCAGATTATCTCCGGCGGACCCGACGTCCTGGAAAGCAGCCCGGTCCACGGACAGTACATGATGCTGTTCACCAGGTGCAGGAAGACGCTGTACATCCACACTCCGTATCTGGTGCCCGATGAGGCCACATTGTCGGTGCTTAAGATCGCCGCCCAGTCGGGCGTGGACGTCAGGATCATCATCCCCGACAAGCCCGACCATCCCTTCGTGTACTGGGCAAACCTGTTCTATGCCAACCTGCTGATGCAGTCCGGCGTAAGGGTGTACCATTACAAGAACGGATTCATGCACTCCAAGGCCATAGTCGCCGACTCATACTACTGTTCGGTAGGCTCCGCGAACCTTGACGAGCGCAGCATGAACCTGAACTTCGAGACCAACGCCATGATCTACTCCCGCGAGATAGGAGAACGTCTGTCAGAGACGTTCCTCGGGGACCTGGAGCGGAGCGTCGAATTCACCACGGAGAAGTACAGGAGCAAGAGACGGATGGATTCGATTAAGATCGCTTTCTGCAGGCTTGCCGCCGGTCAGCTCTGAAGTTATTGTCTTCCGGGGGATTGCGGTGCCTTTTTATGTTCATCACGGTCTGTTCCAGCTGTACGAAACCTACGGAAGGGGTGTGCCGGCAGAACTCCGTGAGTGATACCAGCCCCATGAACGCCTTCGTAGCCAGAGATTTCTCCTTTCCAATGACGCCGCTTCTCTTTTTCACGATACTGTCCAATAAGCCGTCCAGGTCCGAAGCGTCGGATACCGTGACGATGTTCCCGAGCTCCCTCAAAAGATGTCCGTCCGTCCCCCCGGTCACCCCCAAGCCGTAACCGGAGGCTGATTCGCACGCGGCGATGTTGGACCTGCGGGAGATGCCCCCGCTCATCACCTCGAAGGCATCCAGCCGCTTTGCCTCCGAAACCGGGATGTAGTCCTTCCTGATGCACACCTCCAGCCCTTTGTTCGAACCCAGATATCCCATGGGATGCGCGGCCGATACGACGCAGTTCTCCTCTTCCAGAAGATCGAGGAGCCGGGAAGTGGGCATGTTCCTCAAAGCGATCCACTGGCACTATCTGATGTTGTCCTTGATGTTGCTGTCCCAGAAGGATTTTAGATCCCTCCAGGAGTAGAAATATGTCAGGATATGAGGGCCGTCGGAGGTGCTGACCTCCATCCCGGGGACGATGAGAGCCCCGCTCTTCATTTCCACCGCGTCCAGCACTCCGCCTATCTGATTATGGTCCGTTATCGCGACCCCCATGCCCGAACTCCCGGCGAGACGAACCACATCTTTCGTCTGGGTATAGCTGTCGGAATAATGGGTGTGGAAATGCATGTCCGCGCATATCTTCCCGGAAGCGACGATCGAGGCTATGTCGGGCCTTTCGAATATTATCCTCCGTGTCACCTCAGGCACAGTTGCCTCCATATATCCTCCGACTCGGACAGGACGGAATCCACGTCCAGCGTCCCGATCTTACGGTCTTGCATAACAAGGTCGCCCTGGCACATGCTATGTTTGACGTTGAGGCCGGATGCGGAATAGGCGATGTTTCCGATGATGTTCTCCGGAAGCAGCGGCCTAAGGTTGGGAGCCTTGCCGTCAAGAACTATGATATCCGCATATTTGCCGGGCTCCAGCGACCCTATCGTGTCTTCCATCCCGACCGCCTTCGCACCGTTTATCGTGGCAAAGTCGATAAGCTCCTGCGCCTTCGCGACCCTGGCATCCCATCTGCTGGACTTCTGAAGAAGTCCCAGTATCTTCATTTCGGAGAACATGTCCAATGAATTGTTGGTGGTGTTACCGTCCGTGCCGATGGATACGTTGACTCCTCCCGAGCAGAACTCCGGTATCGGGGCGACGCCTCCGGTCGCCAGCTTCATGTTGGATACGGGGCATGTGGAAACCGAAAGGCCTGCCTGCCCCATGAGCCTTACCTCGTTCATGGTAAGCCATGCGGAATGTGCCGCGACGCCTCTGGGGCCCAGTACGCCCAGGGCCGCTAGCCATTCGCCGGGCCTCTTGCCTGTGGACCTGCGGTGCTCGTTGACCTCCCCCCTTGTCTCCGAAAGATGGAAGTTCATCGGTAACTTCTCCCTGTCGGAAAGGTCTTTCGCCCCGAGGCATGTCTCCTCGTCGCAGGCGTATACTCCCTGAAGCCCCACGCCCGGCACGATCTTCCTCATACCCTTATGAGAACTGCAGAACCTGGCACAATTCTTAAGAGGGTTACCGGACTGGGTGGTCTTGTCTTCATCCAACACGCACCAGCAGAGAACTCCCCTTATCCCCGCCTCCCGTACGGCCTTGGCGATGACGTCTTCGGAATAATAAAGGTCCATGAACGTCGTCGTGCCTCCGAGGATCATCTCCATGCATCCCAGCTTTGCTCCCACATCGATATCCCTGTCGGTCCTGTCGGCGTCGATCTTGAAGCTGGCATTTAGAAAGTCGGGGAAGAGGAGATCGTCCAGCGAACCTTTCATCACCGACATTGCGACATGCGTATGAGTGTTGATCATCCCCGGCATGACGACGTCGCCCGCTGCATCGATCTCCCTTTCTGCGGATCCTTCGAATTTCGGTCCGGCGTAGATTATCTTTTCGTCTTCGACGGCCACATCTCCCCTGAATACATCCCTGTGACGATTCTGGGTCACGACCCATCCGCCGCGAAAAACAGTTATCATAGGGATTGTAACCTTCTATTCGACTTTAACATTTTCCGGTTTTCAAAAGACGGATATATTTATAAGACATAACCGGGGGCATGTCGACTCGCATTATTTTCCTGGGGACCGGGGGCGGTCGGCATACGACGATGTACCAGACCCGGTGCACGGGAGGATTCCTTATAATGAACGGCGATGACATAATCCATGTCGATCCGGGACCTGGCGCATTGACCCAGATGCGCAATATAAGGTACGACCTCACACGCACCGATTCGGTGATAATCTCCCATGCCCACCCGGACCACTACGCAGATGCCGAATCTGTTATCGAAGGCTGCGCTTTCGGGGGATGGAAGAAGAGAGGGCACATATACGGGAGCGTGACAGTGCTGAAAGGCCAGGACGAGCTGGGTCCCTGCATTTCGGGATATCATCAGAGGATCGCCAGGGACTGCACGGTCCTCGTCCCCGGAGACGTGGTCGAGATCGAGGGCATAAAGACCGAAATATGCAGGTCCCTGCACAGCGACCCCACCAACATCGGCTTCAGATTTCACACTCCGGACGGAATAATATCATATGTCAGCGATACCGAGTATACGCCGGAAATAGCAGACCAGTATATCGGGTCCAGGGTGTTGATCCTTCCTGTGACGGCGCCCGACGGAATGCGTATCAAGGGGCACCTGTGCACCGACCAGGCCATATCCTTCATCGAGAGGGTCAGGCCCGAAGTCGCCCTTTTCATTCACCTTGGGATAGTGATGATCAGGACCGGTCCGGAGCAACAGGCGGAGAAGACGGAGAAGGCCACAGGTGTAACAACCATCGCCCTGCGCGACAGGACGGTTATGGACGTGGGCGAAGATATCGTGTTCCACGAGGCCCTTGTCTATGAGGGGGAGTGGATCCCGGACAGCTCGCCGTGATCATATGGGATAAAATCCGTCCATACCGGTGGGAATGCCGACCCTATTGATATCCATATAATCTGTGAGCTGGTTGTCGTTGTATTCGACGCTGGTGTATCCGATGTGGTACTGTGAGTCGGTCGTTGTCTCGCAGCCGTAGTACGTGGTGGAGGCTCCGTCGAACATAAGCGTCTGATATATGCGGTATTCCCCGACATAGCTGGGAGTCAGATGAGAGTAGGGGTCAGCAGTCAGCTCCACCCCTGCCATCGCGTGCCCCGGCACCATGGCCACGGCCGCGTCGTAACCGGCGGCCCTGAACAGGACGGCACAGAGGAAAGATGTGTCTTCGCAGTCCCCTGCGCCCTGCATTATCGTCTCCGTAGGGAACGCCCAGTACTCGCTTTTGCCGTACAGCAGTTCGTCGGGACCCCACTCTTCGCCGTCGGAATCGGCAGTCGGATAACTGAACTCCTCCTGAACGAATGCGAGGATATACGAAGCGTAAAGGTAGCTTCCGGAGACAGGGATCGATCCCGTCTCCTCGTAATACAGCTCGCCTAACCGACTTTCCAGCTCCGTGATCACTTCGTTTTCCGAAACGAACGGGGCGATGAGATCTTCGATGTCCCGGACGTCGCCGATTCCGCGTTCACCGGTGTATTCGGCCGCCGCAAGACAATCCCCATATTGGAAAATGAACTCGAGGTCGAACTCTATGGACGACGTCGGGTCGTCAGAATACGTCGGGTCGAACGTCCATGAATAGTTCCTTACCACCTCTCCCTGAAGCACGAAAGTTCCGGAATAGGTCCTTCCGTTGACCTCGACGTTCACCGAATAACGGCCGGGGTCCAAGGTGCATGTCAAAGTTTTTCCGCCGTCCCCCAGCACTGCTCCGTCTGGCATGCTGTGTCCGGCATACTCGTACGTATCCACACCATCGTATGCGTACAGAGCCTGGTCGAGGCACCTGATGCCCCAACTGTAATCCCCCAGTGTTTTTGCGTTCATCGTGAGGATAATGGTGCACGACCCATCGGAGGGGTCCGTGTCGGAAGGGTCGGCGATTATGGAGATGTAGCCTGAACCGACGTCGCCGTCGGCATATAGGACATGCTCGTCGGCTGTAAATGGCTCTCCGTCGGGAGATGTCCAGATGACGAAACCGGCTATCCCGGCGGAGAGAAGGGCGATTATGGCAAATATCGCTATTACCGCGTTTCTGTTCACCTTTTTGCCGGCCGTTACGGAATGCGACGGGGCGGTCCCGCTCCCGATTAACGCGCCACACCTGGTGCAGAAGGTCGCACTATCCTCGTTCTCGGAACCGCATTGCCGACAGTACACGCCCTCTCGACGATTATCGAGTTATTATATTTTCGTAAAAAAGCGGGCTGCGGAGGATAATAATGGCGGGCATCGGGGACATCCTTAAACGTGGGATGCCGATTTCCGGGTCGATGAGCATAGAGTCGGAAGTACTTGGAATGATCAAGCCGAAGCAGCAGGAGATCGATCGCATTTCCGATGCGGCAAAGAATCTGAAAGAGAGGGCCGAGGCATACATCCGGGAAAACAGCCTCGCCGCCACTGAGGTCAGGTTCGTTGGCTCTTTCGCAAAAGACACGTTCCTTTCCGACCCGGACCTCGACATATTCCTGTTATTCCCTCCCGATGTCTCACGCGAAAGGTTGGAGAACGAAGGGCTGAAGGCGGGAGAGGACATACTTCACGGCACACGGATGTATTCCGAACATCCTTACACCCGCGGAAAGTTTATGGGGCTGGACGTAGACATGGTCCCCTGCTATCTGCTGGAGAACACAAAGAAACTGCAGTCCTCCGTGGACCGCACCCCGTTCCATACGGAATATGTGCGCGCCCACCTCCGGTCCGAGCAGAAGGACGACGTCAGGCTTTTGAAGAAATTCATGAAGGGCATAGCCGCATACGGCGCGGAGCCGAACACCCGCGGCTTCTCCGGATACCTGTGCGAGCTCCTAGTCATAAAATACGGCGATTTCAGGAAGGTTCTGGAAGCGGCGTCCGAATGGAAGGAGGGCACCGCGATCGAGATCGAAGGCAGAGGCCCTGTTTCGGTATCCCCTATGACCGTTTACGATCCCGTGGATCCGAGGAGGAACGTGGCCTCGGCCGTTCATCTGGACACCATGTCGCTCTTTATCGTGGCATCGAGGGCGTATCTCCAGGCTCCGGACATGAGGTTCTTCTTCCCCGTCGACCGACCTGCGATGACCCAGGAAGAGCTGAAGGCCAAAGCGGAACACCACGGATCACGTCTTTTGACTGTGGTATTCAAGAGACCGAACGTGATCGAGGACAACCTGTATTCCCAGCTTTGGAAGACCCAGTACGCCTTGACCAGGAAGATGAACGAGTTCGATTTCACGGTCCTCAGGGCAGTCCATGAGATGGATGCCAGGGAGATGAGGATCGTCTTCGAGCTCGAACGCGACCTGCTCTCGAAGACGTTCAAACATGCGGGCCCGCCGGTGGGCGTTCCCAACGCCGAGTCTTTCCTGAAAAAGTGGAAGAGCAACGAGTACGGGGAGCCGTTCATAGAAGACGGGGGGTGGAACGTGATCGCCGAGAGGATATACTTCACTGCCAAAGAGATGCTTTCCGAAGAGGCCGCCATTGCCGGGATAGGGAGGGAGCTGGATCCCGAAACCATGGTCATCAGAGACCATGAGGACACCGTCAGCTGCACTCCCGCCGACCTGCTGACCGAGCTTCTCGACCCGAAGATGAGCTGGGAGAACTGACTCAGTAGAACGGCGCATTGATCAATAGGATTGTTATCCCAAGCGCCAGCAGGAAGTACATGGCGTAATTGGCGACCATGCTTTTACCGTCGATCATCTCGACCCTTACCTTGAACAGTGCCAGGAGCCTCTTCATGAATACTATCAGAAGTATGCATACCAGTAGACCTACGGGCCACATGTGGGTTCCCAGCGTGTATGTGAACGCCCATATCGCGCCGCTCAGCATGGAAAGCAGAATGACTACAAAGAACACCTTGGTGTTGAAAAGTTCTTTGAGAATGAACTCCTTCTCGTCGAACTCGGTGGGAGTGAACTCGTAGGTCTCTTCGGGCTCCTCCTTGATTCTCCGTTTCTTCTTTGCCATCCCGTGTTAATCCTGGAACTTAGATATAAAGATTTATAGTGTCATTTTCGGAATAATCGGCGACCTCTCACGCTTCGAGTTAAATATCGACGCTCTGTTTGAGTGTCGGAGAGATACCAATGGTCACCAAAACTCTAGAAGACATACCAGGAGTAGGACCAGCCATTTCAGAAAAACTCCGCGAAGCAGGATACACGGATCTGATGGCCATTGCTGTTGCCCCTCCCAAAGAACTCGCAGAACTCTGCGAGATCGGAGAGAAAAAGGCGGCAGACATCATCGAGGGCGCTAAACTATGCGCAGACATCGGTGGGTTCGAAACGGGAGACGAGATACTTGAAAGACGGAAGCTCGTTACCAAGCTGACGACAGGCTCCAAGGCTCTTGACGAGCTGATGGGAGGAGGGCTCGAAAGCCAGTCCATTGTAGAATTTTTCGGCGAGTTCGGGAGCTGCAAATCACAGCTATGCTTCCAGCTCGCCGTCAACGCCACCATGCCGGAAGAGATGGGCGGTCTGGATTCGGATGTCATAATCATCGATTCCGAGAACACCTTCAGGCCGGAGAGGATCATACAGATGTCCACTTTCCTGGGCCTCGATCCCGAGGCGACTCTAAAGAGGATCCATGTTGCAAGGGCGTTCAACTCCCAGCACCAGGTCCTCCTCGTCGGAAAGGCGCTCGAACTGGCAAAGGACCTCAAGGTGAGACTGCTGATCGTCGACTCCCTTACATCGCATTTCAGGGCTGAATACATTGGCAGGGGAACGCTTGCGGAGAGGCAGCAGATACTAAACAGGCACATGCACGACCTGCTGAACTTTTCAACTGTGAACAACGCCGTGATAGCTGTAACCAACCAGGTCTCTTCGAAACCTGATGCGTTCTTCGGAGATCCGACAAGACCCATAGGGGGCAACATTGTCGGTCACACCGCCACCTTCCGCATATATCTTCGCAAAGGTAAGGCCGGAAAGAGAATAGCCAGACTGATCGATTCGCCGAACCTTCCTGAGGGAGAGGCGGTCTTTATGGTCACCGAAGACGGTATTAAGGACTGAAACCAATGGGGTTCCAGTGAACCCCATTTATTTTTTTGAACTTTCGGGCGAGCTCGGAGAAATGCCCAGGGCGGAGGCGGTCAGCTGCTCGATTGCCGAATCGAACGGCGATTGCACCGTCTTCGCATCGGGACCGGGCTATGTCGTCCTCGCCATGCCGCCCGAAAGCGTACCTTTCACCGCCGGCCGGCTGGCACTTACCCATGGCATCGGTCGTTACATCGGGTCTTTCGACCCGGACAGAATCTCCGATATCACGCCTTTCGAACTTCCTTCAGGGACCTTCGCGGTAAGGGCGAAAAGATTCAGAGGAATGATGGAAGATGTGGATTCTCAGAAACTGGTCAGAGAAGTAGGCGCCTTGTTCTCAATTAAAAACAGCGTGGACCTGAATCACCCGGACATCGTTGTTAAGATGCTGATGAGCGACCGGGTGCATCTGTTCATAGAAGAACACAGGACCGAGACAGACCTTTTCGAAAAAAGGAAGGTCGGAGAGCGGCCGTTCTTCTCCCCAATCTCATTGCACCCCAAATATGCAAGGGCCCTCATAAACCTGACCGGTGTGAAGCGTGGGGGGACGGTTCTTGACCCGTTCTGCGGAACCGGCGGGATAGCGATTGAAGCTGCCGAGATGGGTATGAAGGCCATAGTCTCCGACTTCGACCCGCAGATGGTCGCGGGGACGGAAGAGAACATAAATTTCTACGGGCTCAGGCTGCACGACAGCGGAGTCATGGACATCGGAGACATATCCGAACTCTGGTCGGACATTGATGCTGTTGCCACCGACCCTCCATACGGACGTTCGACCAAAACCGGGGGAGAGGACATCGACCGCATATATGCCAGATCTTTCAGTTCGATCTCTCGGGTCCTGCGCTCCGGCGGATGTGCCGGGGTAGTCCTTCCCCATGAGATGGACACGATCGAGATGGGGCTGGAGAAGTTATTTCCTCAAAGGGTCCACGGCTCGTTGACAAGATATTACCACATATTCCGCAAGTGATTAACTATTTCAACGTCGAGCACATCAGTCGCCCGTGAACAAGTATCTGAGATTGTTCAGATTCGGCAACGGCGTGATGGGTATAGTCGGCGTGGTGGTCGGCGCATTCATCGCCTCGGGTTTTGACATCGCGGATCATTGGCCTGGCATCATGATCTCATGTCTTATTGTGTTCATTTTCATGGCGGGCGGGAACGCGATCAACGACTACATCGACCGAGAGATAGACATAACGGCACACCCTGAAAGGCCGGTTCCTAGCGGAGAGATATCCTCCGGTACTGCAAGGAGCCTCGGTGTACTAATGATTCTTTCTGCGATAATGATCGGAATTCTGGCACTTATCGTTTCTGAACTACTCGGCTTTAGATTCTGGGGCCCGGCATCTGCCGTCATAGTGGTCTTGGCGGCCGTTCTGATGATGTCCTACGAGGCCTTTCTCAAGCAGCGTGGCCTCATCGGGAATGTTACGATCGCGGTGCTTACAGGGATGTTGTTCCTTCTGGGCGGTGCTGTCTGCGGAGACACCATGGCGGTAGTCCCCATGGCCTTTATGGCGATGCTGGTAAACGTCGGCAGGGAGATCTCCAAGGACATCGAGGACGAGGACTCCGACGAGGGCAGGCGGACGCTTCCCATGGCGATCGGCAAAAAGAATGCGGCCGCTGTCTCGGCGGGGTCCTTCCTCGCAGGAGTAGCCCTTAGCGTCTGGCCTCTGCTCGCCGGGTCGCTTAACGACTTCTATATGCTTGTATTTGCGGCTGATGCAATGTTTATATATGCCGCCATTATTGTTTTCAGAAGCGCGCATAAGGCACAGAAAGCTGCAAAGGTTGCAATGGCTCTTGCACTTGCGGCCTTCGTTATCGGTGTGATATGATGAATGTCGAACAGTATCTCTCGGACAGGATGAAAGAAGGGACCATACATATGGCGCTGTTGGACCCCGACAAGCAGAGGCCCGAGGATGCGGGAAAGCTTGCCGCCGCCGCGAAAAGGGCAGGCAGCGATGTGATCATGATCGGCGGTTCTACCGGCGTTAACTCTGAGAACCTGGGGGCGACCGCCAGGGCGATCCGGGAGATGTCGGGGCTCCCCAGCATTCACTTTCCGGGCGGGCCCAAGGAGCTTTCAGCAGAAGTAGACTCCATCTTCTTCATGAGTCTGGTGAACAGCACCGATCCCCTCTGGATATTCAAAGCGCAGGCCTATGCCGCCCCCTTCGTCAAAAAGCTTGGTATAGAGACGCTGTCGATGGGGTATATCATCGTCGAACCTGGAATGAAGGTCGGGGAAGTCGGAAAAGCCGACCCTATCAAACGCAACGAGGTCGATAAGGCGGTCGGCTATGCGATCGCCTGTGAGATGTACGGTATGAAATACGTCTACCTCGAAGCGGGAAGCGGAGCAGACAGGCCCGTGCCGCAGGAGATGATACGTGCGGTTAAGGATTCTATCTCGATACCTTTGATAGTAGGCGGAGGTATACGCACCCCCGAGGCCGCAAGGGCCGCAAGAGAGGCGGGCGCCGATGCCATCGTTACAGGCACCTTCATCGAAGAATGCTCGGACATAGCGCGCCTTAAGGACGTGGTGGATGCCGCGAGGGGACGTCCATGACAGATGATCAGGCCCCCGTTTCTCCTCGGGACCCCATGTGGCTTACTCCCGAGGAGCGTGGCGCAGGCATAACGAAAGACCTGAAAGTTGCCGCCCGCAGATTTCTCTGCCCCGTTTGCGGGCACGAATTCAGCCTTTTCCAGTCCAGGGCGGTCGCCTGCATCGCCTGCCCGAAGGCGAACCAGAACTGCCCGTACGTAAGATGCCCCTTCTGCGATAATGAGTTCCCCATAAGCGGATTCATCGTTCCCGACAAGGTGGACGCTGTTCACATGAACAACTACGCTGACGGCGTCTTCGATAAATGGATGGACTCTTTCGGAATTACCAGGCGCTGATCATTCTACGGTCAGAAGCCCATAGCCGGTCTTCTTGTCCTTTTTCCTGATAGGTCCTGAGCCTTTCATCTCGGTGATCACCACTTCGGTTACCAGCCATGCGATGACGCCCTCGCGGAAGCAACCGGTCACAGACCTACCTTCCCTGCCTATCGATCCATGCATATGGAAGGTCGGTTTTCCCGATTCGTCCGGGAATATCGTTCCAAAACCTGTTACCTCGCTGGGCGCATCTATTTCGAACTTCAGCGGTTCGATCCTCTCATCGGCTGGGACCTTGGGCCCCACCACAAGCACCGAACCTCCGTCCACGCCCCCGACGACAGAAACCGTGCCGTAGACGACCCCGTGTTCCAACGAAAACCTCTCTATCTCCTCGCGGATCATCTCCCCGGGGTCCAGACTCAGGACGAACATGCGCCCCGGTCGCATTTCCGAATACTTCATGATACGTCAGCGATATTTGCCGTATTTATCAAGGAGCCTGCTGATGCGGTCGAACTCCTCCTTAGTAAGTTCACCGGAATCGAGGAATGTCCTAACAAAATCTTTCGCTTCCTTGGTGGATGTCCTGGATGCCTTTGCAATGATGCTCGCTAAAAAAGAAGAAGCTTTATCTGGGTCCATGGAAGATGCGGTCAGGATCTCGTTCATGTCGTATTTGAACGGGCTCATCCTGTGCATGTTGAGCATCGACTGTCTTTTGGCCGTAACCTTCGTCTTCGGCTTGAACCGTTTGCTGTTCTTTTTCACATTGCTGCTGGGACCTTTATTTGCACTACCGGTTTTTTCGGTCCCAGGCTTTTTTACCGCATCTACCAAGAATATAACTCCGACCGAATGACTGAGTCGTATTATTTAAAGGTAGCTTATACCTTTAAGGGACAAGAAATCCGAAATGCAAGTAGACGATAAAGAGATAGGGCATATAAAGGAAAAATTGTTTGCCGGCCGGCATGCGGCCGTAATATATTGAACTTTGTTCACTCTTCTTTAACGATCTTTGCTTTCGCCTTCTTCAGAGAGTTTGCGATCAGGATCGTGAAGATTATTGCTACCAACGTGACAACTATCGCGTAAACGAACAGACCCATAAGCTCTCCGTCCGAAGAGAATACAGATGCGATCGCTTTCTTAATCGCCTCGTTCCATGCCAGTGCCGCCACCAGTCCGAAGGCTGCCGTGATCAATGCGGCAAAGGTCTCGAGGACCTGTACCTTGAACTCGTCTTTCGCTCTTTGTTTTTTTACTTCATCCGCCATTGAGTGCCTCCTTTGGTTCCGTGAACCTAGGTAAATATTCGGTGTTAAGTATAATATCCTTTTCAATAACGCAGAAATACTGTTCGAAACGAAAAATACGCCGAATCCATCGCTCGCTTTATCTCCCTGAACGGCGATGGGACCGACAAGATGACCGAAAGAGCCGTAAAAAAATTAGTCAGTGGCATTCCTGCCGTCGACGGGGCCGGAGTGCGGCTGGTAAGGGTGCTGGGGCACGACACGGTCTATGATTTCGACCCTTTCCTTATGCTTGACTCCTTCGATTCGATCGACCCGGGGGACTATATTGCAGGTTTCCCCAAACACCCTCACAGAGGGATAGAGACCGTCACATACCTCATAAGCGGAGAGATAGACCACGAAGACAGCCTGGGCAACAAGGGCAGGATATTGTCCGGCCAAAGCCAATGGATGACGTCCGGCAGCGGAATATTGCATCAGGAGATGCCCCGGCCTGCAGAAAGGATGCTGGGGGTACAGCTTTGGATCAATCTGCCCCGTAAGGATAAGATGACAGAGCCGAAATATTTCGATATTACGGAAGATATGATCGGAAAGAAGGTCACGGAAAGTGCGACGGTAAGAGTGATTTCCGGAGAATACAAAGGTATTACCGGCGTTAGACCGCACCATGTACAGGCTACATGCTTCGATGTGGAACTGAGCGGCGGTTCATCAATATCATTGGATACGAGGCCTGAGGACACCGCTTTCGTGTTTCTGATCGAGGGAGAGGCGGTAGTTCAAGGCGACCTCATTCGCGAGAAGACGGCGGTTCTGTTCAGCAACGGAGACTACGTTACCTTATCCGCCCCATATGGGAAGAAATCCCGTTTCCTGTTCCTCTCGGCCGAACCGCTTAAAGAGCCCATTTCATGGGGCGGCCCGATAGTGATGAACACAACGGACGAGCTGCAGCATGCCTTCGAAGAGCTCAGGTCCGGCAAGTTCATAAAACACGCTCCTGTGTGACAAAGAATGAAGAGATGTTACAGTGCAGTATTTTGAACGTTTTGATCTCCGTTCGAATCACCACAATATTTCATCTTAAAGGAGAAAGGGGGGTGGTGCGGGGGATGGGATTCGAACCCATGAAACCCTGAGGTCTAGGATCTTAAGTCCTATGCCGTTGGCCGGCTTGGCTACCCCCGCTCGGACGAAATAAACGCTAACTGTTGATTAATCTATCTGAATATGAAAACATATTATCTTTGAATGAAATACCCAGCATGAATGGCGTATAAAATCCCGGACGAGGAATCCGTTGCGGACTCGGTTCTGATAGTAATGCATAAGAACCCCCAGGTCAGGTCCCAGGCCGAGCTCGCATTCCTCGTGAGAAAGCAGCTGTCCCGCATAGACCCAGATTACAGGGTGAGCGGGGAGCGCATTAGGAGGATCGGGATCAACCGCGGGATAATCGGCGTGGCTATAGATTACAACGCCTCCGGGATTTCCAGGGTCCCCGAATTCTGCCCCGTGTGCAGGAATCCGATGGTCCCTATCAAGAACAGGACCTTAGACGGAGGGATTGTCGAGATGAGAAGGAAATGCTCGATCTGTCCATATGCCCTGGGTTCCAATCCTACTGTGCCAGGAAGATATTATTTTACCAAAAGGAGGTGATACTGCGAGCACCTCCCGCGAGAGATTGAAAATGCTTACGGATGCTTCGGACATGCTTATCGGTGCTTCCGAGCTTATCATCAGCGCATTGCGGATGTCCGGACTGGAGAGGCGCGGCGAAGAGGTGACGGGGGCCATACTGCATTACACCTCCTTGAACGGCGACCCCTGCAGCATCCCCAACATCATAAGGGACCTGGAAAACGACAGCGACGATCCATGTTGGACCCGCCCCCTGGTATCGGTCAAACATTCGGACCGAAAAGATATATGATTGTTGCAACCTATCGGGCCCAGGGCTCCTATGAAATTTTGGGAATTCGCAAAGGTCAAGGATACTAAAATCAGGGTAGATCGGTGGCTTTCCGACACTATGGGACTGGTGGACGATGGGTGCGTCTACAGCACGCTTTTCAGATATCCGGCGGAAGGCCCCAAAGACTATGAGATTATACTATCCATGTTTCCTCAGGAGAATTACCGCACCCTCATCCACATAACGATGTACATGAAGGACGTGCCCGGGTCCAGCGCACAGGCGGCAGGTTTTCTGGCCGAACGCGAGATAAACATCCTGAACTCGGTATCGCTCAACGGAATCTCCGATACGGTGATAATCTGGAAGATAATGGCCGACCTCAGCTTCGCGGGCGAGGCAGACCTCCTGCTGGAAGATTTCGAGCAGAGGAAGGCCAATAACGATCCTTCGGTATCTCTTATCGACCATATCGCCACGAAGCCCGCCGAAATAGGCCGCCTTTTCCGCTCCGATAAAGAATATCACACAAAGGAGGAGGTCCGTCGCGCAGAGCCTTGTACCCTCAAAGGGGGTGTTTTCGATACCTCTCCCGGATATGGGGATATTTTGAAGAACATAGACGGCCGGGACGTCATGGTCGTCGCCGATGCCGATTCCTGGATGCTGTCGGTGACGTTCTTCAAGCCCGGCACCAACCTTATAAAACTGGTATTCGAAGTCCCTGACAACCCGGGGTCCATGAAGCAGGCCTTCGACCTGCTCGCAGGCAGGAACATCAATCTCATCTCCGTATTCAGCAAGATAAAGATCTGCTACCAGAGGATGCTTCTCGAGCTGGTTGCCGACATAGGGGCCAGCAGGACCTCCGCTGACGACCTCCGTTGCAATCTGCCTAAAGAGTTAGAAAGCCTTAACGGGATATTCGTCCTTAAGGAACTCAGAGAGCTCAGCTGATATGGACATCGATGACATTCTTTCGGAAAGGGCGGACGGAATCGGCGGATTGAAGAGAGGTCGCGATGCACTTGTAAGGAAGGCCATTGATCTGGCACTTTGCGTTCCCGGGAATCGTGTCCTCGAGTGCGAGGGCACCGCATTCGGGCTTCCTTCTGTACATGCCTGGAAGGGAGCCTTACCGACGAGGGCATCGGACGTACCCTCCCTGTTCTACGAAGGCGGCGCTTCTGGGATCGATGAGGCCTTGAGCCTTGGAATAGACGCTTCCATGGCCTTCGAGGTAATAGCGTCGATAAAAGGCGACAGAATCGTTCCGGATAGCTGGCTGGACTCCTTCGGCTCAGACCTGGTGGACGGTACGGTGCCGGGCATCGCGCTTTTTATGGGAGAGCTCCGCGAGAGCTCCCTCTCGGAGATCGAAGAATGCGCCGATAAAGGGTTAATCGTTATTCTTTCCGGCGGATACTCCGGGACCGGTCTCGAATGTGAAAACGTTCTGAGGGTCGGCCGCGCGGAGGCACTGGGAATAAACGGTCTGATTTCCCGTACGGCGTTGAAATACGGCGGCGCGGATGCCGGAAACAGGACCTCGGTTGCCAAATGCCTGAAGAAGAAACCGAAACTGACCGCCATCCATACGGGAAACCTCACGACATGCGATATCACCGCCATCTTCTCTGCCGCGGCAGCAGGGGCATTCATCGTGTCCGACAGCCCGGATCTCCCGAACATACCCAGAGTTTGTGAGTTCGCCTCCGATGGAATGACCGCGAAGGCATTAGCGAACCGTGGCATCACCTTGAGAAAGAAACAAAGTGCCCGGTCCGGGTCCGCCTTCGAGAACCAACGCATCAGGAAAGCGGACTCCCGTCTGGAGTTCGGAGGGCCTGATGCTCCCCTTTCCTGCGAAATCGTGACGGCGTGTGCGGATGCGGAGGATGGGGTTACGAGTATTGAAGGGAAGGACATCCGGGATCTGGAAGGGGCAGCGCATCCCCTGTCTATCGAAGTCCTCGTTTCCGGAGATGTAGATTTTTACATGGAACAGGCGTTGGAACGCCGCATACACTTCGCCCTTAGCCGCACAGATGGAGTCTGGCACAGCGGCCAGAGGGACAGTTCCTGGATCCGGATAAGCAATGCCGCCTGGGAAAGGGGGCTGACTTTCGCAGACCTGGGATCGAACATTATTTCGGACATCAAGGAGAACTTCCCGGCAGTGGCCGAGTCGGTGGAGGTCCTTTTCACTTCCGAGCCTTCCGCCGTCTCGTCCAAGATCCGCAGTGCCAGGGAACGTTATGAGATGCGAGACGGGAGCATGTCGGAGCTTACAGACCAAAATGTGGATTCTTTCTACACCTGCACCATATGTCAGACCTATGCGCCGGGACACATATGCATAATCTCCCCGGAGCGCCCCAGCGTCTGCGGTTCGGTCACCTGGACGGATGCGAGGGTGGGAAGCGAGTTAAATCCCCGCGGCCCGCAGCGCCCTTTCCCCAAGGGAACTCTCGTTGACGCTGAAAAAGGAGAATGGACCGGTACGAACGAAATCGTAAGCAGGACATCGATGGGGTCCGTTCAGAAGGTCTGTATGCACAGCGTTGCAGACTCCCCCATGACCGCCTGCAGCTGCATGGAAGTTGTGGCCGTCGTTTCCGCCGACCGCAGGTCCGTGATATTGCTCGACCGTTCCGACACGGGCAGGAATCCCTCCGGACATTCTTTTTCCGAGGTGTCAGACATTGTCGGAAGGGGAGGACAGCATCCCGGCTTCATGGGGATCGGGAAACGGTACATCCTGTCGCCCGGTTTTCTAAAGGGGGACGGGGGCCTCGCACGCGTATCTTGGATGAGCTCCCGTCTGAAGTCGGTTCTCGGCGAATCTCTGCGCAGAGCATTCGATGCGGCCGGAATATCGGAGGTGTATCTCAAGATAGCCGACGAGAAGGTCGCTGAGGATCCTCCGTCTTTGGAGGTCTGGCTCGAAGATAGCGGACATCCGTCGATACTTATGGAGCCTCTCAAATTATGAGTTCCAGAAGTTTACGTACGGACTCACCGAATGGGGTGTCGCATGGCACGATCAGCACTTCGGATTCCATCGCGGACTCCGTGATGAATATATCCCGGGGGAAGGCCAAGGTTTCGCCGAAACCTGCTTCGGCGGCCGCATCGGATAGCTTTACGGGCATTTCGCCGGTCAGATTATTGACTATGAGTATCTTCCTCCCTATCTCTATGCCTACCTCTTCAGCGAGCTGGGAAAGACGCCCGGCCGTCTTGATGCCTGTGACCGTCGGATCGGACACGAACAGGAATATGTCCGCCTGAGGCAGCACCTTGCGTGACATGTGCTCCATTCCCGCCTCGTTGTCGACTACAGTGAAATCATAATTTGGTATGAGCTTGACAAAGCATTCTTTGAGGGCGCTGTTGATGAAACAATAGCATCCCTCTCCCTCCGGCCTTCCCATGACCAGAAGGTCTACGGAATCCGTCTCCGTCATAGCCCTCTGTACCTGGTCGTACACATACTGCTGCTTGCTCATGCCCGAAGGCACCTTGGCCGGGTCGGCTATTATCTCGTCCCTGAGCTCGCCGATCGTCCCTTTCGTTTCGAAACCGATCTTGTCGCTCAGATTGGAATTCGGGTCCGCGTCGACGGCCAGCACCGTCCCTCTGACAGACAGCCCTCTTACGATCTGGGAGGCGATAGTGCTCTTGCCCACGCCGCCCTTTCCTGCTAACGCTATTATGGTCATGATATCATCTGAACAGCTTTTTCTTCACTGAAGGAAAGACACCTTCCTTCCTGTTTGGCAGATACATTGCGTCGCGGAACTCCGCTTCGTATGCCTCGTTGCGGGTATCCATCGCCCTTATCTTCTTCCGGACCTCGTCCGCGCGGTTCCTCACGTCCTCGGAAAGCAGAACGTTCTTGGCGTATGTCATGGACGCATTTCCCAGGTAATCGTATTTCTCGCTGTCGGCGTCCGGCAGCATGCCTATCGCTATCGCGTTGTCCGCGTTGATGAAGTTACCGAAGCTTCCCGACACGACGATCTTAGATATGTCCCGGGCTTCGGCATTCTCCTCCTTCATCAGCGACCGGACTGCGGCGAACACCGCCGCCTTGGCCTTCATGACCGCCGCTATGTCACCTTCCGTGACATATATCCTGTCTGTCAGGGAAATGGCCTGGCCTTTGTCCGATACGAAGGTCTTGGCCTTCCTTGTGAATCTGCCTTCGGCATCCACCATCCCGTCGCGGAACATGTTGGCGAGAAGATCTATCAGCCCCGACCCGCAAATCCCGCTGGGGGGCACTCCTCCGATCACGGTATAGTTGATCTTTTTGCGCCTGAACATCATGCTATCTATTGCCCCGATGGAGGGTGTCATCCCGAATGTCACGTTGCCTCCCTCCAGGGCCGGCCCGGACTCCGATGCGCATACTGTAACTCTTTCCCTGTCACCGATGGCCAGCTGCACGGTGGACCCGAGATCGATAAGGAGGATCTTCTCGTCAGAACTGTCCATCCCTGACCCGATGATCCCGCCGATGAGGTCCCCGCCTATCTCTTCGGAAACATCCTTCACAGCATAGATCGGGGCGTCTTTCGCTATATTAAGGCCCAGCTCGGTGCCCCCGAGGCAGAACGGTCCTCCTGTCATGCTGCATACTTCCGTCAGCGATTCCATCAGGAAGGGCTTTCCGGATATTACCGCCGCTTTGACGTCCTCCGGGTCGTCGACGAATATGTACATTAGATCGTTAATGCGGTCTATCGCCGCTTTCCTGAGGACCTCGTCTCCCATTTTATCGGCATATGCCCTCCTTGATTCTAGGTCTTCCCCCGCAAAGGACTGCGGGTTGTCTCCTACGGTGGCATAAAGCTCGTTCCCCTTCTTCAGGTCCAGAACGCTTACGGCTATGGCCGCGGTCCCGAGGTCGACCGCAAGGCCCAGCTGGGTTTTTCCGCGGGCCTTTACCACCGGTACCAGTTTTCCTTCGTACGCCTTCCTGCGGTCCTCTCCCGCGACAATACGGCCCTCTTCGTCATAGGGCACGAACACATCCATGTCCGTGGCCACATATTTCTGGCATGCCAGGACACGTTCCATCCCGTTGGGGTCCGGTGCTCTCCCGTCCTCGGGTGTTTCGGTGATGTATACGCCGCAGCGTCCGCAACGCCCCTTTCCTCCGCATGGAAGTTTTATATCGACGCCGGCCATTTTGGCAGCGTCCACCACTTTTTGCGTCTCGTCGACTACTACCTCTTTGTCTATCGGGAAGAAACGGACGGTTCTGGGAGCCATAGCTGTTTATTGCGGTCCTTTTATTAATCACTGCACCCGGAGACCGCAATCGATAATAGAAACCGCATCCATGCCGTTCCTATGAAGATTGGGGGATTTGTAAAGACCACGCTTTCCGATTGGGACGGGAAGGTCTCCTGTATGATATTCCTCTCCGGATGCAACTTCTCCTGCCCCTACTGCCATAACCCCGATATCGCCAGAGGGGCATGCGAAGGCGAAGACGAGAGAAAAATTATGGAGTACATCGAAGAAAACAGCGACTTCCTCGAGGGAGTGGTCATTTCAGGAGGGGAGCCCACTTTGGACCGGGACCTTTACCGGCTGCTCAAGGAGATAAAGAAGGCCGGCCTTCGGATAAAGATGGACACCAACGGAAGCTCCCCGGAAGTGCTGGACGATGTGATAGGCGCCAGGCTGGTCGATTACGTGGCGATGGACGTGAAGGCCCCGCTTTCCCCGGATAGGTACATGACGGCCACCGGCGGATACTGCGACGTGAAGGCCATAGGAAAGAGCATCCGTACCATCATGGACTCAGGCACGGAGTACGAGTTCAGGACCACTGTTTATCCGGGGGTCCTGTCCCATGACGACGTGACGGACATCGCCCGTTCACTTAGAGGTGCTGAACGTTTCTGCATCCAGCAGTTCCGTCCCAAGGTCACCTTGGACCCTGAGGCCGGGAAGGTCAAACCCTACTCCGTGAAAGAGCTCAGGGCCATGCATGATTCCGCGAAGCCGTACGTGAAGAGGGTTTCCGTCAGAGGACTTTGATCACGCCAGGAAATTGCGGACTTCCGCATCCATTGCCGGGAGCAGGTCCTCGGTGCCTTTGTTGACGTTGATGCGGGGCGCGTCGGCGTATTCTTTGAATTTGGCCACTGCGTTGGAGTCCTTCGAGAATATAGACGCGGACGGTCCGCATTCGGTGTTCATCAGCTCCTCCATTGCATCGTCGAAGTTGGGGGCCGACACGATGGTCAGTATGGGGAGCCCCGTGTCGAAGCTTCCCAGCTCGCAGTCGTCGGTGAGTCCGACGACGACCGCGGGCATCACATAGCTTCCGTTCTCCAGACCGGGGCCCTTTACCCTCCTGCCCCCGAACGCCACGCTGGACCCTGCTTCCTCGATATACTTCTCGAACCTCATCAGTTCCGTCTCGTTCATCAGCGGGCCGGCCGTGGTCCCCTGTTCCGCCGGGTCTCCGACCTTTATTGTCTTGGCGGCATCCAATATGGCCGAGACGGCCTTATCGCGCTCTTCATTTGTCACGATCACTTTGGAACACGAATATATCCTTTGACCGGAGCTCCTGAATGCCGATTCTACTATGCTGGAGGCGGCGCCCTTCATGTCCCCGGGCCTGTATATCATGATGGGGTTCATTCCCTTGATCTCGTTTATGAATCTCAGCCCATCGTCCACAGGAAGGAATATCAGTTCTTCCGCTCTCTCCCCGCTTCCCGAAGCCGCCAATCCTCTGACGGTCATATCGTCGACGAGCTCCCTGTCGGATTCCGGGCCACGGGCCACCGTTATATTGAACACTCCCACCGGAAGTCCTGCGGCCGAGAGGATGCTGTTGAACATGAACATCGGCATGGGGCAGTCCTTGGACGGGACGCTCACGACCGTGTTGCCTGCCATCATCGCGCAGGAAGAGAACCCGGCGGGCGAGGCCAGCGGAGAGTTGTGACCTGACACCACGCCCCATACTCCTGAAGGAGAGCCCTTATCGAAGTCGGCATCGAATGCGTTCCCGATGACCTCGGCCAGCCTGTCGGCCTCTGCGAGGCAGTCCTTCATCACCATCCCCGTGCTGATCATCACGCATGCAGCGAGCCTGTACCTCTGGGCCCTTACCCTTTTCAGAACGTCCCTGAACAGCTCCGTCCTCTCCTGGGACGTCTTCGAGGACCAGTTTCCGACGGCGCTGCCGGCGGCGCCTACGGCCGCGGCCACAGTCCCTTTTTCCGGCATCTGGAAATTGCCGAATATTATGGATCTGTCGATGGGGCTCGTGAGCTCGTAATCGTTTCCGGATGCGACCATCATGCCTCCGACGAAGCTTGGATAGCCTTTCTTCTCGGTCCCGAGAAGGCTGTCGAAAGCTCTCTGAAATAGTTCGTCCTCGTTTGCGGCATGTATATCATTCTCGGAATCTGGCATGTTCCTCGTAACGGGATGCCCTATGTTAATCTTTATTCCGCGTATCCGCGAGCGTTAAATACAGTAACGATATTAGTCGAAATGCTGGACTCGTGGTCTAGGGGTTATGACGTTGCCTTCACACGGCAAAGGTCGCCGGTTCAAATCCGGCCGGGTCCACCACTTTTTTCATTTGATCTTCGTGGACGCCCGTCATTCCTGGAAAAGGAAGAATTGATTTGGCCGGGGGTCGGAAGGAGGAGGACCGAAAGCATATTGCTTCCCCCGGCGATGTCCGCTCTGTTTGGACATATCATCCATCCATCATTTAACAAGTATTTAGCTTTTTGCATGATGTGCCTTCTTAAAAAGTGGGCCCGGCCGGGATTGAACCGGCGATCTTCGCCTTGTAAGGGCGACGTCATAACCACTAGACCACGAGCCCGCGCGACAATGAACATTGCAATAGTATTAAAATGGCGCGGAAGCCGAGGGTCAGCTTTATTAGTGGAAAGAGGTATTGCCGTTCCGCGCGACCGTAGTCCAGTGGTTAGGACGGATGCTTCCCAAGCCTCTGACCCGGGTTCGAATCCCGGCGGTCGCACCAATTTTATTCGCCGTAATACGGTTAAATCTTTATCGAACCCAGAACATGTACCGCCGGTGCGCTATGTTAGAAATCGACAGTTCCAGGGGCGAAGGCGGCGGGCAGATGGTCCGTACATCGGTCGCCCTTTCAGCCGTGACCGGCATAACCGCGCACCTTACAAGGATCAGGGAGAACCGACCGACCAACGGACTCTCGAAACAGCACTGCGCAGCGATAAGCGCCGTGGCGGAGATGACCGGTTCTCAGGCCGAGGGAAATTTCACGGGATCTTCGGAGCTGATATTCAGGCCCGGTACCGAACAGAAGAACAGCATATCGCTTAACATAGGCACCGCCGGCAGCATCACTTTGGTCCTACAGGCCATCCTGCTTGCGGCCAGAAACCACAGCGAGAGGCTGACCGTCGACATAAGGGGAGGGACCAACGTCCTCTGGGCGCCGCCCATTGACAGCTATCAGCAGGTCCTCTTCCCGCTTCTGGACAGGATGGGTGTTCACACAGAGGTTAGCATCGAAGAGAGGGGATTCTATCCCCGGGGAGGAGGCCACGTGGTGGCCTCGCTCGAGCCGATAGGACAGATCTCTCCGATGGACCTCGATGAGCTGGGGGACCTTGTGTCGATACGTGGAGTGTGTTTTTCCCAGAATCTTTCGGAGCACATCAGCAAAGAGATGGTGCGTTCATGCGTCAGGGTCCTCAAGCCCATCGCCGATGCGGATATAGAGATACAGATAACGCACGGAGACTCCAGGGGGGCGGGTATCTGCCTGGTGGCCGACTTCGAGAACGGAAAACTGGGAAGCAACGCGCTGACCACCCGTGAATATTCGGCCGAAAAGACGGGAGAGGACGCGGCCAACGACCTCATACGAGAGGTCCAGGGCGGCGCTACCGTCGATGTGCACACTGCCGACCAGCTGCTTCCATATATGGCGATGGCCGAAGGAAGGAGCTCTTTCAAGGTCTCCAAGATAAGCAGACACCTTCTGAGCCAAATGGACACTTTGGAGTCTTTCCTGAACGTCAGGTTCGGAGTCGAGCGTAAGGACGAGATATACCACTTCAGCGTCAACCCGGGGGCAAAAGATGAGACCATATGTACAGATTAACTGCGCCATGTCGGCGGACGGAAAGATAGCCGGGAGCGACCGCAGGCAGGTCACCATTTCTTCGGCTGAAGACAAAGAACGCGTGAAGAGGCTCAGAGGGGAGTTCGACGCTATCCTTGTCGGCGTGGGCACCGTCATAGCGGACGACCCGCACCTCACCGTGAAAGACCTGGACTATGACACCAACCCCATTCGGATCGTCCTAGACTCCCGCGGGAGAACTCCGGACTCGGCGATGGTCCTGGATGAAAGGGCGCCGACCGTCATGGTCACGGTCGACTCCTGCGAGCGGGAATGGGACTGCGAGGAGACCATCCGCACCGGGAAGGACGAGATAGACCTCGTGGACCTCATGGACCAGCTGTACGAGATGGGGATCGACAGGCTGCTGGTCGAGGGAGGGGGGGAGACCATATCGTCCTTCTTCAGGGCCGGGATCGTCGATCGCTACACCGTGTTCGTCGGAGGCCTGGTGATAGGCGGAAGGAGTTCCCCGACGCCCGCGGACGGCGAGGGATGGGTGGCCGACGGAGGGGCCGCCCTCAAGCTCGAAAAAAGCGAGACCCTGGGTAACGGGGTCCTTCTGGACTTCGCCGTCGCCCCGAGGCCCTGAGTGTATTTTCAAAGCGATTTGTGGTCGAGAACGAACCTGAAATAGTTGTTCTCCGTGCCGAATACCTCGCTGGACGAGAGCTCGAAGGGCATTCCATAGACGAGCTCCAGTGATTTGCGGAAGTATCCGACGGAATACCTTCCCATGGCCTCTGCGGCGCCCTTGCTGAGTTTGAATTCAGTATCCACTATGATCGTCAGAGGATTGAAGGAATAGATCGTCACCTTGCCCATGTTCGCGAAGGAGTAGTATTTCCTTATCTGGTCCACCACGTCTTCGATCCGCCCCTTTCGGAATTTGCCACTGACGGCCTGGGCATGTATACTACCGATTATCTCGGTAAGAGGGCCGACGGACAGGCCTCTGCTGTCCATGATCGTGTAAAGGAAATAGATCATGTAATTGCTGATCTTTTCGGGCTCATCGACCATATCGGCGAAGATCTCCCTGGCCTTTTCAAAGGATTCTGAGTCTGGAGGTTTTGTCTCGGCTATCCGCAGAGACGATATGGAATAGATCTTCCTGCGATTGTCCTCCGGATCCTCCCGGGAGGCTATCACACCGTCTTTGACCATGCTCTCCAAGTGCACTGACAGGGTGGACTGCGCCTTGCCTGTGAGATCCACCAATTCCGTTAGCGAAAGGTTCCGCTTGGAGAGCTCGTCCAGGATCCTTACCCTAATTCCGTTGGAGATTATGACGATCCCGCTGTCGGTGTTGTAAAGAACAAAATTCTCAGGTGCAACATCGCCCATAGGTTTGATATAACGTTGTGAGGTAATAATAGGTTCTCGACTTCTTCATGAATTCTGATTCTAGCAATTGATTTAACGTAGTCCGAGCATGTGGCGATGTGGTAAAATGAAGGTCATATGCAGTTCCGAAGAAAAGGACGTCCGCGCGGTCTGGTTCGAGGAAGGTAAGGTCAGAATGATAGATCAGCGAAAACTCCCGGGAAGCCTCGAGTTCGTATCGTTTAACGATCACAGAGGTGTTGCGGAGGCCATAAGGAACATGACCGTCAGGGGGGCGCCGTCTATCGGGGCATCGGCTGCCTACGCCATGTGCCTGGCATCTCTGGAGGGGGCAGACCTGAAACGCGCCGCCGAAGAGATAAAATCGGCAAGGCCCACCGCCAACGACCTCTTCTATGCCGTGGATTGGATGTACGGCGCGCTCATGGGCGGCAGGGACCCTGTCGAAGCCGCCGACGCCTATGCGCAGTCCATGGTGGACAAATGCATTGCAATAGGAAGGTACGGCGAGCCGCTGATCGAAAACGGGGCGAAGATAATGACCCACTGCAACGCCGGGGCCCTTGCCACGGTAGATGTGGGGACCGCGCTGGCCCCCATGAGGGCCGCCCGGGATGCCGGAAAGGATTTCTTCGTGTACGTATCGGAGACGCGCCCGCGCCTCCAGGGGATGCAGCTTACGGCATGGGAGCTCGTCCAGGAAGGCATCCCCCATTCGATCATTCCCGACGGGGCTTCCGCCCATTATATGTCAAAAGGAGTGGACCTGATAATAACCGGGGCTGACAGGATAGCCGCCAACGGAGACTTCGCGAACAAGATAGGCACTTTGGACAAGGCTATCGCGGCGAGATATTACGGGATACCGTTCTATGTCGCAGCACCCGTTTCCACGTTCGATTTCTCGACTAAGACGGGGAAAGACATCGTTATCGAAGAGAGGAGCGAAAAAGAGGTCACAGAGATCTGCGGCTGCAGGATCGCCCCCAATGGCTCAAGAGCGCTGAATCCCGCATTCGACGTGACGGAGGCGGGCATGGTGACGGGATTCATAACCGAAGAGGGCATTTTGAAGCCTGACGATATAAAGAAGGTGCTGAAGTGAACGAAGAATTCGGACGCGGGCTGCTTGTACGTTTCTGCAAGATGCTTTACGACAGGCAGATAACCGTATCCGCCGGGGGAAACATGAGCCTGATGATAGACGACAGCGAAATACTGATCACTCCCAGCGGAAGGAACAAGGGCCTTCTCGAGCCGGAAGACCTCATACTGATGGGAACTGACGGCTCCGTCATATCCGACGGAAAGCCCTCGATCGAGAACAAGATGCATCTGGCACTTTACAATCTCAATCCGGAGACCAGATCTGTGGTGCACTGCCATCCCCTCTACTGCACGTCAATAGCGGTGAAGGGCAAGGAGCTCAAGACAGAACTGACGCCCGAAGGAGTGATACTGCTGGGAAAAGTTCCGATGATCCCTTATTTCACCCCCGGCTCCCAGGAGCTGGTGGATGCTGTGGCGGCCCGCCATGACTCCAAAGCCATGCTGATGGCCCGCCACGGGGCCATAACTCAGGGAAGGACGGTCGAGGAGGCTTACAACAGAATGGAGGAGCTGGAGTTCCAGGCCAGACTGCAGACGATAACGGGCAGGGCCAAGGTCCTGCCGTCTTCTGAGATAGAAAAAATATCCAGGATGTGAAACCATGGCGCTGCTTGTCACGAAGTGGTTCGGCGTATTCCTCTGCGACGAGAAGTCTGACAGGGTTATCGACAGCATCCTGATGCCCAAGGACCCGGAAAAGACGGCCGAGAAACTGGCACTCGTCCAGAGGGGATCGATACTCCAGGAAGAGAGGGACCTTGCCTCGAAGGCCGGCAAGATATCCGTATCCGAGAGGAGACAGTCCGAGCTAGGCAGGCCGGAGATGTATGACTCTTCGTTCGTCAAGCCTGAGAAATACGGTTTCACGCCCGAGATGATGCACGAAGTGATGATACGCCTGGGAAAGCTGAGGACTTCGGAACCGGTGCCCAGGGACAGGAATCTAGTCCAGGCCATAAGATACTTGGACAGTTTATACGAAACTTCCAACCTGATCGACGAAAGGCTGCATGAATGGTACGGGATGCATTTTCCTGAGCTTGCGGACTTGGCTTCAGACAGGAAATATTCCGACCTTATAGCAAGACATGGGGAGAGGGAGGGAGTATTGGAAGAGCTCGGACTCGATCTTCAGTCGATGGGGGCCGACTTCGAGTCGGCGGACATGGATGCGGTGAGGGCCCTGGCACAGAACCTTTCCGATATTTACGACGAAAGGGAGAGGACGGATGAATATATCGAGTCCATAGTGAAAATTACATGCCCCAACATGTGCGCCCTGCTGGGAGGGGCCTTGGCGGCAAGGCTCATTTCGCTGGCCGGCGGTCTGGAGAGGCTTTCTTCGCTCCCATCGTCCACATTGCAGCTGCTTGGTGCGGAAAAGGCGATGTTCAGGCACCTTAGGTCCGGAAAACGTCCCCCGAAGCACGGCGCCATATACCAGCACCCTTCGGTTCACAGGGCGCCATACTGGCAGAGGGGGAAAATAGCCAGGTCTCTCGCCGGAAAGGCTTTGACCGCAGCTAAGATCGATCACTTCAAGGGAGAGTTCCGCGGAGATGTTCTGGCCGAAGAGTTCGACGCCAGGGTGGAGGACATCAGACGCAGGTATCCCGAGGCTCCGAAAAAGAAACAAGGCCCGTCCAGCGTAAAGAAGAGGCGCAGGCCCAAGAACAAGACACGCTGAAGGATCAGTACTTTGCGATACGCATTCCCAGATTCTTCATCTGACCTATGAATTCCGGATAGGATACCGCCTCGCATCCTGTGTCGGCCATGCGGACGGGCCCTTTGCAGACGAGCGAAGCGACCGCGGCGGACATCATTATCCTGTGGTCGTCCAGATGGTCTACGGTCCCCCCTTCGAGAGCTTCCTTCCCCCTGATGATGCACCCGTCATCGGTCTCTTCAGCGTCCGCACCGAGGGACATCAGCATCTTCACCGTGGAAACGATGCGGTCGCTCTCCTTGAACCTCAGCTGCGGCGCACCGTAAAGCCTGCTGGTGCCTTTGGCCGTGCTGAGGAGGACGGCGACGACCGGGAACAGGTCCGGCGTGGGGCCCATATCAATATCGACCGCCTCCAGCCTGCTTCTCCCGACGGTCACCGAACCGTTCACGCTTGAGACTTCGGCACCGGCCTCCCTCAGAATATCGATTATACGCTTGTCCCCCTGGGGATCTCCCATGTCCAGGCCCGAAGCGGTAACCTTTCCTCCGAGAGCACCGGCCACCAGTGGGAAGGCGGCGGAAGAAAAGTCGGCTGGTACTTTGTAATCTTCGGGACGGTAACCTCCGGCGCCTATGTGTATAGAGCTCTTCGAAACGGCTACTTCGGCGCCGAAGTGACGCATCATCGATTCGGTGATCATTACATAGGGTGCGGACACCAGCTCGTTCCTGATCTCTATCTCCGTACCCTTCTCTAGCATGGGGGACGCGATCATCAGCGAAGATACGAACTGGGAGCTGATATTGCCCTCTATCTTCACGTTTCCTCCCCGGTTCGGCCCTTTTATGGTCACCGGCGGGAGGCCTTTGTTGGAGGTACAGGAAACGCCCAAAGGGCCCAGAGCATCGAGCAGCGGGCCCATCGGCCTCTTCCTGATGGACTCGTCACCGGTTATCATCACCGGAGAATCGAAAATGGAAGCGATTCCTGAGAATATCCGCATGGTGGTCCCGGAATTGGCGACGTCTATCGTCCCTGCAGGGGCATGCAGGTCTCCGCCCCTCACCTTCACTCCGCCAGGAACGACCTCCGCGAATGCGCCGATGGAGCGTACGGCCCTCAGCGTCGCCCTGGTATCGTCAGAGAGCAGCGGATCGGATATGGTGCTCTGACCGTTTGCCAGCGCGGCCATGAAAAACGCTCTGTGCGTATGGCTCTTGGAAGGCGGCGGCGAAACTTCGCCCTCCACGCATCCTCCTCCGAACTCCAGCATCCCGTATCACCCGGTGTTCTCAGAACTTCTTGATGTTCTTCATGGCCTCTTCGACGGTCGCGCCTCTGAGCACAATGTCGGAAATGGCCCGGGTTATTCCTTCCACGTCCTTGTGCTGGAATATGTTCCTGCCTATCGATACGCCGCGGCCTCCGGCTTCAAGCGAGTCCCTGACCATCGTGAGCATGTCATGGTCGGACGCCATCTTAGGCCCTCCAGCGATTACCACCGGAGCAAGGGTGCCTCTGACTATCTCCCTGAAAGAATCGATGTCTCCGGTGTAGCTGCATTTCACTATGTCCGCTCCCAGCTCGGTTGCGACTCTGGCACCGTGAGCTACGTGTTCAGGTTGATACGAGTTCTTGATCTTCGGCCCGCGGGGATAGGCCATCACGAGCAGGGGCATCCCCCATTCCTCGCACTCCCTGGAAAGATTGCCTAGGTCTCTGAGCATCTCCGGTTCCGTCTCCGCGCCCAGGTTGATGTGCATCGAAACAGCGTCCGCACCCATCTTCAGGGCCTCAGAGACGGTTGCCACCAGAACTTTGCTGTTGTTCGTGTCGCCCATGTCCGTGGATGCGGAAAGGTGCAGGATCAGACCGATGTCGGAACCGCTAGCACGGTGGCTAAAACGGATCAGGCCCTTGTGCATGAGAACTGCAGTGGCTCCCCCGTTTGCCACAGCATCTACGGTCTCCTTCATATCGTAGAGGCCTTCGGTGGGCCCGATGGATATACCGTGGTCCATCGGGACGATCACGCAGTTCCCGGTCTTCCTGTCCATTATCCTTTCCATTCTAACATTCTTTCCGAACATCATGGTAAACCGCGCCCGTCAATTATCCGACATGGTATTAAAGTTTGCTAAAGAGACATTACAAATTATAACGGCCTTTCGTATGTGCCAGCATAATAATTTTATGATTATGCTCAAGAACGTATCTCCGCCCTCATGATATCGAACATCCCGCTTACGCCGGTCCAGATCTCAAAGGCGCGTGCGCCCTGCATAGCCAGCATATCCTCTCCTGTGGCGATCCTGCATCCCTTGGACCTCGCCTCGCTTATCAGACCGGTATCGGCCCCATAAACCATGTCCAAGACCGTGCTGTCTCCCGTCAGGCCCCTTATGTCTGCAGGATACTCGCCTTCCCCGTACATCCCTATCGGAGTGCTGTTGACGATGATTTCGTATCGGGACAGGTCTGCGGAACCTTTTTCGATAGGCTCGATTCCGAATTCCGATGACAGCCTCGAGACCGTCAGGCCGTTCCTGCCGGTTATCGATACTTCCGCACCGTTCCTCAGAGATGCGATGATACATGCCCTGGCCGCCCCTCCGGAACCCATTAAGAGAACCTTTTTCCCATTCATCTGGCACCTTATATTTTGAAACGCCGCTTCGATTCCATGGATGTCTGTATTGTATCCCTTAAGCCTTCCCGATTCGTTCGCTATCGTGTTGACCGCGCCTGCTTTCTCGGCGTCGGCGTCCAGGGCATCCAGGTGACCCATGATGGATTCCTTGTAAGGTATCGTGACATTCATCCCGCGGATGTCGTAACCCCTGATGCAGTCTTCGATGCGGGCGAGGGAGGGGGAACGAAAGATCAGGTATTTTCCGTTGACACCGCTCGCGTCATAGGCCGCCTGGTGCATGGCGGGCGACCTGGAATGCTCCAAGGGGTCGCCTACGATACCGGTGATCATGCAATCGTCCCCAAGCCTCCTCATCTCTCCGAGGCTCAGTTGCCCGGGGGCGGTGGGTCCGCTGACGTATGCGAACGTGAAACTGTTGCCCAGTATCTTCTGTCTTATCCTCGTCACGGTCCCCAGGGCGCCCATTCCCAGGATCACATGTTCCTTTTTGGTTTCCCTGGAAGCTTCCAGAATATGTGCCAGATCTTCAAAGTCCCTTACCATGTAAGCTCCCTTGGAGATGTCGGAGGACATTGTGTTCAGAGTATCTGATATCACTTGGCCGGCAGGCGTCTTGTCATAATCGTGGACGGACGATATTGTCCTGAACGGCACATCGTGCAGCATTTCGGTGCCTGCATCGACGATGCCGCTGAAACCTTCCGGCAGCAGAGAGGCGTCGAAACCGTCTCTGAACGTCACCACCGTCTCGATGCCCTTTGTGTCGGGCAGGTGACCTAGGATGTCGGTCCTGACCTCCACCATGTCGGCTCCGAGAGCCTCAAGCATGTCAGACGGCCTGCCCAGGGAGGCGCAGATCTTCATCTCAGACTTCCCTCAGGGTCTCCTCGATCTTCATTCCAAAGTGGCGTCCCCCGCTCTCTATCTTCGCCAGCACTCTGTCGCCCGGCTTTATGTCCGTTACCGATATGGCCCCATCGGAGGACACCAGTTTGACCGTTTCTGCATTCTGGAGAATGGTTGTGTAACGCCTGCTTCCGTCCGCGGCCTCGACCAAGACCATCGGCCTCACCTCGATCTTACATCTGCCGACGGAAGAAATCCTGGTCCTGCCGTCCCTGTCAACAATGGCCACAGGCTCTCCGGATTTCAACTCGCCCAGATATCTGGTCTTCCCCTCGGGGGCCATTACATATGCGTGGACCGCACCGGCATTGACCCTGAAAGGCCTGGATGCTACATATCCGCTGTCCTCGCTTTCGGACTGAACCAGGAACAGGCAGTTCGCCTGGGATCCGATTAGCATCCCCTCTCCGGGCACCATGATGCTGACAGTGTCGACGCAGACGCGGTCTCCCATCTCGATATTTTTTACGTCGACCACTTCGATCTCCTTGAGCTCGACGTCTGAAGAACTTGAAAGCAGGTCCGCGAACGACCTCAGCTTGTCCGGGTCAGATACCGTCACCGCTATGCCGTCGACGCCTTTCTCCATGGTTTTAAGGTACAGCTTGGCACTTTCAGCGTCCGAAGCGGAAGCGAACACCCTTGTACCCGTGCCGGAGAATTTGGCGATGAGATTCTCGAGAGGAATTATCGTCCAATCGGAAGACGAGAGGATCACCGCCGAGCATTTTCCCGCCAAAGCCATTGCCCGCTCCTGGTCCTTGGGCGAGCTGATCTCCACGATCTTCACATCATCGCCGGCCGTTATCAGTTTGATCTTGCCCAGTGACGAGAAATCCAGGTCCTCCTGTCTGACCACGGCTGCGGTAATGCCCGATTCGATCGCACTGATGAGCATCTCCTTCCTGTCCTCTTTGGACTCAGGAAGGTCCGCCCTTACCCAGATTTCCTTTTCCATGTGATTTTCCTCCCCCGTTCTGCGCATTGCATCGCGTACCGGCTTGGAACCATGTCAGCATGCGTTAAAAAGCTTATCAGCACTTAACGGATTCGAGAAGCGCGAAGTCCGTCCAGTTGTCGGGATCGTCCTCTACGTTCTCTTTGATGAGGACCAGCCCGTAATGGAGGCCTGCGGCCATTCCGCATATCGCGGCGGTGTCTTCGGGAAGCCTGCCGTCAGCGAGCATCTCGGCCGCCAGCGCGGTGTCTTCGACCTCCAGCCTGTCGGCGCCTGGGAACAGCTGGCTGACGTTGCGGTAAGTCTGGCCCAGGGCCTGCACGTGGGACGCCACCGTTGAGATCCTTGCATCCTTTGTCCTGACGAAAATGCAGTGGTGGATCGGCATGCTGAACTCCTCTATGTTACGCATTTCTCCTAGCTTCATCGCCTTCTCCGTCTCCAGCACCGGACCGGCGACCATGTTCCTGACCGCGACCACCCCGTAGTCCACGCTCCCCGAGAGGAGCGCCTTCACCACGCCTTCCGAACTGACCAACGGGACCAGTTCGGCCTCGATGCCTCTCTTCATCGCTATGACCTGGGCGGCCTTTTCCGAATTGGATAACGGTATGCCCATGTACCCTATCTTCTTCATCGGACCCGAGATAAAGATGATGGATTAAAACTTGACCCATTGTCCCGCTTCTTGAAAAGTTTATTAAATTGAAAGGTTGTCGGGGGGTCCAGTACTATGCAGTCTGTCGACACCTTGTTCTACATCCTTCCGTGCCGGAGAGAGATAGATTGGCGGCCGACCGGCTGACTGGAGGACTTTCAATGTGGGAGAGCAAAGAGATTAGAGAACTCAAAGAGGGCCGTTACGTCAACATCGACGATGAGCCTTGCAAAATTACTTCTATAAGCATGTCGAAACCCGGAAAACACGGATCCGCCAAGGCGAACATCGAGGCAGTGAGCATATTCACCGGGGCAAAGAAGTCCCTGTTCGGGCCCGTGGGCACCAAGGTGCAGGTACCTATCATCGACAAGAGGAAGGGCCAGATCCTGACGATGCATGACGAGGAGATTCAGATAATGGACCTCGAGTCCTTCGAGACGTTCAGCATGCCCATCAACGAGGACCACACCGGCACTCTGGAAGAGGGCGGGGAGATAATGTACCTCGTGGCGATGAACAGATACAAGCTGATGTAAGGCGGTTGAGATGCCTTACGGGCTTTCGTATGCCGGAGCGGATGCCGAGTACAGCGAGGCCGACGCTTTCCTGTTCGGAGTGCAGTACGATCACACCGCATGCTTCAGAGCGGGAGCCCGCGAAGGTCCCGGGGCCATCAGACGCTCATCCTATAATTTCGAGGAGTTCCACTTCGAGCACGGCCTGGACCAGTACATCCCGGCAGTTCACGACTACGGTAACGTCGATGATTTCGTGATGCCCGAGGACATGTTCTCCGAAGTGGAATTCGCCGTTGGCCCCGCCATACGGGACGGGAAGTTCACCGTCGCCCTAGGCGGAGAGCATTCTGTGAACATCCCGATAGTCAGAAGCCTGCCCAAGGACACCGCGCTCATCTCGATAGATGCCCACCTGGATTCCAGAGACGAATATCTAGGGACCCCGTTCAGCCATGCCTGCGTCATGCGCAGAGCGGCGGAGCATCTCGGTCTGGACAACGTTTTCGTGCTGGGGGTCAGAGCGGTGGGGATGGAGGAGCTTGACAGGGAGGACCCCGTTCCTTTCGTCAGTTCCTACGAGATACTGGAGAAGGGCATAGAAAGTGCGGTCGAACAGGCGCTGGACAGCGTGAAGAGCGAGCGCGTCTACATCACATTGGACATAGACGGCATAGACCCCGCGTACGCGCCCGGGACCGGGACTCCGGAGCCGTTCGGCCTTCTTCCGATAGATGTGAAAAAGGCCATCAGAATGGTGGGCGACAGGTTGTGCGGTTTCGACGTTACCGAGGTCTGCCCCCCTTACGACCCGTCGGGGATCACTTCCATCCTCGCTTCGAGGTTGGTGAACGAGGCCCTCGCCGTTTACGGAAAGAGACTTGGCTGAACCTCAAGGTCATTCGGCCGACGTTTCTGAATGCTTTATTTTCACGGCGCGCTTCGATCTGTCCGCAGCCTTGGGCTCAGGCAGGTGGAGCACCGCATCCGGGTCCAGGAACTTCACGACCTTCTCCTCGAACTCGTTGGCCCTCTCGATCGACACCGCCTCGTCCTTGGATTCGGAATAGATCCTGAATATCGGCTCGGTCCCCGAGGGCCTGGCAAGCACCCAGCCGTTCTCGAAGATTATCTTAAGCCCGTCCGTGCTGTCCATGATCCCGTCTGTGACGGTCTTCTTGAGATAGTTGATGACCGCCTGCTTCATCCTGTCGGGACACTCGATCTTCCTCTTCTGGGTGTAATAGACCGGGAGTTTGTCGACCTGTTTTGAGAGCGGCCCGTTGAGGGCGATCGCCTCCAGCATCTTGGCCACCGTCATGGCCCCGTCCCTGCAGTACTGCTGTTCGGGGAATATCAACCCGCCGTTCTCCTCGCCGCCGAAGATCGCTCCGTATTCCTTCATCTTCCTTGCGACTATGGGCGACCCCACAGCGGTATATTTCAGGATCCCTCCGGCCTCATTGACGACCTCTTCGACCATCGATGAGGAGCTGACGGGCGTTACGACTTTGCCCTTCCTTTTTGAAAGTTCAAGTTTCGCGAGGAGCGCCAGGCTCTTGTCTCCGCTGACGAATTTCCCCCCGTCGGTTATGAAGACGCACCGGTCCGCATCGCCGTCGTGGGCGATACCGATGGACGCCCTGGTGTTCTTAGTAAGCGATATGAGGTCTGCTAGGTTCTCTTCGGTCGGCTCGCTGGGGCGCCCGGGGAACTCTCCCTGCGCATTGCAGTTCAATGTGACGGTCTTTATGTGTAGCCTCTTGAGAAGGAGAGGTGCTGTCTCGAATGCGGCCCCGTTGGCGCAGTCCAGGCATGCCGTGATGCCCGCGCCCTTGATCTTCTCGGCGTCCACGTGGGAAAGCACCGCATCGATGTACGCCTCGCCTGCGTCGTTGACCCGGTCCATGGTCCCGGCCTCGTCCCACTTGCATGTGCAGACCTCCGTGGCGTATATCTCCTCGATGAGTGTCTCCTCCTCCCGGCTCGCCTCGGTCCCATCCGCGGATATGCATTTGATGCCGTTGAACTGCGGCGGATTGTGGGAGGCAGTGATCATTACGCCTCCGCTCACGTTATCGTGTGTCTTAACGTAGTACTGCAGGGCAGGCGTCGGGACCATCCCCAGGAACAGAACGTTGACCCCGACGGACATCAGTCCCGCCGAGATGGCCGTTCGGAGCATGTCTCCGGACGAGCGGGTGTCCGTTGCCACGGCCACCGCCCCCTTCATGACCTGTCCGATAGCTTTTCCCATCTGAAGTGCGAGTTCAGAGGTCAGGTCCTCATTGACCACTCCCCTGACGCCGTTCGTCCCGAACAATCTGGCTGCCAATTACTTCCTCCTTGATGCTATGAAAATAGATATCATGTCGGCACATGCCTTGGCGGTGTCCGAGGCCTCCTCGATACCGTGCAACATGTCTCTTGAGAGAATGATGCCTCTGACGTCCATGTCGGACAGGTGTATCCTCTTGATGCCCTCGAAGTTCATATCGTCAATGACGCGCTCCTGGTCCTTGACGGATTCTATGCCCCTCACCGCCTCCTCGCTGTCGCGGGAGTGGAACGCGTCCATGGCGCCAATGAGCATTTTCATCTCGTTCTCCAGCTCGGAGGCCGTCTTGAAAAGGAACAGCCATATGTCCTCGGGAATATAGGCCTTGGTCTCTTTGGCCACCTGCAGGTGGATGGAGGATTCCTTGGACCAGTTGGCCACGTGGTCCAATGCCCTGACGAAATGCAGAAGGTTCTCCCTGTCCTGGGCGCTCAGACCGGAGCCCACTATCTCCGTCGAAAGCCTGTCTTCGATACGGTCGGCATCGCGCTCGCTCATGACAAGACGGTCGACGCACTTCACGGCCTCGGTCTCGTTCTCCTCGCCCATGGCGCCGATGGCCATCTTCAGTTCGATGACCGCGTCCATGACTATCAGTGCGTGGTCCCTTGCGCCGTTCTCGGCTGAGCCCGCCTTTTTATTGCCGAACCAATCGAGAAGATCTTTTGAATTGCTCATGTGATGCTGCCTCCCCTGACCTTGCGAGGTCTTGCGAACTTATGGTCCCCGGACCTGCAGAACGGTATCGACTGCCGCTTATTATAAAGAGCCCTCTGACACGCGACGTCACGCCAGCGATATGCTGACCACGTTGCTGCCGCGGAGGATGATGCTGTTCATGCGCCTCTCCTCGCCGGCGGGGTCCTTGACGGACACTTCTTCAAGCACCATGTTCATGTACTCGTCGAAAGAGGTCAGTTTCCCCTCTATGATCTTTCCGTCCTTTAACTGAAGAACCACTTTCTTTTCCACGGACTTTTCGAGCAGGGCTAGCGGTAATACCATTGTAATCCCTCCGTGCTACACCTTTGTTCGATTTAAACCTATTCGCCATCGCAAAGGCCGTATCCCAGCAGGTGAAGCGATGGGCCGGAATTTGGTGCATCTTCATTCATTGGGATTCCCCTGAGGGGCCCCTTGCCGTCGTTCTCGCCCGGCGGCCGACGGCGACCGCCCTCCCGGCGGCGACGACCAGAACGACGGATACCAGGAATGCCAGCCTCTCGGGGGAATACACCTGGGGGAAGATTATGAACGCCGCAATGCAAACGGCCGATGCCGCCATCAGAAAAAGCGGCACTGCCCTTCCAAACTCTTTGCGGACCTTCTCGTGGACCGCCTTACGGACTATCGATGCGAGGGCCAGTAGCGATATGCCCAAGAACAGGCAGAGCCTTATGTCGTATACTGCGGACACCGCGATGGACACCACCGCCGATATGACCAGAAGAACCGGAAAGACGTCCTGCGTCCTCATTCATCCCATCCTCCCGAACGATGACCGTGCAAAAAACCGCATGCTACCAAATCGTCCACCCTGCCCGACCTATGTTATCCGACGGGCATGATGATATTAAACGTTGGCTCTCGGCCGGCCGGGATCACTGCTCGTCTTCCCCGGGACCTTCGGATCTCGTGGAGTTTCTCGCCTGCGCGTCTATCCATGTCCTTATGGCCTCTTTCCCGGATCCGGTTATCCCGAAATACTCCTTGAAACGCTTGGTCGTGGTCAGCTCGAGGGTCTGGCCTTTTTTTTTGCCGCTGACGAAATCGCGTTCCATGAGCTCCCTCACGTCCTCGTAGGTGCGCGAGCCCAGCACCTTGAAGAGCTCGGACTGCAGCACTGGCTGGTTGTAGGCAATGGTGCTCAGGGTCCTCATCGTACCTCCGCTCATGTCGGCCTTGGAGAACTCTCCCGTGAAATCGGCGTACTCGGAACGCAGCATCATGCGGTATTCAGAGCCGAACTTGGCTATGGTGATGGCAGAACCGCGGGAGTCATACTCCCGCCTCAGGTCCATCACGGCGTAGCGCACCTCCTCCTCCGAGATACCTGTCTTTGCGGCTATGTCAGCGATCTTCAGATTGCCCGCGCTGGAGAACAGTGCCGCCTCGACAGCGCATTTTACATCCAACTCAGTTCACCGCCTCGGCCGCCATCCGACGGCCGTCCTCCTTCCCGGATACCCCGTCTATGAGGATCTCCACGAAGATGTCGCCCCGCGGAAGCTCTGACTGCCTGACTTCCAGCTTTCCTTCCCTGACGAGATGGAGGACCGAGCAGAACACCTTCAGGTTGTGCATCACGTCCCTCTCGTAGAGGTCGTTGATGCATATCTCGCCTGTGCCGAGCTTCTCGATGCTCTTCCACACCGCCTCCACGTCCTTCTCGTCGTCCTCGTCGTGGGCCTTGTTCTCGAACTTCTTGGGCTCCTTGTCCCTGATGGCCTCCCTGACGCGGTCCCTCTCCTGCTGGACGGCTATCTCCTTCCTTGCCTCCTCGAAGGCATCGATGAGCTCGTACATCGTGACCTGGCGGGTGGGCTCTCTAGCGAAGGCCTCCTTGAAGGCGACCTGGGGGACGAACATCCCCTCTTCGTCGTAGAAGAAGTCTTCGGGTATCTCCAGGACGGGTTCGGCAGGCTCCTCATACCTTCCGCGGGTGGCTTCCGACTGCATCCTCAGGACCTTCCATGCCATCAGCATAAGCTTTCCGGCCACGATCATGTCGAACCTGTTTTCTGCGACCTTTGCGGAGTACAGCCTGACGAACTCCGAAAGATCGATGTCCCACGGATCGATGCCGTTCTCTATCACCAGGCTGAAGACGGACCTTATCGACTCGTCGACAGGGTCTCCGAGCTTCTCTCCGCCATCGGCCTTGGAAAGGATGTTCATGTAGCCGCTTATCCTCTCAGCGTTCTCGGCGCTCTCTGTCAGCGCCTTGTGGAACAGCAGGTGCTGCTCCATCTCCTCATATTGCGTGTTCCCATCCACTTTCATTCCCCCGTTGGTCCCTGTGCCTTCACCGCATCCTCTTCGTATTTCGAAACCTCTGCGAAATCCGGCTGTATTATTATCCTGCTCACGCCCGAAGGCGGCCTTGTGACACCGATGAGGTGGTCCGCCATCGCCAGCGTGACCTTCCTCAGCGACACCTGGATGAACTGTGCCTTTGCAGAGCTCTCCCTGACCCTCCCGGCCACCATCTCCGCGTTCACTGCGTCCAGGAACATATCTACCTCGTCCAGCACGTAGAACGGCGACGGTTGGTACTCCTGAATGGCAAAAATGAACGCCAACGCCGTTAGAGACTTCTCCCCTCCGGAGAGGGACTCCAGCCTCAGAAGTTTCCCGTTCTTGGGCTTGGCATTTATCGATAGCCCTCCTATGAAAGGGTCTTCCTCCGACTCCAGACTGATGAACGCCTCTCCGCCCCCCGACAGTTTGGCATATGTTTCTCTGAAGTTCTTGCCTATTGCCTCGTATGCCTCCATGAACAGCCCCTTCTTCTGGCCGTTGAGGGATTCGGTGAGGTCTGTGAGGTCCTTGATCTGCTGTTTGAGACGTCCGACCTCCTCGTTGAGGCCGTCGTACCTCTTCTTCTTCTCGTCGTAATCCTCTATTGCGCGCAGGTTGACATTCCCGATCCTGGACATCGTCGTCTCGCAGGACCTTATGTTGCGCCTGATCTCCTCTTCCGATGGGACGGGCATATCCACCTCGAAACCGATCTGCGCCATCTCCTCCCTGAGCCTTGATATGTTCTCGTCGATCCCTATTATCGACGCGTTCATTGACAGGACCGTGCCCTCCTTGACCTCGATCTTCTCCTGTACGCTGCCGCTCTCCCCGTCGAGGCGGTACCGGTTCTCCATCAGAGCGTCCCTCTGATTCCTCAGGCCTTCGATGCCCTTCTCCATTTTGGACTCGATTCCTCTGAGGACCTCGATCTCGGTCTGAGACTCCTTCAGGGAGCTCTCGTACCTCGCCACGCAGTCTTCGTTCTCCCCGATCTTTAAAATGACGGTTTCCAGCTGCTTCTTCAGGGACTCCGTCTGCTTCCCGAGGCCTATCATCTCGGCCTCGAGGGCATTCTTCTCGTCCCTGCGGCCGGACAGCTCTCCGTTCAGCGCATATATGCGGTCCCTTACGTTCTGGATATGTTCCTGGAGCTCGGCGGGAGCTATCTCCTTGATCCGCTCCCTTATCTTGGCCCTCTTCGCCCTGAGGGACTCGAGCTCGGCGGAAGCCTTGGACAGCAGTGCGTTCGCCTCCTCCAGCTCCCTTTCCCATCTGGAGCATTGGGACTTCTTTTCTTCGAATTCCTCGGAGAGCGCCTTCCTGACCTTGTTTAGCTCGGATATCTGGGCCTTCAGACCTCCGATCTTGGACTGTGCGTCCATGCCTTGTGCGCTGGCCTTCCTCATCTCGTCATCGAGCCTGCGGACCTCTTCGCGCACCGCCCTCATCTGACCCCTGAGGATGTCCAGTGCATCGTTGGCCTCCCCCAGCTTCCTTCCGACCTCTTCCAGGTCGGACTCGGAGGAGGCGCCGAACTTCATCACGGCGTCCTGTCTGAGGGTGCCGCCCACCATAGCGCCCGACGCTTCGATGAGCTCGCCCTGCATCGTCACCATCCTTATCCCGCCCATTATGGCGCGGGCGGAGCCCAGGTCCCTCATGACGAGAGTGTCGCCCATGACATACCAGAATACATCCTGATACCTGGGGTCGAATTTGATCAGGTCTATGGCGTAGCCTTCCGAGGATTTGACGGCCATGATAGCCTTCGCCCTGGGCTTGCCTCCGATCATCTTCGTCAGTGGAAGGAACGTAACGCGGCCGAGCTTGTTGCTCTTCAGGAAGCTTATGGCCTCCGCGGCCACCTCGTCGTCGTCGACGACGACGGCCGTCATCTTGCCGCCGGCGGCCACCGAAACGGCGGTCTCGTACTGCGGGTCCACCGTCGCCAGCTCCTGCACCGTACCATGGATGCCGACCATTTTGCGCTTGTCCCTCAGGGCGAGTATCGCAGACACGGCCGTGCTCCCGCGGTTCATGTTCTCGGACACCTTCTTCTCGGCAGAAAGGCGCCCGTATTCGGAGTCGAGCCTGCGTATCGCTTCGTTTAGCTCGGACTCCTGCCTCTCCATCTCCGCCTCCCTCCTCTTAGCCTCGAGGATCTTCCTGGAGAATTCTTCCGCCGGTGGCGCCCCGTTCTCCTGTTTGACCTGCTGGAGGTTCCATTCGGCGTCCTTTATGTCGAATGAGGCAGACTGTATCCTTTCGTCCATGGAGGCCAGCGCGCGGGCCCCTTCCTCGGCCAGGCTCTCCGCCTTCGCCGCGGCGACCTGGGCCTCGTGCTCCTCGGTCCCCTTGGCATCTATCTTGTCTTCGAGTTCGGAGAGGGCGTTCTGCAGTTCGGTGTGCTCCCCTCCATGCTCGGCCATCTGCCTGCGGATCTTCTCGTCCTCATCCTTGGCCAGACCGAGCCTGCCCTCGGCCTGCTCTATTGCTATTTTAACGTCGTCGAGCGAATTATCAAGGTCTTTCGAAGAGTTCTGGTTCTCCGATATGGACTCCTCGATCGATTCCCGGTAGGCAACGTGCCCCGAGATGTCTTCCCTCATGGATTCGATGCGGTCCTTCTGGGTGGCGATCTTGATCTTTACGGTCTCTATCCTGCCCTTGAGCTCCTTGTACTCGGGGCCCACCTTGGCACTTATCTCGTCGTCCTTACGGGCGATCGCGTCCTCGTTCTCGGAGTATTCGGCCTTTATCTGACGCTTCCTTTCCCTGAGCTTAGAGATCTCTTCCTCGATCTGACGTATCTGGTTCCGGAATCCTTCGCGCTTGGACTCCTCGATCTGCATCTGCCTGTGGGTCAGCTGCGCCTTTGACATCTCCAGGCGGGACTGTGCCTCCAAGTACCTTCTGGCATCCTCACGGTCCTTCTCCAGCTGCCTTATCTGATTCTCAAGCTCCTCGAGCACTATGTTGATGCGGTCCAGGTTGGTCTCCGCCTCCGTCCTCTCGACGGATGCGTTCTCGATGTCCTGGTCGAAGCTCGCGATCCCCGAGATCCCGTCGAGGATCCTCCTTCTCTCCACCGTTCCCATCTGGACTATCTTCGTGACGTCGCCCTGCTGGACCAGATTGTATCCGTCGGCACTTATCCTGGCCTTCGCCAGGAGGTCTTCGAACTCGGCCATGGTGGATTTACGGTCGTTGACATAGAAATACGAATAATAATCGGTCTTGGCATCGTTGAAACGGACCATTCTGGTCAGGCGGACGATGTCGTCGTCCCAGGGCATCATGCGGTCTGAATTGTCGAAGACCAGCGAAACCGTCATGAAACTCGCCTTGTTCTTTGTTTTGCCTCCATCGAATATCAGGTCGGTCAGCCTTCCGGCCCTGACCGCCTTGGAGCTCTTTGGCCCCAGCACGAACAGTATGGCATCGGTTATGTTGGACTTCCCCGAGCCGTTGGGGCCCGTGATCGCCGTATAGCCTTCCATCAGCGGCACTGTTAGTTTGCCGCCGAACGATTTGAAATTCTCCATCTCCACTTGCTTTAAGTACACGTTACACCCCGCGACGGGCAACGTCGGCGCTGTACGCGCCAGCTGTGCATCCCCATTTGTTCGAGTACGAACGGTTATCAAATGTCGTAGATTGTATTTAAATACAATTATCTCTGGCACATCTCGGAACCGCGTCTTTAGGGAAAAACATCGATTTCTGCGACGGAAGGGACCACGTGATCGGGCTTTACCTCCGAGGCGTCCAGATCTTTCTCGGATGTCTCCCCCGTGAGGACCAGTACCGAGCGGATCCCCGCATCGCGGGCCATCCTTATGTCCGTGTAGAGACGGTCGCCTATCATGATCGTCCCGGAAGGATCTGCCTTCATGACCTTGGCGGCCATCTCCAGCATGAGACGGTTGGGCTTGCCTATCACGATTGCCTTCTTGCCTGTCAGAGACTCGAAAAGTCTGATGAAGGGTCCGATGTCCACATCGTAGAAGTCTTCGGTAGGGCACAGATCGTCCGGGTGGGTGGCGATCAGATCGGCGCCTTCGGCTATCAGATGGTACGCCCTGTTTATCCTTTCGTAGCAGATGGTCCTGTCGAAAGTGAGCAATACCGTGTCCGGCCCGTCGTCCGTGACGTCGACGCCGTATGAAACGATCTCCTCCTTCACTTCAGGCGACGCCAAAAGGAAGACCCGGGCCCGCGGCCGGAACTCCCGCAGATATCTTGCCGCGGCTGTCGCAGACGTGATTATCTCTTCCTCGGAAACGTCGAACCCCATGTTGCTGAGCCTACGGTGATAGAAACCGCGCGTGTGGGAGGAATTATTCGTTATGAACACGTAAGGTATGCCCGCCTCCCTCAGGCGCGCCACGAAACGGGCCGCGCCCTCCAACGGTTCGTCTCCGCGGTAGACGGTGCCGTCCATGTCCAGCATTACGCCGGCTACGTCAGTTCCCAGCTTCAAGCTCTTCCCTCGCGGTCCTTATCGTTTCTCTGAGCCCCGCCCTGGCCTCTTTGCTGTATATGCAGGCGGCAGGATGATAGGTCGGTATGAAAACTACCTCCTTCCCGCCTATCGTTATGGACATCCTCTTGTTTGCTATCTCGCCCATCTTGCCCTCGTATCCCAGGAGGTCCCTGCAGGCGGATTTGCCCAGGCCGATGACCAGCCTGCACCCGTACAGCTCGCTGTCCAAGAAACTCCTGCAGGCGGCCATCTCCTCTTTGGTGGGGTCCCGGTTCTTGGGGGGACGGCATTTGACCGTATTGGTTATCATCACTTTGGACCGGTCGAGGCCTTCTTCGGCCATGATCTTGTCCAGTATCTTTCCGGACCTGCCCACGAACGGTTTGCCCTGGCGGTCTTCGGATTCACCGGGGGCCTCGCCGACAAAGGCTATCCCCGACGAGGGATCTCCGCTGGGGAGGACGATGCTCGTCCTTCCCGAGCACAGCGGACAGAGCATGCAGTCCGCCGGAGGCCTCAAGCTCGGCCCTCCAGTATCTCTGAGGCCTTGACCAGCGGCCTCAAGGCCGCTCCCGCTCCCGAGAGGTTCTCCGATCCTCCTCCCTGACGGTCGATGACCGAAACGACATCGGTGACCACGCCGCCCGCCGCGCGTATGGTTGCTATGGCGGCGATGCTTGAACCGGCAGTTGTGATCACGTCCTCGACGACGAGCACACGGTCCCCTTCTTCAATGTCCCCCTCTATCAGCTTGCCCGTCCCATGGTCTTTCTTCTCCTTGCGCACCATCACGTACGGGATGCCCGTCTCCAGGGACAGGGCGGCGGCCAGCGGGACGGACCCCAGGACCACGCCCGCGATCCTGTCGGGACGGTATCCGAGCTCCGACACCTTGGAAGCCATCAGCCGGGCTATTAACTTCAGCACCTTCGGGTTCGTGCTCGCTTTTTTGATGTCTATATAGTATGAACTTTTCGCTCCCGATGCCAGCGTGAATTCCCCGAACTGCAGTGCTCCGCAGTCTACCAGTGCTTTCGACATTTCTTTCATTTTTGTCACCACGGTTCTTTCTTGAGGCCGGCCTTGAATCCGACTATGTTGACTATCCTATGTATTCCGAACATTATCAGGATCAGGAATATAAGTGCCAGTATGTTCCACCCCTCGATATAGGTGGAATATGTCCATTCGGGAAATGAAAGGGCAGTGAAAAGCAGCGCTCCGGCTACGAAATCGTACTGGTCGAGACCGGGGGCTTTCTCTCCTCTTTCCATTCCCAGCCTGCGTTTGATGAATGCCCCGCATAGGTCCCCGAGGACCGCCCCGAAAGACAGGGTGCACACGATGCCCGCGCACTGCCAGAACGGCCCGTATCCCCAGTGTTCGGCAGGATCGAAGATGTGGGATATCCCTATAAGGATGAGGCCCAACGCTATGCCCGAGAACGCCCCTCCGAAGAAGCCCCTCCAGGATTTTCCGTCTCCGAATATCCTTTTTCCCCTCCAGGATTTTCCGAAGTCCATCTTGGTGCCGCCTCCGAAAACCACCGCGGCAGAGTTGGGCAACATGGCAGGCAGAAACACCCAGAGCCCCACGAGCATCAATGCGACGGCGCCTTGAACGTCCATTATATCCCCGGGTCTGGATGGAAGTCCATCGTTTAACCTTTGCTTGTCCTCGGATAGCAACTTTGATAATCCGCCGTGTGAATCGGAACGCATGCTCATCATGGACACCTCGGCATTCTTTACGATGGATTGGATTCCCAAGGAGGATTTCCTCTGCCCTCCCGGGATCGTAGAGGAGCTGCAGCGTTTCGACGACCCGCGTCTCGCCCTTTGGGACGACCGCCTCAGAGTGTCCGACTGCACCCGACAATCGTTGGAGAGGGTAAAGGAAGAGGCTCGTAAGACCGGGGACCTGGGGAGGCTCTCACCGGTGGACCTCACAGTGCTGGCACTTGCATTGGACACCGGCGGGACGATAATGACCGACGACTATTCCATACAGAACGTGGCCAGGTCCATGGGGATGCCTTACCGTGCGGTGGGGACCGCAGGGATAACGAAGAAGTTCAAATGGAACTATCGGTGCATAGGCTGCGGCAAGTGGTTCAAGGAGAGGTCGGACGAATGCCCGATCTGCGGATCTGCGATGCGCGCACACCGTAAAAAATGATCATGGGAATATCCGCTTGCATCTCACCAGATTGGCCATGCGCCTTTCCCCCAGTATGCGCATGCAGAGGTCCGTCCTGCGGTCCGAGCCGAATGCGAAGGTGTCGGCGAGCTTCTTGTTGAGGGCCGCGGTCTTCAGAGGTTTGCCGATTGCCTCCCTGAATCCCGCATCGTAATCCTCCAGCGGTCTTCCTCTGAGTATATGGTCTGCCACCACGTTTCCGCAGATACGTCCGGATATCATCGCCTGAGGGATACCGCCTCCGTTGACCGATGCGACCTGTCCAGCGGCGTCTCCCACCACGAGTCCGTTTCCGGATACGGTCCTCTTGATCGGCCCCTCGCTGGGGACGTACTTGCCGTAGACGTCCTGCACTATCTCCAGTTCCTGCTTCTCGGCGAACTGTCTGAAGTATTCGGTAGGCCTCCCCTCGGAAAATTTGGGCGCAAAGCCCACTCCCACGTTGGCGCAGCCCGATTTGGGTATTATCCAGCTGTAGGCTCCTGGAGCTATGCCTCCGAAGTGCATCTGGATAACGGGCTCGAAATCTCCTTTCGCGATCGACGTGACCGCAGGATACGGATTCTTATTCCTGGGAAGGCCCAGCTCGCGGGATACCCTGGAAGTCGGACCGTCTGCACCTACGATCACTTTATATTCGATCTCGCCTGCCTCGGTGACGGCGATACCGTTCTCGATCCTCAGGAAGCTGCAGCCCCTCACGAGCTCCGCGCCGGCCTTCACGGCCTGAGATGCCAGATGCTGGTCGAATCTGTCCCTGTCGACGGTGACCCCAGTGAAAGGGAATTCGGTGACCCGCCCTTTCGGAGATATGAACTTCATCCCCTCTATCTGTCTGGCTATAAGAGGGGACGGGATGTCCAGGGTGTCCTCGAGGTCCGGCGCGTTGGGAAAGGTGCCGCGGGTCTCCTCCAAGCTGGGGACGAGCTCCCCGCACCTTACCGGCACGCCTACCTCGCCACGCCTTTCGATGATCTTTACGGACACACCTTTCTCGGCTGCGAAGCGCGCCGTCATACTGCCTGCGGGGCCGGCCCCTACAACCAGAACATCCACTTTCTCGGCCATGGGATCACTTGTCCCTGGTCACGATGTAATCGCCGAGTGCGAGAAGCGCCCTCTTGTAGATCGAGTCGCCTATGACGTCGAGGTTGTGTCGCGCTTCGCTGAGCACTTCCATCGCTTTTTCCCTGCATCTTCGGATCGCATCGGTATTCTTGATCATGCCTATGGCCTTTTCCACAGTCTCTTCGTCGGGTTCCTCCGTTTCAAAGACTTCCATGATCTGCTTTCCGTAACGGGAATCTTCAATTGCGTAGATAATTGGAAGCGTTGGCTTGCCCTCGATAAGATCTATCCCGACCAGCTTCCCTGTGCTGTCTGCATCGCCGACGACGTCCAATGTGTCATCTATGATCTGGAACGCTATGCCCAGGGCCAGGGCGTAATCGCCTATGGCGTCCAGGGTCTCGATGTCCGCATCCGAGATAAAGGCCCCTGATTTTGCAGATGCGGAGATGATCTTGGCGGTCTTGCCGTTGATGATCTCCATATAATCTGCCTCGGTGACCTTTGACTTGTGCTCGAACTTCTTCTGGATGAATTCTCCGGCACTCATGGAGGCCGAGGCGTCAACTATGTATTCCACTATTCCTGGAGCTGTGGCGCCTATAAGCCTGAAACCCATCGCGAACATGAAATCGCCGGTTATTATGGCCTTGCCTATCGTATATTCTCTGTAAAGCGCCTTGCGGCCCCTGCGAAGCTCGCCCTGATCGTTGATATCATCGTGCACAAGGGTGGCGCTATGGATGATCTCGAATGCGGAGCCTATCTCTATTGCCCTCTGAGGGTCCCGTCCTCCGCACGCGTAATATGCCAGGATGCACACGGCGGGCCTGATTCTTTTGCCCCCTGAAGTGATGACATATCTGCACATCTCGGTGAGCTCCTGGTTCTCGGACGTCAGTTCCTCGGACATGAGGTCCTCGACCTTTTCAAGCTCATCCGATATGCAGTCGTGCCAAAGGTCGGACATAACCTTGAGTGAAGGTTGTAACCTACTTAATGCTTTTCTAGAGAAAAATACTAAAATAGCCAGAGCACGGGCCGGTTATAGAAAATGTATCCTGCCCCCGGAGGGGCAGGTATGAAATCGTTTGCTTCCGTCTTCAAGGCATTATCGCGAGGGCCGCCTGCGAGCAGTAGTAGAGGAAGGGCTCAGGGTATACACCGAGGGCTATTACTCCCAAAACGCACAGCACAGCCGCGACGGTGAAGGCCACGGGGACCTTGACCTTCTCTTCGGACTCTCCCTTCTCGATGTACATCGCCTTGACTATCTTGGCATAGTAGTACAGCGAGATGGCGGAGTTCAATATCGCCACGAAGGCAAGCCATATCCACTGCGACGAGACAGGCTCTCCGAGTCCCGGGATTATCGCCGAGGAGAACAGGAAGAACTTGGCCGTGAATCCCGCAAGAGGAGGTATCCCCGCAAGCGAGAACACGCACAGCAGCATTATCGCCGAGAGCAGAGGCGCCCTCTTTGCAAGTCCCCTGTAGTCCTTCAGCGTCTCTCCGACACCGGCCGTTATCAGCGCGGCCACGACCACGAACGCTCCTCCCTTCATGAACACATGGGCGAACATATAGTAGATCGCCCCGGTCAGGGCCCAGTCGCTCAGGATGGCGAGGGCCATGAGCATGTAGCCTGCCTGTGCTATAGACGAGTATGCGAGCATTCTCTTAACGTTGCCCTGGACGATGGCCAGTATGTTTCCTACCGTCATCGTGATGGCCGCGAGGATCGCGAACACGTACTGGATGGACTCGGTCATGAACGGCTGGGCCGCCTGTATCGTGACGAACATCACGAAGAAGACCTTGACGTAAACGACGAGCCCCATCTTCTTGGAGCCTGTTGCGAGGAACAGTGAGACTGGCGTCGCCGCTCCCTCGTACACGTCCGGCGCCCACATGTGGAACGGGGCGGCCGCGATCTTGAAACCATATCCTGCGATCATCGTCGCGAGGGCGATCACTAGTCCTGCGGTGTACCCCTGGGTTGCGAGAGCTGCCGCGATATCGGCGATGTTCGTCGTGCCTGTGAGGCCGAACAGCATCGAGATACCGTAGATCGTCAGACCGGAGGACAGTCCTCCGATGATGATATACTTGACAGCGGCCTCCGAGGCCCTGGGGTCCTTCTTCTTCATTGCGACCATCGCGTACGAAGGGATGCTGACCATCTCGACGCCCACGAAGATCAGGAGCAGGTCCGAAGCCGTTGCGACGAAGGACATTCCCGCCGTAGCTATGAGCATCAGCGAGTAGAACGCCCCGACGTGCAGCCTGGTCGTCTCGCTGCTGGGACCTGCTATCAGGATCGCGATGAACGCGACCGCCTGGAACAGCAGTATCATCAATCCGGAGAACGCGTCGTACGTGAACAGTCCGTAATATGTCCCGGTGTAGTGCCCCAGGAGGAGCAGTACGTTGAATACTGCTGCCACCACGACGAAGGCCAGCGAAACCGCGCACGTCACATTCTTCCTTTTCAGAAGAAGGTGTATGCCAGGCATCAGCAACGCTCCGATGATGACGAGCACCATGGGCAGTACCGGGGTTATGCTTCCGAAAGTATCGGCTATCCAACTGATATCAATATCTACCATTTATCACACCCCCGGTATGGCAAAGTTTGCCACGAAAGTCTCTATGTATCCCAAAGCGAAGTCGGGCCAGATACCGAACAGGGCTATGATCACGCACAGCACCGCCAGCGCGAAGCCCTCGGCCTTGCTCACATCATGCACATGGGACAGGTCGATCTTGGTCGTCTCCCTTCCGAACAGCGTCCTCTGCATCGCCCAGATGTAGAATCCGGCGTTAAGCATTATGGACAGCAGACAGAACACGATCAGCCATATCATGCCCATCGCCTCTGCAGCGACGTAGAACGAGAATATGACACCGAACTCTCCCCAGAACCCTACGAGACCGGGCAGGCCCAGAGAGGCCATGAATCCGATCATCATGAAGGTCGCATAGGCAGGCAGTTTGCCGGCCAGGCCTCCGAGTAGAGGTATCTCCCTGGTTCCGAGCGCGTGGCCCGTGTAACCGCACACCATGAACAGGACTGCGGTGACGAGGCCGTGGGCGAACATCTGGAAGACAGCGAACATTATCCCGATCTGCGCTATGCTGGCGTCGGGCGATGCGGCGTACTTTACATACAGCAGCGATGCGGCGATGCCCAGCATGACCATTCCCATGTGGTTGATGGAAGAATATGCCACCATCTTCTTGAGATCGGTCTGCGCGATGCACGCGTATGCACCGTAGACAATGGAGATTAGCGCGACTACCAGGATGATCTCCGCCCACCATATGGCTCCGTCAGGGAGGGCGTTGAGCGCGACCCTGATGATACCGTAAGATCCCATCTTAAGCATTACACCCGCAAGCAGGACCGAACCTCCGGTGGGAGCCTCCACGTGCGCGTCCGGAAGCCATGTGTGGAACGGGACGGCGGGCATCTTGACCGCGAACCCGAAGAACAGCAGACCGAACACGAGGACCTGGAAGACCTCGCCGAAGGACCCGGACGCGGCGTTGACTGCCGCGAACGAGAAGTCAGCTATGACCCCGGGGTTCACTGCCGCAGCCTCGAACACCACGGCGAATATACCGATCAGCATCACAAGGCTGGCTATATGCGTGTAGATGAAGAACTTGATAGCGGCGTAGTGCCTCCTGGGCCCTCCGTACCATGAAATCATGAAGTACATCGGGATCAGAGTTACCTCCCACATGATGTAGAACAGGAAGTAATCGGCCGACAGGTATACGCCCATCAGGCCCAGCTCCATGGCCATTATCAGTGTGTGGAAGTAGTTCGGCCTGTCGCTCTCGGATGCCGAGAACACGACCACCAGGAACACAAGCAGAGCGGTCAGCAGGACCATCAGCAGGCTGAGTCCGTCCATCTCGAGTATGAACGATATCCTGATGTTCGCGGCGTCGATCCAGAGATAGTTCTCCGAAAGCAGCGCCGTGTTGTCGACGAACATTAGGAGTATCGCAAGTACCAGCGTTACGCCCGAGAAGGCTCCTGCCACGTACTTCGCGTACTTCTGTCTCTCTCCGCCCATGAACAGCGTCGCTACGGCCCCGACGAGCGGAATCACCAGCAACAGAATCAGTATGGGTATCTCAGCGAATATTTCGTCGAACAACTCACATCCCTCCCATGTAGTAGATCAGTATCAGAGCCGCAACGAACACCGCCGCGACCCCGATCATCACGATCGAGGCATAGTTGCCCACGTTTCCTGTCTGCACGTATTTGGCGCTCTCGCCCGATCCGACGACCGAGCCCGAGAGTCCGTTCACAGTGCCGTCTATGACGTTCCTGTCGAAGTAATCGACACCCTTTGCGATGCCGTATCCGAACTTCCAGGATATCCAGTCGTAGAGCTGGGGGAACCACCATCTCTTTTCCAGGGCCTTGTAGAGCCTGGATTCGCCCTCCCTGTTGAACCTTCCGGGGTTGACGGAGAACTTGCTGTACATGAGGTACGCAATGTATATCCCCAGCAACGCCAGGACGATCGTCAGGTAGGTGTACGGGTTGGTGAACAGCTCTTCGATGTAGTGAACCGCTCCGTGACCTTCGTGCATACCCACTATGAACGCTCCGGTGATCGAGTCGGGAGATATGGTGATTATTCCGTCGAGCCCGAACAGGATCAGGAAACCGGATCCGAAAGCGAATATGGAGAGCAGCATCAGCGGGACCGTCATGGTAGACGGGGACTCGCCGTGCGAGTGCTCTGTCGCGTGGCCCTCGGGACCGGCGAACGTCATGTACCACATGCGGAACATGTAGAATGCCGTCATGAACGCTGTAACAACTCCGAGGATCCATATTATCATGAATATGTATCCCTCGGGGCCGAATTCGGATGCTTTCATAACCGACTCCAGGACAAGGTCCTTGGACCAGAACCCACTGAAGAACGGGAACCCGGCGATGGACATCGAACCGATGAGCATCGTGATCGAGGTCCACTTCATCTTCTTGCCAAGGCCGCCCATCTCACGCATGTCCTCCGTGCCGCACGAATGGATTACCGAACCGGAACCCAGGAACAGCAGGGCCTTGAAGAAGGCGTGGTTGAACATGTGGAAGACGCCCGCCGTATATCCGGCGGCACCTGCCGCTATGAGGGCCGTGTTGCCTTCCTTCATTCCGATGGCCATCATGTATCCGCCCGCACCCAGGGCCATTATCATGTAGCCCAGCTGGGAGATGGTCGAGTATGCGAGGACCTTTTTGATGTTCATGTTGTTAAGCGCCATGGAAGCCGCCAGTATCGCGGTTATGCCTCCGATGAGACCGACCAGCAGCATGACGTCTGCGGACTGAACGAACAGAGGGTAGCTCCTCGCAACGAGGTATACTCCCGCCTTGACCATGGTGGCCGCGTGTATCAAAGCCGAAACGGTCGTCGGGCCGGCCATCGCGTCAGGCAGCCAGTCCTGCAGAGGGAATTGTGCGCTCTTTCCGATCGCACCTCCGAACAGCAGAAGGGTCGCCAGCACTATCAGGTTCGTATCGACTGCCGCTATCGCCGCAGGGTCGAACAGGTTGACGTAGTCGAGGGACTGGAACGCGTACAGCAGCACGAACAGGCCTCCCATGAAGGACACGTCTCCCAGACGGGTGACGATGAACGCCTTCTTCGCCGCGGAAGCGGCGTTGTCGGAAGCCACGTCCCCTTCGGGGTGCCTGAAGCTCCAGAACCCGATCAGCAGGTACGAGCAGAGGCCCATTATCTCCCAGAAGACGAAGGTCATCAGGTAGTTGTTGGAGATTATGAGTCCCAGCATTCCTGCCAGGAACAAGCTCACTTCTGCGAAGTATCTCCTGTTCCTCTTGCCCTGGTCATGCATGTACCCTATGGAGTATATGAAGATCAGCAGGGAGATCAGGGAGGAGAACATCAGCATGACGCAGGTGAGCCCATCCACATAGTATCCCAGTGTGAGGGTGAACCCGCCCGGGATGGAGAACCATGTCACCGCATCGGTCACATAACCGACGCCGCCGTTGTACGCAGGTCCCGTAAGGAACTCGTACACCACCAGCACTGAGAGGACGAGGGATGCCAGGGCTCCTATTATAGCTATTATTCCCCCTTCTTTGGGGGTTTTGTTTCCGGTCAGACCGATGATAACGAAGAAAATCAGCGGAATCACCGGTATGAGCCATGTGTATTCAATGAACATCTTACCACCTCAATTCCGTAAGATCGTCTATGACGGTCGTTTTCTTCATCTTGTATGCGTTGAGCAGTATCGCTATGCCCACTGCGACCTCGCAAGCTGCGACGGCGACGGTGAACACCACGAAGACCTGACCCATTATGTCGCCGTTGTATGCGGCGAACGCCACCAGGTTTATGTTGGCGGCATTGAGCACCAGCTCGATGCACATCAGCACCACTATCGCATTGTTCTTGGTCATTATGCCATAGATCCCTATGACGAACAGTATGGCCGAGAACATGAGGAAGAACTCAATTGGAATCATCGTCGTCCACCTCCTCTTTTGCAACGCATATGGCGCCGACCATCGCACCGAACATGATCAGGGACAGCAGGGCCACCATGGGCCCGTATGTCTCGAACATCACGTACGTGAGCGAGTTGGTCAGGATGCTGCCGCTTCCGTCGATCGGGTTGAACGTGGGAAGCGACTGGGGCCAGCTGTTGGAGACGATGTCCCCCCATCCGGTGGCGAAGACTGCGAAAGTAAGCGTGGCCAGCACTATCACCGCTGTAACGATACCGTATATCGTCCTCTTACTCATCATCGTTGCCACCTCCCGGCCTCATTATGTATCTTCTGGTGAGCATTATGCTGAACGCGAACAGTATGGTGATAGCACCGACGTAGACGAACAGCTGTATTATCGCCATGAACTCGGCCTCCAGGAATAGGAAGACCACTGCCACGACGACGAACACCAGGGCGAGGTAGAATGCGCTGTGCATGGCCTCTTTGTCGGTGACCACGAACAGCGCGGCGGTGATTCCGATGGCCGCTACGGCCAGGAACATCACCATGTCGCCGTTGTCGCCGAGATATCCCAGATAGTCGGTGAACATGGTCCATATATTTTGTATTGCAGACATCAGAGCACCTCCTCAATGTGAATGGCGTCCTTTGGACAGTCGATCACGCAGTTCTCGCAGCAAATGCACTTCTTCAGGTCGAAAACAGGTATGAGCTTGGGCTTTCCTTTGGCGTTGAGGCCCTTCTCCACCATTTCGACGGCATCGACCGGACATACCTTCTGGCACTTCTTGCACCCGATGCACGCGTCCTCGTCGACGACCGGGTTGTCGATCTCATGAGGGCGGAACCTCTTCTCGGAGGCCCCTGCATCGATGTCCGACTGGAGGGTCACTTCGAGGTGTACCTCCATTCCCGGGGTGGTGTCTTTGAAGTTGAGCCTGCGGGGCCCGTAGAACATGTCCTCCTTGAACAGTTCCGCGAGCTCGTATTCCGGAGTGACCGTCATCGCGTCCACGGGGCAGTACTCGGCGCAGTATCCGCAGAAGGCGCACCTTCCGACGAACACCTGCGGCCTCATTACCATCTTGCCCTCGTCGTCCGGGACCTCGACCATCTTGATGCACCCTGTGGGGCACATCCTCGAGCATACGCCGCAACCGACGCACTTGTCGAACCTGAGCCCGGGGCGTCCGCGGTAGTTGTCGGGGATCCATTCCTTCTCGTAAGGATACAGAATGGTGACCGGCCTGTGTCTGACCGTCTTGAAGAACAGCTTCAGACTCACCCACATCGGCTTTAGGACCCAGAGGCTCCTGGCGGGGTTTTTCGGATATTTATCGAGATATTTTATAGGCATCAGAAGACACCTCCTACTTTGAGCAGCACCGCTATTGCCAGGTTGATAACCGACAGCGGCATGAACACCTTCCATCCGAGGTTGAGGATCTGGTCTATCCTTACACGGGGCAGGGCGACCCTGACCCAGATCATTATGAAGAAGATGAACCAGCCCTTGAGCAGCTGCACGAGCTCGGGAAGGAACCCGTTGACCGCATCGGATGCGAACGGAGCTATGTTCCAGCCTCCCAGGAACATTATGGATATCATCGCGCAGGAGGCGAATCCCCTGAGGTAGTCGCCCAGCATTATGAGTCCCCATTTCATTCCGGCGTACTCGGTCTGCCATCCCTCGACGAGTTCGGCCTCGGCCTCGGCCAGGTCGAAGGGCGAGCGTTCCGCTTCGGCGCACGAACATGTGAAGAACACGATGAACCCCACAAAGAGCGGGATGATGTACCACATCGATTCGTTCTGGGCGGCCACGATGCCGCCGATGTTGAACGTGCCTGAAAGGACAGCCACGGAACAGACGATGATCAGCATCGGGATCTCATAGGATATCATGGACTCCGCGGCCCTCATGCCCCCTATAAGAGAGTATTTGTTGTTCTGGGACCAACCGGAGACCAGTATGAAGAAAGGCGCCAACGCGTAAAGCGCCATGACGATCAGCAGTCCCGAGTCGAAGTTCACGATGTAGAACCTGTCCGAAAGGGGAAGCATGCATGCCACCAGGACCGATGTCCCTATGATAAGGGAGACCGTCCACATGTAGGTCATCTTATCGATCTTCTTGGGCAACGTGTTCTCTTTCATGAAGGTCTTTAGACCGTCTGCCACGCACTGCATGAATCCCTTCATGCCTATCATGGTCCCTCTCCTGTCCATGAACCTTCCCAGCACTTTACGCTCTTCCCATAACGATATCAGCACACCGACGAATATCACAATGAATATCAGCAGCGCCAGGATTATTATCGCGAAGGCGTTGACAACGGCGTCGGAAATCAGCCACTCCGAGACCGGGTTGCCGGGCAGTAGCAGATCTATAAGCCAGGCCACTATTCCTCCGAGGAACTGGTAGACTTCGAAACCTATGTCGTAGACCACGTTGTACGTGTCGTACGGGTAGTACGGGTTGGACATCGGGTCTCCATATTGCATCCAATCTTTCATTGAAGACACCATGTTATCACCTGTCCGTTTCTCCCATACAGACATCTATCATAGCCATTACTGCCGGTACATCGGCGACCCTGACGCCTTTCACCATCGGCCTGGATGCCGAGATGTTGGTGAACAGGGGCGCACGCACCTTGAGCCTGAACGGTTTGTCCGTTCCGTCCGAGATGAGGTACATCAGGGACTCTCCGCGGGGATCCTCCAGCTTGCAGAACGCCTTTCCGGCCGGCACTTTTGAGGGCACCTTGAGCCTGTATGGCGCGTTCTTGCCGAGGGCGTTGATCTTACGGATGGCCTGCCTTATTATCTCGCAGGACTGGAACATCTCTTCGATCCTGACCATGTATCTGGCATATGTGTCCCCTTCCGTGAGGACCGGGACCTCGAAGTCTATGTTCTCGTATTTTCCGTAGGGATCGTCGCGGCGGAGGTCGAAGTCGACCCCGCAGCCCCTCATGGCGGGCCCTGTGACGCCAAGGTTGGCGCACTGCTCGCGGGTGAGGCGGCTGATGCCTTTCATCCTCGATACGTATACGGAGCTGCTGTCGATCATGTCGATGATGTCCCAGAGCGCTTTCTCGAAGCGCTCGGTGCACCTCATGACATCCCTGTCGAATATATCGGTGGTGTCGTTCCTGACCCCTCCGATACGCGGATAGTTCGTAGTCATCCTCTGGCCGCAGAGCCTTACATTAAGGTCGAGCCAGTACTCCCTTTCTCTCATTCCCCAGAGGAATATCGTCAGGTTTCCGAGGTCGGTTCCTACCGCCGCCAGCCACATTAGGTGGGACTGTATGCGGCATATCTCGTCGGCCACGATCCTGATGTACTCCGCCTTCTCGGGGACCTCGATCCCCAGTGCCTTCTCGACCGTCATGCAGTAGAGGTGGGTGTATGTCATGGACGCCGAATAGCAGAGACGGTCGGCCATGGGGATTATCTTGGGGTACTCTCTGTTCTCGGCCTCTTTCTCCCAGCCGCGGTGCAGATATCCGATGACGGGCTCCGCATCCGTGACTATCTCTCCGTCCACTCTGACCTTCAGGGTCCAGAGTCCGTGGGAGAAGGGGTGCTGCGGACCCATGTAGATCCACATCGCGTCCGTTTCGTACTTGTCTTTGCCGATCCTCTCCTCGGGAGGCGAATCGAACGTGTCTATTGTGTTCTCGACTACCATCATTCCTGCCCCCTGAGCTTGTAGGACTTCCTGAACGGGAAGAACGTGTAGGTGTCAGGAGTGAGGAGCCTTTTCAGCTTGGGGTGCTCATCGAAGATGATCCCGAAAAGCTCGAAGGTCTCCCTCTCGTGCCAGTTGGCGCCTTCCCATATGAGTGCGACAGAGTGTACGTGCAGGTCGTCAAGAGGCAGCTTTGCAAATATCTCGATCACCGTTCCGCTGTAATAATTGGTGAGGAGATAAATGACCTCCAGATGGTCGATCATGTCTGCCCCCATGACCATGGAGCAGTGCTCGAACGTGAGGTTGTCGTGGATGTAGTTGCATACTTCGAAGACGTCCTCTTTGTTGAGGATCTCCGCGTGAACGCGACGTACGTCCGTTTTGCTTACAGCCACCTTCCCCTTGAACTTGTTCTCGAGAAGATGCTTTATTTCGGAGACCGAAGGCTCCTGATAGATAGCTTCTGTGTCCATCATGTTCAGTCCTCCAGGAATACGCCTCTGTTGAAGTAGTCGCCTATCTTCTTCTGAAGCAGCATGAATCCGTCGATCATCGCGTCGGGCTTCACGGGGCATCCGGGGATGTAAAGGTCGACCGGAACGATCTGGTCGACACCCTGGACGCAGTTGTAGGAGTCATACCAGGGTCCGCCGGAAATGGCGCACTCCCCCATAGCTATGACCCATTTCGGATTGGGTATCTGTTCGTAAAGGCGCCTGATCGCAGGCCTGACCTTCTTCCCGATCCATCCGTTGATGAGCAGGATATCGGTCTGCCTCGGGGACGAACGGTAGATTATTCCGAGACGCTCGGCATCGTGCCTTGTGGTGGAGGCGGACGCCATCTCGAGGGCACAGCAGGCAAGTCCCCAGTGCAGAGGGTGCATGGAGTTCTTCATCGCCCATGTCCAGACGGGGCCTGTGAGCTTGTCGACGGTCTTCTTTGTCCCGGCGCTCAGAAGGTCGTTTATAACCAGAGTCGACCAGTCCATGAACTCTTCCGCGCTCATGGCGACGGCGTGGGGATACAGGCTCATATCCATATTACTTCCTCCTTTTTGAGCGCATATGACACGCTCAGTATTATCACGCCGAGGAATATGAGAACCCAGATGCGAGCCATGGTCGAGAGACCCGAGAATCCTACGGCCCACACCATCAGGATGGTCGCGACAAGGTCGAAGACCACGAAAATGATAGCGAAAGCGTAGTACTGGAACCTGAATTGGACGTGTGCGTCCCCGATCGGTTCAGACCCGCACTCATAGGTCGACTCCATCCACGGCGTCGTTTTCGTAGGTCTTATGAACCTAGACACGAACCACGCTAGCGGCGCGAAGCCCATACAGACCACGCCTAGTACCATCAGCGGAATGTAGTACGTTATCAGTGACATTGGGTCGGCGCGACGTCTTAAAAGTATATAACGGTTGAGTCACGCCCTTTCTTATTTACACGAGCGCGGGAACAAGTTATTATGGGGGTAGTCGATTCGCACTAGATTGCAATGTCTGTGAAAATCGGTTTCATCGGCGCGGGAAAGATGGCTTCCGCCATGATAGGCGGAATCATTTCTAGCGGGCTATACGCCAAGGACGAGGTGGCCGCATGCGCCCCCAGCGCTTCGACCAGGAACGAGGTGGCCTCCAAATACGGCATAAAGGCCTACGAGACCGCCGCGGAGATGGCGGCGGCGACAGATTTCCTTGTCCTCGCCGTGAAGCCCTACCAGCTTCAGGGTCTTTTCGCGGAGGACGGCCTGGCGATAGGCAGCTCACATCTGGTGATGAGCATTGTCGCAGGAGTCAAGATCGCTGATTTAGAGGCGTATGTGCCAGATAGTAAAATTGTTCGAGTTATGCCCAATCATTGCTGCCTTGTGGGCGAGGGTGCCGCGGGATATTCCCGGGGAACGAAGGCCACCGACGGCGATGTCGAGAAGGTCCGTAGCGTCCTGTCATCCTCGGGTGCCGCGGAAGAGGTCAGAGAATCGGACCTTGACGCGGTCACCGGTCTCGCTGGTAGCTCTCCCGCCTTCATGTATATGGTGATAGATGCAATGGCCGACGGCGGCGTGCTATGCGGGATACCCCGTGACAAGGCGATAAGGCTGGCTGCCCAGTCGATGCTCGGTGCGGCCAAGATGGTGCTCGAGACCGGAGAACATCCCGACAAGCTGAAGGACGGGGTGTGCTCACCGGGAGGTACCACCATAGAGGGCGTCCGCGTGTTAGAGGACTCCTGCGTGCGGTCTGCCTTCATTGCGGCGGTCGAGGCAAGCACCTTGAAATCCCGCGAGATGGGGAGGAAGTGACCTTCGCGCGCTCCTATATTATTAGATAATGATAATTAATCTCGCTTCAGAGGGAACATCAGTCCCCTGAGCGCCCTGGGCGCGCTGGCCCATACGGGCTTGGACTCCCATACCAGGTCGTCCTTCTCGCAGACCGTGGAGTTCATCATCTCCATGCCCTTCTCTTTTATCCCCCAGAGGAGGGTGTCGCGCTCGGCAGTGTCCTTTATGGCCATTATCGCGTCCACCTCATGCATCAGCGAACGTGCGACCTCGGTCCTGCCGGTACGGTTCCTCAGCCTTTCCTCGGATATCCTCCCAGCCTCGAACTCACATTGTGCCAGAACATTCGCCGCATCGTATGATGCCTCTGCTATCTGGTCGCGCGTCATGAGCTCTGTCTCGTATGAAAGGGTTAGCTTCCAAGAGGGGCTGTCCAGTAGCGCGCGGTGCTCCTCGAGGGTCCTGGCGAAGAACTTGTATCCCCATGCCTTCGGATCCTCGAAGGCTCTGCTTCCGGGATCGACGAAAGGTGAGAAAGGTGAGTTGTAAATGAAAAGAGGGTCCTTCTTATCAACGAGCCCCCACAATTTCTTAGAAGCTCTGGCACTGTTGATCGCCGAATCGTATGATTGGAACGGGAGCCCGTTCATGTAGAAGAGGTCCATGCGCATGCATCCTCCTTCGAAGGCGTTTTGCACTGTTTTTTCGATGTTCTCGTTGGTGTACCCCTTGCCGAGGGCGAAACGCACCTCCTCGTCATGGGAGTCCGGAGAGAACTCTATGGTGTATCCGCCGTCGAAAGCGTGGTCCAGAGACCTGAAGTATTCCGCACTGGCACCGTTGAAGAGCTCGATGACCACGTGATTCTCGATACCGCGTTCTTTCACGGACCTGAGAAATCTTTCGGAATACCCGGTGCCGTTCTGCCTGATGTCCCCTACTACGAATATGGGCGCCTTCATGTAGCTCTGTATCGCTTCCAGGTCCTCGGCCAGTTTCTCGGGGCTCCTGAAAGCGGGCCTGCTCCTGCATACCACTCTTCCGTTTGCGAAGTGCGAGCCTCCGCATTCGGCGCAGTTGAGCGAGCATCCGCGTACCGACAGAGCCATGGTCAGAGGTTCGGAGCCCCACCCCGCCCAGGGAAGGGAGCTCTTTATGTCCATGGTAGTAAGAACCCCCTTGATCATTGTACCGTAGTCGAAAATGACATCGTCCAGGGTGTCTGGCACAAATGATACTCGGTTGTCGTGGACCCTGCCGTCATTGTCTTTCCAGACCAGATTGGGGACGACCGAGAGATCTCCTCCGGACTCGAGGACCTGCATCATCCTGACCGTCGGCTCCTCTGTGGAATCTCCGCGCATCACCATGTCCACCTCGGGACGGACTATGAGCTCCTCCCAGAAGTACGAGGACGTCAGGCCTCCGATCTCGACCTTCGCGTCGGGATGGTGCTTCTTGACCAGCTTGGCGAGCTCCAGCGCCCCGTGGGCATGGGGCATCCAGTGGAGGTCTATGAAATATACCTTCGAGTCGAGCTTTCTGATCGCCTTCTCGGCGTCGTACCTGTCGCTCATAAGCATCCTGACCGCTATGTTGACGATCCTCGTCTTGAACCCGGCCCTCTGAAGATGTGCACTGAGGGTCATGAAACCTATCGGATACATCTCGAACACCGGCGAAGAAGGTATCACATCGCTCACCGGGCCGTAGAATATCGGCTTTTTCCTGAAGTCATAAACGCTCGGGGCGTGTATGAACACCGCATCGTACCTTGTCATGATTCACTTCCCATAGCGTCTTCCGCGTTGCTGATATGTCCTTATGGCGCGAAGGAAGTCGATGTACCTGAAACCCGGCCAGTAGACATCGGTGAAGTAAAGTTCGGAATAGGCCAGCTGCCAAAGCAGGAAATTCGATATCCTCACTTCGCCGGATGTCCTGAGTACTAGGTCGGGGTCGGGGGTATCGGAGGTGTACATATGTTCCGACAGCACTTTCTCGTCGATGTCCTCCACTTCCATCTCTCCGTCCGCCACTTTACGGGCGACCGTCTTGACGGCCGCTATTATCTCCTGCCTGCCCCCGTAGGCTATGGCCATGTTGAAATGGTAGTCCGAGTAGTCTTTTGTCTTCTCGTATGCGTAATCCGCGGCCTCTCTGACATGTTCGGGCAGCATGGTCACATCGCCGAGCACCCTTAGCCGTACCTTCTTCTCGTGGACCCGGGGGCTCTCCGCGAACTTTATGAGCGAATTCCTGAGCAGGTCCATCAGGTAGTCTACCTCGTCCATCTCCCTGTTGAAATTCTCCATGGAGAAAGCGTAAACGGTCAGGAACCTGACCCCGTCTTCCACGCACCAGTCCAGGACTTCTTCCAGTTTCTCGCTGCCGAGCCGGTGGCCCTCTTCCCTCGTCTCCCCCCGCTCCTCCGCGTACCTGCGGTTGCCGTCCATAATTACGGCAATATGTTTCGGCACCGGGCTTGCGAGGACCTCCTTCCTGAGCATGGCCTCGTACGCCGAGTAGGCTCTGCTGGTCAGGATGTTGGAGATAGACATTTCATCACTCGAAATCACTGGGGACGCCTGCGGAACGGACGCCCATGTCGAAACATCCTATCGCCGCGACCGCGCCTATGACGCCGCCCATGCCGGTGACGGATATTATCTGAACCCCGTTCTCCTCGGCCAGTTTTATGGCCGTCTCCCGTTCGTAGAGCACCGTTTTCGCGCTCCATCCGAAATCGCTGAGCGGCTCGGGTATTTTCAGCCCCTTGTACACCGTGATGACCGCATCCTCGGAATACGACTCCTTTCTCACGAAATCGACCGCGAACTCGATTATCTTCGGGATCTCCTCTTCCGTTGCGGCGAAAGATATCGCCGTGGAACAGCAGTTGGTGGTCTTGTTGGGCGCGTTGGGGTTGAGCTGTATTATCTTGTGCTCGATGAACTTGCCGTATGGACATGCTCTTCCCAGCTTCATCCCGACGACCCACGTGGCGCCCTTGTCCTTAGTGTCCGTATCGTCGATGCCGATGACCAGACGCACCATCTTGGGGGTGACTATCTCCACGCTGGCGGCATGCGCACCGCCCAGTTTGAAATCGTCCGGATAGACGGTCTCGATGACGTCCGGGCACTGGGGGATGCATGCTCCGATCCCGACGGACGCCCCGGCGAGCCCTTTCCATACCGTGCGTACGCGGTCGCCTTCGACTTTCAGCGACGACACTCCCTGGCCTCCCAGGTTTGCGGAGACCGGGCCGAACCTGAGCTCCTTCTCGCCTATCTCGACGTCCATTATCAGCGTCTGTCCGTCCAGATCTATGTCTTTGATTATTCCTCCGGTACGGCGGCGGTTCACGATGTCCCATTCGGCGGGACCTCTCGACGAGCAGACCTCGACTATCTGAGCTATACCGTTATCCTCGTCCACCATCGTATAGAATCCGCGGCAGAACAGGGGCCCGTACTTGGCCTTGACCTCGTCAGGCCTGAGGATGACGGGCATTCAGTCCTCCCTTTCCTCATCCGTTTCCTCTTCGGTAGTGTTGTCTTCCTCGTAATCTTCGTATTCGTCCTCGGGCTCCTCAGCGAGGTACAGGCATTCCGCAGGTACTTTTTCGCACAGGAACACGGTCTTTGCCGCCTTTCCCACGGGGAATCCCGCTTCGGAGCATGCGTATGTATCCACTGCGATGATCACCGGGTCCTCGCTGCGGACGGACCCCGCCGTAACTGCATCGTCGTATGTCAGTGACAAGTGTACCATCGCACGGTCCGTGGGCATGAGGCCCGCCTCCAGGATCAGCTCCGCCTCCTCGTCTGTGGCAGGATAGTAAAGCTCTTCCGGAACGTTGTCGGTCGGAAGGTTGAGTTCCAGTTTTATCGTGTGTCCGTAGGTCGCCCTCACGTCGGCCCCGGATATCTGGTACCTTCCCTTGGGGTCGGTCTCCACCATGGCCTCGATATGGTGCGGCCTGAGCCACTTCCATCTGTTCTGGTCCCTTCCTTTCACCATTGAGACGATGTCGCGGATGTCCACGAAGCCCTGTTCGTCCATGTCGGGTTCCCCGTTTCCATGTCTGAGGATGGCGGCCATGCTCCTTCCGAGCTTTTCGACCTCGTAGTCGCTCATTATGAACTTGCCTTCCTCGCCGCAGAGCGGGCATTCCTCGCCGCGGAAATAACCGTGTTCCTCGCACTCGTGTATCATTGACTGCACTTCCTCTCGTAAGCCCTCTCCGCCGCATGGACGGTGTTGGACATGAGCATACAAATCGTCATCGGACCGACGCCGCCCGGTACGGGCGTCATGGCCGATGCCTTCTCCTTAACGTTCTCATCCACGTCCCCTACCAGACGCGTTCCTTTTTTGGCCGTCGGGTCGGGTATATGGTTGGTACCCACGTCTATGACCACGGCGCCTTCCTTGACCATGTCGGGAGTTATGAAGCCCGCTTTTCCTATGGCGACTATAAGTATGTCCGCCTGGCGGGTTATCGACCCTATGTCTTCGGTCCTAGAGTGGACCACCGTGACTGTGGAGTTGGCGCCCCTGGTCTTCTGTACCATCATCGCGGCCATGGGCTTTCCGACGATGTTGCTCCTCCCCACGACGACTACGTGCTTACCGTCTGTCTCGACGCCCGAACGTATCAGGAGCTGTTGCACTCCTGCCGGGGTCGCAGGAAGGAATTCGGGTTCCCCTATCAGCATCTTTCCTACGTTGAACGGGTGGAAGCAGTCCACGTCCTTCGACGGGTCTATCGCATTGATGACCGCCTGCTCGTCGATATGCTTGGGAAGCGGCAGCTGGATCAGGAATCCGTGTATGCCGGGGTCGCTGTTGAGCCCTTCGACCCTCGCAAGAAGCTCCTCCTGGGTCGTGGTCTCCGGCATGATTATGGTGTCCGAATGCATACCCAGCTCCCGGCACATCTTGCCTTTCATCCGTACGTAGGTCTGCGATGCTGGATCTTCCCCGACGAGCACCACGGCAAGTCCTGGCGTGACCCCGCTCTTCTTGAGCCTGTCTATCCTGGCATCGAGCTCCCCGTATATCTGCTGGGAAATTTCCTTGCCAAGAATGAGATCGGCGGTCATGATAACCTTGAACGAACCGAGCTTTATATTTATTACTTTAGCGCACGCCGAAACGTTCGGCCGCATCGGGCAGGGTCTCGGCCTCGTACCCCAGGTCCAATATGCCCGCTATCGCTTCGCGGACGTTGTTTTCGTTGGCTTTTGCATCCTGTTTCGAAACATATCCTCCGTCTATGCGTTCCGACATGTGCCAGCTATGGGTTGCAAGTATGAACGTGCCATTTTCCATGCGGGATGCCATCTCGATGTAGTCGCCGGGAGGACGTTTGCCTTCATGCATGGGCCACAGGTATCCGACTATCTTCTTGCCCGATGCATCACTGGCTACCGGCACCGGAAACTCCACGACCCCGGCCAGACCGTATGGGAGAATCTCTTTTTCCATGTCCCGGTATGTGGAAGAATCATACCTTATCCCGATCTCTGCAAGTATCGGCGGTACATCTTCAGAGATCTTCATATAAGGCATCCTCGAACATCTGGGTCTTTTTCCGGTAAGGTCCTCGACGGCTTCGCACGCTCTGTTCAGGACCTCCTTTTTCCCTCCGGGAGGGAAGGTGCCCGTGAAGTCCTCGTGGTCGAAGCCGTGTATACCTACCTCGCGCCCGACAAGATGATGGGCCCCTATGTTCGAAAGGGTTCTCGCCTCGGCGAAATATGTGGCCTTAACGCCCATCTCGTCAAGTATCTCCGTCAGCGCCCCTATGCCCTCGCCAGAGGACCTGAACCTGGGGGCGGTCCCCAGCCCTCTGTTGTATGAGCCTGCCTGGCTCATTCCCGGGACAGGGATATTTGCATCCCTGTCTACGTCGACCGTGAAGCAGAAGGACCTCATATCATCGCTTTACATTCGGAACCGATACGCGTTTGATCAGCATACCCTGTATGTCCACCGGCTGGTACCTTTCCGCAAGGTTCATGGCGCGTTGCAGTTTGGCCTCGTTCTCAGCGTAGATCTCCATCAGCACATCTCCGGACTCGACCCTCTGTCCCTTCTTGCGGAACAGAAGTAAGCCTGCGCCTTTGTCGTTGGGCGACCCGGCGGCCTTCGCGACCGCCACGATGTCCTTGTTCTTTATGCCGTGGACATATCCGCTCTTATTGGACCTCAGCTCTGCCATGAACTCTCCCGGCTTCAGGTCTTCGGACTTTATTTCGGGGCTGCCTCCCTGCGCCTCCACGATCTCCTTGAACTTCCTGAGCGCCGCGCCGGAGTTGAGTATCTCCCTCGCCTTGACGCTGCCGTTGGATATCCCGCCCATTTCCAGAACAATCCCTGCCAGCTCGCATGCCTTCTCGGCGACGCTCGCGGGATGGCCGTCGCCCTCCAGTATGCGGATGCATTCCCTGGCCTCGAGGTTGGGCCCCACTGCGCTTCCCACTGGTTGGTCGGCATAGGTTATCGCACACTCCACGTGCATGCCCAGCTTGTCCCCCAGATCCATAAAGTCCCTGGCGTACGCGCGGGCCGAGTCTATGTCCGGGACCTTGGTCCCGACGCCCATCGGAATGTCGATCAGCAGATACTCCGCACCGATGGCGAGTTTCTTGCTGAGTATCGAAGCCAGCATCTGGGCGCGTGGGTTGATGCCCAGCGGATGTTCTATTTTTATCACCAGGTCGTCCACCGGCGCCAGGTTGATGGCGCCGCCCCATGCGAGCGCACCCCCGGTGTCCTCTGCCACATCCTTCAGCCTATCGGCGGACAGAGCCACTTCGCAGAACGTTTCTACGAAATCGGAGGTCCCGCACGCGCTGCTTATGGCGCGGGACGAGGTCTTGGGAAGCATGAGCCCTGCCGCGGCCACGATCGAAACCACGATGGGCGTGACCTTGTTGCCCGGGACGCCCCCCATGCTGTGGAAGTCGTAGACAGGCTTTCTGTCGAATACGATCCTGTCCCCCGTATCGACCATGGCGGTTGCGAAGTCCGCTATCTCCTCGATGCACATGCCATTGATGTAAAGCGACGTGAGCCAGGCGGAGATCTCGATCTTCGAAAGCTTCGTATCCAGGATGTCACGGACGATACCGAATATCTCATCCTTCGAAAGCACCTCCCCGTCCATTTTCTTGCGTATGCTCCGGACCGACTCCGGCGCAGGGGCGAACTCCACGGATATCAGGGAGCCGTCTTTGGCTCCCGTCACGGCCATCGTCTTCGCCGGGACCATTATGGTGCCGCGCTCTACCAGGGTGTCCGTCCTGCTGACCAGCGCCGTGGCGGTACCTTTGGCCTCCAGCCTCACGCGGTCGTTCTCCTGGACACCGATCTCCTCGCAGTCGTCGTCGTGCATCAGGACCGTCGGCTCCGACGCGTCCACATCGAAATACTTTACTTTCAGTTTCATTCCTTGAGCCCCCATTTCTCCAGCGCCTGCGCCAGTTCCTTATGGTTCTTCGCATACTCTTTGAGCGGCACCTTGTTATAGATGGCATTGACCGCCTGGGACATTGCCATCGCACCGCTCCTTACTCCGCCGGGATGGCCTGCCACGCCTCCTCCCGCCTGTATCTGGACGTTAAGGCCCGACGAGCGGACCATCTTTTCCAGCATTCCCGGATAGACTCCGCCGGAGCATACCGGCATAACCGTCCTGTAGGGCGATGACGTGTCCAGGCACGCATCCAGATTGTCGTGGTCTCCCTTGACGTCGCCGGACATCTTGCCTGCCCCGAGCGTGCCTATGTGCAGAGCGTCCCCGCCGCACATCCTTATCAGCTTTACCATCGGGAGCATGGCTATGCCGTGCTCCGGATTTTTGGTCATGGCCCCGTGCATCGTCCGGTGCACGTGTACGGGCACCTTCACCGAGGGGTCCTCGGCCAACGCCTGGACCGCGCCGAAGCCGCATGTTATCACGTCCACCATCAGCTGTTTGGCCCCCCAGCTCTGCGCCCGGTCGGCCACCTCCAGTATCTTGTCGCCGTTAGTGCTGATGTTGATCGCATGGATCATCTTTTGGCCTTCTCCCGCCAGCCTGTCAAGCGATTCGGCCACGGCGGCGGTGCGCTCCTGCATCGGGCAGAACCTCTGGTCGACAAGGGTCTCGTCGTCCTTGCTGTTGGTCAGCCCTCCTGCCCCCGCCTCGTACACATAGCCGGCGGTCTCCTTGGGCGAGAGCCCGATCTTCGGTTTGACAATGGTCCCGATGAGGGGCTTCTCCGGGCGCCCAAGGATCTTCCTCAGACCGTCGGCGCCGAACCTCGGCCCCTTGTACATCGATGTGATGCTCCTTGGGAACTGTATGTCTTCGAACCTGACGGCCTTCAGAGCCTCGAGGCCGTAAAGGTTACCGGACACCACGCTGAGTATCTGGGGTATGCCGCCGACCTCTATGCTGAAGTCGACGTCCGGGAATGCTATCGTCACTAGGTCCCCTTCGATGGCGAGCACTCTGGCGCCGTAGTTCTCCAGCGTGCTCTCCGTCAGGGTCGATATGCCTGTCCAGGTCCCGGTGGACTGCTCCGCCGCTATCGCCTCGGCGGCCTTCTCCATCGGCAGGTCGGTGGTCACACGGTATTTGCAGACCACGTCGGTGGCCGGGTCTGCCTCCTCCCCCAGATGCATATATGAAAATCCTGACACCTGTCTCACTCCTCGAAAAGACTGTCGCCCAACTGCCTCACCATCACGTCGTAGACCGACCCCGGGTGTATCATCCCCACGTCGGTGATTATCGCATCGATGTAAGAGGCGGGCGTGCTGTCGAACACAGGGTTGAATATCTTGACTGAATCCGGGACCTCGCCCTTCTTCACCACCTCTTCGATGCTCCGCTCCTCGATGGTGACCATATCTCCGAATATCGTCGCGGAAGAGAACTTGTATGTTTCGCTGCATACGTAGAACTGCACCCTTGCCTCGTGTGCGGCCAAAGCCAACTGGGATGTTCCTATCTTGTTGATCAGCGCGCCGTGCGACGTTATAGTGTCCGCGCCCACGAAGACCTTGTCCACTTCCTTCATCACCGTGCGCACGGCGCTGTCGATGATCAGCGTGGTATCGATGCCCGCGTCGGCCAGCTCGTTGACCGTAAGTATCCCCTGCCTCCAGGGGCGGGATTCCGTGGCGTAAACCTTGATGTCCTTTCCCTGGCGGTGGGCCTCCTTGATGACCCCTATGGCGGCGCTGCTGTTGCAGTGGGTCATGATCACGTCGCCTGATTTTATGCGGTTGGCGCCGATCTTGGCAATCGTCGCCACGGCCCTGGAAGATATCTCGACGAACTCCTCCGAATTGGATACCACGAGGTCCTTGGCCTCCTGGAGCGTGGATACGGACGACAGCCCCCTCATCGTCGCCCTGACTCCGTTCCAGAGCGATACTGCCGTAGGGCGGGATGCTGTGAGGACCGCGGCGTTCTCCTTGATATCGCGGCGGAACTCCTCCAAAGAGGCGCCGTTGTAACCGGCTGCGTAGTCGCCCATTGCGGAGGCGCCTGCACGGGCTATCCTGCCGGCGCCGCGTATGGTCATATTCCTGATGGACTCAGCCGTTCTTTCTATGATCTCTGCCACGTTTGATAATGGCCATTCCCCATTAAATACGTGACTAGCATGCGACCAGGACGTCCCGGACTATCCTCCTGACGTCGTCCATCCCGTATATCAGATAGACGGCGGCCAGCATAGCTTCGAACGCGTCTGCCCTCATGTTCTCGTTGACGATCGGCCTCTTGGTTGCCGGGTCCAAGTGACCGCCGCCGACCAGCATGACGTCGTCCAGGCCTATGCCGGAAGCGAGGACGGCATCGGATATGCTGCGGTTGCGGACGATGTCCTGCTTCATATCGGTCATCCCGCCCTCGGTCATGTCGGTGTTGCGATAGATGTGCTCGCAGGCCACGAACTCCAAGACCGCGTCGCCCAGGAACTCCAGGCGCTCGTTGTTCCGTATGCCGCCCGCCTCGTTCGAATAACTGTCGTGGACCAGTGCCGAGGCGAAAAGCCCGATGTCTTCCTCCGGGATGTTCCTGTAGCCGAACGGAGGCTTCGCCAGAAGCTCCCTGGTCGCCCGCTTGTGCTGCTCGAACGTGTCCATGGCGCATGATCCCTTTCGGAATATTTGTACTGTTCACGGCCCGCATTAGTGTTATTAGTCTGTACGACATTATGCGCCAGCATGGCAGGCAAGAAGCGCATAAGGATGAGGGGAGTGAAGCATGCCTCGAAGCGGCTGGAGGAAGAGCTTTTAGACCGTTCGGCCGAGCTTGCCGCCGATCCGGGGGTCCTCAGGCCGATGTGCGCCGGGAACTGCCGCAAGTGTCATTTTGACAGGACCTTCAAGGACATCGATTCGGTCTCGAGACATGCCGCGGATCCGGACGCCCTCCTCAAGGACGCTTCCAGAGGAAGCGACGACATAGTACGCGCCTACGCCGGCACCATTTCTCTGGCCGCCGCCGGGACCGCGCCCCTGCTGGCCACCGCCAAGCTGGGCGATGAAAAGATATCTTACGCTGTGAGAGGGACCGTGGGCGCGGACAAGCTCATCGGCTGCCAGTACTACAACGACCCCCGGATCAGGCTTCTTCTCTACAACACGATGATCAAGAAGAACCGCCTGCACCTGTACTCCTTCGGAGAGAACGTGGTTTGCTCGGACAAACCGAACATGCCCGAGGATTATCTTTACGACACATTCTGGGAGACCCCCTATGAGTTCAGGGAAGATGCCCTGGACTGCGGCCATGACGCCCTGGCCGCGCTGGAGATCAAGATAAGGTCCCTCGGCCAGAGCATACGGATATGCTCCGACTGCGCCAAGGACGTATCCTCCCTGCAATACCTGATATCGCGCATAGCCACCATAGACCCGTTGGACGACATGGAGGTCTATATCGCCCACAAGTACCGCGGGGAGGGTGACGACGGAAGGGTCAGGATCGAAGGCGACACCCTGAAGAAATATGCCGGGGGGGCGATGACCGACAGATCCCTCGTCTCCTCGGTCATGAGGGCCAAAGCGGACGACCTCAAGAGCGGGAGCACCGCGACCTACATCATCGGAACGAAGAACTACGGCTCCGACCTGGGCTCCTTCCTCGCTTCGCTAAAGGGATCGGACGATGACAGGGATTCGCTGAGACGTTTCCTGGAGAAGGTGCCGACGCCTGTCGTTATAAGGACGGAGAGGCTGAACGAGGCCCTTTCCGCCCTCTGGGAATCCAACTACAAAAAGATCATCGAACTTTCTACGTCCAAAGAGACCGCCGAGTCCATGGGCGATGTCTCGAAATGCGTTCCGGCCGACACGTTGGCCGATGCCCGTAAGAAGTTCGCTCTGGCCGACGTTATGGGTTCGCTTCCGGTATTTCCCAGGGCCGGACCCATAACCCGGATGTGCGACAGGCTCGCGAAGTCGGCAAAGGTCGGAGGTGCCGCGATGGTGCTTTCGTCCCTTGAGCGCAGCTTCGCCAAAGACAGCAAATCCAGATCCATTTCGGCTTCTTTCCTCGCCGCCTGCGACAGGTCGGCGAAATATCCTTTCAAGCTTTCTAAGGACGAAACGGACTACATGGAATACCTGATACCTTTCGCCAAGGCCCTGATAGAATCCGACCCGTCGAAATATGCCGGCAGCATGAACACCATGCTCACTGCATGCAGTTCAGGAGAATCTGTCTGATATCCTGACGTCCGCCACATAGTGGGAGACGGAGGGCGCGAAGGACTTGACCTCGCGTATACCCAGCACCTCGAATCCG
>Ga0265295_1000076_pt1 | contig 193336 bp, 181 predicted proteins | sample Munlansysbiofilm_FD_192503 | JGI IMG/M metagenome (GOLD analysis project Ga0265295, IMG submission 192503) | Leachate microbial communities from a municipal landfill in Southern Ontario, Canada - Methane capture system biofilm | ecosystem: Engineered > Solid waste > Landfill > Unclassified ...
TTGTATCAAACCTATGCTTTCAATATGGAGCAGGTGACGAGAATCGAACTCGCATATTCAGCTTGGAAGGCTGATGTTCTACCATTGAACTACACCTGCATGGTCGGGAAAACAGGATTTGAACCCGCGGCATCTTGGTCCCAAACCAAGCGCTCTACCAAGCTGAGCTATTTCCCGATTGCTTAATATTATATTATAAATACACCTTTTTGTCAATCAAAAAATAAAGGATAAAATTAATAAATAATATTAAAATAAAGACCAAAATAAAAAATGGCGCGCCAAAGAGGATTTGAACCCCCAGCCTTTTGATTCGTAGTCAAATGCTCTATCCAATTGAGCTATTGGCGCATAAATGGCGGTCCCGACGAGATTTGAACTCGCGATCTCCTGCGTGACAGGCAGGCATGTTAACCCCTACACCACGGAACCTTATCACACAAACTGCATTAGTAATTATATCTTAATATATAGAAAAAGTCAAACCATTTTAATGATTTGTACCTTCATAAAACATTAAAAACATAACGAGAAATAAAAACACCAACATTTGTTGGTGTTTTTTTATGTTTATGATAAGCCTACAACTGTTCCATCTTCTAAAACATCAATATGAAATGCCATTGGATCTTTACCTAACCCTGGCATAGTCATAACATTACCAGTCAAGCATATAATGAAATTTGAACCTGTTGCAAGCCTAATTTCATTAATATGAATTGTATGATCTTTAGGAATTCCTAAAGTTTTGGGATTATCAGTTAATGAAACTGGTGTTTTAGCCATACAGATATAGAAATCACGATATTTTTCATCATATTTTTTTAACATATCTTTTGCTTCTTCAGAATACTCTATTTTATTTGCTCCATATACTTTCTTACAAAGCTTATCAACCTTTTTAAATAAATCATCTGAAATATTATAAATCGGCTTAAACTTCTTTCTAGAGATATTTTCAACAACTTTATTTGCTAAATCTATTCCACCCAAACTACCTTTTGCATATACTTCACTTAATGATATAACTATATTATTTTCTTTAGCCCAAGCTTTTAATAAAGATATTTCAGCATCTGTATCGGTATCAAATTTATTAATTGCAACAACACTATTTACTCCTAAAGTATTAATAGTTTGTATATGTCTTTCTAAATTAGCAAGACCTCTTGTTAATTCATTTAAACCTTCTTCCTTAATACTAGCAATAGGCTTACCACCATGATATTTTAATGCTTTAATTGTAGCGACAATTACAACAACGTTTGGATTTAATCCAGCTTCTCGACATTTAATATCAAAGAATTTTTCAGCTCCTAAATCAGCTCCAAATCCTGCTTCAGTTACAACATAATCTGCAATTTTCAATGCTGTTTTAGTAGCAAGAACAGAATTACATCCATGAGCAATGTTTGCAAATGGTCCCCCATGAACAAAAAACAAATTATTTTCTAGTGTTTGAACAATATTTGGTTTTAAAGCATCCTTTAGCAAAACCAAAAGAGAACCAGTTATTTTCAAATCTTTTATTGTAATTGGTTCATTATTATAATTATATGCAACAATAGTTCTATCTAATCTATTTCTTAAATCAACTAAGGAACTTGATAAACAAAAACTAGCCATTATTTCACTAGCAACAGATATGTTATACTCATCTTGTCTTACAACTTCTCTTTTACTACTTAATCCAACATTAACTAATCTTAAAGCTCTATCATTTAAATCAATACAACGTTTCCAGGTAATTTTACTAGGATCAATATTCAAAGGATTTCCTTGATATAAATAATTATCAATAATTGCGCTAACTAAGTTATTAGCAGTAGTAATAGCGTGTAAGTCACCAGTAAAATGAAGATTAAGTTCAACCATTGGGTTTACTTGAGCATATCCTCCACCTGCTGCACCACCTTTAATTCCAAATACAGGACCCAGTGATGGTTCTCTTAAAGCTCCAACAGCTTTTTTACCAATTTTATTTAATGCATCAACTAAACCAACAGTTGTTGTTGATTTACCTTCTCCTGTTGGAGTAGGAGTAATTGCTGTAACTAAAATTAGCTTCCCATCTTTTTTGTTCTTCAATCGTTCTAGTAATGAAAGATCCACTTTGGCCATGTATTTACCATAACTAAATAATTCATCTTCTTTAATTTTAAATCTCTTTACAATTTTAGTAAGTTCTACTTTATTTGCAGCATTAATAATTTCTAAATCTGTTAGCATAAAGTTCCTCCATATTGATTAAATTCTATCATACAAGCTTAACATATTCAACACTATCTATAAATTCAAATAAAAAAATTAGGTAAAACATCTACCTAATTTTATTTAAAATTATGCCAAGAATGTAACTTTATTTGAAAGTAGAATTGTTACAACATCAATAATCCAACCAATACCAAATAAACCACCAGTAATAATCCAAATAATTCCAATAATTACTTTACCTTTAGCAATTCTGTAAATTCCATAAATAATTGGGCCAACGAATATAGCTAATAATAATTTAACTATTAAAGAAAGACCATCAATCGCTTTTACATATTCATTCATAATATAAATTCCTCCTTTATATTCTAAGTCTATTATAATACATAATATTAATTAAAACAATCATTATTAAATTTTAATAAACATTATTTTTTTAATTTATTATTATTAAAATCACTTGCAAAAACATTAACAATTTAGTATAATGTATAAGCATTGTCTAGGGGTATAGTTCAATGGTAGAGCAACGGTCTCCAAAACCGTAAATGAGGGTTCAAATCCTTCTACCCCTGCCATGTGGCGATTGTGGCGAAGTGGTTAACGCTCCGGATTGTGGCTCCGGTATGCGTGGGTTCGATTCCCATCAGTCGCCCCATTTTTTTATAAAAATATATTGATTATTTAAAATAATTATGCTAGTATTATATCGTTGCGGGTATGGCGGAACTGGCAGACGCGCTAGACTTAGGATCTAGTTCCTTGGAGTGCAGGTTCGATTCCTGTTACCCGCACCAATTATCTAAAGCCCTGGTTTATACCAGGATTTTTTTATAAATAATATTCAATCTTTAAAAATAAACAAATAAATATATCATAGAAATATATTAAGAAGGAAAAAACTATGAATAATAATCTAGAACAAACAATAATATCAATTATTGACAAAAAATATCCTTTAGTTACAAATCTATCTAATGTATCATCAATATTAAAAACAAATTTCCCTAACACTTCATGGGCAGGATTTTATCTTGTTGAAAAAGAAAAATTATTTTTAGGCCCTTTTCAAGGAGATGTAGCATGCTCCGTAATAGAAAAGGGGAAAGGTGTTTGCGGTACTTCTTTCAATACACAAAAAACTATAATTGTTGATAATGTTTTAGAATTTTCTGGGCACATTGCTTGTTCATCAACTTCAAGAAGTGAGATTGTTACTCCAATTATAAAAAATAATAAAGTAGTTGCTATTATAGATTTAGATAGTAATTTATATAATAATTATACAAAAAATGATAAAATTCAATTGGAAAAAATTAGCAAAATTTTATCTTCTCTCTTTTAGGAATGAAAACATTCCTTTTTTTTGTCTTTTTATGATAAAATATAAAAAACAAGTTTATTAAATCTATAAAAGGAGAGATAATGAAAAACATATTAGAAATCAAAAATTTAGTTAAATATTATGGAAAAACTGTTGGTGTTAATGATGTCACAATGGAAATTCAAGAAGGTGAAATTTTTGGATTTATTGGTCCTAATGGCGCAGGAAAATCAACTACAATTCGTTGTATCATGAGACTAATAAATAAATCAAGTGGAATTATTACATTTATGAATAAAGAACTTAACCCTCTTTCTTATAAAGATAATATTGATATCGGTTATCTTCCTAGTGAAATAAATTTATATGAAGAAATGACTGGTAAAGAAATATTAAAATTCAATGATTCTTTCTATACATTTGACACAATTGAAAGAGCAAATATTATTTCCCAAAGATTAAAAGTTGACCTTTCAAGAAAAATAAAAGAATTGTCTTTAGGAAACCTAAAAAAAATTGGTATAGTTTTATCCCTTGCCCATTCACCAAAATTAATCATTATGGATGAAGCTTCTTCCGAACTTGATCCATTAATGAAAGAGGAATTTTATTCCATTTTAAAAGAAGAAAAATCAAAAGGAAAAACCATTTTATTCTCTTCACACAATTTAGCTGAAGTAAGAAAAATTTGTGATCGTGTTGCAATAATTAAAGATGGTAAAATAATCAAGATAGCCTCAATAAATGAATTAATTTCTAGTTCTATATATATGATAAAAATTAAAACAAATCAAGAATTAAGTAATGGGTATAATATAATTGCAAAAAATGATGAATTTACAACAATATTATATAACGGCGATATAAATAAAGTAATTAAAGACTTATCAAATCACAAAATAGAAAGAATACTAATTGAAGAACCATCTTTGGAAGATGTCTTCATGCATTATTATAAATAAGGAGCACATAATGATTATTAAAGAAATAAAAACAAATTTTAAATCTTTACTTATATGGTTAGCAGTAATTTCTTTTTTCATGTTGATAGTTTTTATCACTTATCCTACTTTAATGTCACCTGAAAACGTCGAATTACTAAGTCAAATTACTTCTGTCTTCCCAGAAGAGCTATTAAAAATATTTAATATGGACATAGCATCCATCTCTAGCCCTTCAGGTTGGGTAAAATCAGAAGGAATAATTATGTTAATTTTAGCAACTAGTATCTATAGCTCACTACTAGGATTTAAAGTTATTGGAAAAGAAAAAGAACAAATGACAATTGAATATTTAGCAGCAAAACCAGTTTCAAGAGATAGAATAATTTTGTCAAAGACCTTAGGCAGCCTAATAAATATTATAATTTTAGTAGTAGCGACTAGTGCAATAATTATTATTGGCTTAGCCATTAGCAATGATTTAGACTTATATATAATGATAATGCTTACTTTATCACCACTTTTTGTTAACATATTTATTTATTTTCTAACTATTTTAATTTCAATATTTATAAATAATAAAAACGGATTAGCATTTGGAATACCATTTGCATTTTACTTTATAAATATTTTAGCTTTGTTTAGTGAAAAAACTAACTTCTTTAAATATTTAACTCCTTTTACATTTTCAGATTCTAGATACATTATTGAAAATGAATCCCTTAATTTATTATCATTAATTATTTGGCTTGCTTCATTAATTGTTATATTACTTACTTCAATATATTTTTATCGTAAAAGAGAATTAATTTAAAAATGTCATTAGATAAATATAAAAAAATTGAATTTGAAAGCAATATAATCGGTTGGGATTTTTCCTATTTAGATGGAAAAATTATCGAAGAAAAAACTCCTTGGGATTATTTAGCTACCATAAAAAAATACCTAAAACCAAGTATGATATTACTAGATATGGGAACAGCTGATGGCAAGAAACTTTTGTCACTTAATCATCCCTATAAGAATACTTACGTAACAGAGGGATATTATCCAAATTATCAACTATGTATTAGAAACTTATCTCCCTTAGGCATAAATGTTAATTTTTATAAAGATGATACAAACCTTCCTTTTAATCATAATCAATTTGATATTGTCATTAATCGCCATGAATCTTATAATTTAAAAGAAATAAAAAGAATTTTAAAACCAAACGGAATATTTATAACTCAACAAGTAGGCTCACATAATAATGAACCAATGACTAAAATTATAACTCCTTGGATAAATAAAGATTATAATTCTTTTACAGTTAAACAAGAATTAGAAAATTTTAAAAAACAAAATTTTGAAATATTAGAATATGATTCAAAATTATTAAATATTACATACTTAACAATTGATGCTGTTATTTTTATGTGTAAAACTATAGAATGGGAATTTCCAGGTTTTTCTTCAGAAAAATCATTTACAGGTTTACAACAAATAGAACATCAAATAAAAACAAACGGAGGCTTTAACTCTATTGAAGACCGTTTCATAATTGTCTCTAAAAACTTAAAAAGGTGAGCTAATTTTGCTCACCTTTTTATATATATTTATGCGCTCATTTTATCATATTTATTTCTACCAACAGTACCCAGCAATATAATAATTACCACATTTATTATTGTTGAAAGAACAATAAATGAAAGTATAGCAATAGAAATTGAACTTAATGTAAAAATTAAAAAACTTAACCCAAACAATAAAATATCTAAAACAAAAGACATTAACATAAGTACAACAACACTTGCACTTTGTTTAACTACTTTTATTTCTTGGTCCCAATCCATTTTTGGTAAAAGTAAATTAATAAATAAACCTAAAGTAGTAATCATTAATAAACCTAAAGATACAACCGCTGTAAAAATAATTATTTCAATAATACTAAACTTAATTAAAAATATTCCTATAATAATTGCAATAAACAAAAATGGTAAAGCAGAAACAATATTAACTAATGATTTCGCAATAAAAACATTAGTAGTTTTTACTGGAGCAGACTTAATTATCCAAAATTGCTTTCCTTCTAAACTAATGGTACAAGAAGTTGTTGAAGTAATTGTAATAATAAAATATCCCATAGCGCTTAACATCACAAATAGTAATGAATTATCCGTACCTGCACCAGCTTTACTAAACTGTAAATATGTAAAAACTAAAATAATTGGCAACAATACAGCTCCAACTCCACTATTAATAACATACATTGGTGAACTAATATATCTCTTAAATTCTTTTTTAAATAGTGTTTTTATTTCTCCATCACTTGCTAAATTATCATCTAAAACAAATTCTTCTTTTTTAAAACTTTTTTCTGTTCTTGAATTTGTTTTTTTATAAGTTATTCCTAAAAGAAAAACAAAAATCAAAAAGAAACCCCCATTGATTCCAATATAAAGCAATGTTGAAGGGATATCACCCATTAAAGCTTTATAATTAACATAACCTGGATAATACAAAGTCTTTGCAGTATTAAACATAGATTCAGCAAACTGCCCTGGGTTTTCTTCCATACTCTGACTACTCATACTCAACATCATAAAACCAACAAGAAAAATAAGCATAATGACAATTTTAAAAATATTTTTATGTTTCCAATTTCTAGTAAAAGAAGTAACAAAATATGACAAAAAACTAAATATTGATATTGGTAATAGTGGTGTTACAATCAAACTTATTAATCCATAAACTACTAGCCAAACTGTAAATCCAGAATAAATACCATAAACAATAACTCCAGGAATAAAGAAAATTGAGAAAAATAAATAATCAGTAAAGAGCAAAGAAAGAACTTTACTAAAAACTACATCTCTTTGATTAATTGGCATACTCATTAACATATCATAATCTCTTGCTTTAAACAAATGACCATCAGCTCTGATAATAGTTTGAATAACTAACATAAAAGCTCCAAATGATGATGCAATAATCAAAATATATTCAACTTTTTCTTCTACTTTTAAAATATCAGCAAACATCATATAATAGAAAAAACTAATTCCCATAAAAGCTAATAAAATTATAATAAACAACAAAGAAATAATTGCAATTTTAGTTTTACCTTGTTTCTTTTTTAAAAATCTATTTATTCTTAAGCTGTTAATAAAATTAACTTTAAATAAAATTAAAAAGTTTCTCATCCTTCCAACTCCAAGAAAACAGCTTCTAATGACTTATCTCCTTTTACATCACTCATTGTACCGCTAGCAATAATTTCTCCATCTTTAATAATTGCTACATGATCACACAACTTTTCAGCAACCTCCAATACATGGGTTGAAAAAAATATTGACGTTCCATTTTCACATAATTTTTTCATTTCTTCTTTCATTAAATATGCCGCTTTTGGGTCTAACCCAACAAATGGCTCATCTAATAGCATTAACTTAGGATGTCTAATAAATGCAGAAATAATAGCTAATTTTTGTTTCATACCATGTGAATATGTTGAAATCATATCATTCAAATTATTTTTAATTGAAAATAATTCAGAAAAATATATTATATCTTTATTTCTTTGCTCTTTTTCAATAAGATAGATATCTCCAATAAAATTTAAATATTGAATTCCTGTTAATGCTTCATACAAATCAGGATTATCAGGAATATAAGCTATTTCTTTCTTACAAGAAATTGGTTCTTTTTTAATAGATTTCCCATTAATTAAGATTTCTCCTTCTTCAAAATCCAAGATTCCACAAATACACTTAATTACCGTTGTTTTACCAGCTCCATTATGACCAATAAATGCAAATATTTCACCATCTTCAATAGAAATATTAACATCATTAACTGCTTTTTTATCAATTACATAACTCTTTGATAAATTTTTAATTTCTAACATAAATCCACCCCCTGTTTATTCTATATTAATTTCTTTAAATACTTAATTAATTCTTCCATATTAGAAGATTTTTCTGGCAACTTTAAATTATCTTTATTAATTAAATGATTTGTGACTATATAAATATCACAACCAAGTTCTGTTACAACAAAATCATCTGACATATCATTTCCAACCATTAGAGATTCACTAGGATCAATATTAAAGTCAGTAAATATTTCTTGATAATATTTAATATTCGGCTTTGAATAATATGAATTTTCATAAGTTGTTATATGAGTGAATACTAAACTATCTATATTTGCCCATTTAATTCTGTTTTCCGTTGCTATTTTAGGAAATAGTGGATTTGTTGCTAAAATCAATTGATATCCTTTTCCCTTTAATTTATATAAAACTTCATTCAATCCCTTATATGGAATAACAGAATTTGCTAATTCATTAAATTCATTATTATAATAGTCAATAAAATAATCACTAATTAAATCTTTTTTGTAACCTGTAACTTTCTCAAACGCTTCCCAAAAAACACATTCATTAGTTTCATACCCATCATTATTAAGCATTGCGTCTGTTCCAATTTTAATTCCCTTAATAAATTTATCTGAATCATACCCTAAACTAACAATTTTTTTTGTTAAAGTATAAAAATACTTTTCAATAAATTCATCTATATTTTGAGGAAGCAAAGTTCCATCTAAATCAAATATTATATTCTTAAGCATATATTTTCTCCTAATCTTTATTATTCTATCATAAAAGAAGATATTTAAAAAGAAGAAAATCAATATAATAATAAAGGAATTGTTACAAAAATATCATTTTTACAAATATAAAACAATTTGAAATCTTAAGCTATGCATCTTAATATATTATATAAGATAATTCAAAAAAATATAAGATAATTCAAAAAAATACAATTAAATAAAAAGATACTAAATAGTATCTTTTTTTTATTTATGATCTTACATCAGTTAAAATATCGTCCATTTTTGTATGAATATCAGCACCTAAATATTGATAACTGATTCCATTTACTTCTCCAGGATAATATCCTGGATGAGTAACTACATCTTCTATTGATTCATCCAATAGCATTTCTTGATAAACACTTGAAAGTGTTGGACAATATCCTATCTCACTAGCATTTTCTAATGCATTATCAAAATCTAAGAAAAAATCAATAAATTTATGAGCAAGCTCCTTATTTTTAGTAGTTTTTGGAATTACCATAGAATCATACCAAACATTATTCTTATCTTGTGGAACAAACATATCAAATGTTACTTCCATTTCATTATCCAAATAATTGTATAAAACATCAAAGAAATCTCCAGAATATACTAACGCTACATCTAAATTCTTTTGAGCAACTAATTCTTTTAAATCATCAGTACCCCATTGATTATAATCAAAATTTTTTAAAGCATCTTTTGCTGCATTTAAAACATCTAAATCTTTAGAATTAATATCTTCATTTAAATATAATTCTGCTGCTGCAATTGCATCACGACTAGATAAATACATACCTACCCTTGAATTAACAGGCAATTTATCTTTTTCAAAAAAAACATCCCAAGAATTTGTTTCCACAGCTTCTTCTACTCCTTCTTTAGTCTTATTATACATAATTCCTAAAGTTCCCCAAAAATATGGAACACTATATTCTTTCGCATTAATTTCTTGCATTAAAGCAACTACTTTACTATCAAAATTTGATTCACTATAATTTGAAAGCAAGTCATAATCAATCTTTTCTAATAAATCTTCTTGTCTAAGTCTATCAATCATATAATCGCTTGGAATAACTATATCATATGGTTGAGTACTATTTTTTATTCTTGTATACATAATTTCATTTGAATCAGCAGTATCATCTAGAATAACTTCTACATTATTGTCTTCTTCAAATTTTTCAATTAAATCCTCATTAATATATTGTGCCCAATTTAAAACATATAATTTTTCTTGACTTGAACAACCACTAATAATAAATAATGCTACAAAAAATGTAATAAATCCAAATAACTTTTTCATTTAAAAATCACTAAACCCTTTCTTTTTATTCTTTCTATACTTAATGATATTATATACTATTAATATTGTTAAAGTACCAATAGAAATAATAGTATTATAAGCATAAGCTTTTGGCCAAGTATTAAACCTAATTGCCCTTCTATTTGCATATAACCAAATAGAAAAATTAGAAACTCCAGATCCTGTTGTAAAATAAGAGATTACAAAGTCATCAATACTCATTGTAAATGCTAAAAGCATTCCGGCCATAATTCCTGATGCAATCGAAGGAATAATTACTTTCCTCAAAGCATCTGTTGGGGTTGAACCTAAATCTAACGCTGCATCATATAAATTCGGGTTAATTTCATTTAATTTAGGTAATACACTTAAAACAACATAAGGGATACCAAAAAATATATGAGCAATTAACATTGTAACATATCCTAATGGATATTCAAAGCCAATAAATCTTCCTAAAATTTGAAACACTAACATTAAGAAAACTCCAGTAACAATATCTGCATTAATAACTGGAATGTTATTAAGCAATATCATTTGTTTGCGTCTTTTTTTATTTAATGAATTTATTCCAATAGCAAATAATGTTCCTAAAACAGTACTTAATAATGTTGATATAATAGCTATAGACCACGTTGTTCTAATAGCACTCATAAGATCTGAGTCAAAAAACATCTCTTTATACCATTTAAAAGTAAAACTTTGAAAATGTGTTCCTGTCCCATCACTATTAAAAGACTGAACCATAATATAAATTATTGGTAAATACAAAATCAATAAAACTAAAGCAACAAATGAAACTTTTAAAATTTTATTAATTAATAACTTTCTTTGCTTACTAACGTTTACTATTTTCATCATAATAGAGTTTCTCCTTCAGCATCAAATTTACCAATCAAGTAAATGCCCAAAAAGATAATTAAAATTATTACAATTGAAATTAAACTACCAACATTATAACTAACACCTTGTTTAAACTTTTGCTCAATAATCGTTCCTATCAAAATCATATTACCACCAGACATAATCTCTGGAATAGTAAAACCTGTTGCACAAGGTAAAAATACCATAATAACACCACTAGCAACCCCCTTTAAAGATAAAGGAAAAGTGACTTTTTGAAATGTTTTTCTATTATTAGCTCCCAAATCTTGACTAGCTTCAATTAATGAATAATCTATTTTTTCTAAAACTGTATAAATTGGAAAAACCATAAATGGTAAATATAACATTACCATCGCTAAAACCACAGAAAAATCAGTACCAGCGATATTAGAACTAAAACCAAAAACTTCATTCATAAATCCCTCAGGAAGCAACATTCTATTTAAAGTCTGAATTCTAAGCAACATATTACTCCACATAGGCAGTATAAATAACACTAATATTAAACCTTTAAACTTTAAATTTGACCTAGATATAAAATAAGCAGAAGGATATGCAATCAAAATACAAATAATTGTTGTAATAAAAGCAAATTTAATACTTTCAAAAAAAGCTTTTATATAAACTGATGTGAAAGTAGTTTTAAAATTATCCAAAGAAAAAGAAGCATTCTTAAAATCAAGTCCTTGAATATCTAAAAAAGCCAAAACAATCATTAATAATAATGGAATAATTACAAGAAGAACCATCCAAAACAAATATGGAAGCGATAATTTTGCAAACTTTTTCATGATTCTTTTACTTTCATTAAATGGATTTCAAAAGGATCAACAGTAAGTCCTATTTCGTCACCAACTTCAAACTTCTCATATTTATGAATAACAAATTCTTTTCCTTGAATAATTGCACATATTTCATACACAACTCCCTTAAAAATAATAGAATCAACAATTCCCTTCAATTTAGCTTCTTCTAAAGGAACAATATCAAAATCTTCAGGCCTTATAACAACATCACAAATTTCCCCATTTTTAAAATTTTCATCTGTACAATCAAAAACTGTACCCATAAATTCCACTTGTTTTGGAGTTTTATATTTAGCCCTAATTATATTACTTTCACCTATAAAACTCGCTACAAATCGATTTTTAGGCTCATTATAGATATCTTGAGGAGTACCTATCTGCTGAATCTCACCATTATCCATAACAACAACAATATCACTCATAGTAAGTGCTTCTTCTTGATCATGAGTAACATAAATAAATGTAATACCCAATTCTCTTTGCATTTCTTTTAATTCATATTGCATATTTTGTCTTAATTTTAAATCAAGAGCAGCTAAAGGTTCATCAAGCAATAAAATCTTTGGTTTATTCACAATTGCCCTAGCAATAGCAACTCGTTGCTGTTGCCCTCCAGACATATTAGATATCTTTCTATTTTCATATCCAGATAACTTTACTAAATTTAGAGCATCTAAAACAGCTTCATTAATGTGATGTTTACTCATCATTAATGATTTTGCTGATTTCTCTTCATCTGAACGATATTTATAAACAATTTTTAATTCTTTATATAAATCATCAATATCTTCTTGATAAGCTATTTTTCTTAAAGTTAACAATTCTTTATTATATTTTTGCAAAACTTTAGCTTTTTCTAGTTTCTTCATACCAATAGTTTCTTCATGAATTTTATCTTCCAATTGTTCTAATTCTTCATTTGCTTTTTCAATTCTAACTGTATTATTTTCTAAATCTTCAATTTTACTTAAAAGTTCTTTTTCTTTTTTGTCATATCTTTTTTCGATTGAAGCAAGATTAGTCTCATATAACTTTTCTTTCTCATTAGAAATTTTTTCTTTAATCTCTGATTTTATTTCTTTAAGACGATATTTACTCTCTGATTTTTCATCTTTACTAATATTTTTATCTTGAATTTTTTTTAAAAGTTCTTTTTTTTCTTTTTCATAACTTTTTCTAACATTACTTTTTACATCTTCAAAAACTCTATTAAAATTTCTCAAACCATAAGCAACATTATCAAATACATTTAGATGCGGGAAAAGGGCATAACGTTGAAAAACCGTATTAATTGGACGATGGTAAGGTGGTATTTCATTTACTCTTTCACCATTTAATATAATTTCTCCTGAATCAGGAAATTCAAACCCCCCTATCATTCTAAGTGTAGTAGTTTTTCCACACCCAGATGGACCAACCAAAGTAACAAATTCATTTTTATTAACATATAAATTAAAATCTTTTACAACTATTTCATCATCAAAAGATTTATAAATATTTTTTAATTCAATTAATTTTTTAGCCATATATTTCCCTTTCTAATAAAAATAGAGTTGATAAAAAATATCAACTCTAAAACTGGTGACCCGTATGGGACTTGAACCCATGAATGTATGCGTGAAAGGCATATGAGTTAACCGCTTCTCCAACGGGCCATGGCGGAGTAGGAGAGATTTGAACTCTCGCACCGGTTACCCGATCTATACCCTTAGCAGGGGCACCTCTTCAGCCACTTGAGTACTACTCCATTTTAAGCCGTTTAATCTTATAATAAACAAAACTAAAAGTCAAGTTATTATTTAACAGCTTATTGCGATTTCTTAATTTCATTAATTTTAATTGCAAAGAAATCTTTTATTTCATTCATTCCGACAATTTGTCTTGACACTTTACTTCCCTTTATTACTAATAAAGTTGGAACTCTTCCACTAACAAAATTCAAATCATCAATATTGTCAGTATTACTTACTTTTTCAGCTTTCTCATCATCAACAAATTTCTGATTATCTGGAAGATCAATATCAAAAACAAATAAAGGTATACTTTTTTCATTTTTAGAGTTTCTTATTATAAATTGATAATAGTTATTTATATGTTCTTCTAAACTAAGAGACACTTCATTTTCATGCTCTACACTACCATAAACATAAACATAATACTCAGTCTCTTCCATTGAATAAAAATCTGCTGAAGTTACTGTATTAGGCCTTAATGATCGCGTATATAATTCTATGCCCATAATTACTGAAAAAGTTATGGTTAAAATCCCTAACGCTACCCATAGTATTATTGCTTTATAATTTACTTTTTTTTCTCTTGCTGTATTCATATATATACCTTTTGCAAACTACTACAAAATACCCTTTCTAACTTAGAATATTATACTAAATTTTGCTCATTTATACAAGAAAATTATTTGTTTTTAATTTCCAATGCTATTTTTCTTAAATCACTAAAACAATGTGACAATCCCGATTTTGAAACATACTTGCCAATTGTATCTTCAGATTTTTCACTTAACGAGGATAGAGAATCATCTGGATACGTATTTCTTAAAATAATTGCATCAAGCAATCTCTGTGATAAATTCAAAAACCCTCTTTTTTCTTTAATATAATTAATATCATTTAATTGCGCTTCTGCTGTTTTTAAAACTTTTTGTTCATTTGCTACATCGCAATTAATCATCCTATTAACATAATTATTTAAATCTTTTTTAATGCGAATATCCTCAAAACTAAATAAACTATTAAAAGCACCAACATATTTTAAAAAATCACCAATATGTTCTGATTTTTTAAGATATACGACATAACCCTTAGACCTTTTAATAATATTTGCTTCTATACCAACTTCAATCAATAAACTTTTTATTTTAAGTGCAATATATTCTTGCTCACAAACAATTTCTAAGTGATAATTACTTGTTTCCGGATTATTTACAGAACCTCTAGATAAAAAAGCTCCTCTTAAAAATGCAATTTTTTGTTCCGATTCAATTATGATATCATCATTAATAGTCTTAATAACTAATAAATCATCATTAATGATTTTAAATTTTTTTAATATTTCTTGAGTATCATCAATAATAGAAATAATATATAAAGATTTCTTATCAAGTTTATTTTGACTCTTTAAAATAATATCAACTTTTAAGCCAAAAACCTCATTAAATAATGAACTAATTCTTCTCGCAAGAAAATTATGCTTAGTTTGAAAAACTAAATTTAATTTATTTTTTGATATTACAAAAGAACTTTTCAAAAGAATAATTGCATACAATTCAGCATATGAATCTTTTTTATTTAGAGGGCTTGCCGCAATCTCTTTCTTGATTTCACTGGCAAATGACATATTAATTCACTTTTCTAACAGCATTTAGGGCAGCAATTGATCCATCAGCTACAGCTGTTGTAATCTGTCTAATATTTTTTTCAATTACATCTCCAGCAGCAAATAATTTATTTATTGAAGTTTCACAATTTTCGTCTACAATAATATAGCCAAATTCATTAGTAATTCCTAAATCCTTAACAAAAGAAGTATTTGGATCTTGACCAACATATTCAAAACAAGCAGCAACTTTTAATTCTGAAGTTTTATTTGTTGAAACATTTTTTAAACTCAAACAATCTAAAATTTCACTTCCTTTAAATTCAGTAATTACTGTATTTAAAACAAACTCAACATTATTAATTTCCTTTAGTTTTTCAACATATTTTTGATCTCCACGGAATTCATTTCGTCTATGAATTATATATACCTTGCTTGCAATACTAGATAAATAAATAGATTCTTCCAAAGCAGAATTTCCACCACCCACTACAGCAACTTCTCTATCTTTATATAAATTTCCATCACAAACAGCACAGTAACTTATTCCTCTTCCATCAAACTTTTGTTCACCTAAAACACCCAAATTTTTATTTTTCGTTCCAGTTGCAATAATAACTGATTTTGCAGAATAAACATTTTCTGTTCCTTTTAATATAAAGTTGCTATTACTATCTCTCTTAAGACTAACTATTTGATCAGCAATAAATTCTACATCCAACTCAATAACTTGATTAAGCATTTGCAAAGATAAATCTGCACCATTTATTGAAGTAAATCCGGGATAATTATCAATGGTAAATGTATTTACCATTTGGCCCCCTGGAGCGCTGTATTCAATCATTGCTACCTTTGTATTTGCTCTGGCGGCATAAATAGCTGCAGTCATACCTGCTGGTCCTCCACCAATTATCAAAACATCGTACATAATTTACTCCTTTAATGTAACTTCAACCTTATTTTCCTCAATAATTTCCATAAAAGAAATTGGTTTATATTTAAAAATTCTTCTTAATACTAATAATGCTATACCAACAAAAACCATAATTACAGAAATAACTTGAGCTTGTAATAATTCCAATCCAAAAATATTTACTGGAAGTGGATCAGTTCTTAATCCTTCAATAAAGAATCTTCCAATACCATACCATATTAAGTAAAATATACCGGCATCTCCCATCCAATATTTTTTCCACAATTTTCTAATAAGAATAATAGCAAGTAATCCTGACATATTCCATAAAAATTCATAGAAAAATGTTGGATGAAAATAACCCACAATACCAGTCACTTTATCTCGAAAATACATATTATTAATAATAAATTCAGGAATATGAATTTTTTCTAAAAACCCTCTTGTAACTTCGCCACCATTAGCCTCTTGATTAAAAAAATTCCCCCATCTTCCTGCTGTTTGCCCTATTAAAAATCCAGGAGCTAGAACTTCAATTATTTTTAACAAATCAAGCTTTTTAATTCTAGCATAAATAACTGCAAAAATACCAGCAGCTATTAAAGCTCCATGAATTGCAAGTCCCCCTTCATTAATAGCTAACACTTTAATTATATTATCTTTATAATCAGCCCAAGAAAAAATAACATAGTATATTCTTGCGCCCAAAACACCAACTACAACACCAATAATAAATCCCCAAAATAAGTCATCTTCATTTATGCCAATTTTTTTAGCAATTCTAAGCCCATAATAATAAGCTGAAAACATTCCAATAATAATACAAATCGCATAAAAAGTAATTTTTAATCCAAAAATATCTATGTGGTTTGGTAATGCTAAAATTTGTGGTATATAGTTCATATCTTCACTACTTCTTTCTCTTCTTAATAACTATAAGGTTAATCTTTTTATTTATATAATAATTAATTATACTTCTTGCAATTAATAAAAGCATAATAATTATGATTACATCAAAATGAGATACTAAAGTTATCCTTGGTATAAAACTACAACTTATAAAAACTATCACTGTTATTAAAATATTAATAGTTCCACCACTCATAAACACAATCTTAGGAAAAAATCTTAACATAACATTTCTTAAGACTGTATCTAATACTGAAAAACTAACAGTAAATATTGTAAAAAATAAAAGAAATTTATTTTGTGGTTCAACTTCAAGCCAAGGCTTATAACCAGTAATTGAAATAAATAAAATATAATCAATTACTACACTTATAAGTAAAGTAAATAAAAAATTAACAAAAGTTTGTTTAGGAAGTTTAAAAATAATATTAGTATTATCTTCCTTATTACTTTCTTGTGTTTTTTTAATTTCTTCAATAAATTTTTTGTTTGCTTCAATTCTTTTTTTAAAATTATCATCTTTAGTGTCGGAATCTTTATTTATATTTTTCTTCTCTTCTTCAATTTCATTATTATTTTTATCTTTCACCAAATCACCCCTAAATAGATATAATATTATATCATAAATTTAAAATTTTTTTAAGATACATTCCTGTATAAGATTTAGAATTTAAAGCTACTTCCTCTGGTGTACCAGAAGCTACTATCTCTCCTCCAGCATTTCCTCCTTCAGGACCTAAATCTATTACAAAATCAGCACTCTTAATAATATCTAAATTATGTTCAATTATTACAACAGTTGCACCATTATTAACAATATACTGTATAACATCCATCAACCTCATAACATCATCTGAATGAAGACCAGTAGTCGGCTCATCAAGAAGATAAATAGTTTTATCAGTAATTTTTTTATACAACTCACTAGCCAGCTTTACTCTTTGGGCTTCACCCCCAGATAAAGTTGTTGAAGCTTGACCCAATTTAATATATCCTAATCCAACATCAACCAATGTTTTTAATTTATTTTCTATTTTTGCAATATTTTTAAAAAATATATATGCATCATCAACAGTCATATCTAATACATCAGCAATGGTTTTGCCTTTAAACTTAACATCCAATGTTTCTCTATTAAACCTGCTACCACGACACTCTTCGCAAGGAATATATACATCAGGTAAAAAATGCATTGCTATTCTAATAACACCATCACCTTGACATCTTTCACATCTGCCACCCTTAACATTAAAAGAAAATCTTCCTTTTTTATAACCTCTCATCTTAGCTTCTACAGTACTTGCAAACAAATCTCTTATATGATCAAATACACCAGTATAAGTTGCAGGATTACTTCTTGGTGTTCTTCCTATTGGTGATTGATCAATAGCAATGATTCTTTCATAATCTTCAATACCTAAAATATCATCATGCTCTCCTGGAACTAATTTTGATCGATATAATTTTCTACTCATTGCTTTCCATAAAATCTCTGTTATAAGACTACTCTTACCAGAGCCGCTTACACCAGTAACTAAAGTTAGTGTTCCTTCAGGAATACTAACATCAATATTTTTAAGATTATTACATCTTGCACCTTTAATAGTTAAAAACTTGCCATTCCCTTTACGTCTCGTTTTAGGAATTTTAATCTTCATTTTTCCAGATAAATATTTTCCTGTAATACTATTTTCATTATTCATCACTTCTTCAAGAGTCCCAGCAGCAACAATTTCTCCACCATGAATTCCAGCATAAGGTCCAACATCAATAATATAATCAGACTCTCTCATAATTTCCTCATCATGCTCAACAACTATTAAAGTATTACCTAAATCTCTCATTTCTTTTAAAGCTTTAATCAATCTAGCATTATCCCGTTGATGAAGACCAATTGATGGCTCATCAAGAACATACAGCACACCAGTTAATTTAGATCCTATTTGTGTAGCAAGCCTAATCCTTTGACTCTCACCGCCACTTAAAGATCCTGCTTGTCTTGATAATGTTAAATAATCTAAACCAACGTTAATTAAAAACTCAAGTCTAGATTTAATTTCTCTTAAAACTAAATCAGCAATTTTTGTATCATTCTCACTTAAAACTAAATTGCTTAAAAAAACATATAAATCTTTAATAGATAAATCTATCATTTCAAAAATATTAATTCCACCAATTTTAACTGCCAATGCTTCTTTTGATAATCTTTTACCTTGGCATTTGGGACAAGTAAAATCAGATAAATATGAATTATAATAATCCCTTGCAGCATTAGAAGTTGTTTGCATATATCTTCTTTCAATTAAAGTAGCTACACCTTCAATATATTGAGTTTTTTGATATGTATTATTTCCTCTAGTATGAAGCACATATTTAATTGGTTCTTTAGAACCATTCAATATAATATCTTGTTCTTCTAAAGATAATTCTTCATATGGTTTATTTAAATCAATTTTATAAAAATCAGCCAATTGTTTAAAAGTTTGCCACTCGATATTTTCCGTATCAACAAGGTTTTTTAAATACTTTATAGCACCTTTTCTAATAGATTTTTCAGGATTAGTAACTAAAAGATTAATATCAATTTTTTGTAAAACACCAAGCCCATTACACTCATCACAAGCTCCAAAAGGAGAATTAAACGAAAATAATCTTGGTTCTAATTTAGGAATAGAAAAATCGCAAAATGGACAAGCAAGCAATTCGCTAAAAACTTTTTCTTCTCCATTAATATCTACTGTTACTTTTCCATCTCCTAGTTTTAAAGCTGTTTCTAAAGAATCATATACTCTACTTCTAATATCATCTCTAATTTTAATTCTATCTATAACTATATCAATATTATGTTTATTGTTTTTTTCCAAATTTATTTCATCTGTTGTTAAATCAAAAACAGAACCATCAATTCTAACCTTTGAAAACCCCTCTTTTTTTATTAATTCAATTGTTTTTTCATGGCTTCCTTTTTGTCCCCAAACAATAGGACTATATATAATAAATCTTGAACCCTGTTCATATTCATATATCTTATCAACCATTTGAGTAATAGTTTGAGCAGAAATTAGAACATTATGCTCAGGACAATAAGCTTTTCCTACTCTAGCATATAATAGTCTTAAATAATCATAAATTTCTGTAACTGTGCCAACAATAGATCTAGGATTATTATGAGTGCTTTTTTGATCAATTGAAATTGCTGGAGAAAGTCCCCCTATATAATCTACATCTGGTTTATCAATATTACCTAAAAACTGTCTAGCATAAGCAGAAAGACTATCAATATATCTCCTCTGTCCTTCAGCATAAATAGTATCAAAAGCTAAAGAAGACTTACCAGAACCCGATAACCCAGTCATAATTATTAATTTTTCTTTGGGTATTTTCAAACTAACATTTTTTAAATTATTAGAACGAGCCCCTTTAATATCTATATATTTTTGCATATAAACCTCTATTTTATAATTTCTAAAAACTCTTCTTCGCTAACTATTTTAATTCCTAATTTTATAGCTTTTTCTTTTTTATTACCTGCTTCGCTTCCAACAACAACTAAATATGTATTTTTCGAAACAGAATTTGTTGCATTACCACCAAGATTTTCGATTGCTTTTTTAGCTTCATCTCTTGTCATAGTTTCAAGTTTCCCAGTTAAAACAATATTTTTTCCTAAAAATATTTGTTCCTTTGTATTCTTATTTTCTTCAATAGGATTAATTCCTATTAATTGTAATTCTTTAATTAAATCTAAATTATCATGAAAATATTCTACTATTGATTTAGCAGTAACATCTCCAATATCTTTAATCACAACAAAATCATCAATAGTAGCATTAACAAGATTATCAAAACTCTTAAACTTATTACTAATAATCTTAGCAACTTTTGATCCTACATACCTAATCCCTAAACCTGTTATGACTCTTTCAAGAGGTTGAAATTTTGATTCTTCTATTGCCTCTAACAAACTAATCACTGACTTTTCGCCCATTCCTTCAAGTTCAACTAATTCATTTTTATGATTTTTCAAAAGATATATATCAGTTATTTTTTTAATAAATTTTTTATTATATAAATCCTCAACAAGTTTTTCTCCTAAACCTTCAATATCCATTGCAGGTTTAGAAGCAAAATAAATTAAAGAAGAAAGTTCTTTGCCGGGGCATACTAAATTAGGACAATAATGGCTTGCTACATTTTCCTCTTTTATTAACTTTGTCTTACAAACAGGACAAAAATCAATCATTTTAAAAGGTTTTTGATTATTCCTTTTCTCCAAATTTACTCTAACAACTTCTGGAATAATTTCTCCTGCTTTTCTAACGATTACAAAATCACCTATTCTTATATCTTTTGCTGAAATATATTCTTCATTATTTAATGTTGCACTACTAACTAACGACCCAGAAATCATAATCGGTTTTAAAACGGCACGAGGATTAATTGTTCCTGTTCTACCTACATTATATACAATATCCATTAATACTGTTTCCACTTCTTCAGCAGGAAATTTATATGCTATTGCCCATTTAGGGCTTTTAATAGTATATCCAATTTCTTCTTGTAAATAAAAATCATTAACTTTTATAACAATTCCATCTGTAGCATAATTCAAATCTTTTCTTTTTAAATCCCAATAATTAATAAATTCAATAACTTCGTCAATATCAGCACAAAGTTTATAGTTTGGATTAACTGGAAATCCTAACGACTCTAAATAATGCAAAGAATCAAATTGACTATTAATTCCAAATAATTCAGGATCAACTACAGTATAATAAAAAACATCTAAATTTCTTTTCTTTGTAACAGCTGCATCAAGTTGTCTTAAAGATCCGCCAGCTGCATTTCTAGGATTTTTAAAAGGTTCTTCACCATTTAATATTCTTTCATCATTATGTTTATTAAAAACATCATTTCTCATATAAACTTCACCGCGAAGTTCTATATTAATGCTTCTATTTAATTCTTTCGGTAAAGATGATATCATCTTCATATTTTCCGTTATATTTTCGCCAACAACACCATTGCCCCTAGTTGCCCCTAAAATAAAAATCCCCTTATTATATTTCACAGATGAAGAAATTCCATCAATTTTAAGTTCACAAATATAAGAAGGAGTAAAACCTTCTTTTTTAATTCTATTATCAAACTCTTTTAATTCTTCAATATTAAAAACATTATCTAAAGATAACATTGGTTTATCAAATATAACCTTCTCTAATTTTGATATAGCAAACCCTCCAACTTTTTGAGTTGGAGAATTACTTAAAATTTCATTAGGATAGTTTTTTTCAAGTTCTTCAAGTTCCTTAAACAATTGGTCATATTCAAAATCACTTATAGTTGGATTATCTTCAACATAATATTCATAACTATATTGATTTAATTTTTCAACAAGTTCTTTAATTCTTTTTTTATATTTCATGAAAATCCTCCTCACTACAATTGTATATTATACCATAAAGAGGCTTATTTATAAACCTTTTTGATTAAAACGAAAATAAAAAAAGAAGCTAATTTATTAGCTTCTTTATATTTTTTTCTAAACAGAAGTGAAAACTAAAGGTCCTTCCCCGGAATGAGACTCACCACTAAATCTAAATCTCTTTTCCTTATGATCACTATTCCCTTTTTCATTCTTAGTCTTATAATTATATTGGTATTGATTTCCAACCTTTATAATATTTACTTCAATCTCGCCTTCTTCCATCTGTCCACTAAATAATATTAAATACTCTATTTCCATTTCGTTATCATCAAAATCTTTTGAAATTTCATATTTAGACATTAAATCACTAATTAAATCAACAACTATTAAATCAGCTGAATAATCATTATCTTCATCAACTTTTAAAACCATATAGTTTTTAGAAATTAAAATAGCATCACTAAACTCTTCAAAAATAAATATCTGTTTATCTTTGTTTTCTGATTGAATAATTCTTATATAATTATTTAAATTATTTTCTTCATACACATCAAAAACTATTTTTTCGATATTTTTATTATCTAAAATCATTCCTTCAACAATATAATTAAAATTTGGATTGTTTTTATATATTATTTTTCCTTCTATTCTTAATTTAACAACTCCATTAATTGTATCATCTAGATCTTTAATATCTTTTATTATATCATCTTTTTCTTCTTCATATTCATGTTCTTTATCATAATCTTCATCATCTTCTTCGTCATCGTCTTTTCCTCTACCATTATCATCATCTTTAAATTTAAGCAATGATAAATCTTCTTCAACAACATTATAATATAAATAATAAGTATCTTCAAACATCATTAAATCAACAGAGCTAATTTCAAGTAAAAACTCATAATTATTATCATCTGATTTTAATTGAACAATACTATTTTTTTGTTTGTTATTTATTAAAGACTCAATTGAATTTAAAACTTTATTTAAATTATCATATTGTAAATCAATCAACATTTCATTAGCATTTTCATTTAAAGAGAGACTATCATTATCCGAAAAGGAAGCTAAAAATAAATTTGTAGCTATTACACTTGATACAGCATAGACCTCTTCGCTTGAATCTAGAGGCGAATAATTATATACTGGTTCAGGAATTATTTCCTGTCTTGGTTTAGCTATCAATACCACTACCACAAAAACCAAAACTAAAGTAATCAATGAAGAAAAAACATGCTTATAACTAATTTTAAATTTTTTTCTATTTATTTCTTTTTCCTGATATGGGTCAACAGCAATCTGATCTAATTTAATCTTTGAAAAAACATCAGGAGTACTCTGATAAATATCATTTTTAATCTTATCTTTTAATTCTTTTCTTTTAATCATTATTACTCCCTTCTGCTTCTTGCATTTTTTTAATACTTTTATTATATATCCACAATACTGTACCTAAAGGCTTACCCACAAACTCAGCAATTTCTCTAAATTTAAAATCATTAACAATCTTTAAAATAACTATTTCTCTTTCTATATCACTAAGCAAATCTAACAATCTGTTAGTTTCTAATGAAAAAGTAAAATTATTATCATCTTTTAATAAAGGCTCATTAGTCTCATCATTATAATCAAGTAGAACTTCTTTATTTCGTTTACGATAATAATCAATAGCTTGATTCTTTGCGATTGTTAAAAGCCAATTAATAAACTTACCATTTCTTTTATATATTCTAATCGATTTAATCATTTTAATATATGTATCTTGCATAACATCTTCTGCAAGATTCCTATCTTTTACAACAGAAATGATGATACCAAAAACGGCATTTTTAGTATCATCATATATTATTCTAAAAGCTTCTTCATCTTTTAAAATTAAATCATCTACATAACTATCATAATCTAACATATTCCTAACTCCTTAGCAGAGTTATTATATCATAAATTTATTTGTGATTAATAGTTTTTGCAAATTTAGATTTATTAAAATCTTTTTCCACCATTAGTATTTCCAGATCCATTATCTTGATCATTTCCCCCTTGAAAATCTTCAGGAACTTCTCCGTGATGTCCTCTTCTATGTTTTTTCATCTCATTCTTTAGTTTGTTCCCATTATCAAATAATTTATAATCATAAACAACTTCTCCAGTTTCTTCATTAATAGTTACATAAATATGAATATGACCTTCTTCAGTTTTTTCATTATCTAATCTAAGAGTATATTTTACTTTAATGACTTCAACACCATCATCATCAGTTGACATTTTAAAACTATAATTACCTTTTGCTGTTCCCTCAACAAATGAAAGTTGAACTTTAATTCCGTCATTTTCTTCTTCAACTTTTACTTTTGTTCTAGTAACAATTCCGTCTTCTTTTACAAAATAATTAAAAACTCTTTCGTCTTCTTCAATTTCATAATGTATTCTAACAAAATTGTTTTCATCAACTTTAGCCATAAGCATTAAAGTTTCTTCGTCTTCTTCGACTTCTCTAAATCCTTCTAAAGTATATTCAATTTCATTAACTATTAATATTCCTTCAATTAAATATTCTTTTTCTTCATCTTCTTCTACTTCATCTGTTTCTTCTACTTCATCAGTCTCTTCTACTTCATCAGTCTCTTCTACTTCATCAGTCTCTTCTACTTCATCAGTCTCTTCTACTTCATCAGTCTCTTCTACTTCATCAGTCTCTTCTACTTCATCAGTCTCTTCTACTTTATCAGTCTCTTCTACTTCATCAGTCTCTTCTACTTCATCTGTCTCTTCTACTTCATCAGTTTCTTCTACTTCATCAGTTTCTTCTACTTCATCAGTTTCTTCTTCAATAGTTATTTCATTATAATATAAATAATATTCTAATTCTGCCCCTGTCATATCTACAGTTCTAATAATAACCAATTTTTCATATTCTTCCTTATCTGATATTTCCTCTGAAATACTAAGTCCATTATCAGTTTTTAAATATTTTTCCATTATTCCTAAATATTTATTAAGAACATCAACTTCTTCTTCAACTGCAGATTCTTCAACTAAATCATTAACAGGTCCAACCAATGGCGTTTCTTCATCACCAGTAGCTAATAACTCAACACCAGACATAGCTTCAAAAGCAATTACATCTTTACTATCAGTAAATACATTTTGTGTTTCATTTACAGTACAACCAAAAAACACCAAACTAATAATTCCCAAAACTAAAACTAAAACAATTTTTTTAATATTTTTCATATTATTTTCCTCCATACACTATCTATACGTTTGAAACCTTACTTTTATTGGTAAATGTTAAAAAAAAGTACATTTTTTAAAAATGTACTTATATTTTCTTTAAAAATTTAGAATCAATTAAAAATTTTGTAATAACTCCACTTTTAGGAAATACTATTTGAGCAATATCTTTTTCAATCTTAAGTACTGTTCCTTCTCCATATTTAAGATTTAAAACCTTATCTCCTGATTGCAACACCAACTCTTCCCTCTCATCAAAAAACTTATGTGGCTCAGCCTCTAAAAAAGTACTTGTTTTTGAATTATTATTTTCACCTGTAAATTCAAGCAAAAATCTAGATACAGAATTTCTTTTAGTATTGCCATATAATAATCTTGTTTTTGAATTTGTTAAAAACAATTTTTGTTTAGCTCTAGTAACAGCAACATACGCTACTCTTCTTTCTTCTTCAATTTCTTCTTCGGTAACAAAGCGATAAGGATTAGGAAAAATCCCTTCTTCCATAGCAACTAGAAACACTACATCAAATTCCAAGCCTTTTACTGAATGAATTGTTGATAATAAAATTCCATTATTATTTGTTTTTCTTGTAATATTATCTGAAAGTGTTGCTTCATCAAAAAATCTCAATAGTTTCTCTTTATTATTTAAATCAAGATCTTCTTCATCCATAGTATATAAAATAGATTTAAATTCATTTAAATTATCAACCCTATCAATATTATCATCTATCCCTTTTAAAAAATCATAATATCCTATTTCAGTTAAATAATTTGAAAAAATATTTACTAATGAATCCTGTTCTAATTTTGATTTATATTTGACTATTATTTTTTTTAATTCTAATAAACTCTTATACTTTGCCTCAGTTAATACTTCTAAAGAATTTTCAATCAAGTTAAAAATATTGTATCCTTTTTCTCTTTTAATAAGCTCTAATTTATAAACAGAAGTTAAACCAATATTCCTTACAGGAACATTAATAATTCTTTTTAAGCTAAAAAAATCATTATCATCAACCAATAGCTTTAAATATGCAATAGCGTCTTTAATTTCCATTCTTCTCAAATAAGAAATTCCACCATATATTTTATATGGTAACTTTCTGTGAATCATTCCTAATTCATAATTTCTAAGAATTGAAGAATTTCTATATAAAATAGCAATATTTTTATGTTTATAACCTTTATTTTTTAAAGTTGAAATTTCATCTAAAACATAATCAACTTCCTCTTTTTCGTTGTATGCTTGAAATATTGTCACATCGTATTTACTACCTTCAATATTAGAAAAAAGCTCTTTAGCCTCTCTATTTTCATTATGAGAGATTAATTTATTAGCACCATCTAAAATAGTTTGAGTTGAACGATAATTTTGTGTTAAATAAACTGTAAAACAACCTTCAAAATCTTTTTTAAAAAAATGCATATTTTTAAAATTCGTACCTCTAAAACTATAAATACTTTGATCATCATCTCCAACAACAAATATATTTTTGTATTTATTTGCTAACATTTTGATAATATCATATTGTATATTATCTGTATCTTGAAACTCATCAATTAAAATATATTTATACTTTTCTTGATATTTTTCTAAAACTCGGGGAAAATGTGCAAATAATTCTCTTGTTTTTATCAATAAATCTTGAAAATCTAAAGAATTATATTCTTTTGTTTTTCTTTCATATGACCTTAAAATTGAAATTTCCATTTCAGTATCTGCTTTAATATCGTGGCATTTATAATAATTTAATTTGTTTTGCATTTGTTTTGGTGATATAAAAGATTTATTATAATTTTCTTCTTTGTATATTTCATTAATAATTTTTAACTGATCTTCATCATCCAAAATAAAAAAATTATTTTCATATCCTAATTTTTTTATTTCTTTTCTCAATATTCTTACGCAAAAAGAATGAAATGTTGAAATTGTAAGTTCTTTTAACTTATTCCCAAGCATTTCAGATAATCTGAATTTCATTTCATTAGTTGCTTTATTTGTAAAAGTAATAGCAAGTATATTAAAAGGAGGAATATTCATATACTCGATCATGTAAGCAATTCGATAAGTTAAAGTCCTTGTTTTTCCTGAACCAGCCCCTGCATATATAATCACGGGACCTTCAGTTCTTAAAACCGCTTCTTTTTGCTTATCATTTAATAAATTTAGCATATATTCCTCCTCATAGTTATTTAAATGATGACTTTAAAGCAACTGTTTGATTAAATATTAGATTGTCATTATTAGAATTTTTATCTACTGTATAATATCCATCTCTAATAAATTGAAATGATTCCAATTCATTAAATTCATCTTTAGCTTTTTCTACATAACCTTCATATGTATACCAAGAATTATGATTAATTCTATCTTTAAAATCTTTTCCTTCACTTCCTTCAATAAACAGTGGTTCAAAAATATTAAAAAGTGCTTTTTTTGCTGTAGTCTTTTCTACAAAAGTCAATGTTCCATTTGGTTTTCTAATATCAAAACCACTTCCTGATTTAGTTTCAGGATCATATGTACAATGAACAGCTTCTATATTGCCATCTTCATCATAATCAACACTTACAGCTTTAATAAAATAAGCATACATCAGCCTCACTTCAACATTTAATGCTAATCTTTTCCATTTTTTATTTGGTTTTTCTAAAATAAAATCATCTTTATTAATATATAAATATTTAGAAAAAGCCATAAGTCTTTCCCCTAATTCGGGATTTTCTTGATTATTGATTGCTTCAACATATTCAACTTTTCCTTCTTCATAATTATCAATAATTAACAATAAAGGATTAGTAACAGCCATAATTCTTTTTGCTTTTAATTTTAAATCTTCACGAACGAAATGTTCCAACATTGAAAGAGAGATTGTTGAATTGACTTTAGATAATCCACTCGCCTTAACAAAATTTTTAATAGCACTAGGCGTATATCCTCTTCTCTTTAATCCAACTAAAGTTGGCATTCTTGGATCATCATATCCTTCAACAAAACCTAAAGAAACAAGTTCACGTAGATATCTTTTACTTAAAACAGTATTTTCTATATTCAATCTTCCAAATTCTATTTGTTGAGGAACATGCTCCATTTCACATTCTTTTACAACCCAATCATATAAAGGACGATGATTTTCAAATTCAATTGAACAAAGTGAATGTGTCACTCCTTCAATTGAATCTTGTAACGGATGGGCAAAATCATACATAGGATAAATACACCACTTATCTTTTTGACGATGATGATGCATAAATAAAATACGATATAAAATTGGATCCCTCATGTTAATATTAGGGCTAGACATATCAATTTTTGCTCGTAATACTTTTTCTCCTTCTTTATACATTCCGTTTTTCATATTTTCAAACAATTCTAAATTTTCTTCAATAGAACGATCTCTCCATGGAGAATTTTTACCAGATTCATTAAAATTACCTCTATTAGCAACAATTTCTTCTGGAGTTTGCTCATCCACATAAGCTAATCCTTTTTTAATTAATCTAATTGCCATCTCATATTTAGTATCAAAATAATCAGACCCATAACAAATCTTTTTAGGATGATACCCTAACCATTCTATATCATTGATTATTGCATCAACAAATTCTTCATCTTCTTTTGCTGGATTTGTATCATCAAAACGTAAATTAGTTTCACCATTAAACGCTTCTGCAATTTCAAAATCAGTAATAATTGCTCTCGCATGACCAATATGCAAATATGCATTAGGTTCTGGAGGAAATCTAGTAATTACATTTTTTACTTTTCCACTTTCTATATCATTTTGAACTATTGTTTTTATAAAATTTGATGTTTCATTCATCGTATCTTTTCCCTCATGTTATATACTTACTTTCTATATTTTTGGCTTTAGCATATTTTTCAAATAACGAAATAGCCAGATTAAAGTCATCTTCATACTCGGCCTCTTTAAAATATATTATAAATAATAAAATAGTTTTTGTATCTTTTGTAATCATTGTTCTTTCGGTATCAGAGGTAGTCGAACCAAATGGTGAAACTTCATCTTCATAAACAGGTATATTAGAAACATTAATTAATCCTCTCCCAATACCATAATACTCATCATTTACTGTTCCCATTCTAATTACTATATCACCAACAATTTTATCATAATCTAACACTGCAACACTTCTGTTAATCTCAATTGATAATACATTCCCAATATCAACTAAGTTGTTAATCCTATAAAGATTGTTCCCTTTAACAATCCTCCTTAATAAAGATTCACAACTAAGACGATATCTACTTGGATCCTTACCCATTTTTTTATACCCATCTCTTGCTTCTTTAATTAAAGGAATACTTAAAACATCTTTTAAAGTATATTTATTAAAAACCTTCTTCTCAACGTTTTTAATCAACTCATCAAGGCAACCTTTATCATCATAAATAACATCCATTTTTACAGCACAAATGCTAAAACTTGATAGTATATTTTTAATACTTGCATCTATTTTTATATTCATTAATAATTTCCTGTTTTTAAAATATCTAACTCCTGCTTTGCATCACTAATACTATTTTTTGTTTTATTAATTTTATTAATCAAGTTTTCTTCAATTATTTTTAATCTCGCAATACTACTTTCTAATTCAATAAAATAACTCACTTTTTCATGATTTTTGATTCTACTTAATTGTGCTCGGCTCTCTTCTATATTTCTATATAATCTAGTTTGTTCTTTATCTAGAGCACTAATCTCATTTTTTATTTGCTCCTTATTTAAGTTTGCCTTCTCCCCAAAACTTAATTCAGAATTTAAATTTATCTGTTTAGATTGATTTTGTCTATATAGATAATCAGCCTTTTTCAAATAACTAAATAACTTAGCATAATCAAATATAATCTGTTCATTCATTAACAATTTATTTCTAATATTAAAACGCGATGCTTTTTTATCATTTAAAATTTGTAATTTTTCTTGATAAATTGCATATTCTTTTTCCAACTGCATTAACTTAGTTTCAACATCATTTAAAACAAACTCTTTGGAATCTTCATAATCACTATAAAAAGGATTATTTATTTCTTCTAAAGCTTGTCTTAATCCAAAAATTTCTTCTTTAAGTTCTTGAATTTTCTTATAAACTGTCTTTTGTGATTGTTTTAAAGAAGCAAGTTTTTGAGTAAGAAGTTCTTTTTCTTTTTCCTGTTCACTATATAATTTCTCATCTTCTTTAGAAATAACTTCCTCTCGTGTTTTACCTAAATAATATTCAATAAGCTTTTGCTCAGATATATTATATTCTTTCATCCTTTTGTTATAATCATCAATAAATACTTGATGTTTATTTTTTATTCTTTCTTTTTCATCAGTAGAAAGCTCATTTAATCTTACTTCATGTAAATCAAGTGTATAATTCAATTTTCGCATTTGCTTTTCGTACTCTAATTTATCAGAATAAGATTTATTTGCTTTGCTCTTAAATTCTTCTTGAGTTTGTAATATATCGTTTTTTACACTTTCAATATCTGCTTTCTTTTGATTAATTCTTTCATTTAAATTTGTCATCAAATTTTCATGTGATTCTAACTCTTCATTTTCTCTAGAAATTAATTCGCGTTTTCTTTCTCTAATTTCAAAAATATTTCTTTTGAAATCAACATTTTGAATATCTTTCTCAGAAATACCATTAATTCTATCATTTAACTCTTGTAGTGATTTATTCAAAATATGAATTTCTTTCAATAATTCTTCAATTTCATCCAAATAATTTTTATTAGTATTTTGTAGTTCTATTAATTCTTTTTCTTTAACATCAATTAATTGCTGATAATTTAAAGATTCGTCAATTACATCTGTACTATCTTTTTCAATAGAAATATTTTGCATGATTTCTCGGTTTTTTACAACTTCTTCTTTAATTTCTTGCATAATATCAACAACCATACCTGAAGGTGAAACAGATTTTAATTTCTTAATTTCATCTTCATAAATCAATATTTTATTCTCTAATTTAAAAATATTATCCTGGTAAACTTTCTCTTTTTCTTCATAATCACGCTTTAATTTATTAATAATATCTTTGTCTTCATTAATAATTACTTGTTGTTTTTCCTTTTTAGAAAGCTCTGTTTTAAAATTATTAATTTCTTTATCAAAATTAGATTTTAATCTTAAAAATTCTTTGGCAATTGTTGCTTCTGCTTTTTTATATTCTTCTTCTTGTTTTTCTAAACTATTAGTTAACTTCTTCTCTAATCTATTTGCAGCATTTAAATCTTTATTTATTTGTTTTAAAGAAAGATTTAAATCATCAATCTTTTTCAAAGATCTCTTATTTCTATTATTTGCTAAACGTAACTCTTTTTTCTTATCCTTAAGATCTTCAGTAATCTTTTCAATTTTTTTATCCCTATTACTTACTAATCTTTCTTTTGCTCTAATTTCTTTCTCTTTTTCTTTGATTAGAACTTTTAACTCAGCAAACTCATCTTTACTAACAGTTTCTTCCTTGATACTATTTTGTAATTGTAAAGATTTATTTAATTCATCAATTTGTGCTTTAGATGCTAATATTTCTTCTTTTAATTGCTTAACCTTCTTTTTTTCTTGTTTTAATTGTTTCTCAACTTTTTTAGTCATTTCTTCGCTTTTTTCAGCAATATTACGATAATTCTTACTTTCTAAAGAAATACTTTTTAAATTATTTTCCAACTCCGCTTTTGTTACCTCTAAATTTTTAAGGTATTTTTCTTCTTCATCAAGTCGTTTTTTGATTTCTGATAAAGATTCATCTAAAGTTTTTTTATTTTCACTTAATTCTAATAATTCTTTTTTTAATTTATTATTAGAGTTTTGTAATCTTTTAGTTTTGTTTTCAAACTTCTTTATTTTTTCTTGTTCACTTATAATATTTGATGAAAATTTATCATTTTTAACTTCTTTTTTATCTAAATCAAGTTTATCTTGAGAAACATCAGGACTATTATCTTTATCCATTTTCTCATGAACCTCTTTTAAGGCTTTATTTCTTGCCATAACCTTATCATAATCACTAGCTACATTATTACTCTTGGCATTACTTTTAGCTTTTACTTCATCAACAGATTTCCCACTTGCTTTAGCGAGTTTTTCTCTTAGGTCATCTTCCTTAGAAAGAGGCGTTTTAGAAACTTTTTTTGAAATTGGTTTTACATTTTTATTGTCCTTGTTTACTTTCTTTTTTTCAGTTTCTTTGATAACTAATTTTTTTTCATTCTTTTTTGTTTCCATTTTACCCTCCTATTAACCGATAATTATTTGGAATACTATAGCTCCAATCATAAATACAAAGCTTAACAAACAAAGAGCTAAAAATAAGTATTTACTAGCAACAAAAAACCATTTGCGTTTTTTTATTTTGCCTGTTTTTTGCACTATTTCTTCACTTACTTGATTATAAAAATCAAGATTTAAAACTCCAGGTGCAACATCTTTAATTTTCACACCAGGGAAAACCAATTTACCTTTTTTTACATTGTTCATATAATAATTATAACTTTTTTTACTGTTTTTCTTTTGTTCCTTCTTTAAATTACTTTTAGTTCTATTTATAATCTTTGAATTTTCCTTATAATGAGATTTATAGTTTTTAATAATTTCGTTATAAAATAATAAATATAATAGAGTAATTACAAACAAATATAAACTTATCGTCCCAACAATAGGTATCCAAGCAATATTAAATAATTTTGTTATTTTTTCATATAAGTAAAATCCCAGATTTATATTCTTAAAAGAAACCCATAATTGAGAATCTATATTAATGGTAATAACCAAAATTATAAACCCTAATAACAACAAAAATGTTTGAAGAAAAGAAAACTTTTTAATATCAGCGATTTCTACCGCTTTTAAAGCATTAGAGCCTTTAGACACACTTTCTTTTCTTTGTTTATTATAATCCTTATTCCAAAATTTAAAACTTTTTTTAATTATTTTTATTTTTTCTTTTTTACTAAAATCACTACTATGAATAAATTCTCCAAATGAATTCTCTCTTTTCTTATAAATAACTATATATTCTTCTAAAGATTTTACTTTATCCTTATCCATGTCATGATTATAAAAAAATGGATTTGATTTTAAAAATAACAGAGTTTGATATTTATCTCCCAAAACTTGGTCAACTTCACTTTTTGTTTGCGCACTCTTTTCATCTACACTAATTATATTACCGTTTACTTCATCATAAACCTTTATTTTTTTATTATGCATATATCTACACAATTAATCCTTTCGCATACTGTACAGTATCAAAACTGATTAATTCTTTATCTAATAATTTATCTATAAAAAGATTATCAACCAATAATTGATTTAAAATAATTGTTGAATCTCTTGAATATAAAATGTTTTTTGCAATCAATGTATTTAAATTATTAACAAAAACATCAATATCATTATTATCAATTGTATTTTCCAAATTATATTCAGGCAATAAAGAAACAAATAATATTTCTTTGAATAATAAATTAACATTGCTATTTACATTAAGAAGTGCATCATTAAAATAGCCATTAACTAAAGGTCTATATAACCATTCTTGATTAACAAACCAATTATTGTAATTTTTCGCAAAAACAAACCTACTTGCAAAATTCATATTTTCATCAATTTCTAAAAATTTATCTTTATATTTTATAACTTGATTAAACAAATCACATAGTTTTTGCATTAAAAGATTGTCGCTATTTCCATACTGAATATTAAAATCATTAATATATATATAAATCAATGAATTATTTGAAAATATATTGTTTAATTTTTGTTGATATGTATAAATATCAACATCATTCAAGCCAGCTATGCTTTGTAAAGATTCCTTATTGTTGGAATAAAATTTATAGTAATCAACCATTATATTAAATTTATTTAATGAATTTTTAGTAACAAAATTCTCTTTTAACACTTCATATTCATCAATTGTTTTCAAAATCATATAATCGTTTTTTTCATAAAAATCACTATTCATTATCTTAATAAAACCAATATTATCAATTATGTAATTTCTTTTATTTTTTATATAATCAAAATTCTCATGTTTTTTTTCTATTTTCAAAATAAGATCAATTATATATTTTCCTTCTTTTTCTTCAATTAATTTATTTACTGTTTTTTCGTTTCTAAGAAGATCTTTAGAATCTTCATGTAAATCATCATAAATATCTGTTAATTTATTTTCAATTTCATTAATAGATGCTTCTAACAAATCATAATATTTAAAACTTTCTAAAATATTATCAGAAGAAACATATTCATATAATTCTTTAGCTTGTACAAATTCTAAAGAAAACTTATTTTTATATTGATGAATAGTTCCAATTTCATTAATTGATAATGTATTGTCTTCTAAAAAAGCAGAAATCTTTGTGTTTGTATCATTTACAAAAGGACTTGAAACAAACAATACCATAAACACAATTATATATGAAGAAAGAAGAGAAATAAACGGTGCAATAACTCTTCCAATTGTCTTTTTATTTAATAAATAATAATTAATATCTTTTTTCTGAAATAAATTAAAAATTAAATAAATTATAATTGCAAAACCAATATATAGTATTATTCCAATAAATAAATTTATTATCAAATATATATGCGCTTCTAACTTAGAGAAAAGAAATAACTTCACAAAATTAACAAATTTATCATTACTAATTGCATTTTTACTAATAACAGGCAATAAAAAATATAATATTATTAATGGAATTGTAAGGGAGGCTGTTTTTTTTAACTGCGTATATAGACCGCGATAAATTCCTATTACTACTCCAAAAAATGCAATAATAATTATAATTATATCAAAATTAAAAGTTGTGAATAATTTCAAAATATTCTCCTCAATTCTAATTAATTAAAATTATATTTACTAATTCCCATTAATTTCATTCTTTAATTTATTATAACAAAAATTACTATTCTTTTCAATCAATTTATATTTTTTAAAAATCACTAAATAAATCACTTAATACTAATAAATTTGCTTATTGCAATAAAAAAAACCTTTTAAAAAGGTTTTTAATTTTCTACAATGGGAAAAATTGAATCAGCATATATTTTAAAAATTTTATGATTTTTATAAAAACTAACAGATTCTTCAGGAACATAAATTTTTACATTACTATTAAGTTTTAAAAAATTTTCAGTCATTCCAAGTAATTCTGGACTTTTTACATTTAAAACTAAAGACTCTAATTTATTTAATCTATCCATTGCTTTATCTTTAAAAGCTAATTTATTTGTTAAATCTTCTTGAATTACTTCCATTGTAACTGTTGATACTTTATTAGTTTGTCTTGATTTAGCAGTAATTGTATAAATACCGACACTTCGAGTTGTAATTCTACCTGAATCAGGATCTATTGCTGCTGTTCCAGGATTACTTGATTCCCAACTTACAGGCTCAGTAGCCTCTAAAGTGAAAAAATCTCCAACAAAAGCATCTCGTCCACCTGTAATAATTATTGGATCTAAATCCGAACTATTACTAGCATATTCTTTATATTCACTTTCTGTTCTATTAATAGTAAATGAAGTAAGTTTATTAGCACCTGCAAAAGCTGATTCTGAAAGTTCTTTTAAACTTGCAGGCAATATAACAGATTTTAAATTCCTTGCTTGATAAAAAGCAAATTTTCCAATCTTTTGCAAAGTATTTGGTAATTCTATAGTCTCTAATTTACTTCTTGGAATCGTAATTAAACCAATAAGTTTATAATATTCATAAAAAGCAAAATCAGCAATTTCTCTTACAGGAAGCCCTTCAATTGTATCAGGAACAACAACATCTTTTTGTTGATTAACTAAATTTACAATAATTATAAAATTATCGTCAACAATTTGTGTTCTTTCAATTCCTGTTGTTTCATCAACAATTATAATTTCTGCTTTATTTTCTATTACTTTATAATTAAAAACTCCATCGTTTTTTATACCAGTTTCTTCTGCATTATAAGTTCTTGAACCACAACCTACTAAAAATATAGCTGTTACAAAAAACAAAGCTAGAAGCCAAATTTTTTTAAATAATTTCATATTGCCTCCTTGTGAGTATATATCTTACTATTAAATATTGTATCAAAAATATGTTCTAAAATCAACACAATATTTTTATTTGCCAGTTTCAGCCAAATATTTGAAATAGCCGCTAACCGCAATCATTGCTGCATTATCAGTACAATATTTCATACTAGGAAAAGTTAGTTTAATTCCCGGTAATGATTCTACAGCATTATATAAAGCTTTTCGTAAACCTCTATTAGCAGCAACTCCACCAGCAACCACTATATGCTTAATATTATGGTTAATAGCAGCCTTAATGGTTTTTTTTACCAATACAGTAACTACACTATTTTGAAAAGAAGCAGCTAAATCAGCATAATTTATTTCTTCATTTTTCATATTAGCTTTATTAACAACATTTAAAACAGCACTTTTTAATCCACTAAAACTAAATTCATAGGAATCTTTATCAAGGTAAACAAATGGTAAATCATAAGTTACCTTACCAGTAAAAGCTAAATCATCTAGAGCTTTACCAGCTGGATAAGGAAGTCCCATAACTCTACCAACCTTATCATATGCTTCACCAACAGCATCATCTAAAGTTTGTCCTAATAATTCATACTGATAATGATCCTTCATAATAATTAATTCTGTATGTCCACCACTCACAACTAAAGCTAAAACAGGAAAATAAAAATCACTCTCAATATAATTAGCATAAATATGTCCGGTTAAATGATTTACTTCAACATATTTAATATCATTTGCATAAGCAAAAGCTTTTGCAGCATTAATTCCCACAAATAAAGAGCCAATTAATCCTGGATGTGAAGTAACAGCTACTAAATCAATATCTTTTGCCTCCAACTTAGCTTCTTTTAATGCTTGTTCAAAAACATATGTAATTTTTAAAACATGATGTCTACTTGCTATTTCAGGGACAACTCCCCCATAACTACTATGAATAGCTATTTGTGAATAAACAACATTAGAAAGAACATCTTTTCCATTAACAACTATACTTACAGCTGTTTCATCACAACTTGTTTCAACCCCTAAAACTATCATCTTTCACCTCAAAATACTTAATGTACACAACCGCATCTTCACCATCATCATAATAACTTTTTCGAATACGAGAAACTACAAATCCCCTTTTTTCATATAAACAAATAGCTTTTGTATTGCTTTTTCTTACTTCCAAACTTATACTTTTACAATTACTCATTTCACACAATTCAATAATAAAATCTAAAAGCAAGCCTCCAAATCCTAACTTTTGATACTTTTTTCTAACATAAAAGTTTATTATATCCCCCATATAATCACTAATATAAATACCAAAATAACCTTCAACGCTTCCATTTATATCTAAAACAAAATAATAAGCAAAAGGATTTAATTTTAAATCTTGATAAAAAAAATCAAAGCCTAAACTTTTACCAAATACTTCTTCTTCACCTTCTATAACAGCGTAAATGTCATCTACATTCATTTCTCTTATTTCATATTGCATTATAAAACTTTCCTCAAATAATTGGGACCTAGAGAATGAATATCTACACACTTATCAGTCGCTAAATCAATTATTTTAAAAACATCATAAATGTAGTTATTTTCATTTATTATAAAACAATCAAAGCCCTTAATTCTTTCATCAAAATCACTTTCAAGAGAAAACTCATCATTAGTTAAAATATTAATATTTCCTTCTTTAACTTCAACAATTTTATCATATATATAATTATATTTAGCAAAACTCTTAATTGCATAAATCCCATTTTTTTTAAAATAACCACTAGCAATAATATCTAAACTCGAAATAGCATACAAATCTATTTTTTTAGACCAAGCAAACATCTTCGCGACAGTCATACTAATTCTTAAACCGGTATAACTACCAGGACCTTTACCTACGATAATTTTATCTAAATCCCCAACTCCAATATTATTTTCTTGTAAAGCTTTAGTAATAATTGGAATTAGATGTTCAGAATGATTATTTTTACCTTCTAATATATGTTTAAAAACTTCTAAATTGTCAATTGTTAGAGAAACATAAAGAAATTTTGTTGAAGTATCAATAATTAATATTTTCATAACTCCACTCTTTCTAATAGTAAATCATAAATATATCCTGTGCTTTCAAAAACAAATTTTCTCATTTTATCCCCCATATCAAAAATACTAATTTTTAAAAAATCTGCAGGCAATAGATCAGATATATTATCAGCCCATTCAATAACAGAAACTCCTCCAGCTTCAAAATACTCAATTAAATAATCATCTCCGCTTTCATTATCTAGTCGATAAACATCTAAATGATATAATGGTAATCTTCCATTATAAATTTTCATAATTACAAAGGTAGGACTATTAATAATTTCACATATATCAAGTCCTTTTCCAATTCCTTTCGTAAATGTAGTTTTCCCTGCACCTAGATCTCCTTCAAGACAAACAACCATATTTTTATTTAACTCTTTCCCGAGTTTTTCTCCTAAAGCAATAGTATCTTCTATTGAATTTATAATTATTTCTTTTTTCATTTTTTCACTATTCTCCTTTGGTATTATATCATATACCCTTATAAAATTCATTAAAAACATATCATCTAGATATCATATTCTTCAAGACAAATTAAAAAAATAACTTTTAAAAGCTATTTTTTTTAAACTCATTAATCATTTCTGGGATTTTCTCCTCTAAAGATTTAAAACCTATTTTATATTCTGGTACAGAAACTTTAATACCTCTAGTTTTATTAACAGATTTAAAACTCAATTTTAGCTGTTTGCTATTCTCATCTACATCTAAAACTTCAACTCTCACTTTTTGTCCAATGCTCAAAAAATCATGAATATTTCTAACAAACTTATCAGAAATTTCAGAAATATGGATTAAACCATCATAGTCCTTTGTTTTTACAAAAGCTCCATATCCAACAATATTAGAAATTTCTCCATTTAAAATATCTCCTTTTTTAACCATTTTCCCTCAACTCCTTAACTTCTTCAGGTTTTATTGTTGGAATCAAAGAAAAAACTAAAGACAACAAAGAAATATACATTGATATTTCAACAACTAAAGCATCCCAAGTAAGTAATGAAACTAATCCTCCACCAACAGCAACTAAAGAACACACTACAATTTTAAGAATAATTTTATTGCTATCATAAATGCCACCCATCATTTCCCAAAAAATAGAAGCAAATGGTAGTAAAACAGCAAAAATAGCAAATGAAACCAAATGTCGATACTTAGTAATTTCAACAAGTTCTTCATCACTTGCTCCTTCAGGAGCAGTTAAAAAAAAGAAAGTTCCAAAAACTATAACAACAGCTATTCCTACCATTATCTTAAAAACAATATTACCAATGGCTTTTCTTTGATTATTTTGATTATTAATAATTTTTCTTTTCATATTACATCTCCTAACTTAATTATAACACATTTATTATAGATAATAAATATCGAAAATTTATAAATATAAAAACTGGAATATTAAATATCCCAGTTTTATTATCATAAATAATTTTTAAAAATCATCAAATACTTGTTCAACACCAATTATACCAGGTACTTCTTCTAATATTATCGTCTCAATTGCCTCTGTTAACGTAACATCAACACTCGCACAACCAACACAAGCACCAAGCATTTTAACAAAAACAATACCATTTTCTATTCTTACAAACTCAACATCGCCACCATCATTTTGAATATATGGTCTAACCTTATCTAAAATAAACCTTACTTTTTTTTCTTTTTCTTCAATATTCATAAATTAGTCACTCCTTACAACAATTATACTATTTTTTTTATAATATTAAGACTAATATGCTATCTTATTTTATTAAAAGAACTACTGAATCAGCTGTAACTCCTTCACCTCTTCCAATAAAACCTAATCCTTCTAAATGAGTTGCTTTAATATTAATTTTATCATTTGAAATATTCAGTAAATTAGCAAGGTGGTCCTTCATATTAATTATATATTCATTAATCTTTGGTTTTTCTATATATATAGTAATATCAATATTATTAATCTTATAACCATATAATTTCATCAAATCATTAACTTTGTAAATAAAATAATCAGATCTAATATCTTTATAGTCAGGATTATCATCCTTAAATAATGTTCCTAAATCACCCAATCCTAAAGCTCCAATTATTGATCCTGCAACAGAATGTAATACAACATCTGCATCAGAATGCCCCTCTAGACCTTTATCATAGGGTATTTTAATACCACACAAATATAAAACCTTTCCTTTTTTTAAAGGATGAGTATCCGAATCATGTCCAATTTTAATTTCCACTATTTATCTCCAATTAAATATCTAGCATATTGATAATCTTCAATAGTAGTTATTTTGATATTTTTATTTCTACTTAAAACTGGTGAAGGATTAATTTTTAAAAACTTCTCTAGTAAAATCATATCATCTGTACCATTAAATTGTTTTTTAATAGCTTTCTCATAAGCTTTCCTAAAGTCTTTCACATAACCTCCTTGAGGTGTTTCAGAAAAAAAGATATGTTCTCTATCGATAGTTACAACTTTTCCATCAACCATTTTTACTGTGCTAGTGGATTTACTAGCTAAAAATGCTGCCCGATGCTTTTTAACTTCTTCATAAACCCGATTAATATCACTACTTAAAGTTAAAGGCCTAGCTGCATCATGAAACAAAACAATTTCATTACTCACTTCTTTTAAACCATTAAATGCGCTATCTTGTCTATTTTCTCCACCAATTACTAATTTAACTTTATCAATAATTTCTAAATTAGTAAGAATTGAAATAACATTTTCTTCTATTTCTTTGCTAATAACTAATATTATATTCTCACAATCTTTTATTTTTAAAAACTTATCAATTGATATTAAAAATAATGGTCGTGTTTTTAAAGTTACCAACATTTTGTTGACTTTTGCTGAAAATCTTGTTGATCCTCCCGAAGCAAGAATAACAACATCAAACATAATATCACCTACATTCTAATAATTTCTTTCTCAGTAATAACAATATCAAATTTCATATCATGATTTTCTTGATATTCATCATTTATAAAACCATAACTATAAATAACTCCAATTTTTAATCCCTTAAAATCTTTTAAAGCCTTATCATAATATCCAGCTCCATGACCTAACCGATATCCCTTTTTGTTAATTGCTAAAGAAGGTATTACGATAACTTCTAAATCATTAATAGAAATTTCTGTAGAACAAGTAGGTTCCATAACATTATAATTACTTCTTATTAATTTAGTATCTAAAGAATATTTATAAAATCTTAACTTCTTTTTCGCAACAGGCAAATAAATATTCTTTTTATTAATATATCTATTAATGGTTTGATCAATATTAACTTCATATTCTAAAGCTTTAAATACTGCTATTTTCTCATAATTAAATAATAATTTCTCTAGAAAATCATTAATTGCTTTATCATATATTAACTTAGTAGAATTATCTAATTCTACCATTTTCATTTTTGTTCTTAATTCTGCTTTTATCATAGAAATTCATCTAAATCATCATCATTTAAATCAATTATCATATCTTCAAATTTATATTCTTCATCCTTTTTTGGAACTTGATAAATACTATATAACTCAGTATTCTCAGAATCTCTAATCATATAAATTTCATTAATAGCAATTCTAATTAAATTATCTGCGGTTTTTTCTTCTATATCATTAGCATAAATAAAGGAAACTACATTCTCAATTAATATTTTCTCATTATCTAACATAATTTCCATTGAAGTTAACAATGAACAATTGTTTTCTAAATCTGTTTTAATTCTAGTCCCTTCATCTATATTTAGTAAAAATGCAAATTGATTATTCTCAAGCCTATAGACTTTATTATCTAAATATTTATCTTTTAAAAGTATAAAATAATTTTTTGTTAATAAATCACCCAATTCTTTATCAAAAACTAAAGTTTTAGTTATAGTCTTTAAATCAATATATATAAATATAAATTCTGAATTATTTGAATAATATTTTTCGATATCTTCTTTTAAATTAGTTTTAGATAAATAATTAACTTCTGTATGGGATCTACTAGAAGGTCTAATAATATCATAATTTTTATTATTATCTTTATATACTAATTCTTCAAATTTTAAAATTCCTTTTTCAGTTTTAACACGATATTCATACTTATTAATAAACTCACTTTGATATTCTTTCTTTAAATAAATTACTAAATCACTTGAAACTATTTTTTCTTGATATTTTTCCTCAGATAAATAATTGTCTTTTTCATTCAATAACTCTTTCATATAATTTGATAAAACATATTTACCCAATTCAAAATCAAAGTACATAACTGTTTCACTAGACATATCAAATGATAAATTAAAGAATTGACTTGAAGATTTATTAAAACCTTTATTTTCTTCTTTTCTTTCATAATCAGTTAATATTTTTGTCAATAAATCATATGAACCAACATATGCAAAACCAACCAATTTTTCTTTATAAAATAAATCTTTCTTTTCTAACTCAAATACAACATTATTATTTTCAACAAATAAATTAAACTTTGGCTTATCTGCTTTTTTTAATAATTTATAAATATCTTTTCTTTTTGTTATATTTTGTTCATTAGACAATATTTTTTTAATTTTATGATTAAATAATAGCATATTATCGTTTTTAGCTAGTAAACAAAAATATTTATTATAATATTTTTCTTTTGCAGAAAAAATAAGCTTTTTTCTCTTTGAATGAATTCTAACTGCAAAAAGAACCAGTATTAAATTAATCACTAAAAATATCATTCCTCCAAGGAAAGTCCAAAAACAAAGATTTTGAGATAAAAATTGTATTGTTTCTAGTTCTCTAAAAACAAAAACAATATTATATCCAATAATACCTATTACTGTAGAAAATAAACTAAAAAAAGTGAGTTTTTTAGAAAAAGTTGCAACAACAATAAATGTTGCAATAGATATTAAAGAAAACAGTATAGATAATAAAATGTAATAAGTATTTACTGTCATAATTTTTCTCCTATCTGATAATCATTGTAGCCGTACTAACATTAGTAGCAAGAGGCTTCTCATAAACATCACAAAGCCTTAATAATGCTGAAACATCTGGCTCATGTGGTTGAGCAGTCAAAGGATCCCTAAAGAAAATAACTAAATCAATAGCATTGTTAGCAACTTGTGCCCCAATTTCTTGATCTCCTCCAAGTGGTCCTGACTTATAACAATGTACTTTTAAACTAGTATTTTCCATTATTAAATGTCCAGTTTGTCCTGTTGCTGCAAGAATATGTTCGCTTAAAAATTGTTCATTTTTTTTACAAAATTCAATCATTTGACTTTTTTTCTTGTCATGGGCAATTAAAGCAATTCTCATATATCTTTCCTCCTTATTTATAATTATTTATTTAATAGATATTTATCCAATAATTCTTCTAAACGTTCAATAGTAATATCTAAAGTAATTACTCCGTCTACTGTAATACTAATATTTCCTGTTTCTTCAGAAACCACAATAGTAACTGCATCATATCTTTCACTAATACCAATGGCTGCTCTATGTCTCGTTCCAAGAAAAGTAGGCACATTATATTTTTCAGTTGTTGGTAAATACGCTCCAGCACAAACTATTCTATCTCTTCGTATAATCATTGCACCATCATGACAAGCTGTTCCAGGAGTAAAAATAGTTGTTATAAGTTCATGAGTAATTTTTGAATCAATTTGAATTGCATTAAGAATAATATTATGTAAACTATCTTCTCTTTCAAAAGTTATTAATGCACCAACAGATTTATCAGATAACTCCTTCACTGCAGAACTAATTATTTTAATAATATCATCTTTTTCTTGTTTTGAAGAAAAAATATTATCAACCTTGTTAACTTCCATTTTTCCTTCCATAAAATAGCGTATATCTTGATTATAAACTACAATCAACATTACAACACCTAATATAAATAATAACTCTACAAATTTAGTAATTAAAACAATCTCAAAAAAATAACCAATAGCAAACAAAAACCCCAAAGTTATTATTGTTGTAAAATAAATAGATAATTTTATCTTACCTTTTATTAACTTTGCTAAAATAAATATAATTACTATAACTAATAAAATATCAATTATTAAAGTAACTATTCCTAATGGTGTCCCAACTCTTGTCTGTAAAATATTTATAATTTCCTGAAATCTATCTTTCATAATCTTCACCTTTCATAATCCTATCAATATGTTCCAATCTTTTTTTAGAAATGTCAATTTTTGTTGAAAAGTAATTTACAATATTTGCATCTCTTTCATCAACTGCATAATCAATTGAGTCTAAATTTTTTTCATCGACTAAAAGAATATCTCCATTGTTATTAACCAAATACTTGATGATATCTAAATTTCCATTAATTACAGCTAAATGTAAAGGCGTTTGATCTTGCTCAGCTCCCAAATTCACATCTGCTCCAGCTGTAACTAACGTTTTTACAATTCTAATTTTATTCTCAGCTACAGCTTGATGTAAGGGGGTATTGCCTAAGTCATCAGCTAAATCAATAATTACTCCTAATTTACACAACAACTTACATAACTTATTCTCATTTAATGTAACAGCTATATGTAAAAGAGTTTTTCCATTGGGATTTTTAGTGTTAATATCAAAACCTTCTTTTTTAAATCTCATAAGTGCATTTTTAATATATAGATAACGATGAGGGTCTTCTTTTACAGTTCTTAAAAAATCAAAAAAGAATCTCTTAGTTATTGTTTTCCCCATCATTTATCTCCTTTATAATTTTGCTTGCAATTTTATCAAGATTATTATTTTCAGAATTAACCCAAACTATTATTACTTTAAAATTATTCTTTTTAAACACACTATAATAATCTCTATATTGATTAAGTATTTCATAATTGTTTCTCAAATAATCAGAAAACAATAACACACCATACATTTTATCATCTTTTTCTAAAGTCAGACTAAAATCATCATGTCCCGAAAAAACTTTATATCCTTTACTAATTAATAATTTTCCTAATCCAAGAACACTCTTATTAATTATCTTATTATTAAATATTTTCTTGTCACTATTTTCAATTATTCTGTTTAAAATATCAACAAATGCAAAATTTATTTGTTTTAAATAATTTCTTGAATCATAAATAATTAACTCTTCTGTACATTGCAACATATAATCAATCATATTATGAATTAAAGGCTCAAAATAAAAATCAAAATAATCTTCTAAATAAATAATATTATAATCCGAATGATATAGATAACCAAGACTTAAGTCAACTATATTCAATTTATTTGTGAAAATATCAATTATTTGTTTTTTAGAAATTTTTCTTTCAACAAATAAATTTGTCAACTGTTCATATATTTGCTTTTGATTATCAAAACTTTTCACAAATATATTTACTTTTAAATTAATATTTTCAATATATAAATTAATAATAAACTCTAATATTGAAGTATTAATTATTTTTATACCTTTATTTGCACTAAATGTGTTCTTAATAACCCCTCTAGATCCTTCCATATTATTCAAAAGATTTTTAGGCGATGGAACAAATCTATAATTCATATTAATAATTGCATTACTTCTCATTCTACAAATTAAATTATTAGAAGCCACACTTTGTAATTGTAATTCACCACAAATTATAACTTGTTTTCCCTTAATTGCTTCGTTATACTCATTAGCATGCAATAAATGAGCATCATCAATAATAACTACATCAAAATCATTAATGTCTAAATAATGATTAACAATTGATGTTGGAGTAAGAACTAAATTTTTTATATTTTTTGTTCTTTTTAAATAAGAAATATAATCTAATTCCTTAATATTATGAATACTATATTTATTTCCACTATATTTTCTTATGTAATTAACTATATTAAAAGTTTTATTTTGAGTAATTTCTTCTTCTAACTCAACAATTTCTTCAAGTTGTTTTTGAATTTCTATATAATTGTTAATGTTTTCATATTTACTTAAAAATAAATTTTGTAAATTTAAATAATATGAATACTTAAAATCATTAATTAAAGTGTCTTTTTCTTTTAAATTAACAATATAATCAACTAATTTATTTAAATTATTCTCATACAATGGTTTTAATCCCTCAATAATATTAAGATAAGCTATTAATTCATCTTCTGACCTTAATAAACTACTCATATATTCAATAGTCTCGTTATAGTCAGCATACAAAAATTTTGTAACTCCAAATTTAAATATTTTACTATAATTTTGGAATAAAATGTTAATCTCATCACTAACTTCTAAACAACGATTAAGATGGTTCCCCAACTTAAAACTTACATCAATTTTTAATGATTCGATAACATCCTTATCTTCATTAAAACATTTAATATAATTACCAAAATTTTGAATAACTCGACTAATTGCATTAATGTTGCTTAATCCTTCGTTATACATTTCTCCATATATTTCTCGATAGATATCATTATTTTTTAATGATTCATTTATGGAGCAAATTAAATTTTGAGAATCCCTAATATCTAAATAAGTTTTAAATGGAATATAATCTAAAGATTCATCATTAACAACAGAAGCTAAGCGATCATTTGAAGAAAATAATTTTTGTAAATATTGATTAATTTTAATAATTTCATAATAATAACCAATAAAATGCTGATTTAAAGTAAAACCATAATTTGTATATATCAAATTCATATTTTGAAATTCTCGATATGATGATAAAAAGTTTGTAAATGAATTTTCTATTTTAATAAATCGTGTATTTCCTAATTTTTCATTTTTCTTAAATAAATGCAAAACACCTTTTATATATTTACTTCCTTTGATTTTTTCTAAATAATCAATTATTAAAGAAATATTTTTATAATCTTCTTCATAATCTTCAATATTTAAATTAGATAAAATAAAATACCTTTTTTTTAATTCTTCTATTATCTCTATATTTCTAATTGTGTTTTGAATATCATTACTTATTTCTTCAATAAAAAGAGGTTTATTAAATTTTCTTTTATCAGAAATAAATGCAGACAAAAGTTTTTTATTTTCCCTATTAAAATATCCACTTTTAAATATTTCCAAACAAGTATCTAATTGTTTAAAATTAGCATTCGGATAATTTTTTTCAAATCTCTTAATTGTTTTAATTCTTTCTATATACTCATTTTGAATATGCGTCATTTCTTGAACAATATTATTATGATTTTTATTGAGTGCGACCTGAGCTTGTGTTTCAGTAATATTAATATTTTTCAAAAAAAGAGAAAATTCAATTAAAAAATTAATATCTTCTACATTTAATACTAACTTCATATTAAGTGATTTCTGAATTACAGTAATACTATTTTCAAATAATTCTTTATTATATGAAGCTTTATTAGCTAATAATACAAGATCTTTTCTTTTTAATAATAAACTATCAATTCTCTCAAAATCATCTTCACTATAATATGTTCCTAAAGCATTAACAATTTCATTATTTATTTTAATTTGATTTAAATCATGATAAGTATTATCTAAATGGTATTCTGCTTCTTGTAAATTGTTTATTTCTCTTTTTAAATCAGCATATAATTTTTCAGCTAATAAATATTTTGCAAAACCTTTTTGTTTCCAACTTTGAGGAATATCACCAATAGTTAAACGTTTAATAGTTCTAATAATATTTCTTAACATAGCTAAATTTAATACTTGAACAATTCCAAAATCCTTTTCTAAAACCTCTTTTTCAGATTCTAATATTTTAAAAGATCTATGGATAGCATAAATAAGATTTAAAATTTCTTTTCTGCTTTTTATATTATTTGTTAAGGGGATTTCGTTCCATAATGATTCAAAAATACATTTAACAGTTTTTCTATTATGTTCAACTATTTCTAATCCTTTAACTACTTTCAAAAAATCAGCTTTATATAATTTGTCAAGATCATCAATATTAAGAGCCTTTGTTGGCTTTAATGATAAGAAATTAAGTTCATTTTGCACCTCAAGATATCTATTATCTAAAATTTTTGAATAAAATATTTTTTCATATTCTTGAATAACTTCATATTTTTCTAACAAATTAGGAATATTATTATTAATAATCGGAGGGTTTTTAGTATATGGAGCAGCTTCTCCATAGTAAAAACTCGAAAATGAATTAGAAAAATTAACAATATAATTTTCCAAATTATTATCTTCAAAATATTTGCTTACTTGATTTAAAGTTTCATCTCTATTTGAAACATATAATACTCTTTTACCATCTTTAATTTTTTCTAAACATATATTTATAAGAGTCGTAGTTTTCCCTGTTCCCATGCGCCCGACAATAACAAAATTATTATTTTCAACAGCATTAAGTAATGCTTCTCTTTGACGTTTATTCATTAAAAAAAGAAAAACTAAATTATTATGTGAAGTATAATATTTATCATTTAAATGAGCTTCATGAGCTCTTGTAATAGGAAATCTGTTATGATCAATTTTAATATCTTTTTCAATAGTTTCCCCAACAGTTAAATAATTTTCTAATTTAACATCAAAACCCGGAATTGAAGCCATTGATAATATATATTTATCCATTGAATAAAGATTATTGAAATTATCAGCTGATGATATATTTAATATTCTTTTTCGTTCAACAGAAAGTATTTTCTCTAAATCTTTATTTAACACTGTATTAATAATTGCTCTACTAAATTTTTGAATATATACTTTTTCATCCTCAAAAAATAGATTAACTGGAATTAAAATAATAGGCGAAAAAACCTCCTTGCCTTCTTCATTTTTATAAGTTAACAATCCATATGTTAAAAAAATTTTATAAGATTTATTTTTCTTGTTTGTATTTAATAAAAATAAATACGGAATAATATTTTGTAATTCATCATTTTCAATATTAAAATTAGTAACATTACTATTTTGTAATTTAAAATCAGCCAATTCTTCAATATCTATTTTTTCAAAATTGATGATTCTTTCCATAATTTTGTAATCAATATTACCTAATTCAATATAAGGGCTTGTTGAAAAAATATCTTTAAGATAATTAGCATGTTTTTCTAGTTTGATTTTTTTATTTGAGCCTGCAATCATATAAAGTTCTCCCTTTGTATTATTATATCAAAAAATAGCTAAAAAAGTATAATTAATTTAAGTTTATCTAACTTACTATTATTTGAAAACTAAATGAAAATATTTTCATTGTTTTTTTAGTCACAAATAGGTTTTTGTATGTTATAATATAAAAAGTATATTTAAATAATGAAAGGATGATATTATGCAAGTAAACCATTTATATTCACAACAATTAATAGAAAGATTAAATCAAAATATTAAAGACTATTTTCCTCATTTATTCTTGATTGATACAGAAAAAATGACAAAATCCTTTTCAAGTGTATCAAGAATGGTTCTACTTGATAGATATGCCCAAAAAGATATAAATCACCAAACTATTAGCGTTGGAGATTTAGTTGTCTGCGTAATTAAAGAAGATCCAAATTTCCCAACAAGAGGAATTGGCTATATAGAAAAAATAGACGGCACTGATGCTTTCATCCGCCTAGAAGATGAATATATTACTATGAGCAATGAATTAGACGCAAATAATCTTATTAAAAAGCAAATAATGGAAGTTGATAAACCATTAGAGCTTTTTTACGAGCAAATTTGTCATAGAGTTGCTAATAACCTTGCACATGGTGAAACTCTTGATAGAGTTAATCAATTTTATTCTGAATTAAACGAAATGAATTTAGTCCCTGCAGGTAGAGTTCTATTTGGAGCGGGATCTAATACTTCAGTTACTTTTTTTAACTGTTTTGTTATGCCTTTTATTCATGATTCTCGTGGAGGAATAAGTGTTCATCGTCAACAAGTTATGGAAATAATGTCTAGAGGTGGTGGAGTAGGTACTAATGGGTCTACTTTAAGACCAAAAAATTCTCTTGCAAAAGGCGTTAGTGGAAAATCAAGTGGATCAGTTTCATGGCTTAATGATTTATCAACGCTTACTCATCTGGTAGAACAAGGCGGTAGTCGCCGTGGAGCACAAATGATTATGCTTGCAGACTGGCATCCAGATATTATTAAATTTATTATAAGTAAAATGCAAAACCCAAAAATATTGTTATTTTTAATTGATAATTTAACAGATGAAGAAATATTAAAAGAAGCAAAAGACAAATTAAAATTCACACCTCTTTCTAGTGAAGAAGAAGAAATGTATGAAACTATAATTGAAATGGAAGAAATAAATCCTGGTAATATTAGTAAGAACACTTTGCAAAAAGCAAGAGAAATTTTAAGTCAAGGAGGAAAATACTCTGTTAATAATCCTGATTTTTTAAGTGGAGCTAATATATCTGTTGCGATTACAAAAGAATTTATGTATGCTGTAGAACATGACTTAGATTATCAATTAAAGTTCCCTGATACAGATAATTACTCTAAAGGCGAAAAAGCAGCTTATGATGAAAAATGGCAAGCTTGTGGAGACGTTAGAGAATGGGAAAAAATGGGATATAGAGTAAAAACATACAAAACATTAAAAGCAAAAGAATTATGGAATTTAATTTCTATTTGTGCAACTTATTCAGCAGAACCTGGTATATTTTTTATTGATAATGCTAATGATATGACCAATGCTATTTCATATGGACAAAAAGTAGTTTGTTCTAATCCTTGCGGTGAACAACCACTAGCTCCATATTCAGTTTGTAATCTTGCTGCTATCAATTTAGCAAATATGATTAATTGGGAAAAACTTGATGTAGATTGGAAAAAACTATATAAAACAATAAAAGTTGCGGTTCGTATGCAAGATAATGTAATCGATAAGACAACATACTTCTTAGAAGAAAATAAAAAACAGGCTCTTGGAGAAAGACGTATTGGTCTTGGAGTCATGGGGCTTCATGATTTAATTATTTTTTGTAACTTAAGATATGGCAGTCCTAAAGCAAATAAATTTGTTGATAAATTATTTGAATTTATTGCCACTTCTTCTTATGAACAATCAATTGAGTTAGCAAAAGAAAAAGGAAGTTTCCCTTTTCTTGATCAATATGGTTCAAGGCAAAAGTTTATTGAATCTGGTTTTATGAAAAAAATGCCTAAACATATTAGAAATCAAATTTTAGAACATGGAATTAGAAATTCTCATTTACTTACAATTGCTCCAACAGGATCAACTGGAACAATGGTCGGAGTATCAACTGGCTTAGAACCATATTTTGCTTTTAAATATTACCGAAGTGGTAGATTAGGTAAATTCATGGAAGTTAAGGCTGAAGTTGTAAATAAATATTTAGAACACAACCCTGAATATAGCCATGATAACCTTCCAGATATTTTCGTTAATGCAATGGAACTTACTGCTGATGAACACGCAGATGTTCAATGTATAATTCAAAGATGGGTAGATTCATCTATTTCCAAAACAGTTAATGCACCAAAAGATTATACAGTTGAAGATGTTGAAAAATTATATATGCGCCTTTATAAAGGCAATGCTAAAGGTGGTACTGTTTATGTTGATGGTAGTCGAGATACCCAAGTACTTACACTTAAAAAAGAAGATGATCTTCCTAAGCAAGTTGAACTTCAAGATCTTGGAATTGAAATTGAAGAAAAAACCGTTAAAAAAGAACAATATGATGTCAATCCACCTTCAAGTAAATCTAATAGAAATATAGGTGTTGAAGTCGGAGATATATGTCCATTGTGTAATGAGGGCATTGTTGAAAACATAGGTGGCTGTAACACATGTACTAATTGTAATGCACAATTAAAATGTGGTTTATAATTTAATAATCAACAAAGCACCTAGATTTAATAATCTAGGTGTTTTTTAAAAAAATATTATTGGTGCAAATAACAACTATAAATTGTGTTATAATAGCTATAATAGAAAAGGGTGATACTATGGAAAAGGGAATTATTGTTGGTGCTAATACCAATCAATTAGATGATATATTCATTAAAGAGTTAGAAGAATTAAAAAATCTTTGTGAAGCATGTGAAATTGAAATTCTAGATACAATTACACAAAACATTAAATCAATCAATCCAAAATACTATATTGGCACAGGAAAAGTAAAGGAATTAAAAGAATTAGCTGCATATCATAACGTTGATTGCATAATCTTTAATGATGAACTATCTCCAATGCAAATTCTGAATATTGAGAAAGCAACAGATAAAGATATTTACGACAGAACATATATCATCTTAGAAATATTTAATCGAAGAGCTAGAACAAGAGAAGCAAAATTACAAGTTGAAATTGCAACTCTATCTTACTTGCTGCCTCGTCTAGCTGGATTAAAAAGAAATTTATCTCGTCAAGCTGGTTCAAGTGGAGTACTTAAAAGTCGGGGTAGTGGTGAAACATTAAAAGAAATTGAAAAACGTAATATTAATGATCGTATTATTGCATTAAAAAAAGAATTAAAACAAATAATTAAAGCGAGAAAAACTCAAAGAATCAATAGAAAGAAGAATAATATAAAAGTTGTAGCTTTAGTGGGGTACACTAACAGCGGAAAATCAAGCACTCTAAATGCTCTTTTAGAACATTCAAACAGTCTAAAAGAAGTTGCAGAAAAAAACAAAGTATTTACAACTCTAGATACTTCAACAAGACTTATTAAATTAGAAAATTACCACGTTCTTGTCACGGACACCGTTGGCTTTGTAAAACATTTGCCTAAATTTCTTCTTGATTCATTTAAATCCACTTTAGAAGAAATTAAAGAGGCTGATTTAATTCTTCATCTTGTAGATTCTACAAGCACTTTATATAAACAAGAAATTGAAGTAACTAATAATATCTTAAAAGATTTAGTTGATAAAGATATTCCTAAAATATATGTTTTTAATAAAATTGATTTGATAAAAGAACATTTCTTTATAGAAGATACATATGAAAATATAATTAGATTTAGTGCAAAAACTAAAACTAACTTAAATCATTTAATAAAATTAATGGAAGATAAATTGTTTGAAGATATGTACTTAATCGAAAATACTTTCAGCTATAACAATGTAAAAATTGTTGATGATTTAATCACAAATTATGAAATTCTCGAAATCTCTTATGGGGATGAAGGAATATACATTAAAGCAAAAGTAGATAATAAAATGTATAATCTTATATCAGAATCAAAAAACGAGAAATAAATCATCCTCGTTTTTTTCATATGCTTATATTAAAATCTTCCTTTAATATTATTGATAATATTGCTTGCTTATCAAAATCTTCAACTTTTAGATTAACCAATTCATACATGTTTATTTCTTCAAAGCCAGAAATAATATTTTCAACATTAATTAAATAGCAATAATAAATTTTCCCTTTATTGTTTATTTTACCTCTATACTGCTTTTTCATAACATCAAAAGACAATTTTGTAAATACTTCTTCTAATGCTTCATCATGAAAACTTTTTTTAATTTTATAAATATAGCCGCGATATAAATCCTTTTTTCTTATAAGCAAATAACCTTCTTTATATTTAAAAAGAATATATAAAAAAAGATTATTATTTCTATTAGTTTTTGGTCTAATTATTCTAATATTAGTATATTTTATTCTTTTAATGAAATATAATAAAATTATAAACGGATATATAAATGAAACAATGATTAAAACAAGATGCCTATAATAACCAAGTATATTTCCACCTTTATAATCAACAACAAAACTTATGACAAATATAAAAAATAAAAATAAACCAAAAAAAAGATTTATAAAAAATCTCGTTCTGATTCCTTTTCTAATAAACGCTTTATTTAAAATAAAATAAATCAATCCTATAAAAGCCAAGCTTATTGCAAAAGTTATTAAAATGTTAACTATTAATTTATCCATAAACAATATTATAACATATTATTTCAAAAATTCATTCATAACTAATTATTTTTTTGTTATAATAAACAAAAGGGGGAAATTATGAACTGTACAATCATTGGAATTTCAGGAGGCACTGCATCTGGCAAAACTACAGTTGCCCTTAATATTAAACGGGAATCAGAAACATATGGCTCTGTTGCCGTTATTAGATTAGATGACTACTATAAAAAACAAGATGAAATACCTTTAGAAGAAAGAAAAAAGGTTAATTATGATCATCCATCAGCATATGATTCAAACTTATTAATTAAACACTTAAAAGATCTAAAAGCTGGTAAAGAAATTCAAAAACCAATTTATGATTTTGTCAATCATACAAGAGCAAAAGAAAGCGTCATTATTAAACCAAGTAATATTATTATTGTTGAAGGTATAATGATCTTTGCAATTAGCAAATTACTTAAAATGTTCGACATCAAACTGTTTGTTGATACCCCTGATGATATTCGTTTTATTAGAAGACTTCTAAGAGATACAAATCAAAGAGGGAGAAGTGTAGACTCAGTTATTAACCAATACTTAACAACTGTAAGGCCAATGCATGAACAATTTGTTGAGCCCTCTAAAGTTTTTGCAGATGTTATTATTCCAGAAGGTGGAGAAAATTTAATTGCAATTGATATTATAGTTTCAAAAATACTTAATATATTAAAAAAATAAGAGGATTCCCTCTTATTTTTTATATATAGTATTACCGCCTCTTATTGTTTCAAAAACATTAAAGTCTTTATCCACTATAACAAAATCCGCATCTTTCCCTACTTTAATTGATCCTTTTTGATCAAATACATTAATATTTTTAGAAGGGTTTATTGTTGCTAGATTAATCGCTTCTTCCATAGTTAAATTCAATACATTTTTAATATTTCGTACAGCTTCATTCATATATAAAGTACTGCCAGCAAGATTACCACTATCAAGTCTTGCTTCTTTTCCAATAACATGAACTGTTTGCCCCCCTAATTTATAATCTCCATCGCTTAAATGCTTTGCTTCCATTCCATCTGTAATTAAAATAATTTTATCCATTCCTTTAAGTTTAAATAAAATTTGAATAGCTTCTGGACAAACATGAATTAAATCAGAAATAAGTTCACAATATACATCACTAGACAGCATTGATGCCCCCACTGTGCCCGCTTCACGATGATGTAGACCTTTCATTGCGTTATAACAATGTGTAGCACAAGTTGCTCCATTTGATACTGCTTCAAATACATCTTTTGCAGTTGCATCTGTATGACCCAAACTAACAACAACATTCTTTTTAACTAAATACTTTGTTAATTCTTCACCATTTTCTTCATAGGCTAAAGTAACAATTTTAATTTTTTCTCCACTTGCTTCTTCATATCTTTTATATGTTTCAACATCACAAGGAACAATAAATTCTTCCGGTTGAGCTCCTTTATACTTTTTACTAATAAAAGGTCCTTCTAAATGGACACCAATAACTTCAGCTCCTTCTTTATATTTTGACTTAATATATGTTTTTAGGTTTTCTAAAGCATTAATAATGTTTTCTTCACTTTGAGTCATTGTTGTAGCGAGAAATGAAGTTACTCCTTCACTTGCAATAGTTTTAGATATGTTCAATATGTCTTCTTGCGTAGGATACATTGCATCTGAATGATTCCCTCCATGAACATGTTGATCTACAAAACCAGGAATTACATATAAATTATCAGGTAGGTTATTTCCGCCATTAAAATCTCCAATTTTATGAATTTTACCATCTTTAATTTCTAAAGATGTTTTAATTATTCCTTTACCCTCTACATAAATATTACAATTTGTAAAACCTTTCATTTAACTCCTCCTTATAACTCAAGTTTTAAAATATCTTCCATTGACATTTCAAATCTTTCGTTAGTTTCTACATTAATAAATTCAAATATTTTATCACTAGTTTTTCTGCCTGCAATAATACGATACTTAATACCAATTAAATCCGCATCTTTAAATTTAACCCCTGGTCTTTCATCCCTGTCATCATATAAACAATCATATTTTTCATTTAAATGAAGATAAAGATCTCTAGCAATTAATTCATTACTACTATCAATTTTATCTAAAGGAAGAATATGAATTTTAAAAGGCGTAACCTCTTCTGGCCACAAAGGATGATCTTCATAATTATGTTGTTCTAAAACACTCATCAATAATCTAGAAATCCCAATACCATAACATCCCATAATTATTGCTTTGCTTTTTTGATCTTTATCAATAAAATTTGCTTTCATTGAATCAGAATACTTAGTTCCTAATTTAAATATATGGCCAACTTCAATGCCCTTTGCAATTTTTAAATACCCTTTACCATCAGGAGAAGGATCACCTTCTTTTAAGTTTACTAGTTCAATATTTACAGCATATTCTGATTCATCAGAATAAATAATACTATCTTCCCCGATATCACATAAAACCATAAACTCTTCACTAGACTTGCCACCTATTTGACCACTATTTGCACCGACAACCCTATAAGTTAAATCTAATCTATCAAAAATTCTTTGATATGCTCCTCTTACTTTTAAATACCATTTATCCAAATCTTCATCATCAGCATGAAAAGTATATAAATCCTTCATGATAAATTCTCTACCTCTCATTATTCCAAAACGAGGACGGTATTCATCTCTAAATTTTGTCTGTATTTGGTATAATGCTAAAGGCAACTTTTTATAAGACGTAACATAATCTCTAATTATTTCAGTAACAACTTCCTCATGAGTTGGACCTAAACAAAAATCTCTATCATGACGATCACTTAATCTAATTAACTCTTTTCCATAATCATCCCATCGACCCGACTCAACCCATAAATCTTTTGGTTGTAATGAAGGCATCAGTAATTCTGATGCACCAATTCTATCCATTTCTTCCCTGACAATATTTTCAATATTCTTAATAATTTTATAACCTAAAGGTAAATAATTGTAAACGCCTGCAGCGACTTGCTTTATATAACCTCCTTTAAGTAAAATCCTATGAGAAGAAATCTCGGCATCCTTAGGATTATCTCTTAAAGTAGGTACAAATAACATTGATTGTTTCATTTAACTACATCTCCTATATCAATCTTAATATATCATTTATTGTTACAAAAACTATCAACCCCATTAATAAAATAAAAGTAATTGAAATTAATGCTGTTTCTACTTTTCGATTTGGTTTTTTTCTTGTAATTGCTTCATAACCTAAAAAGACTAATCTTCCTCCATCAAGTGCAGGAATTGGCAATAAATTCATTAACCCAATATTTACACTTAATAATCCTAACCAACTTAATAAATTAACTATTCCACCAGCTGTAATTTTAATAGTCATATCTGCAATTCCAACAAATCCAGACAATGATCTAATAGTTATTTGATTTTTAAAAAGCATCCCTAAGGTATCAAACACTAAAGTTGTTGAATTAACAGTCTTATTTATACTAAAAGATACAGATTCAAAAAAGCTATGCTTCACAATTGGAGTAACTCCTAAAATAACATCTGCATTAGGAATAACCTTTCCTGTATTATCTTTTTGACTATCCATCACTGACTTACTATATGGTTTAATTTCTACTGTCTTTTCAATACCATCTCGTAAAACAACAAAAGACAAAATATTTTCCTCATCAACATTACTATTTCCAATATATTCATTTGCTATCTTAGCAACTTGTGACCAAGCAATAATGTCCTTATTATTAATTTTAATAATTTTATCATTTACCTTTAAACCAACATTATTCATAAGTTCAGTTTCAGAATAATCAATATCTTTAATAATTACATCTTCTTTGGTAGCATCACTGTATAATCCCATATTATAAATAATAAACATAGGATTAATACTACTTATATGTTCAACTCCATCTCGTAGATATGTAATCCTTGCAGGTTCTATAGATTCCCTCTCAATATATCCTAAGAAAAAATCCTCAATATCATCCCAGCTACCTTCATTATCAACAACTACAATGAAATCATCCACACTTAATTCAGTAATATAATCATCAGCCTGTAATCCTGCGCGATATGCAGGCCCATCTTTTTCAACTTGCGATAGTTGATTATTATTATAATCAATATATCCAACAGATAATCCCACTATTATAAAAACTAAAAAAGCAAGTATAAAATTAAACATAGGGCCACCAAACATAACTAAAGCTCTTTTACCTAAACTTTTAGAACCTAAAGTACGATTAAATGGAGCTATTTGCATATGTAATTTTTTATCATGAATAAAAGCTTGACTATTTACAGCATATTTTTTTACAATTCCATCTTTCTCAACTTTCATAAAAAGCTTGCCAGTTTGTTCTAAATCAAAAATATCATATTCAATTAAATTATAAACTTTATCATCATTTTCATTATCAATATTTAAATAAATATCAGTAATCTCTCCACCTTTAATTCCTAACTTCACTTTTTCAACGCCTTGTAACATATCTTCTTCAACTTCTTCACCAGCAATTGCACAATATCCCCCAATAGGAAATAATTTCAACTTATACAGAGTTTCACCTTTTCTTTTTTTAAAAATTTCAGGCCCCATACCAATTGCATACTCACGACATAACACACCCGCCCTACTTGCAAAGAAGAAATGACCTGCTTCGTGTATTGAAATTATTAAACCTAATATAAAAATAAATGCTAAAATTCCTAAAACTGTTTCCATCTAATTATCCTCATATTTTCTTAATATCTTTTCTTTAATCTCTTTATCTACTCTAATTATATCAGTAATTGTTGGAGATGATAAATTTTTTGCGCCTTTAACATTACTAATTATAATTTCTTCTATATCTAAAAACTTAATTTTGTCACATAAAAATAATTTAACCGCTGCTTCATTTGCCGCATTAAAAATTGTAGGTAAAATGCCTTTTTTCTCAATTACCTCATACCCTAATTTTAATAACGGGAATCTATTTAAATCTATTTCTTCAAAACTCAACTCTAAATTTTGCTTAAAATCAACTTTATTATATTCATTTTCACTTCTATTTGGATAAAGTAAAGCATACTCAATTGGAATTCTCATATCTGGAATTGCCATCTGTGCAATTAATACTCCATCAACATATTCAACCATTCCATGAATAATTGATTGTTTGTGAATAATAGTCTCTATTTTATTAATTGGCAAATCAAATAAATAATGTGCTTCTATTACTTCAAAAGCTTTATTAATCATTGAAGCAGAATCAATTGTTATCTTTCTCCCCATTTTCCAATTAGGATGGTTTAAAGCTTCTTCTTTAGAAACATATTTTAACTCTTCTCTTTGTTTATTTCTAAATGCTCCTCCACTTGCAGTAATTATTATTCTATTTACTTCATCCTTTTTACCTGCAAGTAAACATTGCAAGATTGCACTATGTTCACTATCAATTGGCAATAAATTAACATTATATTTTTTTACAAGAGGCATAATAAGTTCTCCACCAATAACAAGTGTTTCTTTATTTGCCAGTAATATATCTCTTTTTTTCTTGATTGCTTCTATTGTTGGGAGTAATCCAACACTTCCAGTAACAGCATTAACTAAATATCCATCTTCACTTGAATATGTAGCTACATCAATTAATCCTTGATCTCCATATGAAAACAACACTTCAGGAAATTCAAATTGTAATTTAACCATATCTTCATAATTACCAACGCAAACCATTTCTGGTTTAAATTTTTTAATTATTTCTTTTGCAAAACAAACGTTAGTATTAACTGAGAAACTCTTTAAAACAAATTTATCCTGATAACGCGAAATTACATCCAATGTTTGTTTCCCAATAGAACCGCTTGCTCCAAGCAAATATATATTTTTCATATTATTCATCCCAATCTATAATATCATAATAACTTGAATAATTATATAAAACAAAGCTCCACTTAATATAAGGCTATCAAACCTATCAATTATTCCCCCGTGTCCTGGTAAAATATTGCTGAAATCTTTAATCTCATATGTCCTTTTGAATTTAGAAGCAACAAGATCACCAATTTGAACAACAAAACTCAATACTAAAGATAAACTTATAGCAATAATAATTGACACTAAAATTTCATTGTTCATTGCTGTTTTTAAATTAATGATTCCAAACAAAAATAACGCCACAGCACCAAATAAACTACCAAAAACTAATCCGCTAATTGCACCTTCAATAGATTTTTTAGGACTAATTGTTGGGCATAATTTATGCTTGCCAAATTTAGTTCCAAACATATAAGCACTCATATCAGTAAATAAAACTATTGTGTATATATATGCAAAACTCCATGGACCTTTAATATTTATAATTACATTACTATTGTTAATATTAATTATTGAATCAGGAATATATTTTAATGCTATAACAAATCCAAAAAACACGCCACAATATAATAAGGACATTACTATATTCGAAAAATCATAAGATTTAGAATTTTTTATAAAAATTATTATAATCATAGAAATAATAACTGCAATGATTAATGATAAAAATAACCAAAAATAATTATTGTTTTTTGCAGCTATTACAGCCAAATATACAATTACTCCAGAAAAAAATGGAATTATATACTTTAATACTTTTAAAGACTCAGCTTTCAATGCAAACATATTTATCATTTCAAATGTGGCAATTATGCTTCCTATAATGCCCAAAATCATAAACCATGGACCTTCAATAATTAAAAGAGGGATAATTATCGCAAGTAATATCACTCCAGTTACAGCTCTAATTAAAAAATTCTTTATTTTGGGAGTCATTTAAGTCCTCCAAATCTTCTTTCATTTTTTGCAAAAAAATTAATTGCTTTGTAAAATTCTTCTCTTGAAAAATCTGGCCAACAAACATCAGTAAAATATAATTCACTATATGATACTTGCCAAAGTAAAAAATTACTTATTCTTTTTTCTCCACTTGTTCTAATTAATAAATCAACATCAGGCAGACTATTTGTATATAAATAAGAATTAAACAATTCTTCATTTAATTCATTAATATCTATTTCTTTATTTACAATATCCATAGCTATTTTTTTTGTTGTTGAAACAATTTCTTCTCTAGAACCATAACTTAAAGCAACTGTAAATACTAACCCATCCCTATCTTTACTTCTAAACATTACATCTTTAACTATTTCCTGTAGTTTATAAGGTAATCTTGTTAAATCACCAATGACATTTGTCTTAATATTCATTTTTTTAAATTGATTTCTATGACTATTAAACATATTAGAAGCTAAATTCATTAAATAATCTATTTCCTTTTTAGGACGACGCCAATTTTCAGTGCTAAAAGCAAAAACAGTTAAATACTTAATACCCAACTCATTTGCTTGTTGAACAACATTGATTAAAGTTTCAGAACCTTTTTTATGCCCAGCTTGACGAGTTAATCCTTTACTTTTTGCCCACCTACCATTACCATCCATAATAATTGCAATATGTGTAGGTAATTTATTTTTATCTATATTCATACCAATATTCTCCATTTTAATTATTATACTATAAATAGGTAAATTTTTCTATAATTATTAAAGTAAAAACTATTTTTTCCAAACTGTAATAATAAAAAAAAGCTCTTAAAGAGCTTTTTTTAATAATTTCTATTTAATATTTCAAAGTATGATTGTGGATGAGTACAAACAGGACAAACTATCGGTGGTTTTTTTCCAATTGCAATATGTCCACAATTAATACATTGCCAAATTGTATCACCATCACGAGAGAATACTAAATCTCCTTCAATATTTTCTAATAATTTTAAATATCTAGCTTCATGTTCTTTCTCAATAGCAGCAACACCATCAAATAAATAAGCAATTTCGTCAAACCCTTCTTCTCTTGCTACTTTTGCAAATTCAGGATACATATCACTATATTCATAAAATTCTCCAGAAGCAGCATCCTGTAAATTCAATGTTGTTTTAGGAACTCTTCCTTCATGCAATAATTTAAACCATAATTTTGCATGTTCCTTTTCATTTCTTGCTGTTTCTTCAAAAATATTACTTATTTGAACATAACCATCTTTTTTTGCTTGCGATGCATAATACATATACTTTACATGTGCTTGAGACTCTCCAGAATATGCTTCTTGTAAATTTTTTTCTGTTCTACTACCTTTTAATTTTTCAAAATCTTTAAATGCCATTTTTCTCTCCTTTTTAATTTATATTTATGGATTAAATCTCCATTATTAATTCTTCTTTTTCTTTTGCAGCTTCATCAACTTTATCAGTATACTTATCTGTTAATTTTTGTGCATCTTCTGAATACCTATGCAAATCATCTTCACTAATATCACTATTTTTTTCCAACTTCTTAAATTGATCTATTAGATCTCTTCTTATGTTTCTAATATTTACTTTATAATTTTCAGCAATGGCTTTTACATCCTTAGACAATAATTTACGTGTCTCTGTTGTCAAAGCAGGAAAATTAATACGAATAACTGTTCCATCACTAACAGGATTTAAATTTAAATCTGCTAATTGAATCGCTTTAACAATATCATTAAGTGAGCTCTTATCATATGGTTTAATAAGCAATTGCTGAGCCTCGGGAGCACTAATTGATGCAATTTGATTAATTGGTGTTAAAGTACCATAATAAGAAGCCATAACTCCATTAAGAACACTAGGATTAGCTCTTCCTGTTCTAATTAAGGACATTTCTCTCTTTAAAGATTCAATTGCTCCTTGCATTCTTTCTTCACCATCTAATAAAATCATTTCAGGCATTGTATTTCTCCTTTTTCTTTTTATTTGTAATAAGGGTTCCAATAGAATAATCATGAACTGCTCTAGCAAAATTACCAGGAACATTCATATCAAAAACTAGAATATCAATGTCATTTTCACTACATAAAGTAGCAGCTGTTAAATCCATAACATTAAGATGCTTATCTAGTAATTCTTGATGTGTCAAAACATTATACTTTTTAGCATCTTTGTTAATTCTTGGATCACTATCATATACACCATCAACACCATTCTTTGCCATTAAAATTAATTCTGCTCCTAATTCAGCACTTCTTAAAGCTGCTGTAGTATCAGTTGTAAAGAAAGGAATACCATTCCCACCTCCAAAAATAACTAACCTATTTTTGTCTAAATGAGCACTAGCTTTTCTTCTAATATATGGCTCAGCAACAGCAGGAATTTCTAACGATGTCATAGTTCTTGTTTCTATTCCTAACTTTTCAATTGCAGATTGTAATGCTAAAGCATTAAGAATTGTTGCAATCATTCCCATATAATCAGCACTAGATCTTTCCATTCCAGCACTTTCAGCATCTTTCCCTCGCCAAATATTACCTGCGCCAACAACAATAGCGATTTGAACATCATTTTGATCATAAAGCTGTTTTATTTCTAAAGCAATTTTATTTACTTTTTCGGGACATATTCCAGCTCTAGATTCATGTCCTAGTGCTTCTCCACTCAATTTCAAAATTACTCTTTTCATACTCATTCCCTTTCTACTCATATTATATCAAAAAAGGCACTGAAAAAAAAGTGCCTTTTTAATTTAATTGTTAACAGCTGCCATAACTTCCGCTGCAAAGTCATCTTGTTTTTTCTCGATTCCTTCTCCAACTTCAAGGCGTATAAATTTAGCAATTTTTGTATTATTAGCTTTTAAAAACTCTCCAACTGTTTGATCTTGATTTTTTACAAATGGTTGATCTAACAAACAAATACCTTTTAATAATTTTTTAATTTTACCATCAACAATTTTATCAATTATTTTTTCTGGTTTACCTTCATTACGTGTTTCTTCAACAAGAATAATTCTTTCTTGAGCAATATGAGCAGCATCAACTTCTGACTCATCTAAATATGTTGGACTCATTGCAGCTATATGCATACATATGTCATGAGCAACATCTTCAGAACCAGAATAAACTGTTAGAACAGCAATTTTACCACCCATATGAATATATGAACTAAATTCTTGTTCTTCTTCTTTAGTAAAAACATTAACTCTTCTTAAAGAAATTTTTTCACCAATTGTAGCAGTTGCTTCAATAACTAAATCAGCTAAAGTCTTATCATCTACTTTTATTTCTAATGCCTCTTCAGTATTTAAAGCTTGGCTATTTAAAATAGCATCACCAATTTGTGCAGCATAAACTTGAAATTTATCATTTTTAGCAACAAAATCCGTTTCACTATTTAATTCAAAAATGACAGCCTTTTTATCATTATTAACTACTTTGCAAATTCCTTCAGCTGCAATTCTTCCTGCTTTCTTTGCTGCCTTTGTAATTCCATTTTCTCTTAACCAAATAATGGCTTGTTCTATATCTCCATTAGTATTAACTAAAGCTTTCTTACAATCCATCATTCCTGCACTAGTGCGTTCTCTTAATTCTTTTACTTGACTAGCTGTAATTTGTGCCATAATTAATTCTCCTCTGTTTCTATAACTTCTTCCACTGTAACTTCAATTTCAGATTTCGCAGCCTTTTTAGGAGCTTTTGTTTCTAAAACTGGTTCAACATTCTCCTTTTTTTCTTCAACAATTACTTGTTCTTTAATCTTTTTAGGAGTTTTTGCTTCTTCAACTGCTTCTAGCTTTTCAATTTTATTTTTAGGTTTAGCTTGTTTTTCTTCAACAATAGCTTCTTCCTTAGCTTTTTTGTTTGCTTTCTTTTCATCATCTGAAACAATATCTTCAGCAGCTACAACGATAGCATCTAAAGTTTTTGTTCTGACTCTATCTCCACTATATTTTTCTTTATTATAAGATTGCTTATTTCTATTATAAGGCTTATTGCTCTTTCCTTTATAACCACCACGTTTTCTTTCATCCTGTGGTGTCGGTTCATCAGTAAATATTATTTCAATAGGTGAACCCCCATTTGCCTCAACAACAGCATTTGCCATTGTAGCAGTAATTAATTTAACAGCTCTAATTGCATCATCATTACCAGGGATTACATAATCAATCTCGTCTGGATCACAATTTGTATCAACAAGTGCAAATAAAGTAATGCCTAATCTTTTTGCCTCTGCAACAGCATTATGTTCACTCTTTGGATCAATTACAAACATAGCAGCTGGAAGACCTTTCATATTTTTAATTCCATTAAAAAATTTTTCAAGGCGTTCTTTTTCTTTATTTAACAAAATAACTTCTTTTTTAGGTAGAACTTCAAAAGTTCCATCTTCAGACATTCTTTCAATCTCAAACAATCTAGAAATACTTTTTCTAATACTCTTATAATTAGTTAAAGTACCACCAAGCCATCTTTGATCAACATAATATTGTTCTGATCTTGTTGCTTCTTCCTTAATAATATCTTGAATTTGTTTTCTTGTCCCAACAAATAAAACACTCCCACCATTTTGAACAATAGTAAATAATGCTTTATAAGCTTTATTAACTGCTTCTACAGTTTTTTCTAAGTCAATGATATAAATACCATTTCTTTCTCCAAAAATATACTCTTTCATTTTAGGGTTCCATTTGCGAGTATTGTGACCAAAATGGACTCCTGCTTCTAGCAATTGATTTTTTGTAATTACTGACATAAATTCTCCTTTTTCTTTTGTTTGGCCTCCACTATCATCTACAACTTGCCGCCTCACATATAGTGCACTTGACGACAGTCTCCGATTAGTGTGTGTATTTTAATTGCCTTTGAATATTATAACATAATTTTATATATTAATCAAGATAAAACTAGTGATTATTACCGCGCATAATTATATTGAATATTACACTGTACTCCCAAAACCACCTAATCTTTTTTTCTTAGGAAATTCTTCATCATCAACTTTTAAATATTTAACAAAAATTCCTTGCACAAATCTTTCATGCTGAAGTAAACTTACCTCTTCATTTCCGTTATTAATTAAATTAATAATAATATTTCCATCATTATCTTTATTATTATAATAATCACTATCAATAACACCAGTAATATTTTTCAAAACCAAATTCTTTTTAACACCAATACTACTTCTAATAAAAATAAGTAAAACTTCATCATTTTCCATATAGGCTTTTATATAGGTTTTTATACTAATACTTTCTTTTGGTTTTATATTTATATTTCTTGGTAAAAAGAAATCATAACCCGCGGAATTGTGTGTAGCTCTTTTCGGTAAAAAGATATCTTCTTTTATAACATCTTCTAAAAACTTATCATTAACTATTTCAAATCCTCTTCTTCTCATTTCTTCTCCTTATCTCTTCTTGGAAAAAAAGCATCATAACCTTTCTTCAAAGCTTCTTTAGATACATGAGTATAAATTTGAGTAGTACTCAAATTCTCATGTCCTAACAACTCTTGTACACTCCTTAAATCAGCTCCATTATCGATTAGAGAAGTAGCAAAAGAATGTCTTAACATGTGGGGAGAAATACTAAATTCTAAACCTGCTTTTTCAGCAAGCTTATCAAGAATTACTCTAACTCCTCTAACTAATAAAGGAAAACCTTTAAAATTTAAAAACAACGCTTCAGGCACATTTTTTTTATTATTTTTTAATAAGTCTAATCTTGAATACTGTATATAATCATAAACAGCACTTTTAATTTTTTGATGAATCGGAACATATCTTTCCTTATTACCTTTTCCTAAAACAATAATATTATTATTATAAAAATCAATATCTTGAATTTTTAATCCACACAATTCACTAACCCTGATTCCTGTCCCATATAACATTTCTAATATTGCGTAATCTCTGATTCCGATTACTGTATTTACATCAATTATAGAAAACAATTTTTCAATCTCATCTTCATACAATCTTTTAGGTAATGCTTGTGGAGTTTTCATAGAATTTATTTCTAAAAATGGATTATTATCTCTATAACCATTTTGAACTAAAAAGCGATAAAAACTTCTTAACGAAGATAATTTTCTATTAACTGACTTAGCTTTATATTTTTGATTTAAATATGACAAATAATATCTAGGAACATTATTTGATATTTCTAAAAAAAGGGGAAAATCATTATTTATTAAATAATTATTAAAATCAGCTATATCTTTCATGTAAGACTTAACAGTATAAGCTGAATAACTTCTTTCATTTTCTAAAAAATCTCTAAACTCCTGAAATACTTTTGGTTTAGTCATCAATTATCACCTTAATCTCTTCAATCTTTTTTAAACTTCTATTTAAATAAAAAACTTTTCTCTCTTTCTTTTTCAACTTTTCTTTAATTGGTGCAAATATTCCAAAATTAACATTCATTGGTTGAAAATTACCAGTTTTTGTAGATATGTAATTAGGAAGAGAACCCATTGCTGTCAATGATGTAAAATCAATCAAATCTAAACCCATTAAGAATCTATACATATTAATACCCGCAACCATTCCAGATGAAGCCGATTCAATATATCCTTCAACACCAGTAATTTGTCCTGCAAAAAATAAATCCTCTCTTTTTTTAGTTTGATAAAATACATTTAAAATTTCAGGTGATTTAATAAAAGTATTTCTGTGCATAATTCCATATCTTACAATTTGTGCTTTTTCCAATCCTGGTATCATACGAATAATTCTTTTTTGTTCTGGCCAAGTTAAATGAGTTTGAAAACCAACAATATTATATAAAGTTCCGCTTAAATTATCTTTTCTTAATTGCACAACAGCATAAGGAATATCACCTGTTTTGGGATTTGTCAAGCCTACAGGTTTAAAAGGTCCAAACAGCAATGTTTGTCTTCCTCTTTCAGCAATGTCTTCAATCGCCATACATCCTTCAAACACTTTAAGCTCATATTCTTTTGGCATAACTCTTTCTGCTTTAATTAATTCATCATAAAATTCATTGTATTGATCCTTATTCATCGGGCAATTATAATAAGATGCTTCTCCTATATCATATCTACTTTTTAAATATGCTATTTCCTTATCAATTGATGATTCTAAAACAATAGGAGCTATAGCATCATAAAAATACAAATAATCTTCTCCACAAAAACCTTTAATTGATTCTGCTAAACTATCGCTAGTTAATGGTCCGGTAGCAATAATTGTTGGACCATTTGTAATTTCTGTAATTTCTTCATTAATAACTTCAATATTATTATTACTCATTATCCAATTAGTAATAAAAGACGAAAACATATCTCTATCAACAGCTAAAGCCCCACCAGCTTCTATTTTTGCATAGTTTGCGGCTTTCATAATTAATGAATCGAGGATTCTCATTTCTTCTTTAATTAAACCTACAGCATTTTCTAAAGAAATAGCTCTAAAACTATTAGAACACACTAATTCCGAAAACATAGAAGTCTTATGAACTTCAGTATTTTTCTTAGGTCTCATTTCAAAAAGTTTTACTTTAATCCCTCTTTTAGCAAGTTGATATGCCGCCTCACAACCTGCAAGTCCAGCTCCTATTATATTTACATTTTTCATATTCTACTATTCCTTTTTAATTATTATATATTATATAACGAAATTATTCAATTAAAAACAGCTTAGTCCTTGCCAAGCTGTTTTTTTACATCCTTAAATTCAACACTCTTTATATAATCCTCAGTATCAGTATCTTTCAATAAATAATCATATATTTTATAATCCTTTAAACAAGCATACAGAAAACAATTATTAGCATTTTTATAATCTTTTTCCAAAACATACAAACAACCAAGGTTATACCATAAAGAAGAATTATCTTTATCTTTTTCAATTCCCTTTAAATAATAATACTTAGCCTTTTCCCTACCATCATCACGATAATGATATATTAAACCCAAATTTAAGTAAGCATCAATAACTCCATCTTCTTTAGAAATTTCTTCCAAATAATACTTAATTGCTTGCTCATAATCTCCCATATTTGCATAAGCAATTCCTAGGTTATAACTAACCACTTTTTGAGTTTTATCAATTTCATATGCATGTAAACTATATTCTAAAAACTTTTCTTGATTTCCACGTTTATCATATAGGGAACCTAAATTTGTATTCATCCAAAAATGATCTGGTTCAACTAAAACACCTTTTTTATATGCTTCAAATTCCTTATCTTCATCTTTTAATTCATTATAAATAAGACCCACTCTAAAATAATTACCTTTTTCATTGCCATTCTCAATTGCTTTCAATAAGTATTCTAAACCTAATTCTTTTTTACCTAAATCTAAATAGATATCTCCAATTACCTGAAAAACATTTGCATCTAGGGGCTGATTTTCTTCAAAAATTTTAAAACATTCAAGTGCTGCCTCATATCTATCAGAAAAATAATAAGCAATACCTAGTGTCCACAAATCTTCATACAAAATCTTTTCATTAAAAGCCTCTTCAAAATATAAAATTGCATCTGAATAATTTTTTTCATCAAAAGATTTTTTTGCTTTTTTTACTAATTTATCATATTTAGCCATATTGCTCCTACAGGTATTAATGTAAATATTGATGCTACCAAATTATTTATAAAATGAATTGCTAAGGGAATTAATATATTATGATTGGAATAATGATAAGAAAGTGAAAGAATTAATGCCATAGGAAAATACATAAAGAAAAATATCCATTCAATACCAGAATCAGATAATAAATGTACTAAGCTAAATAATGAAGCAGAAATTAATATTGAAAAAATCGGTTTCCAATTATATTTTTCTTCAAGAACTCCAAATAAAAATTTACGAAAAATAAATTCCTCTATCAAAGGGGCAAAGAATACTATTCCGATTAAAATAACAGGATAATATTTATTAGATAACATTTGATTAATTGCTTGCTCATTTGATGAAGTAGTATTAATTCCTAGTTTTGTATAAATTAAGTTAACTAAAATATTTGCAACAAATATTCCTATAAAGCCACCTATAATTAATAGAATTGACTTTAATTTCTTTTCTTTAAATTTACGAAAATCTAATTTAAAAATTTTACTAGTAAAATAAATAAGTAATATTGCAATTGGTAATTCTGCAATTACCTGAGCAAATATTTTAATAGTAATATCTAAATTATCTGTAACTGGAGTGATTAATTCCACACCAAAAAATAATATCACATAAAGAAGAGAAGGAAATAAAAAATATCCGCCCATTAAAGTAATTAACCCTATAAGATGAAAATCTTTATTTTCTATTTTGTTATTATATTTAATATCCATATTTTACCTCATTATGTATTATATCTTTTTTCCCTCTTTAAGTAAAGAAAAAGGGCAACAAGAAGTCCTATATGCCTTTTTCTAAAAATCTATTTCGTTTTGTTTTTAATTTCTTCTTCAACAAGTTTAATAAACTCATCTACTAATAAAGTTTTTGAAGTTTTTTCTCCATATTTTCTAAATGTAACAGTATTAGCTTCAACTTCATTATCCCCAATTACTAATTGATAAGGTATTTTTTTCATCTGAGATTCCCTAATTTTATATCCCAATTTTTCATCTCGATAATCACTTTCAAATCTAAAATCATGATTAATAAATATTTTTTCTAATTTATTAACATATTCACCATGATTATCAAAATTCACAGGAATTAGTTTTAATTGAATAGGTGCCATCCATGTTGGAAAAGCTCCTCCATAATGTTCAACTAAAATTCCCACCATTCTTTCAATTGATCCATAAATTGCTCTATGTAACATTATAGGTCTTTTTTTACTACCATCTGCAGCAACATAAGTAATATCAAACCTTTCTGGAAGATTCATATCTAATTGAATAGTACCACATTGCCAGATTCTATTCATTGAATCTCGCAACTTAAAATCAAGTTTAGGACCATAAAAAGCCCCATCCCCCGGATTAATTTTATATTCTTTCCCTACAAGTTCACAAGCTTTTGCTAATGCTTTTTCTGATTTATCCCAATTTTCAATTGATCCAATATATTTATCTTCAGGTCTTGTTGAAAGCTCAATATGATATGAAAGATTAAAAGTAGTATAAAATTCATCAAATAACTTGATTAATTTGCCTACTTCCTCTTCAATTTGATTTTCCATCATAAAAACATGAGCATCATCTTGGGTAAATGACCTTACTCTAAATAACCCACTCAAAGCACCACTAGCTTCATATCTATGAACCAAACCCAACTCACCAATTTTTAAAGGTAGATCTCGATATGAATGAATACTATTTTTATAAACTAAAATACATCCAGGACAATTCATTGGCTTTACAGCATAATCATTTTCATCAACCTTCAAAGTATACATATTTTCTTTATAATTAAACCAATGCCCAGAAACTTCCCATAATTCTCTATTTAAAATAATAGGAGTTTGAACAAATTTATATCCTTCTCTTCTATGTACTTTATACCAATAATCCTCAAGTGTTTTTCTTAATTCCATCCCATTTGGAAGCCAAAAAGGTAATCCTGGGCCATATTCACTCACCATAAATAAATCAAGTTCTCTACCTAATTTTCTATGATCTCTTTCTGCTCTTTCTTTTAAATTAATTAAATGTTTTTCTAAATCTTCACTACTAAAAAATGCAGTACCATAAATTCGTTGTAATTGTTCATTTTTTGAATCACCACGCCAGTAAGCTCCAGAAACTGACAATAACTTAACGTGTTTTAAAAAACCAGTATTAATAACATGTGGTCCTCTACATAAATCAACAAAATTGCCATGTTTATAAAGTGTTATAATTTCACCCTTTGGTAATTCATTTATAATTTCTTGCTTATATCTATCATTACTAAAAAAATCAAGAGCTTCTTCCTTATCAACTTCGATTCTCTCAAAAGAAAGACCTTGAGAAGCAATTCTTTTCATTTCTTTTTCAATTACAACTAATGTAGTTTCATCAAATTTAATATCATTACCCGGATTAATATCATAATAAAATCCTTCTTCAATTGCAGGTCCAACACCAAAAATAGCATCTTGATATAAATTTTTAACAGCACTTGCCATTAAATGACTAGCTGAATGACGCAAACATTCCAACGCTCTCTCATCATCTTTAGTAACAAGTTCAAAAGAAGCATCTGTGTCAATAGGTCTTGTTAAATCATAATCTTTACCATTAACTATCGCATAAACAGCCTTTTTAGCAAGACTACTAGAAATACTTTTTGCAATATCAAGAGAACTTAATCCATCTTTGTAATCTTTTACTGAACCATCTAAAAATTTTATTTTCATAATTTTCCCTCCTAAAAATAAAAAAGCACCCAATAAAGGACGCTTATACGTGGTACCACCTTTTTCAAGCCTATAAGACTCGCACTCATTCCGATTAACGCTCGGCTACGAACAATCTTTCGTTGTTAGCTCGATGGTAGTAATTAAAAATTATTTATATGCTTTTACACCTTACAAGCACTCTCTAAAATAAAATAATTAATAATCTTGTCCACTTCTTCGCAATATATTAAATATTATACACAATAATATTTATTTAGTCAAATATAAATGTTATTGTGTCTCTATATATTCTAATAAAATCGCCATTATTTTATCATAAAACAAATAATTAAGTATTATCATAACTATTGAAATAATAATTGCAATAATACACTTATTCCTTGTTTTATAGTTTTTAAATTGAGAAGCTCTTGTTATGCCAATAGCTCCAAACACTAGCCCTAATATAGGAATAAAAAAACTAAAAATTAATGCAAGTGTTGACATGCTAACAGAAGAATCATTAATACTATTAATGTTTTTTTCTGAATTTAGCTTGTTCCCACAAACATTACAATAAATATCATTTGGTTCTACTTTTGAACCACATTTTTTACAAAACATAATTTTCTCCATTTACAAATTTTTAATACTTATCTCAATTATTATAATCTGTAATTTTTATCAATTAATTCAATTTCATTCATCATATATCTTATTCTCTCAATTAGCCTATCCCCAGCCATATGATTAACATCACTACTTGTCTCTTGCAAATGTTTCCTTAACATTTCCAAACTTAAATTAGAAGTCATAAATGTTGGCAGATTGGAAAACATTCTATATTGAAGGACCGTTCCTAATACTTCATCTCTAATAAAGGGAGTTGTATTTTCTGCACCAACATCATCAAAAAACAAAATATCTGCTTTTTTTAAAGTATTAATTGTATATTCAAAATCACTATCACCAAAAGAACTTTTTAGTTTTCTTACTAAATCAGGGTAATAGACAAAAACAACACGATATTTTTTTGCCATTGCTTTAGCAAGCTTTAAAATCATAAATGTTTTTCCATTACCAAAAGGTCCATGTACATATATACCTTTTACAAAAGATCCCTTTTTATACTCCTTTTGAAAGCGTATCATTTCTTTTGTAAACTCAGCTCTTTCAGGATTAGTAATTAATTCTTGCTCTCCACTCATTTCTTCAGGAAAATATAACATCTCTAAATTAGTTCTTTGATGTTTTTCATAATAAGGACATGGTTTATTCACTATTTGAACTCGATTATTATAAAATTCCAGATAACTCTTCATTCCTATTTCATGCATCTGACAAGGAATTTTACCCAAACATTTATTACAAATCACATTATTATTTACTTGCATTGATAAAGGACCAAAAAAATTTATAACATCTTCCTGACCTAGATTATTCTCTTCAATAAATTTTGCAACTTCTTCATCTCTATATAATTTTTTTATTAACTCATCAATTTTATTCATTTAATCACCTATTTAAATAACTCTTTTGCTTCTTTGTTAATTAATAACTTTTCTTCATCACTTAATTCTTTTTTAGTTGTTTTAACATCTTGTAATTCTGTTTCATATTTATCATACCATTTAGGTTTGTCTTTTTCCTTTTTAGCATATTGATATGACTTAGTTTTAAGAGTTTCTTTTTCTTTTTTCATATATTCAAGAGCAGCTTTAGTTGTCTTCAAGCCTTTTCTCGCCCAATCATTGGCTACTTTTTCAAAATAATTATAAGATGTAGGTAGACTTCCTTGCCTTTCACCAATTATATACATTAGCATAGTATTAATTACACCTTTAGGCATATCAATATTATACAATTGCTCTAATAGTTTTAATTCACTAACTGAAGGAGTTATTCCACTTAATGATTCCAAAATAGCCTTCGGACTTGCTCGTTCTAATAAATTAATAATTTTATACGTATCGTCATCTAAATCACTTGAAACAAAAACATCAGGTTCTTTTGTAATATATTGATAATTTTCTTTTATGTTTTTCCCACGGTACACTTTTTGTGCATTTTTTGAAATATCAGAAATTTTTAAGTCTTTATCTATAGAAATAGTATTTAAAATAACTTCCTTCATTTCTTGTTCATTTAAATCATACGTATAACTTATATTAATTATATTTCTTTTTAACTCTTCATCATCTAGAACTTTATCATCAATTACATCGCTATCAAAAGCCATTTTAAATAATATATAATCAAACTTATCATTTTTAATTACTAAATTATCTTTAATTTTATTAAAAAAAACTTTATTATAAAGATCATTATAATTATATTTGCTCTTCTTAAAAACTTCATCAAATCGCTTTGTTAATTCTGTATACCCTTTAACTGTATAATCTGATTTTTTAATAATATTTTCAACTTCTACTGTACCAATCTGATTAACTAAAAAAGATTTTAAAACTGAATTAGAAAAAAAGGACTCTATATTTAAAGGTTGAATTACTTTAAAATAATAGCCTTTTTGTTCATTATAATAGTTTTTTATCAAAGAAAGCGCAGCTAACTTATCAAAAGCATTTTCCAAAAAATTAATTTTTGAAAGATTCAAAGAATCTAAAATTTGTCTAATACTATATGTTTCTTTATTTTCCAGTGTTAAAAGGTATAAATATAATGAAAAACTATCCATTCCCATTAATGGCAAATATAATCTTGTTAGAGTAAAAAACTCTTCCCCCGATAAATCAAAAGATTTATAAATTTTATAATTACTATTAATTTCCACAACTATAAACCCCTATATAAACTAACACCTTTAAACGGCAATTGAGTATCAAAATATTTATATAATCGTTCAATAATCTTTTTACCTCTTCCTGCAGCAATTGTATAATAAGTAGTAATTTTAATATCAACAGCTGTTTCAGAAATTCTAGGCGATACTATAGTAAATGTTGCTGAATAAGTTGAAGTATTAAAAATAAGTTCACTAAACTGAGGAATATTATCAGTAATTGATCCCTTTTCCTGTTTAATTAAATCGTAAGCTACTTCTTTTACTTCTTCATTTCTGGCTCTATAGTATCTAGTTCTTAAACTTTCTAATTCGTGATCTTCAGAAGTTTCAAAATTATTACTAAAATATTCTTTTATTTTCATCGTAAATTCTCCTTTTCCAATAAATTTAAAACTTGTCTTTCCATATGTTTAATAGTAGAACTATTATCAATCACATAATCCGCTAATCTAGCTTTTTCATTTAAACTCATTTGTTTATTAATTAAATTAATTGCTTCATTCGTAGTTATTTTATTTCTCTTCTTTAATCTTTTAATTTGTATTTTTTCATCAGCTGAAATTACTATTATTTTATCAACAAGACTAGTGAAATTAGTCTCAAAAAGTAGTGGCACTTCAACAAAAACAACTCCACTTTGTTTTTCAATTAAATCTTTTGTAATTCTATATATTTCTGGATGAGTAATATTATTTAAAATACGTAATTTCTCGGAATCATTAAAAACAATATCCCCTAATTTCTTACGATTTATTATACCACTTTCCACAACATCCTGGTTAACTAAACTTTCTATTTTTTTTATTATGTGCGGAAAAGTTAATACTTGATGAGCAATATCATCAGTATTAATTACAAGATAACCTAAATCTTTAAGATATTTAGATAAAGTTGATTTACCCGTTGCAATAGAACCGGTTAATCCAATAATCATATTGCATCTCCCTTTCCTTTTTGACATACTGGACAAAAATATGTACCTCTGCCGCCTACTTTAATTTTAAGAATATTACTTCTACAAATTGGACACGTATTTTTTGTATGAACTAACAATTCATTTTGAAATTTTCCACTAATTCCATCACTGCTAAAACTATGAATTGTGGTTCCTCCAAGCTTAATAGCTTTAAGTAATGTATCGATCGAAGAATCAATAATTAATTGTAATTGTTCCTCGTTTATGTCTTTAGCTTTTTTTAATGGATTAATTTTTGATAAAAATAACACTTCATCAACATATATATTTCCTAAACCAGCAATAATACTTTGATCTAACAACATAGACTTTATTGGTCTATTACTATGCTTAAACTTATTCTTCAAATAAGTACTATTTAACTTCGGATCAAAGGGCTCATAGCCTAATTGATTTAATGGTTTAATTTTTAACAAATCTGTTAATGAAATATTAGAAAATATGTTCATTGTGCCAAATTTTCTTACATCATTATATCTTAAAGTTTCACCTGAATCCAAATAAAAACGAACATGTTCATGAATATCTTTATTTTCATTATGTTTTAAATAAAACTTCCCTTCCATTCGCAAATGAGATATAAGAAATGAATTTTCAAATACAAAAACTAAGTATTTGCCAAATCTTAATATATCTAAAAATGTTTGGTTAATAAGCTTCTCTTTAAATTCTAAAACACTAGCATTTTTAATAATATTTTCATAGAAGATATCTACACTAATGATTTTTTTATTCTTTATTAAAGGAAGTAAAGTTAATCTAACAGTTTCAACTTCTGGTAGTTCAGGCATATTAGCCCTCGTATGTAACTTTATTTACATCGTATCTATCAATAAATTTCAAATCTTCTTTATTTTCTGGATATCCTAATGAAACTAGAGCAAAAGGTTCAAAAAACTCTTCCAATTCCATAAATTTTTTTATTTTTTCCATTCTATCAACTCTTCCGTAAATTCCAATCCAACAACTACCAACACCTAAATAAGTAGCTTCTAACAAAACATTTTGCGTTGCTGCTGCCATATCTTGAGAATACATAGAACTTGCCTTTACATGTCTTTTATCAGAAACTAACAATATACAAGCAGAAGCTGTTGCAAGCATTTTAGAATAAGCAGTTAATTTTGACAATTCAACTAATTTATCTCTATCTCTAATAACAAAGAAATGCCATGGTTGTTGATTTATTGCGCTTGGAGCTTGCATTCCCGCCCTAACAATCTTTTCTAAAATCTCCTGCTCTATAATTTTATTGTCATATTTTCTTATACTTCTTCTCTTATTAATTATTTCCATAAATCCTCCTATTTTGCTTCAAACCAATTTTTGCCAACTTTTACATCTGCAATTAATGGAACCTTCAATGAAACTGCATTTTCCATTTCTTCTTTCACAATCTTTTTCATTATTTCAATTTCATCTGAAACTACATCAAATAATAACTCATCATGAACTTGAGAAATCATAACTGATTTTACTTTCTCAGTTTTCATCCTTTTATCAATTTTGTTCATAGCAATTTTAATAATATCAGCAGCACTACCTTGAATTGGAGCATTCATTGCTGTTCTTTCACCAAAATTCTTAACTTGATTATTACTACTGTTAATTTCATCAATATATCGTCTTCTGTTAAAAATAGTAATTGTATATCCCTTTGCTTTACAATCTTCAATCTGTTGATCTAAAAACTTCTTTGCTTTACTAAAAGTTGCAAAATATTTATTAATATATTTTGTTGCTGAATCTACAGATATATTCAAAGATTCACTTAACCCCCAAGGACTCATTCCATATATTATACCAAAATTAATAGTTTTGGCATTTCTTCTCATGCTAGCATCAACCTCACTAAGTGGAACATCATAAATACTAGCAGCAGTTCTAGTGTGGATATCTATACCTTCTTTATACGAGGCAATCATTGCATCATCTTCTGACATATGTGCTAAAACCCTTAATTCAATTTGAGAATAATCAGCACTTAATATATACCCATCAATAAATCGCGAAACAAAAATCTCTCTTATAACTTGCCCTGTTTTAGTTCTAATAGGCATATTTTGAATATTAGGATCAATAGATGACAATCTACCCGTTAATGTTAATGCTTGTTTATAAATTGGATGAATAAAATGATTATCATCACTTAATTGATATAAACCATTTACATAAGTAGTAACTAATTTATTATACATTCTATATTCTAAAATATCTTCAGCAATTTTAAAATTTGGTGCTAACTTTTCTAAAACATCTACTCCTGTAGAAAAACCAGTCTTGGTTTTTCTACCATGAGGTAATTGCAATTTTTCGAATAATATTTCCCCTGTTTGTTTAAAAGAGTTAACGTTAAACTCCTCACCAGCTAATTTATAAATATCCTCTGTTAATCTCTTTGCTTCTTTTTCAAAACCTTTACCCACTTCAAGAAGTTTCACATCATCAATTAATAATCCGTTTATTTCCATATCACCTAAAACTTCAGACAAAGCTAATTCTTCCTCATACAGTGAATAGATATCATCTTTTTTTAATTTATTAATAATTACTTCTTCTAAATCAAAAACAACTTTTGCTTTATTAACAGCATATTGTGCGTATTTTTCCTTTTTAGGAATTTTCTTTTTCTTTTCAACTTTATATACACTATCTTGAAATGGTAAAAAAGCACTCATAAAATTTTCACTAACAATTTTAATATCTTCATTTGCATATTGAGGATTAATTAAATAAGCAGATAATAATAAATCAAAAACTATACCTTTTATATTAATTCCTATTTTCTTTAAAACAACATATAAAAACTTATAATCAAAAGTTAATTTTGTATACTTATCACTTTCTAAAATATTTTTTAAAAACCTATTGTTTTTGACAACATTCATTTCTACAAAATAATTTTCACCTATACTATATATTCCAAGTCCCAAAATAGAATCAGAATCATAAGATTTTTTAAAGTATTCAACACAAACACTAAACTTAGAATCTAAATTTGAAAATTCATAAGTTGAATCCTCTACAATTTTTATGTTTTCTTCATAATCAACTTTAACAACATCAACTTTTTTTAAAAGACTATTAAACTCTAATTTTTTATAAAGTTCAATTAACTTTGAATTATTTAAATAATCAAAATATAACTCACTTGTTTTATAAGGAATTTCAGCATCATATCTAAGAGTTGCTAGTCGTTTACATGTATTTGCAATTTCTTGTCCTTCAATAATTTTTTCTTTAAGTTTTCCTTTTAAATCATGAATATTTTCATAAATACCTTCAATTGTTGTATATTTATTCAATAATTTTTTTGCAGTTTTATCTCCCACTCCATTAATTCCTGGTAAATTATCTGAAGGATCTCCAACTAAACCTTTATAATCAGGAACTTGAATTGGAGTAATATCATGCTTATTAAAAAAATTATTTATATTATTTTCATCTAAATCTTTTACCCCAGATTTTGTTAGAAAAACTCTTGTTTTTTCATTAACTAATTGCAACAAGTCTTTATCGCCAGTAACTATATTAATTTCATCAAATTCATCAAATGTTTTTCTAGCAACTGATGCAATCAAATCATCAGCCTCATAATATATTGCTTCAAATCTTTTTATTCCAAGCGTATCTAAATATTCTTTAACATATGGAATTTGCATTCGCAATTCCTCTGGTAATTTTGATCTTGTTCCTTTATATTCAGTATATTCTTTATGTCTAAAAGTTTCTTTTCCAGCATCAAATGCAACAAAAAGATATTCAATATCTTTTGATTCAATTAGACTATTCATCATATTTACAAACCCAAAAATTGCATTTGTAAATAATCCTTGCGAATTTTGCATAAGGTTTCCAGTATATGCTGTTGCATAATACGCCCTAAACATTAAACTATTGCCATCAACTAAAGTAATTTTTTTCATATTTTCACCCATATATATCTTATTTTACCATAAACAAACAAATTTTTATACCTTTATAAGTTTTTTCCTTACATTGACATTAAATAGTATTTAGTGATATAATAAAACATTAATAGGAGTGGCATAATGAATAAAAAACAGTTATCTCCATATATAATAATAATAATAAGTTTTGCAGCTATGATATTAGTTGGATCCTTTTTGTTAATACTTCCATTTGCTACAAAAGAAAATTATACTTTAAGTTATATAGATTCTTTATTTACTGCAACTTCTGCAGTTTGTGTTACTGGATTAGTTTCAGTAGAATCAATTGCATCAACTTATACATTATTTGGTCAAATCATTATCTATTTATTAATTCAAATAGGAGGATTGGGATTTGTAACTTTAGTATTATTCGCTTTTTACTTATTAGGAATGAAAATTGGTATTGGCGATAGATTTTTATTAAAAGAAGCTCTAAACCAAACATCAATGTCTGGTTTAGTTCGATTATTGAAATCCACAATAATTATTTCTTTTTCTATACAATTGATAGGAGCAATAATTAATTTTACTGTTTTCTCCCAATTCTTTGAACCTTTAAAAGCAATTTGGGTAAGTATATTTCATGCAGCTTCATCATTCAATAATGCTGGATTTGATATTATTGGAAGTACTTCTTTAATGGCATATAAAGATAATATCCTATTAACATTAAATACTTCGTTCTTAATAATTACTGGTGGTATAGGTTTTATTGTAATATATGATTTATTAAAACATAAAAAGTGGAAGAAATTATCTATCCACTCAAAAATTGTAATAAAAACAACTTTTATTTTATTACTTTTTGGAACCTTATTGTTTAAAATTACCGAAGGAAACAATATGACATGGCTACAAGCTTTCTTCCAATCAACTGCTGCTAGAACAGCTGGTTTCTCTACATTCGATTGGAGGCTCGCTACTAATGCTGGCGCATTAATTGTGTGTGTATTAATGTATGTTGGAGCATCACCATCTAGTACCGGTGGAGGTATAAAGACAACTACTTTATACACTCTATACAAATATGTTATTTCTTTTGCTAGAGGAAAAAAGACTATTACTCACCAAAGAGAAATATCAAAAAGCTCAATTTCTAAAGCTTTTGCTTTAATTATATTGTCAATCTCATTTATTATTTTAATAATATTATTAATTACATTTATTGAAAAATTTAATGATGTTGGATTAACTCAAAGTGAGTATTTCCAAAAAATTGTTTTTGAAGTTTTCTCTGCATTTGGAACAGTAGGAAACTCTATGGGCATTACTAAAGGATTACATTGGTTAAGTAAATTATTAATTACTCTAACAATGTTATTTGGTAGATTAGGTCCAATAACCGTAATAAGTGTTTTAAATAAATCGTGGAATATTGAAAATGAAGGACATATTAAATACCTAGAAGAAAAAATTATCATTGGATAGTTGGAGGTTATTATGAAAAAATCAGTTGCTGTATTAGGATTAGGCCGATTTGGCCTGGCTCTCGTTGAAGAGCTAAGTAAAATGGATGTTGAAATTATTGCTGTAGACTTAGATGGAGAAAATGTTGCTAAAGCCGGAGAATTTGTAAATAGTGCATTTATTTGTGATTCAACAAATGCTTCTGCTTTAAAAGAATTAGGGATAAATAATGTTGATCATGCAGTTGTTTCTTTTGGAACAAATTTTCAGGCAAGCTTAATTACTACAATCACATTAAAAGAAATGAATATTCCCAAAATTACTGTAAGAATTGATGAAGATAAATATGAAAGAGTTATGCGTTTGATTGGCGCTACAGATATTATTATCCCACAACAAATGGCAGGAGTTCGTTTAGCTAACAAAATTGCTTCAGACACTTTCGCAGATTATTATAATTTATCAAAAGATTATGTGATTGTTGATATAAAAGTTAACGAAAATGCTGAACCAAGAACATTAAAGGAAATTGACTCTAGAAATCGTTTTGGAGTTAACTTAGTGTTAATTAATAGAGATAACCGTGTCTTCCCACCAACAGGAAATGACTCGGTTTTACCTAATGATGATATTTATATATTTGGAAAAAAAGAAAAAGTTACTAAATTTGAAGATTTCATAAATAAATAGAGGTATATAAATGACAAAAAAAATAATTGCTTTAATACTATTATTACTACTTCCTCTTGCATTAACAGGATGTGATAAAAACATTAAAACCTATAATTGTTATGAACACATTGAATATTATAAAAATATTGATGATGTAGAATTTTCTCAATTAGATTATACAAATGATTTTACAACTTATAAATTAACTTTAAATATTCAAGAAGAAACATTTACAATTTATAGAGTTCATACAAATGAAACAAAAGAAACAATTACTGGAACATTTTTAAAAACCGAAACTAGTTATATTTTTTCCTATGATGATGCAATTAACCAAACAATTGAACAATTAGCAGGTAAAGAAGAATATTTCATTGTTAATAAAGAATTACACCTTAATCATGAAAGAAATATTGAAACAGCTACAAAAGTTATTGGGGATAAAATTGTAAAATTTAAATAAACTAAAAGCTCTGTAATATACAGAGCTTTTTATTTTAGTCTATTTTCTCATTTTCTTCATCTTTAATATCATATGTTTTATATGACTTAAAACGGAAAAACAAATATGTACCTATTAAAAAAACACCAATTGTTTCTATACTAATTAAAATTATTTTTAAAATTAAATATATTATAGTTAAATTAATTGCGTTTATACTAATCAAAACCATTACAAAAGATGCTATAAGTAATAATAACATAATACTTATACCAATAATAAAATATTTTTTAAAGTATTCTTTCCAATCTTGTCTAAAGATAATACTTTTGTTTTTATCAATTTTCTCTTTTTGGCGCTTACTCAGTTTTAATTCATCTCCAGTAAAACTATGCACTAAAAATGAAATTCTTTTATAAACTATATATGTAATAATATTAACCACAACAGAAATTAGAGTATTAAATGGAATAACCGCCCATAATATATATTTACTCATATAATTATGTTCGGTAACTCCAGGTATAATTTTCAATGTATTAACAAATGAGTTAATATTTCCATTAAAATATATTTTTATATATGCGGGAACTAAAACAAACATATTGGCAAGCATCCCAGAGGCAATCCAAAATAATGTACTAATAACTAAAGCCATTGCTGCACCTTTTTTGGATTTATTATGTCTATATATAATAGCAGCAGGAATTACAGAAGCAAATCCAATAATTAAATCAGCAATCTCTCCAACAAAAACCGTATCCGTTAAAGGCAGTTTAATTAAAAATCTAATAATAACTATTGCTGTTCCTGCAACTGGACCTAAAGTAAATCCCCCAATTAATATTGGTAAATTAGAAAAATTAACTTTTAAAAAACCCGGAAATAAAAAGGGAATAGGAAAATTGATATAGTAAAGTCCAAAAGACACTGCAGATAAAATTGCAATTAAAGCCATTTTTTTAATAAATTTTGATTGTTTATTCATAATTTCCCTCCAAAAAAAACTCGTGAAAACTTCACGAGCAAAAGAACATTCTAAATAGAACGCAAAATCTTCTTTCATCTAGACTATACTATCGGTATTGGACTTACACCAATTCATGCATAACGCTCGCGGACTTTACCGCCGGTTGGGAATTACACCCTGCCCTGAAGATATATTTTTTTCACAATTTATATTATAATCTTAATAATAATTTTTGTCAATAAACTATTTAACAATAGTTCCTCTTAAATGCCATGTATACGCTTTATCAATTTTAACATTCACAATACTACCAATTAATGAACTGTCTCCTTTAAAATTAACTAATTTATTATGTTCTGAATATCCAGTTAACATTTCATCATTTTTTGCACTTTCACCGTCTACTAAAACTTTAACAATTTTTCCTTCAAATCTTTTATTTCCTTTTAAAAATCCTTCATTAATTAATTTATTTAAATTTAGTAATCTCGTTTTTTTCACATCAGCGGGAGTATCATCTTCATATTTTGCTGCAGGAGTACCTTCTCTTTTAGAATATATAAAGGTATAAGCTCCTTCAAAACCAACTTCTTTAACTAATTCTAATGTTTTTAAATAGTCTTCTTCAGTCTCAGTTGGAAAACCAACAATAATATCTGTTGTAATTGCTATATCAGGAACTGCATTTTTTAAAGCTGTTATCAAATTGATATAATCTTCTTTGGTATATTTCCTATTCATCTTTTTTAAAACAGTATTACTACCTGATTGTACTGGCAAATGCAAATGGGGCATAATATTTCCTCTTCTACCCATTACTTCAATAGTAGCCAAATCTAAATCTTTTGGATGTGATGTAGTAAATCTAACTCTCTCTATATCTGTTTTTTGTAAATCAGATAATAAGTTTGCAAAAGTATAACCTATATTCAAATCTTTACCATAGGAATTTACGTTTTGTCCTAATAATGTTACTTCCTTGTACCCATTACTTGCTAATTCCTTAACCTCATTAATAATATGTTCAGGACTTCTTGATCTTTCTTTTCCTCTAGTATACGGAACAATGCAATAAGTACAAAATTCATCACAACCAAATGTAATATTAACCCAAGCTTTTTTATTATGATCTCTTTTTACTGGCATATCTTCAACAATATCACCTTCATATGAGAACACTTCAAATACTTTTTCAGATTTTTCTTTAATTTCATATAAATATTCCGGCAATCTAAAAATATTATGAGTACCAAAAACAAGATCTACCTCAGGATGTTTTTCTTTAATTGTTTTTATTGTTTTTTCTTCTTGAGGCATACATCCACAAATCCCAATCAACAAATTAGGATTTGTTTTCTTTAAACTCTTTATTCTACCAACTTCACCAAATACTCTATCTTCAGCATTCTCTCTAATAGCACAAGTGTTAAATAATATTAAGTCAGATTTATCGTCTTCAAAAACCTCACTATATCCCATAGCTTCCAATAAACCAGCTATTCTTTCACTATCAGCTATATTGGCTTGACAACCATACGTTTTTATTAAATATTTTTTATTTTTACCTAAATCAAAATATCTAGGCTCCATATGAAAATTAATAATAGCTGTATCTTTGTGAAGTCTCTTTCTAGCATCTTTTAAAGATGGTTCAAAATATGAACTATATTTTTTCATTTATAAATTCTCCTTTTTAGGTTCTACAATCTTATTTAAATATATTACCAAAATCGGAATCAAAATAAGTTGTAAAATAATTCCAGGAATGGCAGATATAACTGTTGCGCTAATAAATGCACTAAAAGTATAAACATTATTTTGCAAACTAAAATATATACTTAACACTAAACCAAACATTAGTCTTCCCAATATCATTGCTGAAAGAAGGGAAAGATAAATTCTTACAACATTTACTTTAATAGGTAGTAATTTATATAACAACCCAGCAATTAATCCATAAGTAGCTAACTCAAATGACATAGCTAAAGCAATAGGAATTAATGGCGGAAGCGTAAAAATTAAGCTCCTTAACAATGGTGTAATAACCCCAGCAATCATTCCATATTTCCATCCCAATAAAAACCCACATAAAATAACAGGAATATGCATAGGTGAAAACATAGTAGCAATTTGCTGATTAAAAAACAATGTTGGCAATATTACACCGATTGCAATAAACAAACTTGTAAGAACAATTTTTCTAGTTTCATTTCTCATCTTTTACCTCTAATGTTTTATAATTTTACCATATATCCATATTATTTTCAATAATGATTGCTCACAAATAAATATTATGTTAATATTTATTTAAGTGAAGGTGTAACTATGGAAAAAGAATTATTATATTTTTATAAAAAATATCCAAAAAGTAAAATTGTAGACTACGTTAGAACAATCTTACAAAGTGAATTTTTTAAAGAAAGAAAAATTCCTGATGAAGAAATATCTTTTGATTATTTACTTAGAGATGTTCATAGAGCTAAAACCCTTCATGATGAAAATCAAGATTTATATGAATTCATAAGCGATAACTTAGTAAAAGTAAATTTATATACTTATACTAAAATGGGATTTAATTTAAGATACTTAAATACTTCTTTTGTTAATACAACAAACAACTATGAAGGCAGTTCAAATGAATTCAATACAAAATTAAACACTCTTCTTAAATTAATTAAAGAAAGAAAAATAAATTTACCAACAAAAGAATCTAAAAAATTTATAAAAAAATATATAGCAGATGGCTATCCACTAATTCATCACTCTAAAACTTTCATAAAAACATATCATCCTGCTTATAGACTAATCCATAAGCAATTTATTACTGATGAAATGAGATTTATGAATATTAAGAATTTTGTTTTAAAACAAAAATTTAAAAACAATACTGTTAAAATTGCAATTGAAGGAAAGAGTGGATCGGGAAAATCAACTATTGCAATGCTTTTGTTAGAATCATTTGACTCTACTGTCATTCATGTTGACGATTTCTTTTTAGATGATAAAATGAAAACAAAAGAAAGATTAGATGAAGTAGGGGGGAATATTAATTATGAAGCTTTACAAAATGTTTTAAATAATATCAACATTAATAAACCACTTAAATTTAATAAATACAATTGCACAATTAAAGAATATGAAGAAAAAATAATTGCAAAAGTAAATAAAATAATATTTATTGAAGGTGTATATTCTATGCACCCAAAATTATATGATTATTATGATGCTACTATTTATTTAGACGTTGATGAAACCATTCAATTAAAAAGATTAAAAGAGCGTGAAACGCCCTTTAAATTTAATAAATATATTAATGAATGGATACCTCTAGAAAATATTTATTTCGAAAAAGAAAATATTCGCTATAAAGCAACATTAAGAGTTTAAAACCAACTTTCTTCTCTAATTCTATTATAAAACTCATCATCAATAATTGCATAACATAATTCATCATGAATAGAGCCATCATATAATTGATAGGCTTTTTTTCTTATACCCTCATAAGTTAAACCTAATTTTTCACAAACTCTTTTTGATCTTAAATTTGCAACGAATGCATAACATTCGATTCTTTTTAATTTTAAAACATCAAATCCATAAGCAATTAAATATTTTGAAGCTTCTACAATATAACCATTACCCCAATATTTGGGATTAAGTGCATATCCGAGCTCTGCTTTATGTCCTTTAACATAGGTATGTAATTCAATAGTACCAATCATTTTGTTTTCTTCTTTTAAAATAATTGAATATACTCCCAATTGACCAAAATTTCTTTTATCATTAAATAATCTTATAACCGCTTTCGATTCAGCAATACTTTGGTGATAATGCCATCCTGCATTTTCTCCAACCATTTTTTGTTTAGCATATTCATAAAAATCTTCTGCATCGCTATTTCTAATTTGTCTTAATATCAGTCTCTCTGTTTTAATAATCGGTAATTCTTTTTCCATAGTAAACCTACTCTATAATATTTAACACTTTTATATTTTGACATTTAAAAGTTTTTTCATCTATCTCAACAATTATTGCACAAAATTGAGCTTTGCCTTTATCTTCTGGTTCAAAAGCATTAGTTGATTTTTTTAAATATCTATCAATAATAATATTTTTTTGAACACCAATAACACCATCCATAGCACCAGTCATTCCTACATCAGTAATATAAGCACTACCTTTAGGTAAAATTCTTGCATCATTAGTTTGCACATGTGTATGTGTTCCATAAATAATTTGAATCTTCCCATCAAAACAATGACCAAAAGCAACTTTTTCACTTGTTGCCTCTGCATGAAAATCACAAATAAAAATATTACTATCAATACTATCTAATAATTCTTGAGTCTTTTCAAAAGGGTCTTCATCATTAGGATTATTCATAAATACTTTCCCAATAAACTGCATGACTGTAATTTTAATACCGTTATAATTTTTTGTGGTATAACCTACACCAGGTAAATCTTGTGAAAAATTAGCGGGTCTAACAATTGACTTCGAATCATCAATAAAATTATAAATATTTCTGTTGCTATAGGTATGATTCCCCATGGTAATTACATTTACCCCTAATTCCATAAACCATTTATAATGCTTTTCATTAAGCCCTTTTCCATGTGAAGTGTTTTCTCCATTAACAATAATAAAATTAATGTTTTCTTCTCTTTTTAATTTTTTTAAATTCCTTTCAAAAGATTCTCTTCCCATTTTAGAAAAAATATCTCCAACAATAAGAATTTTCATATCTTTCTCCGTTTCTAGTTACCTAATTATAGCATAAAAAAAAGAGTTTTTAAACTCTTAAAACTCTTTTTTATTTTGCAACTTCACTTACCCTTGTTTCTCTAATAATTGTTACTTTAATAGTACCTGGATAAGTAAGTGAATTTTCTATTTTAGTTTTTATATCTCTTGCTAATTTATAAGATTGAGCATCATTAATTTCTTCAGGTTTTACAAGCACTCTAATTTCTCTTCCTGCTTGTAATGCATAAGTTTTGTCAACTCCCTTAAATTCATTACATAATTCTTCAAGTTGTGTAAGTCTTTTTATATATGTTTCTAATGATTCTCTTCTAGCTCCCGGTCTTGCAGCAGATAAAGTATCTGCAGCAGCAACTAATTGAGCAATAATCGTTTTAGCTTCTTGATCACCATGATGAGAAGCTATAGCATCTAAAACTTCTGGCTTCTCTCTATATCTTGTAGCAATTTGAATGCCAATATCAATGTGACTACCTTCCATTTCGGCATCAATAGCTTTACCTATATCATGAAGCAAGCCAGCTCTTCTTGCTAGAATTTCATCTTCTCCAATTTCTACTGCTAATTTTCCAGATAAGAAAGCAACTTCAATTGAATGTGCTAAAGCATTTTGCCCATAACTTGTTCGAAATTTTAATCTTCCTAAAATCTTGATAAGTTCTGGGTGAACTTTGCCAATTCCAGTTTCAAATACTGCTTTTTCTCCAGCTTCTCTTAATTCACTTTCCATTTCTTTTTGAAATTTAAGAACTAATTCTTCAACCCTTGTTGGTTGTATTCTTCCATCAGATACAAGAGCTTCTAATGTTCTTCTAGCTATTTCTCTTCTTATTGGATCAAAACATGAAACAACTACCGCTTCTGGTGTATCATCAATTATTAAATCAACACCTGTAGAAGCTTCAATAGCTCTTATATTTCTACCCTCACGTCCAATAATTCTACCTTTCATTTCATCATTCGGAAGTACAACCACCGAAACTGTTTTTTCTGCAACAACATCGCTTGCATAACTTTGAATAACTGTAGCTAATAATTCTTTAGCTTTTTTATCAACTTCTGATTTTGCTTTTTCTTCACCTTCTCTAATGATATTCGATATCTCCGTTGTCATATCATCTTCAACACGTTCAATAATAATTTTTTTTGCTTGTTCTACACTTAATCCAGAAATTTCTAGTAATCTTTGATTTTGTTCCTGAATAATTTCTTCCATCTTGCTAGTTTGTTTTTCAAGATTTGTTTTAGTTTGTTCAATTTTTAATTCCTTTTGAATTAAAGATTCTTCACGATGATTCAAATTATCAAAACGGCGCTCAAAACGCTCTTCACGTTGGTTGAGCTTGTTTTCCATTTCATTAATTGTCTGTTTTCTCTCCTTAATTTCTTTTTCGGTCTCTTGTTTTAATTGACGAGTTTCTTTATCAAATTCTTGTTTTAAACGATGAATTTCTTGTTTTGCCTCAAGTACCATCATCTTTCTTTGTTCATCAGAAACTTTTTTTGCTTCTTCAATGATGCTCTCAGCAGATTTACCGGCTTTAATTAATCTGGAGCGAATAATAAATACACCGATTACCAATCCTCCGCCCAATAGCAAAATGGAGCCTAGAACAATAAGAATAATAACCCCTGCATCAAGTGCAAGGAAACTTCCTAAGTTCATTTTCTCCTCCATTTGTTTTTATTAGATCTATATTATTTAAATTATAATAATCATTTCTAAACTAAATTATACTATACTTTTCCTTATTAGTCAATTATTTAGTTATCTATATTTATTTTATAAAAATAAACAAAAAGAAAATAAAAAAGTATTAATAAATACATAAAATAATTATGTGTTTATTAACACTTTACAATTTAATATTAATTTTCTTTTTTTAAACCATAAGCAATGTATATTTTTTCAACTATTTCTTTCATAAGATTTGGATTTTCATTCAAATAATTTCTAACATTCTCTTTCCCTTGGCCAATTTTTTCCTCATTATATGCATACCAAGAACCTGATTTTTGAATAATATCTTTTTCTACACCTAAATCAATAATTTCACTTTCTCTAGATACACCAAGTCCATATATTAAATCTACTTCACAAAACTTAAATGGTGGAGCAACCTTATTTTTCACTACTTTAACTCTTGTTAAGTTGCCAACAATGTCAACACCTTTTTTTATTTGTTCAATTCTTCTAATATCTAAACGTATTGTTGCGTAAAACTTTAAAGCTCTGCCTCCAGATGTGGTTTCAGGACTTCCAAACATAACGCCAACTTTCTCTCTAATTTGATTAATAAAGATAGCAATTGTTTTACTTTTACTAATAGCACCACTTAACTTTCGCATTGCTTGGCTCATAAGTCTTGCTTGCATACCGATATGTGTAGCTCCCATATCTCCATCAATTTCTACTTTAGGAACAAGCGCGGCAACAGAATCTATAACAACAATATCAATAGCATTACTTCTAATTAAATACTCAGCAATTTCTAAAGCTTGTTCACCAGTATCAGGTTGAGATAAAATTAAATTGTCTACATCAACACCCAAAGCTTTTGCATATCTTGGATCAAGTGCATGCTCTGCATCTATAAATGCTGCATAACCTCCAGTCTTTTGTGCTTCAGCAATTGCATGGAGTGCAAATGTTGTTTTTCCACTACTTTCTGGACCATATATTTCAATAATTCTCCCCCGAGGATATCCACCAACACCCATAGCCATATCTAATTTTAAAGAACCAGAAGAAACTACATCTAAATTATCATATACTTTCTCCCCCATCTTCATAATTGATCCTTTTCCATACTGTTTTTCAATTTGTTTAAACGCATCTTGTAAAGCTTTATCTTTTACTTCGTTCATAATTTTCTCCTTACTTTGATTTTAATATTAATTCTTTGTTTTTTATAAAATAATCTATCCCCGATACTAAAGTAAATAAACCTGCAATACTGATTACTACTAAAGAAGTAATATCTTGACTATCCCCTTTAAATAAAGTAATCGGAAAACATTCTAATAATAATATGATTATCATAAATATTTGGCTAATTGTTTTAACTTTTCCGAGACTGCTTGCTGCAATTACAATATTTTTTTGTACAGCTAATAACCTAATGCCTGTCACAATAAATTCCCTTGCAATAATTATAATCAAAACAAAACCCAATCCATAATTAAATGCTTGAAATTTTCCTTGTTCCAATAAAATTATCATTGTAGAAATAACTAACAACTTATCTGCTAATGGATCCATAAACTTTCCAAAATCAGTTACTAAATTTCTTTTTCTAGCTATATTACCATCGAGAAAATCAGTAAATGATGCAACACAAAAAATTATTAAAATTATAAAATTACCAACAGTTACGCTAGAAAACAAAAAAATTTCTTGAAGCGAACTAATTAAAGAAATAATGATAATGACCGGAATCAACATTATCCGAAACATTGTAAGTTTATTTGGTAAATTCATCAATTTACTCCTTCCATAATGTTATTAATTATCTTATTATACTATAATTATACTTATATTGTAAGATTAATTTAATTTGTTAATAATGTCTTTACCTGCTGCTATCGCAGACAAAAAAGCAAATGATAAATTATAACCACCGCATTTACCATCAATATCTAACATCTCTCCAACAATATAAACATTTTCATTAATTAATGATTTGCAACATTCATTAATTTCGTTAATGTTTACGCCACCAACAGTTATTTGAGCTTGATTATAACTATTTAATCCGACAGCATTAAAAATTAAATTTTTACAAGTCTTAACAACATCTTCCCCTCTTTTAAGAATTTCCATAACTAACATTTTAGGAAACATACCTAAAAGTATTTCTTCTACACTTCTTCCTTTATTTTTGTGTTTATTAAAATATGCATATAATTCATTTAAACTTTTTTCTTTAACTAAATCCAAAGAAACAAAACAATTCTCACAATAGAATCTTGATAAATCCATAGCTAATATTCCTGATAAGGCATCATCTTTAAATAATATTTCTCCAGAATCTTCATGCAAAATATCATTACCAACTATAATTTTCGCACTACATTTTACCCTTATTCCTCTTAAATGAGGTATCTTTTCTTTAATAGCAATAGGAACAAGACCAGGTTTTAATTCTTTTATAGTATGACCTAAATTTTTAACTAATTGATACCCATCAAATTTTGATTGTGCTTTGGATCCACATGCAAAAATAGAAATATAGTTCTCATTATATGTTTCAATAAATGAATTATAGATAATTTTAATATTCAATTCGTCTAATCTTCTTTTAAAACTATCAACAACACTTTTTGAAGATTCACTAAAAGGATAAAGTCTCCCTTCAAAATCACTCTTCAACATTATTCCTAATTCTTCTTCTATAAACTGATACACTTCAACAATTGAAACTTTTTTTAAAAGCTTATTAATAAAATCAGAATTATTAAATCCTTCTGCCCTAATTAAGTTATTACTTATATTGCATTTACCACTACCTGTTTTTAATATCTTTCTCCCAACCCTCTCATCAGCTTCAAAAATAGTAATGTCTAAATCTTCTCTTTTGCTTTTTAAGTAGATAGCGGCAGCCATCCCACTAGCTCCTGCCCCAATTATACTGATTTTTTTCATTATTTTCTCCTTATAAAAATAGTTTAATATATTATCAAATTTATAACTTGATTTATTTATTTAAATTTGTTATAATAACACATACGAAATTTCGGAGGATAAATTAAGATGGCAAACATTAAACAACAAGCTAAACGTAATTTAACAAATGAAAAGAAAAGATTACAAAATGCTTCTTTTAAATCCGGTTTAAAAACAGCAATTAAGAAATTTGAATTGTCTGTTAAAGAAGGAAATATTGAAGAAGCCAAAAAAGCATATAATCTTGCTTTCAAAAAACTTGATAAAGCACAAGCAAAAGGCATTTATCATAAAAACAAAGTTGCAAGAAATAAATCTCGTCTTTCATTATTATTAAACGAAATAGCATAATTTAATTATTATTAAAAAGTCGCAAAATATGCGACTTTTTTTATATTTCAAATAACAAAAACTCTAATCCTGTCTTTGAATCAATCAAGCCTTTTTTAATTTTATAGTCTAACTCAGCAAATCGATGAATAAAATACTCAACATTTTCTTTTACAATTGACTTAGCATTTTTTATTAAATAATAAGCCTTACCATTAGAAACTCTCATTTCTCTAGCAATATCACTTTGTGAATATTTTTTTTGTAATAATAATTGAACTAAATATGATTCTCTTAATGCCCTACTACTCAATGAAAGAAGACCAACAGGATCTTCGCCAGCGAGTAATAAATTATTATAAACATTAAGTGCTTTTTCTTTATCTTTTGCAATTATTGCATTACTTAAACTAAATACATTAGTATCCATTTCCTTAATAACTAAATTTAAAACATCATCAACAGATACTTCTTTTGTTGAAGATGCATAACTAATTAATTTGTTTGTTTCATTATCCGCATTTTCTAAATTATTTCCTGCTCTTTGATAAAAAGTTTCAATCGCTTCATTTCCAATACTAATACCATTAATCTCAAACTTTCTTCTAATCCACCCTTTATATTCAATAGAAGTCATAAAGTTACATTCTTTTAAAATTGCAATCTTATGCAATTTCTTAACAACATCTTTTCTTTCATCAAGCTTTAAATTATATGCATCAATTATTAAAGTACATGATGGAGAAGGATTAAGCAAATACTTAATAAAAGCAGAAACATTTTGATATATATTTGGTTTAGTTGCAGTTAGAAAAGTTGGATTTTTTATAATAACAACTTTATTCTCTGATATAAATGGCGTAGTTTGAGCATCTTGTATTGCTTCACTAACATTTACTTCTTCCAAATCATATCTTGTTACATTATATTCATCTGCATTAGAATCTTTAATAATTTTATTAATTCTTAAACGAATTAAATAATATTCCTCACCAACAAAAAGATAAATATTATCTGCCATATTTTTCTCCTATTCTGTATTCGCATCCTCATCAGGAATTTCACTATATTCTTGGTATTTTTCAAAAGTATATAAATATAAATCATGTTCATATATATTATCTTTATCAAAATATATAAATATGAAATTATAATATAATGATTCTTTATCAAACGATTCATCATTAAGATCAATATTATGATATATATAATATCCTTCAGATTCAAAAAACTCATCAGGAATTAATTTGAAATCAGCCAAATACACCTTTAAATCAACGTTAACTTTTTCTTGCTTCCATTTTTCACTAATATTAGTTATAAAATCTTGCTTCTCATCTTCATTATAATCATATAAATAAGAACCTTGTAAAATGTATTTATTAACATCTATATTATAAGTAAACTCAATTGGTCTTTTGTCAACTAAATAGATACCAACATCTTCACTTGTGTTTTTAGCTTGATTAGAAACATCTTGATAATTTCTTATAGATGTAATTAACAAAAACAATGAGATTACAATTCCAATAATAGAAATAATTGCCCCAAAAAAACCAGATCCTTTTCTATCTGAATTCATTCCTAGTATTGCAAATACAAAAGCTCCTAACCCACAAACAATGCTCAATATGTTAAAAACATATTCAATAAAACATATTAACGAAAATAACAAACAAAGCACTCCTAATCCTAAAGCAATATAAGAATATTTACGTGATTTTTTTAAACTGCTATTAACTGGCTTTGCTTCTATTATATTATTATTTAAATCTTCCATATAATTCTCCAGTAATTAATCTATTTTTATTTTAACATATTATCATCCCCTTTTCTATATCTTTATAAAAATTAATTATTTAGCCTATAAAATTTACCCAGTTTATATGTAATTGTATAGTCTTTATCAGTTCTATAAATTATTTTTTTATAATTATTAAGTTTATTAATAACTTCAACATTTGGAAAACCAAAACTTTTTATCCTTCCTGATTGAATTACTGCATATTTAAAATTAACCGTATTTAAAAATTTTATTCCTGTAGATGTTTTACTTCCATGGTGAGCAATCTTTACAATATCAACATCATATAAAAAATTATTAAGTCGCTTTTCTCCTTCTTTTTCAATATCTCCTAAAAACAACATATTAACATCAGTTTTTATATAAGTAATTAAACTATTATCATTTTCATTAGCATATTGACAAAGAGGAGGGAAAATTATCAAATCCATTTTTGGCATACTGATTTTCATTTCTTTATTTAAGTGAATATTGTTTGTATATAAATAATTGTTATTATCATAAATACTCATAACAGTATTTTTTACTTTTATATTAGCAGTAATATGTTCTGCCTCTCCATTATGATCATTATGGTTATGAGTTAAAATCAAATAATCAACTTTATAAATACCCTCTCTTAATAAATATTCAGTAACCTCATTATTCTTGCCATCCCCAGTATCAATAATGATCGTGTTAAACCCATATGTAATAACAGTCGATTCACCATAATATAAATCTAAAAAAACTACTTTCAAAAAGGGTTTTACTGAATTAAAAAGAAGAAAACAAGTCAAAAAAATAAGTAAAAGCCCTAAAAAAAGATATCTTTTTTTAATTGTTTTATAAACAATAAGAATTAAAATTATCAAACCATAGTATATTAAAGAATGATAAATTGAAAAATATGGCATTTTTATATTAATACAAAAATATTTTGATATTAAACTACTAAATACCATAAATCCTTTACATAAATAATTAAAAATTAACCCAATTGGAAAAAACATAAAACTTGCAAACGCAAAAGGCAGCATAATTTCTCCTACTAACACAATAAATAGAATATTAATTAAAGGCGACAATAAATTAACTTGATGATTAATATTAATAACTAAAGGTAGAGTAATAATTAATGCTGACAAAGAAATAAAGAAAACTTTTAAAGTGTCATTTTTGTTTTCCATTAATGGTGCAATAAGAACTATTGTGAATGCCATTAAAAAACTAAGACAAAATCCAAGATTTTCTAAATAAAAGGGATTATAAATTAATAAAAATATAAACACAATAGAAACAATATCTAACGAAGATAAATTAAGTTTAAACTTTTTATTAATTAAGATAAAATAGTACATCAATACCGCCCTTAATACCGAAGGAGAAAAATTTGTAACAACTAAATATATTGCTAAAAATGATGATATAAATATTGACTTATTTTTAAAACGTTTTAATATTTTTTCTAAAAATAATACTAAAATTGCAATATGAGTTCCAGAAATAGCGAATAAATGCATAATCCCATTAATTTTTAAACTATCCATAAACTCGTCACTAAAATCTTTATTTTCTCCAATAACAAGTCCTTTAATAATAGATTTAGCATTTTCCGGAAAATATCTTTCCACATATTTGATTAACAACTCTCTAATATAACTAATATTAAATTTTTGATCAACTATCCTTATAGATTCTCCAGAGATAACCAACCCTATTTTTTCATTTTGTAAATATTTTTTATAATTAAACCCCTTAGGAATTCTATTAGGCTCAATCTCTTTTACTTCCCCTTCTACTTCAATATAATCAAGTACCGAATATTCCGCATTACCATTTTCATATATCATGATGTTTTTAATTTTATTTTTAATTATTATTATCTGATAATCTTCTTTTTTATCAATACTAATTACTTGACCATAATAATGTTTTTTTTCTTCAATTTTATAATTAATTGTTATTAAATATATCAACACACTAAATAAAGAAAGAATAAAACAACACCAAAAAATAAATTTACTTTTTTTATATAAATATATTCCATAAATTATTAAAAAAATAATTACTATTATATGTTTTATTGAAAAAAGAGTTAAAAATATAAATATCGCTATAAGAAAATAATTATTTAATAATATCTTGTACTGTAATAAAGTCTTTAATTTTTTCAAATAAAACACTTGAAATCCCACTAACATTCATTATATCTTCAATCACTGTAAATTTTTTTTCTTCAGTACGATAATTAATTATGGCCTTTGCTTTTGTCTCTCCTATTCCACTTAAGCTCATTAACTGTTCAATAGAAGCAGTATTAATATTAATTTTTATATTATCTGTTTCTTTTTCATTTTTTGAATTAATATTAATTAATTCCCCATCATTGACAACTCTTGCAAGATTTATATTTTCTGTAACTGCATTATTTGTAAATCCACCACACAAAGAAATAATATCATTAACCCTTGACCCTTCTAAAACTATATAAATACCCGGTTTATAAACTTCTCCTTTTACTTCAATAATAATATTATTTTTATTATTATTAAAATTGCTTTCTGGAGTTTCAATAAGTGATTGATTATTACTAGATACAACAGTAATAATTATTCCAGAAATTATTAATATACAAACAATTACACTAATTATAATCTTCTTTTTATTCATAATTGCCTCCATTTACTATATATTATCTAAAAAGAAAGAAATTATTTTATTTATAATCTAATTTGACTATTCAAACGTTTTCTTATATAATATAAAATGTAATTAACATATTTGAAAGGAGAACACAATGTTCAAAAAAATCGCATTTATATGCATGATGTTACTTCTCGGTGTAACACTTATTGCATGTAATGGTGAATCTATTTCTTTTGCTGACCAAAATATAGAAATTAAAGTCGGTGATGAATATACACTTTCACCAGTACTAAGTCAAGAATCTTTAAAAGTTAACTATACTATGGATAAAGATGATATTATTACAATCGAGGACGGAAAAGTAACAGCAATTGCTTTAGGTTCTGTAATAGTAACTGCAACTATTGATGAAACGAAGATATCTGCATCTATTACAATTAATGTTGTTGAAGAAAGTAGTGAAACACCAACAATTTCTTTTACTGAAGATGAAGTAGAATTAGAAATCGGTAAAGAATATACTTTAAATCCAACTTTAAGTGATACAAGTTTAGTAGTTATTTATTCAGCTGATCCTATGACTTCAGTTGAATTTACTGGAAACAAAGTAAAAGCATTAATTATTGGCGAAGTTACAATAACTGCAACAATAGAAAACACAGAAATAGCTGCTACAATAAAAATTACAGTTATTGAAGAAAAAATTGATCCGACAATTAGTTTTGAAAATTCAGAAATCGAATTAGAGGTTGATGAAGAATTTACTTTAACTCCTAATCTAAGTAACTCTGAATTAGAAGTAGAATATTCTGCTGTTCCAAGTGAAAAAGTAAGTTTTACAGGAAGTACTGTTAAAGCTCTTGCTAGTGGAGAAGTAGTTATTACAGCTAAAATTAAAAATACAGAAATTAGCGCTTCTATTACACTTACAATTAAAGAAAAAACTTCTCTTTCATTTGATAATAATAATATTACTATTGATTTAGAAACTTCAAATTCATTTATTTTAGTTCCAGTTATTACTGGTGAAAATTCAGAAACAATGCAAGTTATCTATGAAATTGATGATGAAGAAATTTTAACTATTCAAGAACATACAATTACAGCTTTAAAAGTAGGAACTACTTCAATTATAGCTAAAATTGATGGAACTGATATTCAAACTACAATAAATGTAGAAGTAATTAATTCTTCAACATTAATTGTTGAAACAATCACAACCATTGATGTTGGTGAAACGCACAAAATCGTATATACTGACTCTGCTGACAAATATGGCCTTGGTGTGAACTTTGAAACAAGCGATTCAAAAATTTTATCAGTATCAAGCGATGGAACTATAAAAGGTATTAGTGGTGGAGTAGCAACAATAACTATTATGTCTTATGCTAACGGTAAACAACTAGCATTTGAAGTTACAGTTACATATCAACCAGCTACAGGATTAACAATTGGCTTTGGTGAAGGACCATTTGAAACTGAAAAAAGTTATAAAGGTATTTTCTCGGTTGAACCAAGACAAGCAAATCAAGAAATTATCTTTACATCAAGTGATACAAATATTGCTTATGTAAATGATTTTGGTTTTTTAGTAACAGGAACAAAAACAGGAAATGTTGCAATTACTGGAAAAGTTGCATCAAATGAGGAAATAACTATGGTAATTAATATAAATGTTGAAGAACAATTTGATCCTATGAAAATAATTGAATCTCTTCATCAAACAAATATTATTAATCAAGAAATAATTTTATATGGATATGAATTTACGGCTGGTGGAGTCTATCCCGTACAACCAATGATTGGTAGTGTAAGCAAATTTTTATTCCAAGACCTAGTAATTACTCCTAATATGATGAAAACAACCGCTGTTGGATATACCGGTAATATTCATGATTCAGAAACAAAATATATAACATATCATGATACCGGAGCAGCTGGTGCTGGCTCTACTGCTTTAGCAAATTCAAATTATAACAATAGTGATGCTGAAGTATCTTGGCATTTCACTGTTGGTGATGATGCAGTTTATCAACAACTTCCAACAAATATGCAAGCTTGGCATGCAGGAGACGGAACTTCTGTAAAATTTAACTATATTGCAACTGGTGTTAAATTTAATGGTAATCTTCACCCTGATGTTACAATTACTACAGATGGTTATTATGCATTAGATGGTGAAAAAACAACTTATGTTGCTCCATTAAAAAATGGTGCTATTGCAAAAACATCTGATATTAATGATAACGGCTTATTAGTTGAAGTTAAAGATGGATATTATTATATGGGACCTACTTGGTATAGTACTACATATAAATATATTGCAAATAGAGGTGGAAATGTAGCTGGTATCGGTATTGAATCAGCAATAAACAAAGGTTCAGATCTTTATACTACATGGCATAACTTAGCAAAACTAATTGCTAAATTAATGGATGATCATAACCTAGAAATGTATGAAGTTCAACCTCATCATTACTTTAGTGGTAAAAACTGCCCAGGAACTATGAGAAATGCAAGACTTGAAGAACATTTCCGTGACATGATTGAAGCAGAATACCTTGTAAAAACAAAATTAAAAGGTTATCAATTAGATTTTTCAACAACTGCAAGCCAATATGTTGATTCTAGAGGAAGAATATTTAATTTACCTGATGTAGAAACTACAATTACTTACAAAGTAAGAATTCATAATGAAGAATATGATGCTACAGTTGTATTAGATACAATTCTTCCAGCTAAATCTTCTTTAGCTGCACCTACAAATCGATTTAATTTTGGATACTAAAAATCGATTATATATATAACTAAAAACCAAAAAAGACTTGAAGTATTATCTTCAAGTCTTTTTTTAAATTTCTTATAATATATTTTTACACATGTTCATTCTTTCCAATAATTCACTTGTTATTTAACCTTTAATCGTTTTTTAACCCTTTCACAGCTAATTAACAACCCCCTAGAGTTCTTTGATTAGAAATCAAAATAAAGAAAATAAAAAAATGGTAAAATCAACTTTTTTTTGCTTTATTTTAAAATATTTATAAAAAATCAAACGGGGAAATATCCTCATCATTTATAATTTCACTATCATTATTTTGTAAAACATTTGTTAATCTATTAACTAATTTTGTCCGTTTTTTTACTTCTATTTTTTTTATTCCTTGAACCATAGCTTCAAGGGAACCAAGCATTATTAGATATTTTTTTGCTCTTGTAACAGCAGTATATATTAATTTCTTTTTAAGCATAATATAATACTTGGATGTAAAGGGAATAACCACTAAATCAAACTCACTTCCTTGAGCTTTATGAATAGAAATGGCATAAGCTAAGCTTAAATCATCTAATTCATCTTCATTATAATAAACTGGACCAAAATCATATAAAACAGTTAACCCTAAATAGTCATTATTTTGATAATCAATACTAATTATTTGCCCAATATCTCCATTCATAACCTCTTTTTCCGTTCTATTAACTAATTGAATAACCTTATCATTAACTCTAAAAGAATAATTAAATTTTGTTATTTCTAAATCCTTTTTAGGATTAAATTCTTCTTGCAAAACTTTATTAATATTTATAATACCCAGTTCACCCTTATACATTGGAACAAGAACTTGAATATCCTTAATTAAATCCATTTGTTTATCTATGGCTCTTTTTATTGTAAAAACCAAATTTTGTATAATAGAATTATCATTCATTCTAACAAAGCTTCTGTCACTTTGCATATCTAAAACATTGTCTGGAACAATCCCTTTATTTATACTATGAGCAAAATCAATAATAGATGAATCTATTTGTTGTCTATGTATTTGCGTTAATTTTATCGTTTTAATTATATTTGATGAAATCAAATCATCTAAAACATTGCCTGGACCAACAGACGGTAGTTGATCTTTGTCACCAATAAAAACAATTTTCACATCTAAAGATAACGCATTTAAAAGCCTTGATGCTAATTCAATATCAACCATTGAAAATTCATCAACAATTACCATTTTACAAGCAATAATAGTATCTTTTCCATATCGATAATTACCATTCCCTTCATAACCCAAAAACTTATGAACAGTCATAGCATTATGCTTTGTTATCTCTTGCAATCTTTTTGCAGCTCTACCTGTAGGCGCAAGCAAATATATAGCTTCGCCAACTAATTCTTCTTTGTTAAAAAGAGAGGTATATGTTTTAATGATTCCATTTATTATTGTAGATTTACCAGTACCGGGGCCACCAGTAATAATTGATATATTATTTAAAAGTGATAAAACAATGGCATCTTTTTGTTCACTAGTATATGTTATTTTTATTTTTCTCATTAATTTATTTAATTCACTAATAATATCTGCTTCTATAAAGTCATTCTGATGTTCATAATTTACAATTTGTTTAATTTTATTTGCAAAATCAACTTCAGAGTAAAAAATAGGTTTTAAATAGATATCTTCTTCTTCAATAACTATTTTGTTATCAATAACTAAACTTTTAATAACATTATTTAATAATTCCTCATCAAAAAAACTATCTTCATTTTCTATTTCATTGTGCATTAAATTAAATAGCTCACTTTTTTTTACATAAGAATTTCCTTTTCCATAAGTATATTGATTTAATATATATATCAACAATGCTTTAACCCTAACTAAAGCGTCTTTTTTAATACCCAATGAAAAAGCTATTTTATCTGCCCTAATAAAGCCGAACCCCTCAACTTGATCAATTAAAATATAAGGATCATTTTTGATAATCTCATATGCAGAAGGTCCATAATGATTTATTAATTTTAATGCAACAGACATAGTTAAACCTAAACTTAAAAATGCTAAAGTAGTTTCTTTAAAAGAAAGGTTTTTCTGCAGATTTTCATATATTGTATCTTTCTGCAATTTATTTATTCCACGAACTTTATCAAGATTCTTTTTATTTTCTAATATCAAGCTTAAACTTTCCTCTCCAAGAGTATTAAATATCTTTGTTGCAGCTATTTTACCTACTCCTGGAAATAAATCACTTGATAAATAATTTATAATTCCTTCTAATGTATTTTCTGTTTTCCGATCAAATGAACTTGCTTTAAATTGATACCCATATTCAGTATCAACAAACTCACCCAAAAAAGTATAATTTTCATTTTCAATCGGTTTTCTCTCAAAAACACCTGTAACTGTTACAAAAGAAGAATATAGTTTATCCATTACTAATTTTATTTCTGGGTTTTTAGGGTCAAGTGTAATTCTAATTACTCCATACCCGTTTTTATCATTATAATAAATAACCCGGTTAACACTTCCCCAAACCTTTTCCATTTTTATCCTCTAATACTTTCTTTTAATACCTTCATTATATACTTCATCTATTGTAGCCCCACCAAGTAATACTTCACCATCATAAAAAACAACAGCTTGACCTGGAGTTACAGCTCTAAACTTATTTGGATATTCTACTTTTACTTTATTATTAGTTATTTTTGTTATTTTAACTTTTATATCTTTACTACGATAACGAAACTTGGCAGTACAAAAAATTTCAGTAAAATCTTCACTCAACCAATTAAAATTAATGGCAAAACACATATCAGAATACAAATAATTCTGATCATCTTTATAACCCACTATTAAAACATTATTTATTACATCTTTTCCTAAAACAAACCAAGGACCAAAATCTCCCCCTAAACCTAAACCTTTTCGTTGACCAATTGTATAATACATTAAACCATCATGTTTACCAACAACTTCATTCCTTAAAGTTTTCATCAGTCCTGGTTTTGCAGGCAAATAATTTTCTAAAAATAATTTAAAATCTCGTTCACCAATAAAACAGACTCCAGTAGAATCTTTTTTCTTTGCAATTTTAAGATTATGTTTTAAAGCTATTTCTCTAACTTCTTTTTTAGTTAACTCACCAATAGGAAACAATGATTTACTTAATTGTTCTCTATTTAACTGACATAAAAAATAACTTTGGTCTTTACTATCATCAATTCCCCTTTTTAAAACAACATCAGGATAATGTACCACTCTTGCATAATGCCCCATAGCAATATAATCAGCATCTAATTTCACTGCTGCTTCTAAAAAGAATTTAAACTTTATTTCACTATTACATAATATATCTGGATTAGGTGTTCTATTTTTTTTATATTCATCTAAAAAATATGTGAAAACATATTCCCAATATTCCTTAACAAAATCTACTCTATGAAGTTTTATTCCTAACTGATTTGCAGTAATCAATGCATCATTATAATCTTGCTCTTGAGGACAAATTTCATCAAAATTATTAGGATTACCCAATACATCATTATTAAGAGAAGAATCCCAATTACGCATAAACATCCCTTCAACAAGATAACCCGCCTCTTTTAATTTTATAACAGCAACAGCGCTATCAACACCACCACTTAAACCTACAATTACTTTTTTCATGTTCCCTACTTACTGCTTTTAAGTTCAAAAATAATATCTCTTAAACCCATAGCTTGTTCAAAATCTAATTCCTTAGCAGCTTCTTTCATTTGTTTTTCTAAACTACTCACTAATTTATCTACTTCTATTTTACTTAATTTACTCAAATTATCTAAATCAACATTAGCAATATCCTCAGAAATTATTCTAGTGATAACCATCTCATCTTGTATATCTTTATAAATTGTCTGGGGAATAATATTATTATTAGTATTATATTTTTCTTGTATCTCTCTTCTTCTATATGTTTCAACAATTGCTTTTTCCATAGAATTAGTAATTTTATCAGCATACATAATAACTTTACCATTTACATTTCTAGCAGCCCTACCAATAGTTTGTATCAACGCAGTCTCACTTCTTAAAAATCCCTCTTTATCTGCATCTAATATTGTGATCAAAGAAACTTCAGGAATGTCTAATCCTTCTCTTAAAAGATTAATACCAACCAAACAATCATAAGTTCCCATTCTTAACTTTCTAATAATCTCAAGTCTTTCCAAAGTCTTAACTTCCGAATGTAAATAAGCCACTTTAATATCTAAATCTTTTAAATATCTAGTTAAATCTTCTGACATTTTTATTGTTAGCGTTAAAATTAAAGTTCTTTCTCCAGCTTTAATTCTCATTTTAAGTTCTTTAATTAAATCTTCGATTTGCCCATTAGTTTCTCTTACTTCAATAATGGGATCAATTAATCCTGTAGGTCTTATAATTTGTTCAATAACATCAAAGCTTCTATCTTTTTCAAAATCTGAAGGTGTTGCACTCAAATAAATTACTTTATCTAATTTCTCTTGAAACTCCTCAAAACGAAGTGGTCTATTATCCAATGCAGATGGAAGACGAAAACCATTCTCTACTAAATTCATTTTCCTGCTTCTATCACCATTATACATTCCTCTTACTTGAGGTAAAGAAACATGTGATTCATCCACAATCAATAAAAAATCTTTTTTAAAAAAATCAATTAATGTATACGGCGTCTCCCCTTCTTCTCTTAAACTAAAATGCCTTGAATAGTTCTCTATTCCTGAACAAGTTCCAACTTCTTCTAACATTTCAATATCATATTTAGTTCTTTGTTCTATCCTTTGAGCCTCAAGTAATTTATTATTGTTTTTAAAATAATCTATTTGATCAGCTAACTCATTTTTTATTCTTTTTATTGCTTCTTCTTTTTTAAATTCACTTGTAGCAAAAAGAGTTGCTGGGAAAACATTCATAATAGTTTTTTTAGATAATGCTTTTCCCGTAATAATATCTACAATTAATATTCTTTCTACTTCATTATCAAAAAATTCAATTCTAATTGCTTGATCTTTAAAATATGCTGGGATAATATCAATACTTTCTCCCTTAACTCTAAAAGTACCTCTTTTTAACTCATAATCATTTCTAACATATTCCATTTTTATAAGTTGATTTAATAAATCATTACGATCAACTATATCTTTCTCTCTAATAGTTAACATCTTCTCTAAATAATCTTCAGGATCACCAATACCATATATACAAGAAACACTAGCTACAACTATTACATCATCACTAGTAAGTAATGAGCTAACAGCAGAATGCCGCATTTGATCAATATCATCATTAATTGATGAATCTTTCTCTATATATAAATCTTTAGAAACTACATATGCTTCAGGTTGATAATAATCATAATAAGAAATAAAGTATTCCACTTTATTTTCAGGAAAAAATGATTTTAATTCACTATATAATTGTCCTGCTAATGTTTTATTATGAGCAAGAACCAAAGTCTTAAGACCAGTTTGTTCTATAACATTAGCAATAGTAAAAGTTTTACCTGTACCCGTTGCCCCAAGTAAAGTTTGTTCCTTTATACCTTTATTTATATTAGACACCAAAGAAGAGATAGCTTTAGGCTGATCTCCTGTTGGTTTATAATTACTATGTAATTTAAAAACACTCATTTATTACCTTCTATTTATGATATTTTTTATTGTTTATTATCGAAAAAGCTCGATATATTTGTTCTAAAAAAATAACTCTCATTAATTGATGAGGAAAAGTCATCTTTGAAAAAGATAAAGATCTATTACTTCTTTTTATAACTTCATTATCAAGACCACAACTTGACCCAATAACAAAAAATAATTTCTTAGTATTATAAAGAAAATATTGCTCAATTTGCTCACTAAATGTAATACTATCCATATTTTCTCCATTAATTTCCAAAGCAATGACATAACCATCTAAAACAGCATTTATAATATCAGTTCCTTCTTCTCTCAAATTCTTTAAAAAATCATCAGAATTTCTCTCTTTAATTTCAATAATGTTTATTCTAGCAAAACCTTGAATTCTTTTTACATATTCATCTATTGCATTTCTTAAATACTTTTCTTTTATTTTACCAACACAAACTAAATTTATTTCCATCATAATTCTATAACCAAAGAACTTGACTGCTTAGCAATATGAATTTTACCACGATAATCCAACTCATTATATAATTTATCAATAATATCATTTGTAATTATTTCCTCGGTATTACATTCTTCAGAAACATGAGCTAATACTATATGTAAACTATTACCATTAATATTACGCGATAATAAATTATAACAACTAAGATTACTCATATGACCACTTTCCGATAAAACACGATTAATTAAATAATTTGGTCTTTCACTATCCATTAACATCTTTATGTCATGATTAGCCTCTATAATCACAAGATTAGAAAGTTGTAATAACTCGAGATATCTTGTTGGAAAAAAACCTGTATCTGTTGCATATAAAAGCGATTTATTATTATATTTAATAAAATAACCTAAACAAAAAACATCATGAGCTAATTCAATAGGAATAATTTCAAAATCAAAAATCTTATAAGTAAAATCTGGATCTAAAATTAAAATATTTTGAATTTTTCTTAAACTAGGATTATTTTTCATCAAACTTTTTATCGTAGGCTTGCCAACATAAACATTTGCTTTTGTCCTGTAATAAAATTGATATAAAAACCTAGAGTGATCTCCATGCTCATGTGTGATAAAAATAGCATTTATGTTACTTATATCTATACCCAAAGATTCTGCCTTTAGATAAGCATTTCTATAAGTGATTCCACAATCAATAATAATCTTATAATTTTCATTTTCAATATATGTACAGTTCCCTTTTGAACCACTTGCTAAAACGCATACTTTCATACTTAATCTCCTATTTATGTATAACTATTATATAATTAATGCTCTTTTTTTTCAAGTTAAAAGGTATCAGATAAAAATCCGATACCTTATTATTAAAATATAAATTGGATTAGATAGGTAAACTAGTTTTATAAGTTAATTGTTCTTCTAATTGCTTAAGATTAATATCTAAAAATCTATTAAAATCTTCTATAGTAAATGCATCTATTTTAAAATCAATATTTAAAGATTTCTGTTCTTTAATCAATTCTACAGCAATTATGGTTTCACTTGTAAGCTCTTTTAATAATGGATTAAAATACTTTTCAATTGCTGCTAAAACTTCTTTAGATAAAGTTTCGTTTTCTTTATCGACTAAATACATTTGAATTTGGTCGAATGTTGGCAAAATATGTTTATTTCTATTAATATCCATCCATTTAGGAATATCAGTTGATTTTGTATTTACATATACATGATAACCAAATTCACTAATAATATACTCTCCTAATGAAACATCCACACCATAGATTACAGTAGACTCATCAATTCCATCTGTAAATGTTGCTGAATTCCATATGTCAAGCATTGCGTTACTAAAAGCTTCAACCATTTTTCCATTTTCAAATGATCCCAAATCTTCATATTTTACTGTTAATCCTGCAGATTTAAACTTTGAAATTTCAATATTATCTAAATTATAATCTAAATTTGTAATATCTGGTTGAGTAACAAATCCAGTTTTCGCAACAAATCTTGGTGATTTAGCAAATTCTAAAGCAATTTTTGCAAATTTATCACTATGTTTCCCTGTAGTATTTTCTAAATATACTTTAACTTGTTGATCCAATTCTTCTGCTAATATTTTTTGATACTCTGTCCATTCAATTGGATTAATAGGTTTACCATTAGAATCATTAACAGATATAAGTAAATGATAACCAGTAACATTATAATATTCATCAACACGTTGTTGCATATTATATAAATATAAATCCCAAATTTCTGAATCCTCAGATATATCTTTTACTCCATATATTTCATCAATAAATTTTTGTCCCAAATCTTCATAAAGTAAATATAATTTTAATTCATGCTCATTTTGAACTTGATAAATGTATTTAATATAATTTTCCCAGCCCATTGCAGCATATTGGCCACTTTCAAACTCTTGTTTTAATTTAATAATATCATTATCCAAAGATTCCCATGCTGTTTTATCCAATACTTTATTTTTATCAAAAGAAGCTCTACCTGTATAATCATATACAGTATTCAACTCTTTATTACTAAGTAATCTTTCATAATTAATTTGGTTAGATATAAAATTCATACCATATCTATCATTCATTATTTCAAAAACTTGATCAGTAGTATATTCAACACCATCAATTTCAGCAATTACATTTTTACTTGTCTTTTTACTTGTCTTAAATTCAACATCAGCATTTTCTGCTTGAGAAAGATAATAATCTTCAATATCCTTATCATAAATAACAATTTCATAATTACTACGTAATTTTACCATTTGTTTACTAATGTAATCGACTGTTAAAACTTCTTCTTTTAATAATTCAATAATTTCATCTCTAACATCTTCTAATGGACTTTTATCAACTGTAGATATCTTCATTGCTAAATACTGTAGATTTCCACTATCTAAAGATTTAATTGTATTAGTAAACCACTTTTGTGAAGAATCAACTTTTGAATCCATAGGATTATAAGCATTTAAAGTAGTTTTAATTTCTGTTAAAACACCTTTATTTATTGCAATTAATTCTCCTTGAGTATAATTTAACTCATTTAGTGCTTCATTATCTTCTGAAACAATTTTATTAAATTGATATTTGCCATCATTAATTGTATATTGAACCCCTTCAACTAATGATAAAAACTCATCTGGATAACCACTAACACGATAACTATTTTGCGAATTATATAAATCTATCATTGTTTGAATTGTATCAGAAACAGTTAACTCTAGCTCATTTTCTATCCAAACCCATTTTGAATAACTACCTGCAACATTTACGTCTTGAGGTATTATTTTAACACCTAATTGTGCTAAAGCATCATTAACTTCTCTAGCTGTATTATATTTTACAATAATGGCAAAATAACTATCAGAATATAAAGAATTATATTTACCTAAAATTTTATTTTCTGGGAAATACTTTTCTGAATCTTCTTCTGCTTCAGCATCTTTTTCTAAAATTTCTTTTTCTAACATTTCCCGTGCATATTTTTCTCTTGCAACTTCTAATTTATAATAATTCTTTATTTCATCTTGTGTGCGGTATCCACTTGAAAACATTCTTTCTTCAAATAAATCTTCAAGATCTCTAATTTCATCTTCTGTTAAATCTTCTTTCCCATTTTCAAATGTAGCTTCTTCTATTGCCTCAAAAACTTCAGTTTCTGTAACCATATCTAAATATGATACATTATTAACTTTTTCTTTATTTAATAAATCTTCATCAATCAAAGAAAATAATGTTGAAACAACATAAGAATTCTTAAGTAAATCATAAACTGTTTTTTTATCAAAAGAGTAAGTAACTCCCCCCTCAGTAACTGATAAGTACGTTTCATCTCCATTTGTAATAGTTGGAGCAGAATCCTTTGTCCCTCCACAAGCAATAAGTGTTACTCCAAGAAGTGACAACATACATATAAAAATAATTTTTTTAATCATTATAAAATCCTTTCGTATTTAATAAGTCTAGGTAACATTATAAATTAAAAGACCAAAAGTGTCAAATAATTTCATACCTTTGCAAAAGGTACCAGATGGAAACCTGATACCCTCTTGCTTAATGATTTAATTAGTTTATTTTGCTAAATGTGCAGTATAAACTAACTCTTCAGTCAATTTATCAATATTAATATCTAAAAATTTATTATAATCTTCTCGAGAAAAACTAGTAATTTCAAAATTAATATTTAATTCTTTTTGATCATTAAGTAATTCAATTGAAGTCAAAGACTCACCAAGAAGTTCAGTTGTAATAGGAGTAAAATACGTAGTAATCGCAGTTTTCATTTGTGCTGTTAAAGTTTCATCTGCTTTATCTTCAATATATTTTTGAATTTGTTCTAATGTTGGTAAAATATATTTATTTTCACTTTCATCTTCCCATTTTGCAATATCTAGAGATTTTACATTAACATATACATGATATCCAAATTCACTAACAATATTTTTTCCTAAAGAAATATCAACTCCATATATAAGAGTAGTTTCATCTGCTCCATCAGTAAAATAAGCTGCATTCCATATCTCTCTCATAGCAACACTAAAAGCTTCAACCATTTTACCGTTTTCAAATGAACCTAAATCCTCATATTTCACCGATAATCCTGCAGATTTAAATTTTGAAATTTCAATATTATCTAAAACATATAATGCATCTTCAATTACTGGCATTGGATCAAATTCAGGTTTTACTAATAATTTAGGAGCTTTTGCAAATTCAGAAACAATTTTCTCAAAATTCTCACTGTATTTTCCCGGAGTATTTTGTAAATAAACTTTAACTTGAGAATCTAATTCTTCTGCAAGTGTTTTTTGGTAATCAGTCCACTCATCTGGATTAATTGGTGTGCCAGTATTATCATTAACAGAAATTAACAAATGATATCCTGCAACATTATAATAATCTTCAACAATTTTTTCCATATTAGCTACATATATATCCCAAATGCTTGAAGATTCTTCAATATCTTCAACACCATATTTTTTATCAATAAAATCTTTACTTAAATCTTCATAAAGTAAATATAATTTTAAATCAGTTTCATTATCTACTTGATAAACATATTTAATATAATTAGCCCAACCCATTCCAGCGTATTGTCCAGCTGCAAATTCTTGTTTTAAATATTGAACTCTTAATGTAAGTTCATCCCAAGCCTTTTTGTCAAGAACTTTATCATTTTTATAATCAAAAACAGTATTTAATTCTTGGTTTAACAGAAGCCTCTCATAATTAATTTGATTAGAAATAAAATTCATTCCATATCTATCATTCATAATTTCAAAGATTGTATTAGCTGAATATTCAACCCCGTCAATTTCAGCAATTATATCTTTGCTTGTTTTTTTGCTGCCTTCAAAATCAATTTTAAATGTTTCTGCTTGTGAAATATAATAATCTCTAACTTCTTGATCATAAATAACAATATCATAATTACTACGTAATTTATACATTTGTTCATTAATGAATTCTAATTCTAATATTTCTTCTTTTAGCGCTTCTATAATTTCCTCTTTAACAGTTTCTAAAGATGGTGCTGAAATTGTCGCAAATTTCATTGCTAGATACTGAATTTTCCCACTGTCTAATGCTTTAACTGTATTAGTAAACCATTTTTGTTTATCATTAACAACTGATTCTTCAGGATCATAAGAAATTAAATTTGTTTTAACTTGAGTCAAAACTCCACTATTTATTGCAGTTAATTCTGCTTGTGTATAGTGTAATTCATTTAATATATCTTCTTCATCTTCTTGAACAGTAGTATTAAAAATATATTTTCCTTCATCAATTGTATAATGAACGCCTTCAATTAACGATAAAGACTCAGTTGGATAATTATCAACCTTATAACTATTTTCAGTATTATATAAATCTATCATTGCTTGAATAGTTTCTTCAACAGTTAATTCAGAATCATCTGTAATCCAAACCCATTTTGGATAACTTCCACTAACAGATGTATCTTTTGGAACAAGTTTAATTCCTAATTGTTCTAAAGCATTTTCTACTTCTTTTACTGTATTATATTTAACTACAATTGCAAAATAACTATCTTTATATAAAGAATCATATTTACTTTGAATTTTTGATGTTGGAAAATACTTTTCAGTATCATCTTTTGCAGCTGCATCTTTTTCTTCAATAGCTTCTTCTAACATATCAGTTGCATATATTTTTCTTGCAACTTCTAATTTATAATAATTATTAATTGCTTCTGCACTGCGATACCCGCTAGAAAACATCTTTTTATCAAACTCTTCTTCAAGTTCAGCAATTTCATCTTCTGTTAAATCTTCTTTTCCATTTTCAAAAGTTGCTTTTTCAATTGCTTCTGCAATTTGTTCTTCTGTAACCATATCTAAATAAGATACATTATTAACTTTTTCTTTTTGTAATAAATCTTCATCAACTAAAGAAAATAATGTTGAAATAACATAAGAGTTTTTTAGTAAGTCATATACAGTTTGTTTATCAAATGAATAACTCTTATCTCCTTCAGTGACAGTTAGATAAGTTTCATCACCATTTGTGATAGTAGGTCCCTTTTTATTATTACTTGCTGCCGTACATGATACAGCAATAACGATAATTGCAATAATTATTAGTAGTATAGGTAAAACCTTAATTAAAACCGATTTTATCGTTGAGTCTTTTTGTGCTTGTTTTTGTTTGTTCATTTTTATCTCTCCTCAATAGAAATTTTTATAACATTGATATTTTACCACTTTTTATCCTTTTTATCAACATATATTATTTGCTGAAAAAAGACTAAAAAACCAAAATATTTCCATTTATATCTTATTATACTCAACTGTCTTAAATATTTCTTAATAAATAAAAAAAAGTCTTTTTAGAAAGACTTTATTTTTTATTTATATTTGGAATATAAAAACTTCTTCTATCAAATGCATAAATTGGTTGTGTATATTCACCAATTAATTCCTCGTTAATCACACCATCTTTTGTTATCTCTTTTTCAAGTGCTGCCATTCTAGAATCTGAATAATCCAACAAAAAAACTAATTCAGCTTCAGGAATAAGAGGAGGTTTAGGTGAACCATATTCTAACAAGCCATGATGAGATATTAAAATATGTTGTAACAATAAATATTCTTCACTCTCATCTAATTTTAAATCAACTGCTTTTTGATACAATTTATTTGCTGCAATAGTAATATGCCCAATTAAATTCCCAGTTTTACTATATTCGCCAGTTTGAGCATCCATTTCTATAATTTTTCCTAAGTCATGCAAAATTATGCCCGCACGAACTAAATCCTTATTTAAAAATGGATATAAGAGTAAATAAGTATCACTTAACTTTAACATGGTAAAAACATGGTAAGCCAACCCAGAAACATAATTATGATGCATTGTTTTAGCTGCTGGATGAACAAAATATTCATTAATATACTCTTTTAATAATTCCACAACTAATTGTTTAATAATAGTATTATCAAGTTTTAAAACATAATCCATAATTGCAGACTTTAATTCTTCTTCACTCATTTTTGCAAATTCAAAAAAACTTTTTTTATCAAACTCATCATCCTTGGGAATTCGTAATTCTTTAATATTCAACTGCATTTTCCCTTGATAATCTTTCATATTTCCATAACAAGCATAGATATTGCCATTAACTAAAATTTCTCTTAACTCATCAGTTAAATTCCATATTTTTGTTTCAACAATATTTTCTCCATCAAATCCCAGCATAGTTGCATAATCAGCTTGAGATGTCGTCTTACGAAGTTGAACATCATTTAATCTTAAAATTAAATCAGAAACTTCATCTCCTGCTTTATAATCTTTAATCTTCTTCATTTCTATTTCCTTCCTTTAAAGAGTCATATTTTGGATTAGATTTCACTAGAACTTTTTCAAAAGTATCCATTAACTCTTTTTTTACTTCAGTAGAAACTGAATCATGTTCAATATATTTCATTGATTTTAAAATTTCAATGCTTTGATTTGCTAAATCCCTAGCTTCTACATCTAATTTTTGTTTTAAGGTGTGTTTTTCTAACATCCTTATTTCTTCTTCTTTTTTCCTTAAATTATACTCTCTTTCAGCAAGCTTTTTCTCATACTCGCTAATAGATTCATTATTTAATCCCACTTCATTTTCTTCATCATTAGAATAAATAGGCGTTTGCTTCTCAGAATAACTATCTTCAAAACTGAAAACACGTTCTTGAGGCTCATCAACTAAATTGCTTGGTTTTAATTCTTCCATTGTTGAAAATTTTACACTTTTTAATTGTTCTATAGCAAAATCATTTAATAATTCATAATTATTTGCTAATTCTTTAGTTATCACTTTATATTCTATATTTTCATAAATATCCATAATTGTCTGATTAACAATTCCATTTGTAAGATTAATCAAATCTTTTTGTTTAAAAAGCAAATCTTCATTACTTTTAATAGGAAGTGACTTATATAATTTAATAATATGTTTATCTTTTTTCTTTGATTTACCTAACAATCTATTTGCTTTATTAGCAATTAAACATTTATCAAGTCCATACTTATATAATAAAATAGTTTCATTGTTCTTTTTTGCTATTAATAAAGCAAGTTCAACTAATTCTCTAATTTTATCTAAATCAGAAAAAAAATCTTCAAATTCATCTGGTATAATACTATTATAAGCAAAAGCAGCAATAGAAAAAACAGCGAAATCGCACTCCATATATTTTTTAGCTAATCTTTTTAAAGGAAAACCAAAATAATTTATATATTTATATAATTTGGCATCATTAATATATACAAGAGCTTTTTTAAGATATTTGCCATCAATAAGTTTTTTAATTTCACTCATGAAATCAAAATCATTATCTCGCCTACTAACATACTTTGCTCTTCTTTTAAAAGCATTAGCAGTTTTTCTATCCATTTTAAAGTTTAATTCACTAACTAATCTAGCAGCTCTTATGATTTGAATTGGATCATCTTTAAATCTTTTAAAAGGATTTCCAATAGCTCTAATTTTTCCTGTTGTTAAATCCTTATATCCATTAAATGCATCTGTAAGCATTCCGCCATGACTCATAGCAATGGCATTAATAGTAAAATCTCTACTTGCTAAATCTTTTTCTAAAATCTCAGAATAATGTATTCGCTTATTCTTTTTCGCAAAATTACTACCATCAATATTTTTAAAAGGACTAACAGAAAACAAATATCCTTCATAATAAAGAAGTACTTTATCTTCATCAAAAATTTCGTGTTTATATTGAGAAAAAGACTTTGTTATTTGCTCAATAGAAGCACTTGTTGTAATATCTATTTCATCATAACCTGTATCCAACATTATGCTTCTTACAACTTCACCAATCAAATATGCTTGATGTCCGTTATTTGTTAGTACTGACAAAACTTCTTTGCCTTTCTCTAGATAATCACTCACTATTGTTTCCCTCCTTTCAAAAATATAATTGCTAAAGCTATTATAACAAATTATAAGTACTTTTTCCACAAATTAATATTATTCTCTCTTGTTTTATTTTAAAAATCAATTATAATAAAAATAAGGTGATTTTATGAAAAAACTTATAAAAAACTCAATATATACCCAAACTATTAAAAAATCAGTATTTATTACTAATTTAATTCCTGTTGATTCTGTTGATATTGCTAAAAATCAATTAAAAGAAATTAAAAAAAAATATTATGATGCAACCCATAATTGCTATTGTTACATAATTACAAATGAAAATGATGGTATTAAATATTCTGATGATGGTGAACCTAGCCAAACAGCAGGCATAGTTATATATAATGTTTTAGAAAAAAACGAATTAACAAATATTCTTGCTGTCGTTACCCGTTATTATGGAGGTATAAAACTAGGCGCAGGTGGATTAATTAGAGCATATTCTTCATCAACAAGTGAAGCTTTAAAAATTGCATTAATAGAAGATATTATAGATTATCATTATTACAAAATTAAAACGGATTATGAAACTGCAAATACATTAATACGATATTTAGAAAATTATTCTTTAATAGAAAAAAAATTCCAAACTAAAGTATCGTTAATATATAAAATTAACCCATCAGAAAAAGATGATTTTTTAGAACAAACAATTAGCTATAGTAAAGGAAAAGCAGAAGTTTTGTTATTAAAAATAGCTAATCAATAAAGCACAAGCAAAAAAGGAGTAATTTATGTCAATATTAGTATGTGAAAACTTAACAAAAAAATTTAATAAAAAAATAAATATTAATGACTTTAATTACAATTTTTTAGAAAATAATATCTATTCTCTAATTGGTAAAACAGATTCTTTAAGAGAGCAACTACTAGATTTAATTTCAGGCAAAGCCATTTTAGATTCTGGTGCAGTTTATTTAGATGGTGAATTATTAAATGATTCAATGGATATTCAACAAAAACTTTGTTACATTTCTAGAAAAATGAAATTTCCAGCAAACTTTAAAATAGAAACAATTCTAAAATATTTTTCCTCATTTTACCCTAAATGGGATAATAATCTGGCATATGAAATTCTTGCAAATTATAACCTAAAAGATAACATTTTATATTACCGTTTAACACCAACTCAAAAATCTTTATTAAATGCAATTATTGGATTATCTTCTAAAGCTAATATAACTATTTTTGATAATCCCTTAAAAGGTTGTGATGTAAAAGATAGATATGATTTTTTTAATTTTTTTTATAACGATTATATAATAAATCCCCGAACAATTATTATGTCAACTGATTATATTGATGAAATTGATTTTTTAACTAATAAAATACTTTTTATTGATAATGGAGTTTTATTTGATAATTATAATACCGAAGCTTTAAAAAATAACTTTAAATATTTAACAGGTAAAACTGAAGTATTATCATCATTAATATCTGGAATAAAAGTAATAGGTTTAGAAGAAAGAGGAAATATGTTAACCGTTTGTATTAGAGAAAAACTGAGAAAAGATGATATTAGAAAATACCAAAAATATATGGTTAAAATATCTCCAGTACCAATACAAAAAGTATTTATATATTTAATTAATTTAAGAAAGTTAAAAGGTTTAAAATGAAAGCTAAAAAGTCTTTTATGTTGCATTTTTTAACTTATCGATATTATTATATTGGATATATCCTACTTTTATTTATTCTTTTATTAGTAACCTCTTCTCTAGATTCAGTCCACCAACTCATTCCTCATTTAATATATATTTTTATTTCTATTACTATTATTCAAACATCTTTAATTGGTTATTTTGAAAACTATCGCCTAGGCTCCATTTATTTAAACATAAATAGCAATAGATTAACATGGGTTTTTTCTACAATTATTTTTGGAATTGTTAATTCTCTAATAAATTTATTACTGCTTTTTTTACTAAACACTTTGTTTAATGCTTTAACTGAATTTTCTTTATTTAACTTATTCGATATTAACATTTATTTATTTATTAGTTCACTTTATATTTTATTATACTCATTTAATAGTATTCTAGGTATTATTAAAGCACACAATCATACACTATTTAAAATAATTATTTTAATAATTTTTATTTTGTTAATTATTTCTTTTCCTTTTATTACAAATATCAACCTTAATTGGCAATTATTTAATTTTAATTCCAGAATTAATTACTTATTAATTTCTTCTATTCTTTATATCATTGCTATATTATTTTATAGTCTTTATTATTTAATAATTAAAAAAATAAATATTTAAAAAAAGCAGATTATATAATCTGCTTTTTTATCCAAATATATTTGCAATTACTTCTACAACTCTAAAAATTAATTCAGCAACAACTCCACCAGCAATAAAACTTATTAAATAAACTAAAGTTCTAATTTGCCATGTTGAAGATTTTTTAAATATTTTTGAAAAATCAATAGCTTTTAAAGCTCTAAAAACAAAAACAGAAATAATCAAAAAAATAAACAAATACCAAATAGCAATTAAAATTGGTTCAATACTAGCAAGCAAAATTAATCTATTCATTGTTCTCCTCAATTCTTGCCATTACGAATAATAAATCAGATAATCTATTTAAATACATTAAACAAAATCTATTTATTTTATTTTTTAAAGTATACTCTACAACGCTTCTTTCTAATCTTCTTACTATTGTTCTAGCTAAATGAAGAAAACTAGAACTTTTAGAAACACCAGGAAGAATAAATGAATTTAATGGCGGTAAAATGTTGCTAAAATAATCAATTTTATTTTCCAAATATGAAATATCTGATTCACTAATTTCATTTTTATTAGAAGCAATATCATAACCCACTAAAAATAATTTTTCTGCTATATTCTTTAATAAATCTTTAACCTCATTATTTATAACAAAATTGTAAGCAACCATTATAGCGCTTTGCGTCTCATCAATATTTCCCGAAACTTCAATAATCAAATCAGATTTTTTAACGTTTTCTGCTAAAATAGTTGAAGTAAATTGATTGTCTCCCGTCTTTGTATATATCTTCATATACTCACCTCTATAATAATTATACCATATAAAATAAAAAACCAATAGTTCAATCTATTGGTTTTTTAATTGCTTAGCCAAAATAATTTCTTTACTTTTCATTAATCTAATTATGTTACTTCTCTCAGCATCATCTAATTTTTGAGAAATATATTTAACTGTATCTTTTAAATTAGGAATCATTATATATTCTATAGCATTAACTCTTCTTCTAGTCTTTTCAATTTCATCAGCTAAAATATCACATGATTTTTCTAACTCAGCAAGTTTTACTAATCTAGATTGTAATTGAGATAAGCCAATAATAGCCTCATCAAGTTCTATTGGTGTAAAAGATAGTGAATATGTTAAATCAATTTCTTTATTTTCTTCATATTCAATAATTGGCACAGATAAATTCATAATATTTTTTGAACTTGTCTTAAAATTCGATGATTTTGTTGGAACCAACAACGCCTCATCAATTGCTTCATTGCTTATTTTAATTCTTGCTTTCTGATATTGTCGATTAATTATTAATAACTCTTTGTCAATTTCTTCTCGTAATTTTTTTGTTTCTTTAATAATAAGCATAAATTGTCTAATCATTTCATCTTGCTTATCTTTAAGCAATTTATGTCCTCTTAAAGAAATCGATAACTGCTTTTTAACTCGCGTTAATTCCATTCTAGTAGGATTAATTTGCATTATAGCCATTTTATTCTACCTCTTTAGGGTAATACTTTGTTAAAGTTTCATAACTAATTCTTTTTAATTCTGATTTTGGAAGTATAGTTAATAATTCCCAACCTATTTTTAATGTTTCTTCAATAGTTCTATTAAGAGCATATCCTTGTGAAACATATTCCTCTTCAAATGCAGTAGAGAATTTAGCATATAATTTATCCGCATCAGATAATGCAGAATCACCCAATATTACAGCTAACTCTCTAGCTTCTTTCCCTCTAGCATAAGCAGCAAATAATTGATTCATTGATTCAGCATGATCCTCTCTTGTTTTATCTTTTCCAATCCCTTTATCTTTTAACCGACTTAAAGAAGGTAAAACATCAATTGGAGGCTGTATTCCTTTTAGGTATAAATCCCTTGATAAAATTATTTGTCCCTCGGTAATATAACCAGTTAAATCGGGAATAGGGTGAGTTTTATCATCCTCCGGCATAGTTAAAATTGGGATTTGAGTAATACTACCCTTTTTCCCTTTAATCCTGCCTGCTCTTTCATATAAAGAAGCAAGATCTGTGTACATATACCCCGGATATCCTCTTCTACCAGGAACTTCCTTTCTAGCAGCAGACACTTCACGAAGCGCCTCAGCGTAATTAGTAATATCAGTAATTATAACTAAAACATGCATACCTAACTCAAAAGCTAAATATTCTGCACAAGTAATTGCCATTCTTGGAGTTGCAATTCTTTCAATAGCAGGATCATTAGCTAAATTCATAAACAAAACAGATCTATCAATAGATCCAGATTTTTTAAAATCTCTAATAAAAAAATCCGCTTCTTCAAAAGTAATTCCTACTGCTCCAAAAACAACAGCAAAATCTGCACTTCCACCAATTACTTTTGCTTGTCTTGCAATTTGGGCTGCTAATTTAGCATGAGGTAATCCTGAACCAGAAAAGATTGGTAATTTTTGACCTCTAACCAACGTATTAAGACCATCAATAGCACTAACTCCGGTTTGAATAAATTCAGAAGGATAATTTCTAGCAACAGGGTTCATTGGAACACCATTAATATCAGCTGTTTTAATAGGTATAATATCTCCACCACCATCAATTGGTACTCCTAGGCCATCAAAAACTCTACCCAACATATCTGGTGCTAATTTTAATTCAATTCCTCTTCCTAAAAATAATACTTTTGAATCACTAATTTTTAATCCTTGTGAACTTTCAAATAATTGAACCAACGCTTTATCATCATAAACTTCTAAAACTTTTCCAATTCGTTGTTCGCCATTTGCTTGTTTAATTTTGACAAGCTCATCATATTTAATTCCCTTTACTTGATCAACAAGCATCAAAGGACCTACAACTTCAGTAATAGTTTTATATTCTTTAGCCATTTGAAAGTCCTCCTTCCAGTTGTTGATACTCCATTTCAATATCATCTATGATTTTTTTCACAACATCATTAATTTTATCTTCACTAACATATTTTAATCTACCAATAGGTTCAATAATAGACATTTTCATAATATCATTAAAAGCCACATTATTCTTTAAAGCCTTTTGCCCTAAATGATACCAATGAAGAATAGACTTCATCATTAAATATTGTTTATGTAAAGATGTGTATGTATCTATATCATCAAATGCATTTTGATGTAAATAATCCTCACGAATACTTCTTGCACATTCTAATGTTAATCGATCTTTATAATCAAGTGAATCAACTCCAACAAGACGAACGATCTCTCCTAAGCTAGATTCTTCTTGTAGAATCTTCTTCACTTCTACTACCTGATTAGACCATCCTTTCTCTATATCGTTATCAAAATATATTTTTAAATCTTCTTCATATAAAGAATAACTTGTTAACCAATCAATAGCCGGAAAATGTCTTTGGTAAGCTAAATTAGCGCTTAATCCCCAATACACTTTTACAATTCTTAATGTTCCTTGTGAAACAGGTTCTGAGGTATCTCCTCCAGGAGGCGATACAGCTCCAATTGCAGTTATAGCACCAGTCCTTGTTTTAGTTCCCAAACACGAAACACTACCCGCTCTTTCATAAAATTCAGCAAGTCTACTTGAAAGATAGGCGGGGTATCCTTCCTCACCTGGCATTTCTTCAAGCCTTCCACTCATTTCTCTAAGTGCTTCAGCCCATCTAGATGTTGAATCTGCCATAATGGCAACTTTATACCCCATATCTCGGTAATATTCAGCAATAGTAATGCCCGTATAAATTGATGCTTCTCTAGCGGCAACTGGCATATTTGATGTATTGGCTATTAATACAGTTCTTTTCATTAATGATTCACCAGTTTTAGCATCTTTTAATTCTGGAAACTCATTTAAAACATCGGTCATTTCATTTCCTCGTTCTCCACAACCAACATAAATAATGATATCTGCATCTGCCCATTTAGCAAGTTGATGTTGCACAACTGTTTTGCCAGAACCAAATGGTCCAGGAATAGCAGCAACACCACCAATTGCAATTGGAAACAAAGTGTCAATTACTCTTTGACCAGTTACCATTGGCTGATCAGGTGACAACTTATTTTTATAAGGTCTACCCTTTCTAACTGGCCATTTTTGCAACATTGTAATATCAATAATATTATCTTTTGAAATTTTTAATTTTGCAATAACGTCAGTAATAGTAAAACTACCTTCATTAATGCTTACAATTTCTCCATTTACATTAGGAGGAAGCATTACTTTATGTAAAACAGCATTGGTTTCAACAACTTCTCCAATTATATCTCCACCACTAAGCATATCTCCAACATTAACAAGTTTTTTAAATGTCCATTTTTTTTCTCTATCTAATTTAGGCACATCAATTCCCAAAGGAATTCTATCACCCTCTTTTTCTGCAATAACATCTAAAGGTCTTTGAATACCATCAAAAATACCCTCAATTAAACCCGGTGCAAGTTCAACAGATAATGCTTCCCCCGTAAGATAAACTGGTTCTCCAGGACCAATCCCTGCAGTTTCTTCGTACACTTGAATAGAAGCAAGATCTCCACGTAATTCAATTATTTCTCCAATAAGTTTCTTTTCACTAACTTTAACAACATCAAACATATGGACATCTGCCATATTTTTAGCAACAATTAATGGTCCAGAAACCTTTGTTATTATTCCTATTTTTTTATTTACATCATTAGGATTCATCTCATTATCCTTTCTAAAATATGTCAAATCCAATAGCCTTTTCCACATTTTTTCTTATTTTTTCAATTCCTACTCCTTCTGACTCTTCATTAACAGGAATAGGAATAATCATTGGAAAAGGTTTATGTTTATATTTATCGAGTATTTCACTAATTTTTTTATATAATTTTTCACTCATAAAAATAATCTTACAACCATCTTTAACCATATTAAAAATATACTTATCTATTTCATCAATATCATTAGAAACTAAAGTATTTACTCCTATGCCTTTAAAAACAGAAATATTATTATTTTCTCCAATTGCACATATCTTATTCAATTCATTCATAAGTACTTACCGCCCTAATAACATATCTACACTAATTGAAGTATTTAAATATATAAGTTTAATATTAGTAATTTCAGCTTCTTTTTTTAAATAATAATCAATTATAGGTCCCATACCAAAAACATCAAACTGTAATTGTTCAGATAGTTTTAATTTTAAATTTTCAAGATTAAAATCTAAATTACTTAAATTATGATCTTGAAAATATTTATGTACAATATTGCTTAAATTTTCTTGGTAATAATCACTAAAAATTTTTACGATTTCAGAATCATTTTTTTGAAAAACATCACAATAAATACTAGTTGCTATTTTGCCATTAGAAAGCAACATGCTTTTCATTTCATCTTGACTCCATGACAGTTTCTTACATCTAATAAAAGTTCTAATATTAGAAAAATCAATAATCATTTCAAAATATTCTTTTAAACTTTTACTACCTTTAATATTATTAAGAATAAAACTAGTTACTTCTTCTTCAATTAAGCTACTAACTTCTCTAGAAGTAAAATCCTTGGAAATCTTTGAATTAATTGAAACAAATAATTTAATAAAACTTTTGGAAATTAACTCATAATTTCCATCCAATGCTTCTTCAATTGCCTCATTACTAAATAATCCCAAATTATTTTCACTATAAAAATTTTGATTAAACATTTTTGCTTTAATTATTCCTTTTAATTTTATTAAATCATAAGATAAATAAAATATATCAATTAAATGTTTATCAATTTGTAAATTATTTAAAAATGCTTTCGTTTTATTTAATTCTTGATCAATAAGTTTTTCCAAACTAACTTTTTCCTTTGATTCTCCATATCCCATATCAATTAAATTCTTTATGATTTCAGATTTGTTTAATCCTATTAATTTTGTAAGTTTCTGTCTTGTTAATATCGTTTCAATCTTTGCACTAATTATCCCATTTGCATAAGGATAGCTCATTTATATTTCCTCTGAAAATAGTATTTTTGCAATTTCTGATTCGTTATTCTCCAAAACATTATTTAATATAGTTTTATACGAACCATCAATATCATAAGTTTTACTAATAATAAGAAAACCACCATCAATATCTGCGCCTTCATTTGACAAAACAAGATTATACTTTCTACCTAATTCTGTATTAAGTAAATCCAGAACAACTGAATCTTTCATGCTTTTTTCCGATGAAAACAAATTAAGATATCTATTGTATTCAGTATTAGAAACCAATATAGTTTCATCTCCAATAATAGATTCACTTTTTATAATTGTTATAACATAATCTTTTAATCTTTCATCAGACATATTCCTCATTTTTTCAAATGCAGAATTTAATGTTGAAAGCATTAAATTTTTCTTATCTCGTAAAATGTTCATTTTTTCTTTTTGTTTTAAAACCGATTCTTTTGTAACAAGTTCCTCATTTATATATTTACTTAATTCTTTATTCTTAATTAATATCTCTGCTTCAGCTTTTTCTAATATTTCTTTTTTAATAGCTTGAGCTTCTTGCTCTCCAGCAAAAATTATTTTTTGAGCTTCTTGTTTCCCTTTATCTTCAATTTTTTTATAAATATCTTGTTTTTCCATTAATAAAACCAATCTCTCTTAAATGCCGAAAATCAATAAAATTGATACTAATAATGTAAGAATAGCGTATGTTTCAACCATAGCTGTTAAAGTCATACCTTTTACAGAAGCAGTTGGTTGTTTAGCAGTCATATGAATAGCTGTAGCTGCAACTTTTCCCTGACTAATAGCAGATATTAATCCTACAATTGCAATAGGCATACATGCACCAAAATAAGACCATCCTTGTGCCGTTTCTAATGCTAAAGGAGTACCACCCAATAATCCTATTTGAACCATTAATAATATTGCAGCAAGAAACCCATAAATTCCTTGAGTTCCTGGTAAGGCTTCTAAAATTAAAATTCTACCAAATAATTCAGGCTTTTCAGACATAACACCATTTGCTGCTTTTCCTCCCATAGAAACACCAAAAACCGAACCAATACCTGGTAAAATTGCAGCTAGTGCTGCACCAATAATTGCAATAATTGTACCTGTTGTCATAATAAATTCTCCTTTTATTCAATAATTTTATATGTATATTCTAATTTCAATGATAGTGGTGTAAATGGATAACCCCCACCTTCATAAAATTTCCCAAAAAACTCAACATATTGCAAACGTCCATCATGAACATAAGCTGACAATAAACCCATTGCAATATTAAATGTATGTCCAACTAAATAAATTAAAATTCCAAAAAAAACACCAATGATTGACCCCATAACCATTCCAGCAAGTAAGTTCATAACATAAGCTATAACAGCAGTTGATAAACTTAAAGCAAGTATTCTGGAATAAGATAAAATATCACTCATATATGATGTTATTCCATATAAACCTAATAAACCACTTGCAGCTTTTCCAAAAATATTTTTCTTTGCTCTTCCAGCAGTAAATATAATTGTTAATACTCCAAAACCAATTAAGCCATAAGTAATATATATTGAACCTGGTATAGGAATAAAAATAAAACCAATGCCTAATAGTATTGCCACCCAACTAAATTGATCAAAAATTGCATCCCAAATTTTTCTTTTCTTAATTAACGAATAGGCTTTAGCAAGCAAACCCGTTATAATATGTAAAGCACCAACTATGATAGAAACAATTAATAGAATAAGTGGTTCTTCTATTGGAGCAACCAAAACTGGTTTCCACAATTCAAAACCAAAAAGACTTCCGAACATTACTCCCCAAATTATTGTTGAAATACCAGTATAGGCAAATACTTTCAACATTTTTTTTGTTCCACCTCTTGGTTTTTTAAATCTAATAAATAATGTACTAAACAATGTCATTATTATCCCATACCCAACATCACCCATCATCATTCCAAAAATAATCCAATACCAAAAACTCATAACTGGGTTAGGATCAATCTCTCCCTGAGAAGGGGTTGCAAACATCTCTGTTACAGTTTCAAAAGGCTTTACCAAAATGTTATTTTCTAATTTTGTTGGGGAAATCTCATCTTCTCCAGGATCTTCAAAATTAATATCATAAAATGGAGTAACATTTGAAATAGTTTTTTCAAGAATATTACATTTTTTCTTTGGAACCCATCCTTCAAAATAAATTGCGTCTAAAGTTTCTCTATAAGAAGCATTATTTAACTCCTTTATTGAATTCATTTGATCACTATATAACTCAATTTCTTTTTTTTGTTTAGCAAGTTCAAAAAAACTATTTTTAAGCTCATCTATTTTAAAAGTAAGCTCTTCAATTTTACTATTATTAATATCAATAATTTCTTTTGCTGTTTTATCATCTTTAGGTAATGATACGTCCTGAAAATCATAAATTTTTAATTGCTCATCAACAAGAACTTCATCATCTAAATATGTATACAAAACTAAACTTACCAAAGTTGAGCTTATCTTTTTAAATTCATATACTACACTTAAATCTTTAATACTTTCAATAAATAAATTGATTTTATCATTACGCATAATTCCTGTATGAACAAAAGTATACTTTGTATTTTCTAAATCACTTAATTTAAAAGAAAAATCTTTCCAAAAAAGATATTCATTATTATTTTCTTTTAATGCAGAAATTTTATTTTCCATATTTTCAATATCAAAATTTATTTTTCTTATTTTATCAACTAGTTCTTCTGATTTTTTTTCAACATTAATAAAATCATCGTATTTAACCTCAGAAACTTCTGTAATAAACTTTTTCTTTTCTTGATATGGCTGCAAAATTTTCAAAGATTCTTTTACTCTCGCAATAGCATCATCAAATTTTTTATTATTAATATCTGTATCGTCTTGATTAATCAACATTATGTTCCCATTTTTTTGTAATGCTCGTAATAAATTGTCTTTGTCTTCTTCAAGAACAACTAAATGAAACTTTTTCATCTCTACAATCATATTTCAAATACCTTTTTTAAAATATAATTTACTGCTTTTATTTCGTTATTATGAGCAACCTGTTCAATTTTTATTTTTAAATCCTCATATTGCTTATTAAATTCTTTTTCCATTGCTTTTACTTCATTCTCTAAAGTAATCTCTTGTTTTTCTTTTTCTAATAAAAAATCACTATGCATTTCTTCAACAAGAAGATTTGCATCTTCCTTAGTTTGTATAAGTAATTTCTTAACTTTATCATTAGCTTCAATCTTAGCTAATTCAACCTTAACTTCAGTTTTTTTAATTGCCTGTATAATTGACATTTAACCACCACCGTTCTCTATTTATAATTTAAAAAGAGTGCCTTTGCACCCTGTTATTTTGTTCCGTACAAACGGTCTCCACAATCGCCTAGTCCAGGGACAATGTATCCTTTTTCATTTAGTTTCTCATCCAATGCTGCTAAAAAGATATCTATTTCAGGAAATTCTTTTTGTACTCTTTTTACTCCCTCAGGTGCACCGACTAAACCGACATAACATATGTCTTTACAACCTTTTTCTTTTAATAATCTAAAAGTATGACATACACTACCACCAGTAGCTAGCATTGGGTCAACAACTAACACTGTAGCTTCTTTAATAATATCCGGAAACTTAGCATAATATTGTTCAGGCTCCAAAGTTTCTTCATTTCTAAAAACTCCCACATGACCTACCTTAGCAGTTGGTATCAAAGTTAAAATACTTTCTACCATTCCTAATCCAGCTCTTAAAATCGGAATAATAACAACTTGTTTTTCAAGTTCTTTACATTTTGCAATTCCAACTGGAGTTTGTATTTCTACTTCTACAGTAGGCAAATCTCTTGTAACTTCATAAGCCATTAGCATCGATATTTCTGATACCGTTTGGCGAAAATCTTTTGTGCCCGTTTTCTCATCACGAATCAATCCTAGTTTATGATGAATTAATGGATGATTAAAAATAACTAATTTACCGTTCATTATTTAATTCTCCTTTGTGTTTAATTACAAACTATTATAACATAATCACCGTTCAATAACTATAAAATATATCTATTTTATATATTTTAAATTTTGAGGTTTAATATTATTTAATATATTCAAATAATTTAAAGCATATTGTTTTGCTTTACCTAAATCATGATCTAAATAATTTCCACACTCTATACTACTAACACCAGGAATCTTTCCTGAATATTTTGTAATAAAATAAAACATTTCTTTAACAATTTCTAATAAATCAATAGATTCATATTTACCAAAAACAATTAAATAAAACCCAGTTCTACACCCCATAGGGCCAAAATATAAAATTTTTTCGCCAAATTTTATATTATTCCTTAAGTAAGTTGCCCCTAAATGTTCAAGAGTATGAATACCACTAGTTTCCATAACTTCATCTTTGTTGGGAATAGTCATTCGTAAGTCAAGCGTTGTAAACCATTCATTATTAAACCTATCTTGTCTAGATACATATAATCCTGGAAGCAAAACTTCGTGATTTACAGTAAAAGAAGATATCTTCTTATTCAAATAACACCCCTCCTTTTCTAATAACAACCATTTTATCTTTAGTAACATCAATTACAGTTGATGGTACATTAGATAAGTTAACTTCATCAATAATTAAAAAATCAATTACATTACTAAATTCATTTTCTATATCTTTTAAATTAGATAATTCTTTTTCCCCACTTTTATTTACAGATGTTGTAGCAAAAGGACCAAATTTTTTTAATATCGATAAACAAACTAATGAATCTGGCATTCTAAAACTAATTGTATCAATATTATTTTTTATATTAACTTCTTTTCTTTTGTTAAAAATAATTGTCAGAGCACCAGGCCAATATTTTTCAATTATCTCAATAACATAATCAGGAATATCGGAAACATATTTATACACATCTTGGATATTTCCAATTAAATTAGCAAGAGGTTTAACAAAATCTCGACCTTTAATCTGAAATATTTTATCAATACCAAAAGAATCATCAATCATTGCCCCAAACCCATAAACAGTATCGGTCGGAAAGCATATTACTTTCCCTTTTAAATCACATTTTTTAAATTTCAAAAAATCAACTACTCTTATTCTTTCCATAATTTCATTGTCTCTTCTAAATAATCATCATTAGTAATGATATTTTTATTTTTTAAAGTCATTAATTCCAACATTATTTTATTTTTTTCAATACTATCAAGATTTGAATATTCAGATGATAAATTCTTAGAATTTAAATGTTTTTTTATGTCAAACCCAGAATATTCTTCTTCTACGTTTCTATAATAACGTTTGTAAGTTTCTTTTGTTGAATCCAAAGATTGGTTTGAAATATTATCTTCCTTTTGATATTCATTTTTAATAATTTCAGTATTATTTGTATCTTCAATAAAAGAACTTGATTCAATAAATTCTTTAAAATTAAACACATTTTCACTTTTATACTCTGCAGCAAACATTCCTTTGCCTCTTTTTTTATAATAAAATATAACAAAAGCACAAACTCCAATTATTCCTATCAAAAACGCAATTAATATTTGCAAAACATCAGAACTAATGGTAAAAGGTTTTTTTACTAATTTTAAGTCTATTGGAACACTACCTTTATTTTGACCAATATTAGTAGCACTAGTCTTTATCTCCTCAATTGTTTTTGGTTTCAATGAAAATTCAAAAAAAGTAGATTGTTGAATAAAATCTTTATTAAAAATAGAAATTTCATAATTAACATCTTTATCCAATAATAACGAGAGAGCAAAAATATCTCCTCTAGAAGTTTGTGTTGGATAATACAAACGATTATTATCAGTATTAATTAAATACAAATTATAACTTCGAGCAACATCATTAAAAAAGAAAATTCCTTGATGAACTTTGTCATTTATAATTCCTTCTACAATAATAATATTATAATATTCATTACTATATTCCTGATAAGAATATTCATTATAAGCTTTATCTATTTCATTTAAATAATTTTCTCTATTCTCACTTGCGGGAGTTACCCCAAGTAATAATGAGCAAATCATAAACATTAGTATTTTCATTTTATTCCTCTTTAATTATTATTACTCTATCTAATCCTTGTAAGTCTTTAACAACTTCTGCATCTATTCCCAAACGCTTTTTTATAATTTTTTTTATTTCATTTGCTTGAGTATACCCTATTTCAAGAAAAACATAAAAGTTTTTATTCAAATATTTATTAATATTTTTCAATATTTCTTCATAAAAATAAAGTCCGTTATTATTAGCATATAAAGCAATGTGGGGTTCTTGTTTTACCTCCGGGCTTAACTCTTCATCCACACTAATATATGGAGGATTAGATATAACTATATCATATTTTTTATTAATGTTACTAAAAATATCACTTTCATAAAAATTAATATCCACATTATTTATTTTACTATTTTCTTTTGCAAGTTCTATAGCCTTACTAGAAATATCTATAGCATCAATAATTGTATTTGGAAAATATTTTTTTATGACAATTGATAAAGCGCCAGAACCTGTCCCAATATCTAAAATTGTGTAATTTTTATTTAAATCTAAATTCTTAAATATACATTCAATTAAAATTTCACTATCAAATCTTGGAATTAATACATGTTTATTTACCTTAAATTTTAATCCATAGAAATAAGTATGACCAATTATATATTGTACAGGAATATTATTATATAAATAATCCTGAAACAAATTAATTAATGAACCTTCATTTATAACACTTTCAGAATATTTTAAAATTAATTCTGCCTTAGACAAATTAAGTGAGTTTAAAACTAAAAAATCAATTGCTTCTTTTTCTTTTCCTGTTTTTTGTGCTTCTAATCTATATTTTCTTAATAATTCATAATACGTCATATTATATTTCTTTTCTAAAACAAATTATTCTGTTGACTTCTTCAAAACCGACACTTTGATGAAAATCAAAACTAACTTCATTATCTATTTCACAATCACTTGCTAATTCAATACATCCTTTTTGTCTAGCCCATTTTTCACACATTAACAAAAGATCTTTTGCATAACCTTTTCTTCTATTATTTTTATCAATATAGATACCTTCTAAATAGGCAACAACAGGTGTGTGTGTTCCTTCAACATAATCTCTTCGTAATTGACAATGAGCAAACCCCACAGGGTTATCCTTAAAATAATATATATAAACAACACTATCTTTATTTTTAAGAATATTTTCAAATTCAATTAATAATTCTTCAATAGTATGATCTTCCCACATTTTTAGAGCCATTTTCGAAATTGTTTCAATATCTTTAATCGTTGCAGAACATATCATATTCTTAACACCTCAATTACTCAATATTTTTCTAAGAGATTATACTAAATTTCTTTATTATCTAATTTCTTGCGTTGATCAGCAGTAATTAAAGCTTCAATAATTGGGTCAAGTTTTCCTTCCATTACTCTGTCAAGTTGTTGAATTGTGAAATTTATCCGATGATCAGTGACACGATTTTGAGGGTAATTATATGTCCTAATTTTTTCACTTCGATCACCACTACCCATCTTTGTTTGTCTTTCTTGACCTTCAGCTTCCTCTCGTTCTTGCAAAACTTGATCATAAAGTCTAGCTTTTAAAACTTTTAACGCATTTGCTTTGTTTTCATGTTGAGATTTTGCATCTTGACATTGCGCAACTAAACCAGTTGGAATATGAGTAACTCTAACTGCAGACCGTGTAGTATTAACACTTTGACCGCCAGGTCCTGAAGAACAATAAGTATTTATTCTTACATCATTTAAATCAAAATCTACATCAACATCCTCTGCTTCAGGCATAACTAAAACAGTAGCTGTTGAAGTATGAATTCTTCCAGAAGATTCTGTTTCAGGAACTCGTTGAACTCTGTGTGCTCCTGATTCGTATTTCAAAAAAGAATAAACATTTTCTCCTCTCATCATAAATTCGACTTGAGAAAACCCTCCCATTTCCGATTCTTCTGCTGTCATTATTTCTATTTTCCAACCTTTTGCTTCTGCATACTTCATATACATTCTAAAAAGATCACCAGCAAAAATATTTGCCTCATCTCCTCCTGCAGCACCTCTAATTTCAAAAATAACATTTTTCTCATCATTTGGATCAACAGGAATTAATAAAACTTTTAATTTTTCTTCTAAAAACGCAACTTGTTCTTTTGCTTCATCTAACTCTTTTCTTGCAATTTCAACAATTTCTTCTTCATCACTATCTAACATTTCATATAAATCTTTAATTTCATCATTAATATTTTTATATTTATTATAGACATTAACAGTCTCTTCTAAACCCTTCAATTCCTTCATAAGTGCAGTCATTGTTTTTATATCACTTAAAATTTCAGGTTTAGTCAATAAACTATTAATTTCTTTATATCTAGTTGCGATTAATTCTAATCTTTCTAACAAATTAATACTCCTTAATTGTATTTTTTGGTTGTTTCAATAAACTTAACAATTGGCTCTTGGAATGTTAGGCTTAGATTCCCAACTTCACCTTGTCTATTTTTTGCAATAATTAATTCAACACGGTGAGATCGAGCTCTAGTTTCTAAACTATCTGAATCTTTACTAGATTTATGCAAGAATAAAACAATGTCAGCATCTTGCTCAATACTTCCTGATTCACGCAAATCTGCTAAATTTGGAACATCTCTTTTAATAGATTCACGATTTAATTGCGACAAAGCAATTACAGGAATATCTAATTCCATTGCCAATATTTTTAATGACCTAGAAATACTGCCTACCAATTCTGCTCTATTAGCGTTTTTATTCGCAGTTCTTTTGCCAATTAATTGTAAATAATCTACAACAACCATATCTAATTTTTTATTTCGTTTCAATTCACGACATTGAGCCATAATTTCACTAATATCAGTAACAGTACTATCATCTAAGTAAAGATCATAGTTATCTATTTTTAATCGCGTTAAATAAAGCGCAGTTATATCTGATTCATTTAACTTTCCACTTATTATTTTTGATAAACCTATCCCAGAATTTGAACTAAGTAAACGCATTACTAATTGAGTTGTTCCCATCTCTAAAGAAATAAAAGCAACAGCTTTTTTCTCTTCACAAGCAGTAGATGTAATATTTAAAGCCAAAGCAGATTTTCCTATTCCTGGTCTAGCTGCAATAATAATTAATTCTCCATTTTTAAACCCAAAAGTTTTGCTATTTAATTCTTTAAAACCAGTATCAATACCAATAAGTTCACTCTCTTTTTTGCTATTTTTTTCAATAACATCAATAACATTATCAGTAATACTGTCTATTTTTGAAAATTGTGCCGTTCTTCTTTTATTTAAAATTCTTTTAATATCATCTTCAGTCTTAACTAAAATGTCTTCAAATGTTAAATCATTATCTAAAACAGCCTTAGATAAATCCCCTAATGTATTATATAACTCTCTAGAAACTGATTTTTGTTTAATAACTGAAGCATAATTTTCCCATTCTACAACTTGAGGAAGAATATCAACAAGCTCTAAAATATATTCTTGACCACCAACAGCATCAAATTCTTTTTTCCTTTTTAATTCTTCAATTATGTTCGTATAATTGACATCTTGTTTATTATCATATAAATACTTAATAGCAGTCATAATTTTTTTATGATTGTCATAGTAAAAATCATCTGGCTCTACTGAGCTTAAAATTGCTGCTACTTCTTTAGGGCTTATTAAAATATTGGCTAATATATATTGTTCAGCCTCAAGGCTGTTTGGCATCTTTTTATCCATCATTATTGTTGCTCCACTACATGAACTATTAAATTAGCTTTTATATCTTTATGTAATTGAATTGGTATTTCAAATGTGCCTACACTATCAATATTTCCCTCAAAAATTATTTTTCTTTTATCTAATGCTATATTATGCTGTTTTTTATACTCTTCAACTATCATCTTCATTGTAACAGCGCCAAATAATTTTCCTTCTTTTCCAACTCTTACATTAATATAGACGTTCTTGTTTTCTATTTCTTCTTTTAATTCTCTCATTTGATTCTCTAAAACTTCTGCTTCTTTTTTGGCTTCTTGGCTTTTTTTCTCTAGTTCTTTAATATTATCGGCAGATGCAATTACCGCTTGCTCACTTCTAATTAAAAAATTAGCATGTCCTCGCGGTATTTCAATAATATCACCCTTTTTACCTTTACCTTTTACATTAGTTGTTAAGATAATTTTCATAATACTAGATTCCCTTTCTTCAAAAATTTTTAACGTTTCTTTTAACTTTTCTTGTGCTTCTGTTAAAGAAACATTTTTTAATTGACAAGCAGCATTATTATAATGCCCTCCACCGCCTAAAGCTTCCATTACTAATTGAACGTTAGTATCATCCAAACTTCTTGCGCTAATTCCAACTAAATTTTTATCAATATTTCCAATACAAAAAGCAGCCTTAATATCTTTAATGCTTAATATTTCATCAGAAATTTTAGCAAGAAATTGTCTTGCAACAACTTTGTCTTCAACAACAGCGATTCCATATTTTTCATCAATAACATTAAAATTAGATAATACTTTTAATTTTTTTCCATAATCTAAATAATCTTCTCTTAGAAATTTATGAGCTTTTTGAATTTCACCACCATATTTTTGCAATCTAGATAACACATTAAAAGTTCTATAACTAGCACGATATAACAGGTTATTAGTATCAACCATAATTCCCATAATCATCCAAGTTGCTTCCGAACTACTTACATCAACATCTTCTTGTAAAAACTCAAACATTTCAACAACTAACTCTACACTTGATGATGCTGAAGTTGATGTATACATAAATTCATGTTTATCAACAGGACTTACTCCTGGTCTATGATGATCAATAATAGCTATATGATTTGCCTTATTATATAATTTTTCATCAAGTAATAATCTTCTATTTTGTGTATCAACAATAACTAGTAAATCTTCTTTACTTATTCGAGAAATAGCGTCATGAGGTTTAATAAAATATTCTAAAACACCTACATGTTGTTTCTCTATAATTTCTAAAATACTTAAAACCGTCTCATCAACTTTATCTTTATCTAAAACAATTTTGACCTTTTTATCAAAAGCTAAAATAAATTTATACATCGCAAGACATGCTCCAAAAGCATCTGCATCTGCATCTATATGAGCCATTACATAAACTTTATTATATTTTTTAATTATTTCTTGAAGTTCTTCACTTTTGCTTTTAACATATACTGGTGATCTATTTTCAAAAGAATTAGTTTTCCCACCATAATATTTAATATCATTATCTATATTAACAACACATTGATTTCCACCACGATTCAATGCAAAATCTAACATGTTTTTTGCAATATCAAATAATTGATTATATCCTAAATCAATACAAGCAATTCCAATCGAAGCAGAAGAGCGCAAATCTTCTTTTAAACAATATCCCTTTATTTCATCTAGTACCTTAAATTCTTCAGTAATCACTTCTTGCAACTGAGAATAATCCATTAATATCAAATATTGAGTTTCACTATATCCTTTTAAATATATTTGATGTGCATTACACCAAGCGCTTAATATACCAATAATATTACTTATTTGTGCTGCTCTATTTTGAGCGTCAAAAGTAACTAATGCTTGAGTTAAATTATCTAAATTAATTATACCCATAGCCATTGTTCTATTTAGATATTTAGATTCCAATTTTTTCATATCTGTTTTATCAGTAAAATAAATAATATTTTGTTCTTTTAAAACTTTACAACTAAATATTCTACCATAAATATTTATATCAAATATTTCATTATTATTTAAATTATAAAATAAATCTTGATTAATAACTTCAATATTCCTATCAACAAGAGGACTTAAAAATATTTCACGTGCAAATTTATTAGCCCATTGAATTACTTTTTTATTGCTAAAAACTACTATTCCAATAGGAAGTTCATTAAAAGCTGCTTCTCCACCTTGTCTAACTCGATAAGAAATTGAGTTCCATAATTTATGTCTTTGTTCAAGCCATTTCATTTTTTTAATTTTACGATTACTAAAGCTAATAATTAATATAAAAGTTAAACTTGCAGACAAAACAAAAATAGATGCATATGTAAGATATACATTAATTTCTTTTTCAACAAATGTGAAAACTAGAATAAAAGAAGATACTATAATAAATATAATTGATACAAATCTGTAAAAAATATCACTTTTCATATAATCACCATTCTTTATTTTAACTAATTTATTATATCATAAAGCCTATAAAAAATAAAATACAATATTTTTTATACTAAATTTTATAAAAAAAGACTGCATAATGCAGTCATATCCTATTCTTTTACAAAAGGTAATAAAGCCATATGTCGAGCTCTTTTAATAGCAACAGCAAGTTCTCTTTGATAAATTGCTTTTGTGCCAGTTACTCTTCTTGGTAAAATTTTGCCTCGATCAGATATAAATCTTTTTAATAATTCATAGTCTGTCCAGTCAATTTTTTGAACTTTATTATCTGTAAAATAACAGCTTTTTTTACGTCTTTGACGAAATCCTGCCATTTTATTTCCTCCTTAAAATGGTAAATCATCATCTGATAAATTTAAATCATTTTGAATATCTTTAAATGGATCAGTATCTACCTTGTTATTTTTGTTAGAGCTATTATCATTATAACTATAATCTTGATTCATATCTCCAAACGGATCATAGTTTGATTTTGATTGTTGTGATTTTGGTTCTAAAAATTCAATTGAATTACATACAACTTCCGTTATATATTTTCTAATACCATTTTGATCATCATAAGTTCTTGTTTGAATTTCGCCTTCTACTCCAATCAATCCACCCTTTTTTATATACCTAGCTAAATTGTCAGCTTGTACTCGCCAAACAACACAGTTAATAAAATCAGCCTGTCTTTCTCCTGATTTACTAACATAATTTCTATTTACAGCTAAATTAAATTGTACATAACTAAGTCCCGAATTTGTTTTTTTTAATTCTGGGTCTTTAGTTAATCTTCCAGTTAATATAACTTTATTCATAATTACCTTAATCCTTTACTATAATATGACGAATAATTTCTTCACGTATATTACAAATACGTTCATATTCAGCTATAGTTTCAGCAGACGCTTCAACTCTAAACTTAACATAATATCCTTTTTTAAGATAGTTAATTTCATAAGCTAAATCACGCATTCCCCATTCATCAATCTCAAGAACTTTGCCACCATTTTCTTCAAAAATCTTTGCAAGATCTTGAATAATGGTTTTTACCTGTTCTTCAGTTTGTTCTGGGTGGATGATATACATACCTAAGTATTGTTTCATCTTGGCACCTCCTTCTGGTCTTTTTAGGCTTTCATTAAGAAAGCAAGGATGAGTTTTACTCACTTACATATTCTAACACAATACACCTAAAATGTAAAGATTATTAATTATTAAAAAAGAGAGAGTTTATCTCTCTTTTTCAGGTATAATTCTTAACACTCTAAAAAACCCAGCTACTAATTTCATTAACCAAGGAATAGCAAACAAAAATACTATAACTAGCAAGGAATCTTCTAATCTTAAATTTTCAAACCCAAACTTCCCAATAAAACCAAAAATCACATTATCATTAAAAAATACAACTAACAATACAGCAGTAATTCCCATAAAACTAATAACTAAACCTCTAATTAAATTAAGCGGTTTTGATACTTCATATAAAACATAAAACATTATCAGTGTAGTTATATATAATGTCACTGTTGTATAAGGAGCATATTCACTACCAGTTTCTAAAAAGACATTGAAGCCCGGGATATATTTTCCTAAAAAATAAATAATTAAATGACTCAACAACACAACAAAAGCACCAGGCAATATACTCCTAATAACATTACTTAAAAATCTTCCCGTTACCTTATTTGTATTCGGTTGTAAAGCTAAGAAAAATGCTGGAATTCCTATAACACAAAATTCAATGATCATCATTTGATTTGGTGCAAAAGGATAATTTTGATTTGGTAAAATCAAATACAAAATAGTAAGTAAAATTGCAAATAATGTTTTTACTAAAAACAATGTTGAAGTTCTTTCAATATTGTTAATTACTCTTCTACCCTCCGCAACAACTCTTGGCATAGAAGCAAAATTTGAATCCATTAAAACTAAATGGGCAACATATCTTGTTGCTTCACTTCCAGATGCCATAGCAATACTACAATCAGCTTCTTTTAATGCTAAAATATCATTAACACCATCACCAGTCATAGCAACAGTCTTTTTATAATCTTTATATGTTTGAACCAAAATTTTCTTTTGTTCAGGACTTACACGCCCAAAAATATTATAATCAAAAGCTACAGCTCGAACATTATCATCGGACATACCATCCAAACTAATATAACGATTTGCTCCACTAACTCCTGCTCTAGAAGCAATTTCAGATACTGTAAGTGGATTATCTCCACTAATTACTTTAATATCTACCCCGTTATTTTTAAAATAAGCAATTGTTTCAGAAGCATCTTCTCTTATATGATCTTGAACTGCTATTAAAGCAATTACTTTCGCTGCTTTAGGTTTTTGTTTTGGGTCAATTTTTCCTGTTACTTTTGCTAAAGCTAAAACTCTATTACCTTGAGCAGAAAACCTTTCAACTCGTTTTTTTACTTTCTCATATTGAGAATCTAAAACGAATTCTGGTGCCCCAAGTACAAATGTTCCTTCAGATTCAAATGTTACAGCACTGTATTTTCTTTTAGAAGAAAATGGAATTGTTGAAACAGGTGTTAAAACTTTGTTTTTATCAAAAAATTTAACTAAAGCATCACTTGTAGGATTTGATTCCTCAAAAGCACTCATCATTGAGCCAACAATTTCTCTAACTGTATAATCAGTATTATTGTTTATTTCAACAGAATCAACAACTTTCATAGTTCCGTCAGTAATTGTCCCTGTCTTATCCAAACATAATATATCAACTCTTGCTAACATTTCAATACAATATAATTCTTGTACCAATGTTTTTTGCTTTGCTAGTCTAACAACACTAACTGCCAAAGCAACAGTAGTTAATAAAAATAAACCTGCTGGAATCATTGCTACCATACTGCCAGCAGCAGCAACAATAGCTTTATTTAAACGATCAAAATTATCTGGATGAAACACTTCAGCTAAAGATAAATTATTAGAAAAAGAAAAGTACCAAGTCATTAATCCCAAAGGAATAATAATTATCGAAATTACTTTTAAAATACCATTTAAAGTTCTTAATAATTCAGATTTAGGTTTTTTATATTTTTTTGCATCATTTGCTAATTTTTCAATATAACTATTTGAACCAACTTTATCAACTCTAGCTAGACAAGATCCACTAACAATAAAACTTCCTGAATACAATGTAGATCCTTTTTGTTTGGCTATTGCTTCAGATTCACCAGTTAATAACGATTCATTAACTTCAACAGCACCTTCTAACACAACACAATCAGTACTTATTTGTTTACCCGATGTAAACAAAACAATATCATCAAGAACTACATCCTTAATTGGAATTTCTATTTTTTCTCCATCCCTAATAACAATACTAGAAGGAACAGATAACAACGATAATTTATCAATTTGTTTTTTTGCTTTTATTTCTTGAAAAATTCCAATGAATAAATTTGCTAAAACCGTTAATAAAAATATTAAATTTTTAAATTCTCCAATAAGTATTAAAATTACCGCAATAACTAAAAATAATAAATTAAAAAAAGTAAATACGTTGGAAAAAATAATTTGTGGAACTGTTTTCCCTTTTCCACTATCAGTTACATTAGATAAACCATCTTTATTTCTTTGTTCAACAATCTCTGATGTTAAACCTTGCGCTAAATCAACATCAAAATATCTAACTATTTCTTCTTCTTTAACTATATATCCTTTTTTTAATCTTTTTTTATTTATTTTTTGTTCTTCTTTAAGTCTGTTTTTTTCTCTTTTTATTGCTTTCCTTTGTTCTGCTTTTTCTTCCTTAGAAATAATTACTGGAACCCTACTTTCAGAAGGTACATCAATTAATTTATCAAGGAAACTTTTTTCATTAGAATTAACAACTTTTTTTTCTTTTTTTTCCATATGTATATCCTCTTTCCCCTTCATTAATTAACTATTACCAGCTATTGATTTGCGAATTTTATTTTCTTCTTCATTTCCAAGAGTTTTTTGAATAATTGCTAAAGCAAATGAAATCACATTAGCCATTGATCTTGCAGTAATAAAATTACCATCAACAATCACATCTTCTGATGGAAGATATGTTCCACCATTATGATATTTTTCAAAACCCGGAAAACAAGTAAACTTATGGTTAGAAAATAATCCTAATTTACTTACTAATGATGGACCAGCACAAATACTAGCGATTAATTTACTTTTTTCAAAATAATCTAAAATGATATCACTAATATCCAAGCGATTATGCAAAGTAATAACAGATTTTAAACCGCCTGGTATTACTAAAAAATCATAATCACTTGCATTAATATCTATAAGTCTTCTATCAGCAATTATTTTAATATCATGAGTAGATATTAATTGCACTTCATTTGCAACACTAACCATGTCAATTGTAATTTTTGCTCTTCTTAAAATATCAACTGTTACTATAACTTCACTTTCTTCAAACCCATTTGCAAGTAAAATTAATCCTCTCATTATTTTCACCTTTCGTTTAAAATTTTCTTAATTTCAACACAATTATTCGATAAATATTGACCATATAATAATTTAACTAATTGGATAAATATATCTTCTCTTTTTATAATATCTTTTGTAAATATACCAATTGCTCCCTGCTTACTTCTTATATCTTTTTGCTCAAAAAAACTATCCATAATATCAGCAAGTTCAAGGTTATTCTCATATAAATCCTTCTTAAATGTGGAAGGAAGTGGAATATTGGTTCCCCCAGCTAAATAAACACAATTATTTTCATCAATTAATACTCCCCAGTTTAAAAGAATAACTTGTTCTCCAATAATTTTAACCCCTGCTTCTAAACCAATTCTAATTCCATCAATCGGTAATTTACTTGCTCTTAAATACGCCCCTTTTATTGTCTCTAAATCATTAAGAGGTTGATTATTAATTTCAGTTTTTACTTTAATAGCAAATACATCCACATCTAAAAAAACTTTTTTAACTGCATTAACTTTTGTGGGATTAATCGATGCAATATATATCCTCTTAAACATTTATCAAATTATTTAATTTGTCACTATCAAAATCTTTAATAATAGCAATCAACATTTTTTTAACAGCTTCAACATCATCAATATGAATCATTGTAGTTGTTGAATGTATATATCTTCCTGGAAGACCAATTGTTGTTGATAATGTTCCTTTACCTGCATATTGTGCCCTTGCAGCATCTGTCCCTCCATGTGATAAGAACATTTGAAAATCAATATTATTGTCATTAGCAATTTTTTCAAAATAATTTTTTAAATTAGGATTCATTATACAACCAGGATCAAAAAATCTCATTAAAAATCCAGCACCAAGTTTTCCAAACCCATCAGGTTTTCCAGTATAATCAGAAACTGGAGAAACATCCACAGCCAAGAATAAATCAGGTTGAATCATTTGCGTTGCTGTCGCAGCACCACGTAATCCTACTTCTTCTTGAACTGTACAACCACAAATAACTGTATTTGGATGATCAATATTTTTTAATTCTTTAAATACTTCCAATGCCATTCCACAACCAAAACGATCATCCCATGCTTTAGAAACTATCTTTTTACCATCTTCTGTTACATAATAATTATTTACTGGAACAATTTGTTGTCCTATTCTAATTCCTATTTTTTCTGCGTGCTCTTTATTATCGGCGCCAATATCAACTAATAAATCTTGAAATTTTGTTGCTGATTCATCTCCCTTTGAAAGATGCGGAGGAATTGAAGTAATAACTCCTTGAATAACTTTTTCTTTTAAAATAACATTCACATTTTGTGAGACCATAACCTCAGCTTTTAATCCTCCAATAGCCTGCATTTTTAACATGCCTTCATCAGTAATTCCAACAACCATTGCCCCAACTTCATCCATATGGCCTGCAATCATAATAACTGGACTTCCTTTTGGCCCTTTTTTAACTCCAAATATGCTCCCTAATCTATCTCTTAAAATCTCATCTGCAGTTTTTTCTAATTGCAACTTTACATAATCTCTAACGCTTTTCTCAAACCCACTTATCCCATTTAAATTTGTTAAAATTTCATATTCTTTCATTCTATTTCTTGTTTTCATTATTCTTCCTCACTTTTATATAATATATTGGTTTATTCTCCATAATAAATTTATCTTCATATTCAGTTGTAATAACTTCTTCATTATCCTTATGCAAATCTAAGCTCAATTCTAAAAACTCAAATCCATAATTATTAAATGAAATTATGCTAAATAAATATAATTTGTAATTATCTGTTTTAAATTCTATTTCCCCTTCTTGATCCAAAACAAAATCATATTTTTCTAAAAACTTATAATATGTTAACCTTCTTTTATCATGTTTATTTTTAGGCCATGGATCAGAAAAATTTAAATATATTTTATTAACCTCAAACTTATCAAAATATTCATCTAACTTAATCGCATCTATATTAATAATATGAATATTGATAAGATTTGCTTTATTAATTTTCTTAGCTGCTTTTAAAGAAACAGTTGCAGATACTTCGATACCTATATAATTAACAGTAGGGTTTTTTCTCGCTTTTTCAATCAAAAATTGCCCTTTGCCCATTCCTATTTCTAAATGAATTAAATTATTATTATTAAATAATTCATTCCACTTACCCTTATACGTCTTAGGGTCTTCAACATATATCGGTTTATATTCTAATAACTTAGAATCTGCTTCTTTAATTATTCTAAGCCTCATTTTATTTCCCTAACTCATAAATTGCTTCTAAATAAATTTTAGCTGCTAATAAAGCATCATCAATATCAATATATTCATTAACTTGATGAACAACATCAACTCTTCCAGGAAAGACTGGGCCAAATGCAACACCTTTTTTAAGTGCCCTAGCATATGTTCCGCCACCAATAGTAAAAGGTTTATTTACTTCATCATTTGTATGCTTTTTATATACATTATATAATGTTTTAACAAATTCATCTTCTTTGTCCAAATAGTGAGGTAGTAAATCAGAAACAATATTTAAAGTTAATGAATATTCTCTAGCTTGTTTAGCAAGTTCCTTTAAAAATTTTTCTTTATCCCAATTAATTGGATAACGTAAATTTAATCCGATTTTATTATTTTTATTATCCACTTTAATTACAGCAACATTTACAGTTAAATCACCAAATTCTGAATGCTTATAATCTAAATTCATATCTTTAAACCGAGAATCTTGTAAATTATCTCCAATAAAATTAATTGCAGGATTTGTAATATACTCATTTAAAAATTTACAAAGTTTAACACCAGCATTTATTCCATTTCTTGGTTCCATTGCATGAGCAGATTTACCAAAGATTTTAAGAACATATTTATTATCTTCTTTAAAAATTGTCCCATCAAGTTGTTCTTCCTCTAAAAAATGATTGAATTCATACTCTAAATTTTTAAAAATAACACAACTAGCTTCATCAGGAACAACATTATATCTATCTCCACAATTAAAATTCTCTAATTCTTCATCTGTCAAATTATTAACAAGATCTAAAGACATTATTCCTTTTTCTCCATATATTAAAGGAAAATCAGCATCGGGAGAAAAGCCCATTATTGGTTGTTCTTCTTTATCAAAATATTTTTTAATACTTCTCCATCCTGATTCCTCATCTGTTCCCAATATCAATCTTACTCTTTTATTTAATTTAACATTATTATCTTTCAATACTTTCAAAGCATACAAAACAGAAATAATTGGCCCTTTATCGTCAATAGCACCTCTTGCATAAATCTTATTATTGTCAATCGTTGCTGAAAAGGGAGGATATTTCCATTTGCCTATAGCAGGAACAACATCCACATGACATAAAATTCCAATAATTTCTTTTCCCTCGCCATATTCAATATGTCCTGCAACATTATCAATATTTAATGTTTTAAATCCCATTTTGTCACCAAGATTTAATATATATAATAAGCTATCCCTTATACCTTCACCAAAAGGAGCATTATCATTAATTGGGGAATCTCCTAACACACTATTGATTCTTAGAAGTCCTTGCATATCTTTAATAAGCTCATCTTTAAATTTATTTATGTCATTAATTATCTTCATCAATTACCTCCAAAACATCTTTCTCTCATTATATCACTTTTTATGTGTTTTTCATAATGTAAATAAAAATATTCCTATATAATTTAAATAAAAAATAATCCGGTATATCCGGATTATTTATTTCTTTTTATAAGTTCTTCAAATGATAAGACAATATTATCAACGTCATATTTAAAATCTCTAATAACTTCTTTTCCTTTTCCACTTTTACCAAATTTTGTAATAAAGTAAGGAAGTGCCTTTTTTGATAAATATTTATAATAATGGCTTCCTTCACTCATTTCAACAGCCATAATATTGTCAATATTTGGAATTACAGAAGATTTATACTCCTCATCTTGTCCATCAAAAATATTCATTGATAACATAGAACACACTCTAACATCCAAACCTTTTAATAATAAAATTTCTGAAGCTTTAATCGCCACCAATACTTCTGATCCACTTGCAATAATAATTCCATCTAATTTTTTGTCTTCTTTTTTTATAATATAACAACCTTTATAAGCATTATTAATATCCAAATTATCAGTCACTATTTCTACATTTTGTCTAGTCAATATAATTGCGCTTGGTTTGTTTCTATCTTCTAAAGCAATTTGCCAAGCAATTTTTACCTCATTTGCATCAGCTGGACGAAATACATTTAAATTTGGGATACTCCTTAACATTGTAATTTGTTCTACAGGTTCATGTGTTGGTCCATCCTCACCAACAGCAATTGAATCATGAGTAAATAAATAAATAACTTGTTTTCCCATTAAAGCGGATATTCGAATAGCTGGTTTCAAATAATCAGAGAAAACCAGAAAAGTACTAGCAAAAGGAATAAATCCTTGATGCAAAGCAAGTCCATTAGAAATAGCTCCCATGGCATGTTCTCTTACTCCATATAATACATTTCTACCTACTTGAAAATTTCTACCATATACTCCACCATCAACAATTGTTTTTGTTGAAGATGAAAGATCAGCTGCACCACCAAAAATTAATGGCGTTTGCTTACTTAATTCATATAAAATTTCTCCACTTGTTACTCTGGTTGCCTTCTTATAATCTTTTTCATATAAAGGCAACAGTGAAAAATCAACCTCTAATTTATTATTTATAACTTTAATTAATTCATTATATTCTTTCTCATAATGTACTGAATAATATTTCATATTGCTTTCCCAAGCTTTAAACTCAAACTCACCAGCAATTTTAATATCTTCATAATAAGAAACAACTTCATCCGGAACTGAGAATTCTTCTCCACCTAATTTAGTCCTAAAGCCTAAAACTTCTTTGCTTGATAAAGGCGACCCATGAACTTTACTACTATTTTCGAGTGTTGAACCAAACCCAATCACTGTTTTAATTTCTATTATTGTTGGCTTATCACTTTTTTTAGCTTCCATTATTGCACTATTAATATCATCTACAAATTCACCATTTTCAACTTTAATATAATTAAAACCAATTGATTGAAATTTATTTTTTATATCTTCGCTATAAGTTAAACCCGTTTCAGTATCTAGTTGAATATCATTAGAATCATATAATATAATTAACTTACTTAATTTATTATGACCCGCAAAACTCAATGCCTCATTACTAATTCCTTCTTGTAAATCCCCATCAGAACATAAACAATATACAAAATGATCAATAACCGTAATATCATCTTTATTATATTTTGCTGCTAAATGACTTTCAGCAAGTGCCATACCTACTGCCATTGCAACACCTTGTCCTAAAGGACCTGTTGTTGCTTCTACTCCGTCAGTAATCCCAACTTCTGGATGTCCTGGAGTAATACTATTTAACTGACGAAAATTCATTAAATCATCTTTACTAACGTTATAATTTGCTAAATGCAATGCTGAATATAATAATGCAGAACCATGCCCTGCTGACAAAACAAACCTATCTCTATCTATCCAATTAAGTCTTTTAGGGCTAATCTTTAAATTATGTTTAAAAAGAGCATGAATTATTGGTGCAGCACCAAGAGCTATTCCAGGGTGTCCAGATTCTGCCCTATTTATTTGTTCTAGAGATAAAACCCTTAAAGTTTCTATAGCTAAATTATCTAAATCTTGATTTCCCACACTTATTCCCCATTTCCTTTTACTTTTAGTAATTCATATATGTATTTCGCGCGATCACCAAAACTAGCTTTCACCATGGAACCAACCAACAAAACTCCTTTTGCTCCAAGTTCCTTTAATTTATCTCCATTTACTAATGAAAGATCAACAACATTAACTGTTATTCTTCCCATTTCTCTTTTAATGTCAATAATATTATCTTCACCACCATAAGCCTCAAAAAATACTTCTTTTTGAAACTCTGAAACTGGCTCCTCTTTTATTTTCTCTTCTCTAATCTTTCCTTCTTTTCTTTTTTTATTTGCAGTTAATACAATCGCAACAATCATTAAAATAAAAATAGGTATTAAACATATTAATATTATATATAATCCAATAAGTGACTCAGATAAAAACAAAAAACTCTTCATAAATAACCATCCTTTTACTTTTTCTTCTTTATTATATCATAACATAAATTTATGTCTATAAAAAAAAGCTTATATAAGCTTTTTTATAAAGATTAATTTTTTTTATTCTTTTTATACACTATTCGTAACCCATCAAGAACTAAGTCATTATCAAGTGTTACTTTTTCTTCCATATATTCTTTTAATATTCGTGAATGCCCACCAGTTAAAATAACAACGGCTTCAGGATAAGATTTCTTAATTTTATTTATCATTCCATCTAGCATTGCAGCTGTACCATATAGCATTCCACTTTGAATACTCGAAACTGTATCTTTTCCTATTAATGTATTAATTTTTTCAATACGTACCTCTTCAAGTTTAGCCGTATTTTTAGTAAGACTATTAAAAGAAGTTGATAACCCAGGATAAATTACTCCACCAACAAATGACTTTTCTTTATCTATAACACTAATTGTAATTGCAGTTCCCATATCGATAATAATTAATGGTAAGCTATATTTTTCTGCTCCCGCAACTGCAGCAACCAATAAATCTGCACCAAGTTGCTTAGGATTATCAATCTTTATTTTAATTCCACTTTTAGTCCCTGGCATAACAAACATAGGTTCTTGATGAAAATACTTAAGACATAGCCTTGTAAAAGTATAATCTAAAACAGGAACTACAGAGGCAATAATAATACCTTCAAAATCAGTAGATTGATATCCATCATGTTTTAATAAATTATAAATTCTTATTCCATAACCATCAGCTGTTTCATTTAGTAATGTTTGCATTCTATATTTAGATTTTAATTTATCATTATATACACCAACAACAATGTTTGAATTGCCTATATCAATTGCAAGTATCATAACAATACCTCTTTCTTTACTATAAATGGAAAATTTTATCCATAACTACTAAGCTCGAGAATTATACTTCCCGTCGTTTGTATTAACAACAATAGAATCACCTTCATTAATAAATAACGGAACCTGTACAACTAAGTTTGTTTCCAAAACTGCATCTTTAGTAGCATTAGCAGCAGTATTTCCTTTAACCCCGGGTGGAGTTTGAACAACTTTCAAAGTCACTTTCTCTGGCAAAGAAACACCAAGCAACTCTTCTTGATATTTAATAACAACAACACTCATCCCTTCAACAAGATAATTAATCTCATCAACTAATCTTTCCTTTGGGATATCCATCTGAATATATGTCTCCATATCCATAAAAGCTAAAGCATCCCCATCATCATATAAATACTGCATAGTGATCTTATCAATCATAGCTTGCGGCATCTTTTCATCTGATTTAAAAGTATAATCTATAGTTGAACCTGTTCTTAAATTTTTTAATCGCGTCCTAACAAAAGCAGCGCCTTTCCCAGGTTTTACATGTTGAAACTCTAGAACCTGAAAAATATTTCCGTCATATTCAATTGTCATCCCCGTTTTAAAACTATTACTAGAAACCATATTTACCTCCTGACAATATTAGTATTATATCTTATTTAAGCTATTTTGTCTATTATTTTTATTTTATTGCTTATCAAATGAAAAAATATTTTTTATATAAAACTATTCAATAATTGAAATTGAATAACTAATCTCAAATTTTTGTGATATATCTAACTTAATTAAATTATCTTTTTCTAAAAATATATGCTTAGAATTGTGATGGTCATTATTCCCATACCACGGTTCTAGACAGACAAATGGTGCTTCTTTATTATAAAGTGACCAAATACAAAAAGTTGGAAAACCATCAAACTCCAACATAATTCCTTTATTATCGTTGTTTAATAGCCAAACTTTTTGTGATTTAACATTCGGAATAATAATTGTATCTATTGAAAATATATCTTTTGATAAACTTATTTCTTTTATTTTATAGTAATTTCTTGATACATTCTCAAAATTTAATGTCGCATCTGACATTACTAAAGGACTATCAAATGTCTCTTCCTTTTCAAAAACAATTCTGTAATTACTAATGTTATCATTTTCATAAAGTTTAGTGCTAAAGGCTGGATGTGCTCCTAAATTAAAATAAATCTTTTTGTTATCAATATTTTCAACCGTATTTGTAACTTTTAAAATCGTCCCTATTAATTCATAACTAACTATAAATTTATATTTATATGGATACATTTGTAAAGTTTCATTATTATATTCATTTAATAAAATAATTTTATTTTCTTTCTGTTCCAAAAGAACAAAATCTTGATTTTTAATAAACCCATGTCCCGGGATTACATATTCTTTATTTTCTATAATTGTTTTACCGTCTTTCAATTTTCCAATAATAGGAAAAAGAATTGGTGAAGTTTTATTCCAATAATAAGGATTGGAATCATGAAGATATGAAACATTATTTTTAGACACTAAAGATTTTAATTCTGCTCCAATATCATTAACTTCAATTTTCAAATATTCATTTTTAATAGTTATCATAAAAATTACCCCTGTAACTAATTATATCATAATATTATAAGGTTTTATCAAAAATATGGTATAATTTAATGGGTGATAATTATGAAAGTAACTAAACTTATTCCTCAGGGAATTTGCAAAGGTGTTGCAAGAGCAATAACAATAGTAAATAAAGAATTAACAAATAAAAATATTATAAAACCAATATATATGATAGGAAACTTAGTCCACAACAAAAATATCATGCAAGGCTTTATTGATAAAGGCATCATTCTTATTAACGAAAATGATAAAAAAAATGCCCTTTTAAAAATAAATAAAGGAACTGTAATTTTTACAGCTCACGGCGTTAGCAAGGAATTAATCAACATTGCAAGAGAAAAAAAACTAAATATTATAGATACAACTTGTACTGATGTTACAAAAATCCATTCACTAATTTCCTCTTATATAAAAGAAAACTATTCAGTAATATTTCTTGGAGTTAAAAACCACCCTGAATCAAATGCAATCGTTAATGATTTTCCTGTTTATTTTATAACAGAAGATTCTATTTTAGAAGATCTTCCAAAACTAACTGGAAATATAATTCTTACCAATCAATCAACAATGTCCTATATTAAAGTTAAAGAAATATATTATGATTTATTAAAATATTACCCTAATTTAATTTTATCTGAAGAAGTATGCCCTGCTACTAGACTACGTCAAGAAGCATTAATTAATTCTAATGAAAATGCAGATTTAATAATTGTTGTAGGAGACAAAATGAGCAATAACACTAAAATGCTCAAAGCAATAGGAAAAACACATAATAAGAAAAAAACAATCTTACTTGAAACTGTGGAAGATTTAAATAAGTATGATTTATCTGAGTTTCAAAACTGTATAATCACATCTGGAGCTTCGACACCTTTTGCTGTTGTTCAAGAAATAATTAATGCCCTAAAAACATATGATAAAAACACAAAATATATATCAAAATTAAACACAAAAGATTACTTAAAATTAAAAGGATGACATAGTCATCCTTTTTATTGTCTTAACTTCGCATCTAAATCTTTTTCCAAAGCACTAACAATATTATCGACTTTTTTATTAACAATATTATCTGTTAATGTTTCATCACTAGAAAATATTAACTTAATAGCAACTGATTTTTCATCATCACCAACATTATCTTTTGTATATACATCAAATATATATGCATTTTTTAAAAGTTTTTTATCCGCTTTGTTTATTATATTTAAAATAGTATCAGCCTTTATATTTTTCTTCAAAATAACAGCTATATCTCTTTCCATATTAGGTACTTTAGAAACCGGTTCATATATTACATCAGAAATCTCTTTATTAATAATGTTATTTAATTTTATTTCAGCAACATATGTTCCTTCTGGAAGAGCATTTTCCTTTGAATATTTAGGATGAAGTTCGCCTAAAAAACCAACATAAATATTATTCATATATAAATAAGCGGTTCTTTTAGGATGTAATTCTAATGATATATCTTCTTTCATTAAATAATTAAATTTAATATTAAGGTGATCACCTAAATTATTAATAATACCTTTTAAAACATAAAAATCACTAATTACATTATCTTCTTTTCTCCATGAAGAACCAATTAACTTATTTATAAGTAAAATTCCTAGTACTTCATCTTCGTAATTCTTATTTTCTTTTTCGTAATAGACCTTTCCCAATTCAAAGAAAGCAAGATTATTGTTTTTTCTTGCAATGTTATATTTAGCATTTTCAATTAAACTACCAACAATACCTTTTCGCAATGTTTTATGTTCATTACTTAAAGGTTGTAATACACTAATATCATTACTATCTAAAATAAAATTATCCTTAAATTTTTTATTCATAACATCATTAACAAGTGCATAATTAACAACTTCATTTAGCCCAAGACCCATTAATATATGTTTAATTTTTCTTCTTAATTCTTGTTTTTTAGTCAGTCCACCTAATAAATTAGAAAATGGAAGTGTTTCTTCCATATTAATATAACCATTAATTCTAGCAATTTCCTCAATTAAATCAACTTTAATATTAACATCATTGCGTGTATTGGGAACCTTTACATTAATTTCTCCCTTTACTAAACTTGCACTAAAACCTAATCTTTTACAAATTTTAATTATATCTTTACTATTAACCTTAATTCCTAAATAATTTTCAACTTCCTTTTCAGTTATAACTATTTTTTTATCATATACTTTTTTATTCCCATCATGTTCAACTTTCCCAACAAAAACAGCATCTGCATACTTATTTAATAAATAAATAGCATAATTCAAAGCCTCTTCTGTTCTATTTAAATTAACCCCTTTTTCAAATCTAATTGATGATTCACTTCTTAATCCAATTCTTGAAGAAGTTTTTCTGATAAATGAAGAATCAAACACAGCAGCTTCTAATACAATTTCTTTTGTTTCTAAAGATATTTCAGTTTCTTTTCCACCCATTATTCCCGCGATAACAACAGGTTTTTTACCGTCAGTTATCACAACATCACTAGTATTTAAAATTCTTTTATTATCATCTAATGTAATTATTTCTTCATCTTCAAGTGCATTTCTAACAACAATTTTTTTCCCTAATTTCATATAATCAAATGCATGAAGAGGCTGTCCATATAGAGCCAGAATATAGTTTGTGATATCAACCACATTATTTATCGGTCTAATACCAAAAGCAACTAAGCGCGATGCTAGCCATGTTGGTGAAGGTTTTATCGTAACGTTCTTTAATACAGCAGCATAATAACCATTGCAACCAGTAGTATTAACTGAAACTTCAATATACTTTTTTTCACTATCAATACTTTCAACTTTTAAATACTTTGATTCCTTTAAAGGCCGATTAAAAACCGCACTTACTTCTTGAGCAACACCTAACATACTTAACAAATCTGCTCGATCTGGAGTTAAGCCTAATTCAATAATATTGTCATCAAGCTCTAAAGTTTTAATAGGATCACTTCCAATTTCAACTTCTTCTTGAAAATAATAAATGCCTCCGCTGTATAAATTACTTATATACTTAGTTTCCAAACCCAGTTCAGTTAAAGAACATATCATTCCATTAGATTCTACTCCTCTAATTTTAGTTCTTTTAATTTTAAAATTTTTAGGAAGAACAGCACCGTTTTGCGCAACAATAACATACTGTCCTTGAGCAACATTGGGAGCTCCACAGACTATTTGCAAAACCTCAGTTTTGACATCCACTTGACAAACATGTAAATGATCAGAATCAGGGTGGTCAACACAACTTAGCACATGACCAATTGTTAATTTACTCCCGGACAATAATTTATATACTGATTCAATTTCTGTTGAAAAATTTGATAATTTATCAACAAGTTCTTCTAAAGAAATCCCTTTTAGATCTACTAATTCTTTTAACCAATTTAATTTTACTCGCATACTATCCTCCTAAAACTGTTTAAGAAAACGAACATCATTTGTATAAAATACCCTGATATCATCTATTTCATATCTTAGCATAGCAACTCTTTCAATTCCCATTCCAAAAGCAAATCCTTGATAAATATCAGGATCATATCCTGCCATTTTTAATACATTAGGATGTACCATTCCTGCTCCAAGTATTTCTATCCACCCTGTATTTTTACATAAAGAACATCCTTTGCCATTACATTTAAAACACGTAACATCTACTTCTACGCTTGGCTCAGTAAAAGGGAAAAAAGAAGGGCGAAATCTAATTTCTCTATTTTCTCCAAACATTTTTTTTGCTAATTCACTTAAAGTTCCTTTTAAATCTGACATACTAACTACCGTGCCTATAACCAATCCCTCAATTTGCATAAATTGATGAGAATGAGTTGCATCATCATTATCACGTCTATAAACTCTGCCTGGACAAATAATTTTTAAAAACTTCCCCTTTTCTTCAAGCATAGTTCTTACTTGAACTGGCGATGTATGTGTTCTTAATAGTACATTTGGGTTAATATAAAAACTATCATGCATTTCTCTTGCTGGATGACCTTGTGGCAAGTTCAACATTTCAAAATTGTAAGTATCTAATTCAATTTCTGGACCTTCTGCGATTTTATAACCCATACCAATAAAAATATCTTCAATTTCTTCAGTTATTGCGGTTAAAGGATGGATAGAGCCTTTTGGAAAAGAAGTACCCGATAAAGTCACATCAATTTCTTCGGTTTCTAGTCTTCTCTGTATTAAATCCTCTTGAATTTGTTTTTCTTTAATTTCAACCTCTTCAGTAATCATCGCTTTAAATCTATTAATTTCCATTCCAACTTCTTTTTTCTCTTCGTTAGTTAAATCTTTAATGGTTTTCATAATCTCTCGAAGTGGACTTTTAGAACCTAAATAAAGTGAATTAACTTCCCTAAGTTTTGCGATTGTTGAAACACCTCTAATGGCGTCTTTAGCCTCTTGTTCTAATAATTTTAATTTTTGATTCATAACTATTCTCCTTTTTATAAAAAAATCCTTAGGATTAATCCTAAGGACGAATGATCGCGGTACCACCTTAGTTCGCAAACAATGCGCACTCTTTGTTTTGATAACGCAAGTTTCTCTTGCGGGTAACCCTCTCAAAAGATGAATTCATAATCTAAGTTTAGAAAAGATCGCACCATTCTTTTCTCTCTGTATAAACATTAATTATTACTATTTCTTTATCATCGATTTATATTTATTATTATATCATTATTAAAAATCAAATGCAAGATTTAGATATTTATATCGTATTTAAAAATATTAATATATTTTTAAATACGATATCTACTTATATTTGACAACTCAAGTTAAATAGCGTATTATTTATAAAAAGGAGAAAGAAGAATGTATTATAATACACCAATTGTAATTGAAAAAACTGCCTATGGAGAAAGAAGCTATGATATTTATTCCCGTCTTCTTAAAGATAGAATAATTATGCTAAGTGGAGAAATCAATGATGAATTAGCAAATAGTATCGTTGCCCAATTATTATTTCTAGCCTCAAATGATTCAGAAAAAGATATTTTTCTTTATATAAATTCTCCCGGAGGTTCAATAACTTCAGGAATGGCAATTTATGATACTATGAATTACATTAAACCAAATGTCATTACTATATGTATTGGTATGGCTGCTTCAATGGCTGCATTTATCTTATCAAGCGGAGAAAAAGGTAAAAGATATGCGCTTCCAAACAGTGAAGTTCTAATCCATCAACCATTAGGAGGGGCGAGTGGACAAGCAACCGAAATTGAAATTGCTGCAAGAAGAATTTCACGTTTAAAAAAGAAAATTAATGAATTATTAGCCGAAAACACTGGTAAATCTTTAAAAGTTATTGAAACAGATACAGATAGAGATAATTATATGAGTGCTTCTGAAGCTCTTGCATATGGGTTAATTGATAGTATTCTTACTAGCCAAAAAATAAAAAAGTAGAGAAATCTCTACTTTTTTTATAAGAATGACTTTTTAACACGATGTAAAAATGAATGATCTGACCTTACTAAAAAAGTAACTTTTTGTGAAGACAATTTTGTAGATATTTTCCTTATTTTTCTTGTTTCTAAATACCTTCCATCAACACTTAAATATACATGATTAAAATTATCTGATTTTAATACTACTTTTGTTGTTTCTGATAAAACTAGGGGGGAAGATATAGTTTTATAAATATTATTATTTATTGAAGCAATTTCCGTTAATTGAATTGCCTTAATTGTTGGCTCAATTATAGATCCTCCAAGAGACTTAGAATATGCTGTGCTTCCAGTAGGAGTCGAAATAACAAAACCTGTACCTCTAAAATTTTCAAACAACTCTCCATTTAAATATACATCAATAATTTGTGTATGAATAGGATTAATTATAGCTAATTCATTTAAAGATAAACCTTCAAATGTTTCATTTTCTGTCTCAACACAATAATCCAACATAAAATATTTATTAGTATCATAATTATTATTTTTAATATTTTCAAGTAGTTCTTCAACTTCAGATACACTAAAATCAGTATAAAAACCTAATTTACCCATATTAATTCCTGCAAACATAACTTTAGGTAATAAATGTTTATAATCATTTATTGCTTTTAATATTGTTCCATCACCACCAAAAGAAAAAACTATTTCAGGGTTTTTTGCATCATATTTATCTTTTGAAAAAAGTGCAATAATTTCCTTTGGAGGATTCCCTATTAAAGAATATCTCATTTTATCACTTCCTTAACGAATGAATTGTTATTTCCTTTTCTTCTAACATTTGTGGTGCTATTGTAATACCATTTTTAGCTTCTAACTTATCCATTGTTTCTTTAATTTTAGACATTTCAACATCAACTTTTTTAGCAGCTATTCCTGCTTTGAATAATCTATCCTGAACAGTACTAGGAATATTCCTTTGATATTTATATTTTAATTCATGCTCAATACTTGCCCACAAATGCATTGCGTGGGTTCTAATTTGAAATTCTAAATAAATTGGTGATTGGCCACCTAATGTCTCAACATTGTATTTTGCTATTATATGTAGTGACCTATATCCACTTGGTTTGGGTTTTTTTACATAATCTTTAATAGAAATAATATTTACATCTTTTCTTGACTTAATTAACTCCATAACTTTATAAACATCTGGAATATATTTACATGTTATTCTAATGCCTGCAATATCGAATATTTTATCAGGAATATCCCCAAAATCAACTTTTAACCTTTCTGCTTTTTCAAGAATTGAATTTACTGTTTTAACTCGCCCGGTGACTATTTCTATAGGATTATATAGATTGTTTAAAATATATTGCTTTTTTATTGATTCAAACTTAACAATAAACCCTTCAATTGCTAATTCATACGGTACTAAAAAACTGTCCCAATTAAAATTTTTATTTTCCATTTTACCTCCCAAAAAATAAAACTTTTCATCTATATATATTTTACCACACTTTTACATAAATTTGTTTTTAAATTTTAAATATATTAATTGTTGCATTTTTTAATATAATATGTATAATATAATAAATATAGGAAAAGAAGGAGTAACTATGCAAAAACACTTAGAATTTGAATTTAAATCACTTCTATCCCAAGAGGAATACGAAAGATTAATCATAAAATTTAAAGGGAATCGTTTAGATCTTCAAACTAATCACTATTTTGATACTCCTCGGTTTTCATTAAAAGCTCTATCATGCTCACTAAGAGTAAGAGAAAGAGATACCTATGAAATCACTTTTAAAAGAAAGAAAAATTATAATAATATTGAATTAACTCAATCAATATCTCTAGAAGAGTTCGAGCTAATGAAAGAAGCAGGAATTGTTCCAGAAGGTGATATAGCAAATGAACTCTCTTCATTACTAAATAACCAAAAATTAATTAATTTTATGAGTCTTTCTACCTTAAGAATGTTTTTACCTTATAAAAACGGAATCTTATTCATTGATAAAAGTAGTTATTGTGGAACATCAGACTATGAAATTGAATATGAAGCAAGTAGCTATTATAATGGGAAAAAAGAATTTATAGATATTATCAAAGAACTTGATATCGTATATAAAAAAAGCGACAAGAAAATTAAAAGAGCATATAATGCATTTAAAAAAATGCACTAAAATTTAAAACAAATTAAAAAGCAAGAATAAATCTTGCTTTTTTTATTTGAAATTTAAATTATTTAAATATTCGCATCTAGCATAATTTTCACATTTATCACAATCCAAGTTTCTAAAATCTTCAGGCAAAAACAGCGTTATATCATCTTCATTATAACCCACTTGAAGTTCATAATCTGTAACTATAATTGGTCTTTTTAATACTGTTGGATTTTCAATAATAAAATCAACAAGTTGATTAAGTTTCATATTATCAATATCAAAATTTTTTTCTTTAAATATCTTTGATCTTGTTGAAATAATATCTTCAAAACCATTCTCGCTTTTCATCAACATTTTTAAAATTTCATCTTTAGAAATTGGCGTATTAATAATATTTTTTTCTTCATATTTAATATTAAAATGATCAAAATACTTTTTTACTTTTCTACATGATGAACAACTTGGAGAAATATAAAGTTTTATCATAAAATCACCTACTTTATTATAAATATTTTAACATATAATTATCAAAGTGTAAATATAATTTAAACGTATTCAACTTAATAAATCAATTAAAATATTGTTTCCTTCAGAATCTATTTCTAAATTATTAATATCGCCTAGATATATGGCTGATTCAAGTCCAGATTCAAGAAAAGCATTTTTTTCAATTGTGACTACTGATGCAGGTATTATAATTGTTTTCAGTGCTTTTGTTTGTTCAAATGCACTTTCCTTAATTGTTACAATTCCATTTGGAATTGTAAATTCCTTTAAACTCTCACAGCGGAAAAAACTTCTCGTTCCTATATCAAAAATCATATTATCAGGCAATATTATTTCTTCAACATTTAAAGCTCTATAAAAAGTGACATTATGAATTCTAAGAATATCATAAATTTCAACTTTTCTTAAGGTTGTTGGAATTAATTCATTTAGTAAATAAGACCGACTACCAAAAAAATAATTAAAAATATCTGTGCTTTCTGTATTTGTTGAATAATTTTCTCTTTTTGCGCCAATAAAAGGTGCTCTAAGCTCAACTAAATTATCACATCCTTCAAGAACGCCAACTCCCATTTTTTCTAATGAGATAGGAAAATCTATACTAAGAAGAGATGAACAGTTTTTAAATGCATTGGCTTCTATATAATTAATACTACTATTTTCAGAAAAAACTATTTCCTTTAAATTATAGTTATTTTCAAAAGCTTGTGTACCAATATGTTCAACTTTATTCCCAATTGTTAATTTTTCTAAATAATAATTATTTGTAAAAGCAAAATCTGGAATATACTTATCATTTAAAACAATTTCTTTCGTCATCATTGGCGCTAACTTAATTAAATCATCACTTGAATATAATAATCCATTTTTAACATAAAATTCTTCATTATTTGGATCAACATTAATTTTTTCTAACTTAGGTAAAACAGCAGTGGAAAACATTGATATACTTTCAATATTTTCTCCAATATATAGCTCTTTTATATTATATTCTTTTGTTGAATTAAAAACCACCTTATATATCTTAACATTATTAATTTTTTCTGGAATGTAATATATTTCTTCTTCTGTAGAAACATTCAAATTTATACCCTTAGGCTCAACAATTAAATCGAACTTTGAATATTTATTCCACTGTGTACCAATTATTAAAAATAAAACAACTATCAATCCTAAAACAATATGATGATGTATTTTATTTTTCAAATTATAATGTCGATAAATCAACATTATAACAAATAAAATATCAATGCCTATTAAAAACAAAAGATTATATGCAGTAAGTACAAAAGCAAAAGCACTCACGGCATTTAAATAAAGAAGAAAAGATAAATTAGTAAAGCTAAATATAAATGAACTTTTTTTTGAATGAACTCTAGAAGCTAAAAGTTCTCCAAGTGTTGTTAAAAATAACATTAGTGGAACAATAAATCTATTAAAAACTCCAAAAAAATTATTTTTTGCTAGATTATCAAACAAAAAATCTCCATTAACTATTTGAATTAATATATGAGCAAAAAATATAACAAATAGCCAAATTAAAATATTAACTTTAATTTTAACAATTTTCTCTGTTCGCATACCTTCATATTCATATGATGTAGGAACTGATAATAATTCATTTTTTTTATTACCACAATTAACACATTCATCAAAACCAGATAAATTAGTTGTACCACATGTACAATGCCAAAAATATTCTCCGTCTTGTGCAATATAATTTATGTCTCTTTTATTTAATTTAGTGACTTTTGCAATATTGTTTTTATATAAATATCTTTCTAATCCTAAATTAAAAATTGATTTTGGTTTATTCATTATTATATAATCCGAATAATCATTTAAAACATACTTTTTACCATCAATAGTTGTTGAAAGAAAAATTGGCTTGCTATGTAAATTATTCTTCTCAATATCAGAAAAAACTACTTTTTGAATTCTTTTTGTAGAATAAACTTCTTGTTCAAAAATTTGATTATTGAATTGTATTTCGACTTTTTCAATATTCTCATTATTTTGATTAATTATATTGAGTACTAAATCTCCATCTTGAAAATAGTAAGATTCAAGAAATATTGGATATTTTATATATAATTTATTCAAATATTCTATACTCATGCATACCTCCTACAACATAAAGATCAAGTGATATATAACTGATAAAGCAATGTTGATAACACCAGACAATAAAATTGTTCTTTGTATCGAAACAAAACTCAAATAATTATCACTATCTTTATCATGTTTATATGTTCCTGATTTCTTCATATTTTTTCTTTCTGCTTTACTATTTCGAACATTAAGAACCAATAATTCTAATAGTCCCATAACAACCAAAAAAACTTCAATAAAAAGTGGATCTTTTGTTGTTAAAACTATAGGAAGACCAAATAATATTGGTACTGCTGATAAAGTAAAGACAATTAATATTTTTTTAAAAAACGGACTCATAATTTCTTCCTCCAATTAATTATACTACTTTTTTTATATTTTTTACAATAATCAGGAATTTCTTAATTAAAAGCACCCTATTCCAGAGTGCTTCTAATGAATTACTTCATCCATTCATCAATTTTATCTTCTGGTGCTAAAACATAATGCCCAGGAATAGGTTCAAGCCATTTACATTTTGCATAATCTATATCCCCTTTATCATAAATAAGTTTTATTCTATCTTCTTTGGTTTTTGGATCAGGTTGTGGAATTGCGGTTAATAATGCTTTTGTATAAGGATGAACAGGATTTGCATAAATCTTATTTGCATCTCCTAATTCAACAATATAACCTTGATGCATTACTGCAATTCTATCAGAAATATAACGTATAATGGATAAATCATGTGCTATAAATATATATGTTAAACCTCTTTCATGCTGTAATTTCTTAAGTAAATTTAAAACTTGTGCCCTAATAGAAACATCTAAAGCAGAAATTGGTTCATCAGCCAAAACAAGTTCTGGTTCAATTACCAATGCTCTTGCAATTCCAATTCTTTGTCTTTGACCACCACTAAATTCATGCGGATATCTAGATAAATGTTCCGGCAATAAGCTAACTTCATCTAACATATCTGTTACTTTTTTTAATCTTTCTTCTTGAGAATTAAAAAGCTTAAAATTATATAACCCTTCAGAAATAATATAATCTATATTAGCTCTTTCATTAAGGGAAGCTGCAGGATCCTGGAAAATCATCTGAATATTCTTCTTTAATTTCATTTTTTCAGATCTTTTCATTTTCCTTGAAATATTCTCTCCACGAAAATATATAGCTCCAGTTTCTAATTTATTAATACCAAGAATAGCTCTAGTTATTGTTGTCTTACCAGAACCAGATTCACCAACTAATCCAAATGTTTCTCCTTTATAGACCTTAAAATTTAAATAACTACATGCTTTAATTATTTTTCTACCAACTTTAAAATGTATTGAAGCATCAACAACTTGTAATAATATTTCTTTTCCGTTTAAAGGATCAACTGTTGGTATATTATCAGGATAACCAGTAATATTTTTTGTTCTATAAAAAATTTTAACTAGCATTAATGGTGCTACTTTTTTATTATTTATTAAATACTCTTGATAATACATTAACAAATAAATTGATAACAAAACAATAGCAATAATTACAATTAAAATCATAAATATAGTTAAAAAAACAATAATAGTATTTAAATTTCCACCCCAAAGACTAGTTGCTGTAGTAAATATGGATAATACTATAATAGAAACTAAACTAATTAAACCAATAAACAATATTTTTAAAGCTGATTTTTCGCTTAATCTAAAAAATATACTGTCTGTTGTTTCATATTCTTTTTTCGGTTTTTGTATTGTTTGTTTTTTAAGTTTATCTTTAATACATGACATTATTTTGAACCTCCCGAATAAATTTTTGCAACACGCTCACTAATTTGACCAACAATTTCTGGTCGTTCAGTTTTTGGAGCTCTAGGATCCAACAACCAAGTTTTAGCAAAATGAGTATCGCTTATTTTAAACATTGGTGGTTCTTTAACAAAATCAATTTTCATAGCATGAAGATTACGAGGGGCAAAAGCGTCGCCAACCACTTTATCAAATAAACTTGGTGGTGTACCAGCAATTGAGTATAGATTCTCACCTTTTTGTCCTAATTGAGGAAGAGACGACAACAAAGCCCATGTATATGGATGTCTAGGATCATAATAAATGTCATTTGCTGTTCCAATTTCAACAATTTGTCCAGCATACATAACAGCTACTCTTTCTGCAATTTCTGCTACAACTCCTAAATCGTGAGTAATAAATATTACAGTAAATCCATATTCTTCTTTTAATTCATTTATCAATGCTAAAATTTGTGCTTGAATAGTAACATCAAGAGCAGTAGTAGGTTCATCACAAATTAGAATATCTGGAGCACAAGCCAACGCAATTGCAATAACAACACGTTGACGCATACCGCCTGAATACTGAAAAGGATAATCTCTAAATCTTTGTTCAGCATCATTAATGCCAACGCGTTCCAATAATTTTATTGCTTCTTTCTTCGCCTCAGCTTTGTTCATTCCTCTATGCAAACGTATAACTTCAGTAATTTGTGAACCAATTCTTCTTAAAGGATTAAGTGAAGTCATTGGGTCTTGAAAAATCATTGAAATTCTTTTCCCTCGAATTTGTCTCCACTCAATATTATTTTTAAATTTTGCTAAATCTACTCCATTATAATCAATTGAACCGTTAGTTACTGATCCATTTTGATCAAGCATACCAACAAGACATTTAGTAAATACAGACTTTCCACTTCCAGATTCACCAACAATAGCTAAAGTCTCACCTTTATAAATATCTAATGAAACATTTCTTATTGCTGTAAGTAAATGTTGACGAACAGAAAATTGAACTTCTAAATCTTTAATTGAAATAATTACATCACCATTTTTTAATGATGAAGATAAATTACTTTTAATTATATTTTTTTCTCTAATTCTAGCCATTTTTATACCTCACTATCGATGTTTCTTCGGATCTAATGCATCCGATAAAGAAGTACCCAACAAGAAGAAAGCAAAAATTATAAATGCCAAAACTCCTGCAGGAGCTAATAATTGCCAAGGTCTTAACATAAAGTTCGTTCTTCCAAGTTCTAATAATGCTCCAATAGAAGCAGTCGCTGAATCTAAACCAACTCCAAAGAAACTCATGGTTACTTCACTAGAAATCATTCCCGGAATAGTCAAAGTAGCATTAGTAATAATAACAGCTAATATATATGGTAATAAATTTTTAAACATAATCCTAAATCCTGGAGTACCAAGAGCTCTAGATGCTATATTGTATTCTCTATTATTAATAATAATAATTTGATTTCTTAAAAATCTAGCAAGACCTATCCAAGAAGTCATTGTTAATGCAATTATAAGCCTAATCTCAGCAGGCATAGTAGGAAATCTTTGCATAAATATTGTTGCTAACAACATATAAACTAGTAATGCTGGAATATTAGAAATCAAATTATACAATTCCACAAAAAATGGATCAAGTTTCCTAAAAAATCCCCATATCAAACCAAACAACGTACCAATAATAACTATAATTGTAGTCGAAATCATTGCTAAAACAAGTGATTTTCTTGCTCCAGTCCATGTAATATAAAACAAATCTCTTCCAATACTATCAGTTCCCCAAAAATGAGAAACACCGTCAACACCCTCTTCACCTGGAGCTAAGTCTCTGATTGGAATATTTGTAGCAAAAGTCCCATCAGCTCTTAAATATTCTGCAGGTGTTAAGATAGGGACAATTAGCGAAAGTGCAATTATTAAAAATAAAGAAGTAATTGCAATAATTGCTGAAGGTTTTCTAATAAAAACTCTAAGTACTGACTTCCAATAAGAATAAGATTCTTTAGCTATATGCTCTGATTCTTTTTCATCCAATGTAACAGGAACAAATAGTTCATCTTCGTTAATGTCTAATACTGCTTGGTTATCTTCTAAAGCTAAATCCACAGCATCATATTTATCATATTTTTTCATATTAACACCCCTTACTTAGAAGTTAACTTAATTCTAGGATCAAAGAATATTGTTACTATATCCCCTAATAAGAACGCACTCATAGATAATGCTGCATAAATAACTGTTAATCCTTGAATAACAGGCACATCTGGCTTAGAACTTCTTAAAGCGCCAATTAATAAATTACCAGTTCCAGGAATTCCCCAAATTGTCTCTACATAGTATGATCCAATAATAGCAAGCAATAATGTTGCTGGAATATTACGAATTAAAGGAACCGCAGCATTTCTTAACACGTGAGTGTACATAATTCTATTTTCAGATAACCCTTTTGATCTAGCAAATTTAACATAATCTGAACTTAATTCGTCAATCATAAATCGTCTTACCCAAATACTTGTACCCGGAATAGACAAAAAAACCATACAGAAAATCGGTGGAACCAAAGTCGCGAGATTTCCTTCTTCATAAAAATAACTAAAACCAAAAGCTCCAAAAATTCCTTCCGGATTACCGAGTATCATATTCATAATCAAATAAAATACTAATGCAGGTATAGCGTAGTTTAATACCAAGAAAATATTTCCTAATTTATCAACTGTTCCACCAGGTTTTTTTGCCATTCCTACACCTAAAGGATAACCTAATAAATATGTAAATACTACAGTAATAAGAGAGATAGAAAATGAAATTCCCATTCTTGATTTCAACAATTCTACAACATCTTTAGGATTACTATATAATGATCTACCCAAGAAAACCCAACCTTCAAAATTCTCCAATACTTTTGTATATCTATTATCCCATCTAATTGGTATTACTTTAGGAATTGGAAGTATCCAATAAATATATTGGAAAATCGTATAAAACACCGATACTGGTTTCCCATCTAAAGTCACTCTTCCATATTTAAATAATATAGATATGCGATAACTATCTGCGGCTTGTGGGCTTACTGCTCTTAATTTATTATATGTACCAATATCATATAAATTTATATCAGGTATTAATCTTATAAGAGCTGTTACTAATGCAATAACCAAAAGCAATGTAAACATCGACGATAAAATACGTCTAATTACATACAAAAATGTTGGATTTTTTAAAGCCTTCCCAATTCTTTTCATTATAGAAAGAAATTTATCAGGAAAAGATTTTTCTCTTACAATAACTTGTTCATTCATATTTTCTCTCCTTTTTATGCTATTAATATAGATATATTATATATCATTAATAATATTAATACAAACAATACAGGCAATATTGCCTGTATTAATACTGTTAACTAAATAATTATTATTGATAAAATAAAGGGAAGCAAAGGAATTTGCTCCCCTTTATTGCTTTAAAATTTTATTTATTATCTATTTGCTTCGTATTCAGCAACAACTACTGCTCTTTGTTCTTGAGTAATAATAGTACTAGATACAACAACGTTTTTGAATTTATCTGAAGTTAATCCATAAGAAGCTCTACCAGCTTGGAATGGAACAGTTTTAGCAACAACTGCAGAATAACCAGATTGTGTTAACCATGGAACAATAATTGCATATTCATAGATTAAAGCATATTCTGCTTCTGCAAATGCTTCATAACGTTCACCAATCTTATCACCAGCAACGATTGCTGCTGCTGCACGATATAATGCGTCATATTCACCTAAAACTTCTTCTTCAAGATCTTTGTTAGAGCCGTCGAATCCAAGCATATCAATCATATCTCCACCCATAGCCATTGTATGTAAGAATGTATTAGGATCCGCATAGTCTGGACCCCATCCTGACCATAATGAGAAGTCATAATTACTAATTACAGATCCCCATAGTACGTTTTGGTCATTAGTTCCAGGAACATTTAATCTAACTTCCATTACACCATCAGAAGCAGCAGTAACTGTATCATACATTGCTTCTTCAAATGCTCTTGTAACAGGATTCATAGATCCAATAGCATCAATTTTAATTGGGAAATCAGCTTCAGTTAAACCAGCAGCTAATAATTCAGTTTTTGCTGTAGCAAAGAATGCTTTTGATTTATCTTCATCATATACTGGATCTTCACCATAAGTAATACCAGTTAAACTTACTCCTGTAGTTCCTTGTTTTTCATTAAATACAGCATCAACGTAATCTGCATAATCTAGACCATCATATGCACAAAGTTCTCTATTAGTATATCCTCTCATTAACCATTGCTCTGGCTCATCAGGGTTATATCTAACTAAATATTTCATAACGTCAAGTCCATATAATACACCTTTACGGAAGTTAACATTTAATACTGCATCAGTAGTAGCAGCTTTTTCAGCTTCTGTCTTTACATATTCACTATTAGTATATTCATATGCAGTTCTAGCAAAGTTATAATATCCAATATATGTTGCATCACCAACTGATAAAACACCATTTGCTTGTGCATGTGCAGGTTTTGCTAAAGTACCTGTGCCTTCTTCGCCACCAGTAACATATTTTGCATATCCAACTTCATCATTTACGTTTACAGTAAATGAATCAATTAAACCAGCTTCAAACCATTCACGAGTTGTAGAATAAACAGCAGTTCCAGGAACAAACTTTCTTTCTACTCTGTCTACATATACATGTTTTGCATCCCAGTATAATTCATTCTTAGTATAAATCATTCTGTTTTCTTTTACGTGTTCAGTAATTCTAAACGCACCATTAACTAGAATATCATCAACTGTTGCTCCAAAATCAGTTCCTTTTTCTTCGATGAAATCTCTATTAACTGGTAAGAATGGTGAATAAGTTAAACTTGATAAGAAATAAGGAGTAGGTTGAATTAATGTATATTCAACTTCATAATCGCTAATAGCCTTAACTCCAACATCTTCAAAAGTTACACCCTCTTCTCCTTCATAATATTCTTTTGCATTAAGAATAACACCCATAACTATACCTGCAGTACCTGATCCATTAATAGGATCTAATACATATTCAAGCGCAGCAACAAAATCATCAGCAACAACTTCTGCATAAACTTCTCCTGTTGCATTATCAACCCATTGGATTTTTTCTCGCAATTGGAATGTCCATGTTTGAGTATTATCAGCATTTTCAGTAGTTTTATAACCAAGTGCTATAGCACCAATTATATTACTATATTTGTCATTTTCAACTAATCCATCAACCATGTTTGTATAATGGTATGAATTATAAGTCCAAGTATTAATCAAATAATTGAATAACGCATCAACTGGCTCTGTAGTATAAGTAGTTTTAAAAGTATTTGCAACTTTAAACTTTTCAGTTCCAACTTGATAATATCCTTCTTCATCAACTGCAGGATTTTCATTTTCATTACTTAATGCTGTAAAACCTTCTTTTAATTCAGTTTCATAAGCATATGGTTTTGTAATGTCATAATTACGTCCTACATAGATTTTTACTGTAGCTGTAATTTCTGTATCTTTAATAGTAGCTGTAACAGTAGCTTCTCCATCAGCTAGCGCTTTTACAGTAGCTCCAGTAATTTCAACAACACCCTCTGGTGCAACTGAATAAACTACTTCTAAACCTGTTTCACTTAAAACAGGAGCTAAGTCTACTTCTTCCCCAACTGCCAAATCAAGTTCAGCATCAGCAAAAGAAATAGTAGGATCCTTTTTACATGCAGCTAAAGTTAAAACAGCAAGAAAAAGAACTCCAAACATAAATAATTTTTTCATTTTATTTTCCTCCCAAAATTTTTTCACTTTGTATAATGTCTAAGTGATTGAGTATATTATACACACTAGTTCACTATGTGTCAATAAAATATTTTTTTGTAAGCGTTTTTTTAATGGCTTTTGTGGCTTTTAAACGGTGTTTTTTTACGACTAAAACGCTTACATTGCGTTTTTTAAATTTTTTCTTGTTTTCTGCTTTTTTTTAATATATAATAATATATAAATCAATAAAAGAAAAATAGTAATCAACAACTAATTTTTAGCGACTATTGGATAGTGCAAGCAATAGATTAAAGTATTGATGAATGGACTTCTTGTGATGTGAAGAGGAAATGCTTCAACGTTTTCTAGCGTTAATAGATAGAGCGCACTTTTTTAGTGAACTAAGGTGGTACCACGATTATTCGTCCTTAGATTATTATTAAAGTTTTTTTATTTATTTATAGACTTAATTATAAAAAATAGTTTATTATATAAATAGTATTTGAAAAATCATGATATTTAAATAGAAAGGAAAGTGTTTAAAAGCACGTTACTAATTTTAATAAATTACTTTTTAAACACAAAATATTATTATGAAAAAATTACTTTCGGGAGTTAAACCTACTGGAATTCCAACACTTGGAAATTACTTAGGAGCTATGAAACAATTTGCTCAGCTGCAATCCGAAATGCCAGATTGCGAATTTTTATTTTTTGTTGCTGACGAGCACGCATTAACTACTCCTCAAAATCCAAAAGAATTAAAACAAAATATTAAAAATGTAGCTGCTTTATATCTTGCGTGTGGTTTAAAGGAAGAAAACCTTACTCTATTTATTCAATCAGAAGTTCCATCACACATTCAACTCTCAGGCATTTTTGAATCAATTTCCTACATTGGCGAATTAGAAAGAATGACTCAATATAAGGAAAAGAAGAAAAAACAAATAGATGGAGTATCAAGTGCACTTTTCACTTACCCAGTGCTAATGGCAGCTGATATTTTACTTTACGATGTTGATTATGTTCCAGTTGGAGAAGATCAGAAACAACATCTTGAACTTTGTAAGATTATTGCAAATCGTTTCAATAACCGCTTTGGAGAAACATTTACTATTCCACAAGGAATAACTCCAAAAATTGGCGCCAGAATAATGGATTTACAAGAACCAACTAAAAAAATGGATAAATCATCTATAGATTCAAAAGGATGTATATATCTTCTTGAGCCGGTATCTTCAGCAAAGAAAAAAATTAAATCTGCCGTTACAGATTCTGAATCAATAGTAAAATATGACAAAACAAATAAACCAGGAATTTCTAACTTAATGAGTATTTATAGTTCTATAACTAATTTTTCTTATAAAAAAATTGAAAAATTATATCAAGGAAAAGGCTATGGCGATTTTAAAAGCGATTTAGCAGAACTTGTTGGAAACGAACTAAAAGAGATACAAACAAAATATCAAGAAATTATATCATCAGAACAACTAAACATAATTCTAAATAAAGGAAGAGAGCGTGCGAACTTTTTAGGTAATAAAAAAATTGCTAAAGTCTACAAAAAGGTCGGACTAGGAAGATAAACAAAAGGCATAAGTATAAATTACTTATGCCTTTTATATTAGATATGCTTAATTATTGCATATTTCTTTTTTCCTCTTCTTAAAACACTATATGTTTGATCCAAAGCATTTTCTTTTTTAATTTCAAAATCGAAATCACTTTCATATTCTCCATTTATCATAATTGCATTATTTTTAAGAAATTCTCTTGCTTCTCTTTTTGATGAAGCAAGATTTAACATGACTAAAGCATCAATCACATTTAAATTTTCACTTACCTCAATCTCTTTTAACCCTTTAAAACCCATTAAGATATCTTCTTTTGTTAAATCCTTAACATCACCGCTAAATAAAGCTTCTGTTACTCTTAATGCTTGTTCTAAAGCTTTCTTTCCATGAACCATTGCTACAACTTCACTCGCAAGAACTTTTTGAGCTTCTCTTAAATGAGGTTTATTTTTCATTCGCAGCTCTAAATCGTTTATCTCATCATGCGAAAGAAAAGTATAATATTTAATTAATTGCATGACATCACTGTCCGCAGTATTTACAAAAAACTGATACATTTCATATGGACTAGTTTTATTTTTATCAAGCCAAACAGCTCCACTTTCAGTCTTTCCATATTTAGTACCATCATTTTTAAGAATAAGTGGCATTGTTAATGCAAACGTAATCGCATCACTTCCTTTAACTTTTCGTATTAAATCCATTCCAGCAGTAATGTTGCCCCATTGATCTTGACCTCCGATTTGCATTTCGCAATGAATCTTCTTGTCCTCATACAAAGTTAAAAAGTCAATTGATTGCATAACCATATAACTAAATTCTAGATAAGTTAAACCTCCACTATCAAGACGAGATTTTACTGAATCTTTTTGTAACATTAAATTAATATTAAAATGTTTCCCATAATCTCTCCACATATCTATTGCCTTTAATTCACAAAGCCATTTGGAATTATCAATAAAAAAAGTATCTTCATCATTAAAATGAAAAAATATATCCATTTGTTTTTTAAATTTTTCTGCCCAACTTTTGACAGTTTCAACAGTATTCATTCCTCTTTCATTCTTCTTACCACTTGGATCACCAATCAATCCCGTACCACCCCCAGTAAGCGCCACTATTTTGTTTCCGTATTGTTTAAATCTAAGCAAAGTAACTATCGGTAAAAGAGAACCAATATGAAGACTATCTGCAGTAGGATCAAAACCACAATACAAAGAAATGGGTCCTTCTTGTAATCTTTTTTCTAATCCTTCTTCATTAATAATATCGTAAATAAGTCCTCGCCATCTTAAATCTTGTAATAAAGTCATGTTTTTTCTCCTAATCTTATATATATAAAAAGTCCTTAGTAATAATCTAAGGACGAATTTCTCCGTGGTACCACCTTAGTTCTTAGAATAGTTTTCTAAGCACTTAAAAAGTAATAAGCTCCTAAGTGTAATTCTAAATTATATCAGCTTAAACTTGCACCAACCGTTTAAGTCTCTAATATTACTTTTATAATTTATACTCTTTCTTATTCATCGCTTCTATTTAGTTGAGCCACGCCAAACAACATTATAGTCAATTAAAATGTTTGCCGCTTTTTTATCCCTTGAATTTTCATCTTTCATCATTTCTGTTAAATAACTCATGGATTTACTTCCTATTTCATAAATAGGAGTTTCAATACATGTTAATTTAGGATTAGATAAAACTGCATATCTTGTATTTTGGAATCCTATAACTTGTAACTCATCTGGAACTTTAATTCCTTTTTTCGAAGCTACATTCATAAATGAAATTGCCATAGAATCTCTTACAGCAAGTACAACTTCAGGAACATCTTTTTCTATCTCACTAGTAAAATCTAATTCATTAATATCAATATTTCCACTAGAAAATAAAACCCTTTTAGGAAGATTTGCTTCCATCATAGCTTTATTATACCCTTTCCTTTTTAGCGCATTAACAGAATATTTATGTTCAGTATCAATAAATAATATCTTTTTGTTTCCACGATCTATCATTTCTTTAGTTATCTTATAAGCACACTCTTCATAGTCTATTGATACACTTCCAAATTGATCAGAATTAGATATATTATTTACAAAAACCACAGGTACAGGAGTGTTTTTAATCTCTTTATATGTTTCTTCATTGGTTTCATCATTCATAAATAAAATTCCATCTACACTTGAGGCAATAACTTCACTCCACATATCTACAGGATCACTAGATTCATCACTAATAAAAAGTCGAATTGTATAACCATATTTCTTAGCAGATTCATCTATACCTTGAATCATTTCAGCAACACTCGCTCGAGAAATTGAAGGAATTACAATAGCAACAGAAGTCGATCTTCTGCTCGCTAAACCCCTGGCATTAGCGTTAGGTTTATATCCCTTTTCTCTTATAATCTTTAAGACTCTATTTCTAGTTGCTTCTTTTACTTTTTCAGGATGATTTAAAACTCTAGAAACCGTAGCTAAACTAACTCCAGCCGCACCAGCAATGTCATAAATTTTAATTTGATTCATTTTTTACACCTCAAATATATTTTCATTTTTCATGCATGTTTATTATAACATAACATGAAAGCTTTTTCAATTAATTTTCAAATATAATATTTTAATAAAAAAAAGCAGTTGCCTGCTTTTTTTAGAATTTTTTTCGTTCTTTGATTCGAGCTGCTTTAGCTGATAAAGCACGAATATAATTAAGCTTCGCTCTTCTTACTTTACCCATTCTGACAACTTCAATCTTTTCAACATTTGGAGTATTAACAGGAAATGTTCTTTCTACACCAATTCCGTAAGAAATCTTACGAACCGTAAAAGTTTCACTGATACCTCCACCTCTTCTTTTAATTACTAAACCTTCAAATATCTGAATTCTTTCTCTTGCGCCTTCCTTAATTTTTACATATACTTTTACAGTATCTCCAGGACGGAACTCAGGAACATCTTCTCTAATATAAGAATTAGTAATATCTCTAATAAGTTGTTGATTCATTGTTTTCACGCTCCTTCTTCCAATGTTCATGTTTGAAAATACAACAGCGGAACAATGTGCTTTGATTAATTTATTAACCTCCAGTATTTTACCACATTATATTACTAAATGCAAGATAAATCACTTTCATAAAAAGTTAATAATATATTTTTTACAATTGTATGTAAAATCATTTTTTTATATTTTTAATTTTTTCTAACATTTGTTTATCTTCTTCGTTTAAATTTAAATTCTCTAACAAATCAGGGCGACGGACAAATGTTATTTTTAAAGATTCAAACCTTCTATATTTTCTAATAAGTTCGTGATTACCAGACAACAAAACATCAGGAACCAATAAGTCTTCAAAGTTATCAGGTCTGGTATATTGAGGATATTCCAAAATCTCTTCAAAACTTTCATCCTTGTTAGACTGATTATTACCAAGTGATCCTGGTATTAATCTAACAACACTATCAATGATAGCAAGAGCAGCAATTTCTCCTCCTGTCAAAATATAATCACCAATAGATATCTCCTCATCTACATAATTTATAATTCTTTCATCTATTCCTTCATAATGCCCACAGACAACAACAATATGCTTTTCATTTGCTAAACTCTTTGCTTTTAATTGATTATATTTAATACCTTTAGGAGTTGTAACAATCTTTTTAGCAGTTTCTATCCCTTTAATTGATTTTAAACAATCAACAATGGGCTGAACTCTAATAACCATACCTGCTCCGCCGCCATATGAATAATCATCAACCTTTTTATTTTTATCTAAAGAAAACTCTCGATAATCATGAATATTTATTGATACAAGATTAGCCTCAATTGCCCTTTTAATAATTGAAGATTCTAAAACACCACTAAACATCTCGGGAAATAATGTTAATATATCAATTTTCATAACAAACCTTCAATTGGGTTAATAATCATTTTTTTGTTTTTAACATCAATTTCTATTACAAATTCATCAACATAAGGAACTAATGATATTTTTCCATCTGTTTTTTTTATTTCCAATATTCCCCCTTGAGGAACAACCCTAATGTCTTTAATAATACCTATATATTTATTATGCATATCATAGACATCTAATCCTATTATATCTAAATAATAATGCCCCTTTTCAAGAATAGGTAAATCATCTTTTTTTATACAAATATTAAACCCAATATATTTTAATACATCATTAATGTTCTTAAAATTATTAAAAGTAATTAAAACCATATTTTTGTGCTCCCTATAACTATTAATAATTATAGGAATATAACCATTATCATTAGACAAATAAAGAGTATTTCCACATTTAAATCTTTCCTTTTTAAAATCTGAATCACTAAATGCTTTTACTTCTCCTTTTATACCATGAGTTGAAACAATTTTTCCAATTTGAATATATTCCATATTATCACCCATTAAATTATATCATTTTATTACTATTAATTCTATTAAAAAAGTTAGTGAATAACACTAACTAAAAAGAATCTATAGATATTTCGATTTTTTTCCCATTTCTTGCAGCACATGCATAAGCTATAGTTCTTAACGCATTAATTACACGCCCATTTTTTCCTATTACTCTTCCTAAATCATCTTTATTAACCATAACTTGTAATGTAATTACATTACTTTCATCAGAAAGTTCTTTAACAATGACATCATCAGGATATAATACTAAAGGTTTAATTAGATCAGTTACAAATTTTTCAAAGTTTACTGCATCCATTAAACTCACCTATTTCACATTCTTTGTAAACTTTTCAATAATACCTAATTGAGTAAATAGTGATTTAACAGTATCAGTAGGTCGTGCTCCTTGACTTAGCCATTGAAGAGCTTTTTCTTCATCAATCTTTAAAATATTATTTTTATCAATTGGGTGGTATGTACCAATAATTTCAATGAAACGTCCATCTCTTGGATTAACAGAATCAGTTGCAACAATACGGTAATATGGTCGTTTTTTAGAACCAAATCTTTGTAATCTTAATTTTACAGCCATTTATATATTCCTCCTCTTAAATTATATAGCATTATATCACATTAAACAAAGGCTGTCAAGTCTTTTCGCTTAACAGCCCAATTAGTTATATTTTTCTCCTTCTAAAAAATACTATTCCAAAAGCCATTGGTAACAACGCTAATATGGTAGCACCATTAGCACAGCCTTTTTGTTTCAACACTTCAATAGTAATAGTTTCTGTTACTCCATCAGCAGAAACTGTTATAATTGCTTCTCCCGCTTTTTTTGGATGAAGTGTACCATCTTGATCAATAGTTAAAATATCGTTATTACTAGATTCATACGTAACTAAAACATCAACGTCTGGAGTTAATCCAATTTCAAGAAGATAATCAGCATCAACACCAAGTCTTACTTCTTCAGGAGCATTAATATTAATTTCTACAACTTTTTCTCTAACAGTAATAGTAATAGATTTTGTAAATTCGTTATTTTCAACACCAATCTTAATTGTAGCGACCCCGCCCTTTAATGCCTTTAATTTTCCAGCATTAGAAACAGAAATAATATCTGAATTTAAAGATAAATAAGTAACATTTTTATATGTAGCATCATTTGGTAAAACATCAACAATTAATGTTTGTGTTTCATCAATAATCATTTTATCGTTATATGTTACTTCTAAATCATTAACTAAAATAGGATCAACTGAATATACTATTTCTTTAGTAATTAAAACATCACCAAATATATCTATTACATCAACTTTTATTTGATAATCATTCCCAGCCAATAATTCCTCTAAATTAACACTTTCAACATTATCTTCCAAAACAACATCAACAGTAGTAAATAAATCACTATCTATATACACCTCTAGTTTATCGACTTGATTATTAGTAAAACTATGGGGAATATTAAGAACATAACCCTCCTCATCATTAATGGTTAGATCATTTATAATACCAAAATCCTTTTTTTCAACAATAACAGAATAATTTTTTTCAATATTTGTATTTTCTTCCTTTATAGTAATAACAACTTCACCAGTAGAAATTAATTCATATTCTCCAAATTCATTTATAACCAGAACTAAATCATCACTTGATGTAAACAAAAAATCCTTATATGTTGCGTTCATTGGTGCAGCAACAACTTCTAATTTTCCATTTTCACCCAAATACAATGTATCAGGAACATTAACGGAAAAATCTTCTAATTCAATAATTGGATCCAAAAGATTCAAACTTTCTGTATAAACTACATCATCTAATCTATCAATTATTTCCAGTTTTATTTCATATTCTGTTCCTTTTATAATATCTTCTAAAACAACAATTTTTGAATCTTCACCATCAGCAATTACATCTTCAAAATATAAATCATCATCAATATATACTTTATATTTCCCTACTTGTCTATTAATAAAATTATAGGAGAAATATAAAGAATTGATATCTTCTACTTCATTTTTTCTCAATTCAACTTCATTAACTTGTCCAAATGGTGGCGTAGTTTTCATAGTAAGCTCTTTTGCTAATACTTCTCCATCATTAAAAGTAACTTCAACACTATATGTATGAATCATATTTTCTACAGGATTATAAATAATTGCTTTTCTATCATCAATGCCAATTTTTTTATTAACAACTAAAGAACCGCCCCTTAAAACTTTCATACTTTCTACATATAAGTAATCATTCCCGCTTAAAGAAATTTCTCCAATTTTGTCATCGCCATTATAAACAGCAGAAATATTATCAAGTAAAGCTTGTCTATCTAAAGCAGCATAATCAAGAGGATCTCTTTTTGCATAAGTTTTAGACGTATCTAAAACCACCCCAGAATCATTTATTAATTTTGTTGTGAAATTAGAAGGATTGACAGTTATAACAACTCCACCACTATAATTCCCACCAATAACTGCATCTAAATTAGTATATGGACTATTTGGATTAGCCTCACTTGGTCTATCCCCAATTTGCGGAGCAGTAATATAAACTGTACCATATTTAGCATTTTCACTAACTTGACCATTATAGGTACTTTTTGTTCTAACATAAACATGGTCATGTCCACTTAAAACTAAATCTACCCCATATTCATCAAATAAACTTGACCAATTTGTTCTATTCGTATTAGCATGACCCGCATTACTTGTAGACCCATTATAAAAAGGTCTGTGATTATAAGTAATAATATATTGTGAAGGATTTTCTTCCATAACTTGTCTAAACCAAGCCTGTTGAGATGCTAATTTTGCAGAACTTTGAGTAGAAGACTCATTATCAATACTTACAAATAATACATTATTATATCTAAAATAATAACTACTATTTTTAACATTTTCAGCACCATTATTTGGATTTGTTAATATATTATTAAAATATCCAACACCAATAAAGCTTGCTGAACCATTATAAAAATCATGATTGCCTGGTGTCATTGCCATCATTCCTTCATTAGCAAATGAAGAATTCATTAAGCTTTCCCAATAATCATAGCTACTTCCATAAGCAACTACATCTCCACCATGCAAAGTAAAAGCAATATCATCAATTTTCTTTGCTTCATTATAAATACTTTCTGCTTTTTGTAATCTAGTTGGAACTGGATTATAAACATGATAATCTGACATGTATAGGAAAGAAAAACTTTCAGTGTTGCTGGCCGTTTTAAATGTTTTTGCATCTGAAAAAACATCTTTACCCGCTTTATACAAATACTCCGTTGCACTATCTAAATTATCTAGTCTAACAAAACATTTATTTACTCTATGCGTTATTCCTGTTTTTGTATCAAAATGCTCAATTGGAACACTCTCTGGAATAGCAACAAATGGATCAGTAAAATTAGGATCAACATCCTTTTTTACATACAATAAAAAAGACCCTTCAACTTCACTATGCCAAGTAATAGTCATCGAATTAGAAGCATCTGCTCCTGGACCTGTTGAAATCATATATGCTTCTTTATTAACAACCGCATTAACATTCATACTCCCAACTCCAATCATCAACATTAAAAAGATAAACGCAAATAATACTTTCTTAAATTTCATAATTCCTCCTGTTTTTTTGACAACAATCAATAATTTTATATTGACCTGTTTTTAAATTTCCTAAATTAAATTCTCCAACACTTTCTCTTTTCAAAAATAAAACCTCTTTTCCTATTGCTTTATGCATTTTTTTTACTTGATGAAACTTCCCTTCAGTAATTGTCAGATATGCTTTGTTCGCTTCAATTATTTCTAATAAAGCTTTCTTAGTTTTATATTGCTGTTTGTTTTCATCAATAATAAATACTCCATTAAAAAAAGAAATAATATCTTCTTTTAAGTAAGCAGTATCCACCTCAACATAATATTTTTTCTCAACATCCTTTTTTGGAGATGTCATTTTATGAATAAAATCTCCATCATCAGTAAGTAATATTAATCCTTCCGTATCAACATCTAACCTACCAACAATCTTTAATCTGTTTCGCAATTCATCTTCACTTATTAAATTTAATATTGATGGATATAATTCATCTTTTATAGAACATATATACCCTTTAGGCTTATTAAGTAAAATATAAACATTTTCTATATATTGCAAATCTTTTTGTTTATATATAACTTTATCATTTTTTGCCACATCAAAATTAGGATTCTTTATCACTTCTTTGTTTACAAACACATCATTAGATTCTTTTATCAAGATTTTTGCTTCTCTTCTAGAAATGCCTAACGATTTACTAATATATAAATATAACCTCACTTGTATAACCTCATTGTTTTATATATAGAAATGCCTGTTATTTTTTGAAACATTTTGTCATATTTTTTTTCCAATGTTTTATTGTTAATAATTACTTTATATTCTTTATATTTTTTATTTAATAGTTCTTTACTTATACTTTTCTTTTTTGTTGCTTCAATCAATTCAAAAAAAGTAAATATTTTTACAATTTCTAAAGTATTAAACAAATCAAAATCAATTTCGTAATCTTTTACCATTAAATTCACCTTTATTATCTCTACATATTCTATCATAAAATTCTGTTTTTTAGAAACAGATTATTTGCTTTTTAATTATTTGTTTGTTAGAATAATAATAAGAGAGGTATATATGATATTATATAAAGATATAATTAAAGAAGATCATCCAGATTTAAGAATTCCATCAAAAGAGGTTTCTTTACCTTTAAGTGATGAAGATATCAAAACATTAGAATTAATGAATGAATATTTACTTAATGGCTATGATGAAGAAAAAACAAAAAAATACGGAATTCGTCCTGGTGTTGGTTTATCAGCAGTCCAAATAGATGTATTAAAAAGAATGTTTATTATTATGGCTTATGATGAAAAGGGTGTTTTTCATCATTATGCTGTGATAAACCCCAAAATAATTAGTGAATCAATTGAACTTACATATCTAAAAAGTGGTGAGGGATGCTTATCTGTTGATAGACAAGTTGATGGTTTAATTTTTAGACCTAGAAGAATAAAAGCGAATGTTTATTTATATGACTTTTTAGAAAAAAAAGTAACCTATAAACAATTAAAATTAAAAGATTACTTAGCAATAATTTTTCAACATGAATATGACCATCTAAAAGGTATTTTATTTGTTGACAGAATTAATAAAGAAAATCCTTTCTTGATTTTGCCCAACTCTGTTCCAGTTACTTTTGAAAGCCAAGAGGATTAATTTCCTCTTTTTTTATTAAAATGTTTTATCTTTTGATTATAAGAATTTTAGTGTATAATATACTTAATACAAAAAAAGAAAGAGGTGTTAATTTTGTTTATAAAAAACAAAAAGCAACTCCCTATCGTTTCACATTTTGATAATAATGGTATTAAAGTTTTCGCATTAGGCGGGCTTGGTGAAATAGGCAAAAACATGTACTGTTTTGAAATAAAAGATGAACTAATGATTATTGATTCAGGAATATTATTCCCTGATGATAATTATGGTATTGATTATATTATTCCTGACTATACATATTTAAAGGAAAATGAAAAGAAAATAGTGGGGCTTTTCATTAGCCATGGCCATGAAGATCATATAGGCGGGATTCCTTATTTATTAAGAGAAGTTAAAATACCAAAAGTATATGCTTCTGGTTTAGCCTATCAATTGATTGTCAACAAAATGAAAGAATTTAAGGGAACTGCAATTAATTTAGTAGAGTATAGTAATGACTCTGTTTATAATTTTAAAAATTTTCAAGTATCATTTTTTCGTACTAATCATAGTATTCCTGATTCATTTGGGACTGCGATAAAAACAAGTTTAGGTTATATCCTACACACGGGAGATTTTAAATTTGATTTTTCTCCACTAACATACCATACTGAATATAGTAAAATAACTAAATTTGCTGATGCAGGAGTAAAACTTCTGTTATCTGACAGCACAAATGCTACGGTAAATAAGTTTACAACATCAGAAAGAAAAATAGGAAAAAGCATTAGAGCAATTTTTGAAACTATTAAAGGTAGAGTAATCATTTCAACTTTTGCATCAAACGTTCATAGAATTCAACAGATTGTTGAAGCTAGTGTTGATGCTGGAAGAAAAGTAATAGTTTTTGGAAGAAGCATGGAAAAAAATATTAATGTTGGTCAACAATTAGAATATATAAAAGCACCAGAAGGAACTTTTATTAATGCAAATGAGTTTCCTCATTTACCACCAAATAAAATTACAATTTTAAGTACTGGATCACAAGGAGAACCGCTTGCGGCTCTTTCAAGAATTGCAAACGGAACACACAGAACCATTAAGATTATTCCAGGTGATACTATTGTATTTTCATCAAATGCAATTCCTGGAAACCAAGAATCTATTAATCAAAACATTAATAAATTATATCGTTTAGGTGCTGAAATTATTGTAAATAGCCCTTTAACCGATACTCATACATCTGGTCATGCTAGTCAAACAGAACTACAAATCATGTTATCTTTAGTTAAGCCAGAATACTTTGTTCCTATTCATGGGAATTATTCAATGATGAAAATACATTCAAAGTTAGCCATAGATACTGGCGTTGATCCTGAAAAAATATTCATATTAAATACCGGAGATGTTTTATCAATAGACGAAAAAAATGTTTCTGTAAACTGTAGAGTTAAATCTGGTAATATATATATAGACAGCAAAAAAAATATTGTTGATAAAGATATAATTGACGAAAGAAAAGCGTTGTCTGATGATGGTATGTTATCTTTAATACTATCTTTTGATAATAATTATAATTTAAACAATGAAATAGCCATCGTTTCTCGAGGATTTATTTATATGAAAGAAGCAGAAAAATTACTAAATAGCGTAAAAGAAAAAGCTATGAAAACATACTCAGACTATAAAGAGAAAAATAAAGTATTTAATGAAGCAAACTTTAAAAACATTTTAAATAATCATATATCTAATTTTATTTTTGATTTAACAGAACGCAGACCTATAATTATTCCGATTATTATGAAACATTAAAGTCCTTTTAGGACTTTTTTTGTTTTTATGATAAAATACCCTAGGTGATAAATATGCTAATATGTCCAAAATGTGGTAAAAAACTTTATAAAACAGATAACTCTTATAAATGCTCTAATAATCATACATATGACATCAGTAAAGAAGGTTATATCAATTTATTATTAGCAAATCAAAAAAAACAAAATTCTGGTGATAATTCTATTCAAGTAAATGCAAGAGACACCTTTTTAAATAACGGCTTTTATTATGAACTAACACTAAAAATAATGCAAATTATTAAGTCGCTTAATATAGAAAAAAACTCTTATATTCTTGATTCTGGTTGTGGAACTGCTTACTATTTAAACATCTTAAATTCTAATTTAAAATTTAAATTTATAGGCATTGATATTTCTAAAAATGCAATAAAAAAAGCAGCTAAAAAAAATATAGCTGACTTACTAATTGTTGCCAGTATAACAAATATACCAATTCTTTCAAATTCTGTATCTTTAATATATAATATCTTTTCTCCTTATGATTTACAAGAATATAATCGAGTTCTTATCAATAATGGATATTTCGTTAATATAACCCCAAATGAAAAACATTTATATGAAATAAAAGATATATTATATGAAAAACCTTATTTAAATACTAATAAATTTATTGATTCAAATTACTTTGAAATAATGAACAAAACTACACTAACGTATCAAAAAACACTTAAAAATGCCGATATAATCAATCTTTTCACAATGACTCCATACTTTTACAAGACTAACGAAACAAGCAAGGAAAAGCTTTTTAAAATAGACAAATTAGAAGTAACATTTGATTTCAATGTTACTATATATAAAAAAAGGAATTAAAATTCCTTTTTTTTATTAATATGCTTTTTAAATGCAAAGAAAACATCCATCATAACCACAGCATCTTCATATGCATCATGTGATTGAGAATCAATATCATTATTTGTAATCATTTGATATGTATCAAATAGTCCCAAATCGTTTTTTAAATTATAATATGTTTTCATCAACTGCATAATATTAATATATCTTTCTTTTAAATCTAAAGGGAACAATTTATTGATTTTAAAAGATTTTTCCATTGTTATTATGTCATTTCTACCCCAAGCAATAATTTTTACATCATATTCATTTATAAATTTTTCCAAAGTTTGATAAAATTCAATATAATCAACTGCTTCTTCAAAATCATATATCTCTCTATTTAAAAATTTTAAAGTTTTTTTATTAAGTGATTGAAATTTATTAGGTTTTACTAAATTATTTGATGCAGTTATAACATTTCCGAAACTATCAGTAAGTACAAGACCATACTGTATAATTTCAGAAGCTGTTCTTTTATAAGGGTTATAAGAGGGAAGAGAAAACTCCAAATCTAAAAACAATAAATTATATTCTTTGTTAATAATATTTTTAATACCTTCTTGAATTTTTTTAATATCAAAAAAAACTTTTCTTGAACGTGAAATAAATTGCGTAACTTTAATAAAAGCGGTCAATTCAAAGCAAGAATAACCATTATGGATTTTTTTATTTTCACTTACTTCTATTATTAAATAAGGAAATTCATAAAAATATGGACCAAAATCCCGAAAAAATTTTCTAGATAAGTACACATAGTAAATTCTTTTTCTATTTCCTATTTTTATTATTCTTTCACTTGGGAAAGTTTCAATAATTTTTCCTCTAACTTCCATAATTTATCCTACTCTTCATAAAGCCTTATAACTTCTTCTTTTTGTATATCCGTTAAATAAAGATCATTTATTTTTTCAATAAAATCTTCTTCTCCAATAAGTTTTAAAATTGCTTTTTTCTTAACCGGTCCTAATCCTACTATTTCATCAAGTTTTGAAACAAGCATGTTCGTTCTTTGTGTTTTCCTAAAATAAGATATTGCAAACCTATGAACTTCTTCTTGGATTTTTTCAAGAAGGAAAAAAACATCACTTCTTTTACTAATTTTAATTTCTTTATCATCAAAATATAAGGCATCAGTTTTATGCTTATAATTTTTCACAAGACCTAAAACAGGAATTTTTATCTTTAATTCCTGAAGAACTTTTAAACTAGCATTAACTTGAGCTTTTGCTCCATCTACAATAATCAAATCAGGAAAATTCATATTTTCTTTTTTTAACATTTGAAATCTTCTTTTGATAACTTCTTGCATCGTCGCTATATCATTAGCTGTTTTAACTGTTTTAACTTTGTATTTACGATAATTCTGTTTAATAGGTTTACCATCTTTAAAATAAACCATAGCGCTAACTGCATTAGTTCCTAAAATATTGGAATTATCAAAAGCTTCAATAACACTCGCCTTTTCAAGATTTAATAATTTTGCAAGATCTGCACTAGCTTTAATAGTTCTATTATATTCTTGCTCTTTTTTTCTAAGCAGTAACTCTAACCTATCTTTAGCATTATTACTTACTAATTTTACCAATTCTCGTTTTTTTCCTCGTTTGGGCATTATAATTTTATTTATAATATCACTTAAATATTCTTTCAAATCAACTTCAGGCATTAATACTATTTGAGGAATTGGATTATTATTCACAAAGTAAAACTTTTCAATGAATTCTAAAAATGTATTTTCATAATTATCAAAAACCTCAAATAAGAATCCATTTCTTTCAACCATTTTATAGTTTCTAACATGAAAAACTTGTATACTTATATAACCATTAGAAAGATAAAACCCAAAGATGTCAGCGTTGAGAATATTTGATTCCATATTTTGTTTAACAGTTAATGTTTCTAAGTCATTAATCATGTTTTTATATTCTAATGCTTTTTCATATTCTAATTTTTCACTAAAAAAATCCATTTTTTCTTTTAAAATATTAATTTCATTTTTTATATTTCCGTTTAATATTTTGGCTATTTTTTGTTTTAAATCTAAATACACTTCTTCTTTAACTTCTTTAATACAAGGAGCAAGACATTGTCCTAAATGGTAATATAAACACGGTTTTTTAGGCAAAAAATAACACTTTCTTAAAGGATATAGTTTGTTTAGTAAGTTAACCGTTTCTCTTGCAGATTTTGCGTTTGGATATGGACCAAAATATTTTCCCTTTTTATTTAAATCCCTAGTATATAGTATTCTTGGATGTTTTTCTTCAGTTAACAAAATATATGGATATCTTTTATCATCCGTTAAACTAATATTATATTTAGGATTATATTTTTTTATTAAATTCAATTCCAAAACAAAAGCTTCAGTTTCATTTGCAGTTATAATATATTCAAAATCTTCAATAACACTAACTAACTTCGTTGTTTTAGAGTCATGACTCCCAGTAAAATAAGAACGCAATCGATTATATAGATTTTTTGCTTTCCCTACATATATTACATCATTAAACTTATTTTTCATTAAATAACAACCGGGGGTTTTTGGCAAATTATCAAGCTTATCTTTAAACTTCACAATATCTCACCTTTTTTAATTATCTTTAATATCTTCTATAATTTTATCAATTCTCTCCCCGTATTCAATTGATTCATCATATTTAAAAATTAAATCAGGAACTCTTTTTACTTTTAAAACGCCTGAAAGCATCTTTCTAATAAAACCTTTAGCCTCTTGAATATTTTCTTTTGTAGAAGAAATTTGTTCTTCATTCCCAATTACTCGGTAATAAATTGTTGCATAAGATAAATCTGTTGTTAATCTTACAGTAGTAATCGTAACATACTTTAATCTTTCATCTTTTACTTCTTCAAATAAAATACGGCTAATTTCTCTATGAATGGTATTTTCCATTCTTTCCTGCTTAAATCCCATAATTTATACTCTCTTTACTTCAATCATTTTATAAGCTTCAATAACATCATTTTCTTTTATATCATTGAAGTTTTCAATAGTAAGTCCACATTCAAAGTTTTTATGAACCTCTTTAACATCATCTTTAAATCTTTTTAATGAACTTGTTTTGCCTTCATAAATAACAATGCCATCACGAATTAATCTTATCATATCATTTCTAGTCAACATACCGTTTGTAACATAACACCCAGCAATAGTTCCAAATTTAGAAGCTTTAAAGATACTTCTTACTTCTGCTTCTCCGGTAACTTTTTCTTCAAAAATTGGATCAAGCATACCTTTCATGGCTGCATTGATATCTTCAAGCACTTTGTAAATAATATTATATAATCTTACTTCAATGTTTTGTTCTTTTGCATATTCTAGTATTTGTGCTCTCGGTCTTACATTAAAACCAATAATAACTGATTTTGAAGCAATTGCAAGAGAAATGTCTGTTTCAGTAACTGAACCAACACTCGACCTTACAACATTAATTTTTATACCTTCAACATCCAATTGTTCTAAAGAAGATTTTAATGCTTCAATTGAGCCTTGAACGTCTCCTTTAATAATTATATTGAGTTCTTTCTCGGAATCATCTAAATTATCAAACATACTTGCTAAAGAAACGTTTTTACCCACTCCTTTATCAATATCAAATTGACGTTGAGCCCTTTCTTGAGCAATTAATTTTGCTGTCTTTTCATCCTCAAAAATCATAAAATGGTCACCCGCTAAAGGAACATCATTAAGACCTGTAATTTCTACAGCCTTTGATGGACCCGCTTGATTAAGAGTTTTATTTAATTCATCAGACATTGCTCTTATTTTCCCATATATTGTACCAACAACAATAGGGTCTCCAACTTTTACAGTACCATTCTTTATCAACAATGTAGCAACAGGTCCTTTGCCTTTATCAAGTTTTGCTTCAATTACCGTACCAACCCCAAGTCTATTAGGATTAGCTTTTAATTCAAGCATCTCTGCTGTTAATGTAATCATTTCTAATAAATCTGATATGCCAGTTCCTTTTAGTGCAGAAATTTCTACGTAAACTGTATTTCCACCCCACTCTTCAGGAACCAAATCATGTTTAGTTAACTCTTGTTTAATTCTATCAGGATCTGCCTGTGGTTTATCCATTTTATTAATAGCAACTATAATAGGAACATTAGCAGAATGAGCATGATCAATTGCTTCTTTGGTTTGTGGCATAACACCATCATCTGCAGCAACAACTAACACAACAATATCCGTAACCCCAGCTCCTCTAGATCTCATCTCAGTAAAAGCAGCATGACCTGGTGTATCAATAAAAGTAATTTTTTTACCATTTCTTTCCACTTGATATGCACCAATATGTTGAGTAATACCTCCTGCTTCTCCAGCAGTAACCTGTGAATGTCTAATTGTATCAAGAAGTGTCGTTTTCCCATGATCTACGTGTCCCATTATAGTAACGATTGGTGACCGTGGCATTAAATCATCTTCTTTATCTTCTATTTTTATTTCTTCAAATCTAGTAATATCTTCAACAACTTTTTCTTTTAAAGTAAATCCTGCATCTTCAGCCAATAGTTCAATAATATCTTTATCAACTGATTGACTTGCATTAACCATAAAACCTAACATAACTAGTTTTTTTACAATTTCAGCAACGCTCATTCCTAAACCATCAGCAATTTGAGCAACAGTCATTCCCGGAGAATAAATTAACACACTTTCTTCATTATTAGTTCCTTGGCCAATATTAGATTGTCGACCACCTTTTTTCTTAGATTTTTTTATGTTTTTAAGACGACTATACACTCTGGCTTCAACTTCATAATCTTCATATGTATCATCATAAACTCTAGAAAGCTCTAAATCTTCAACGTCCTTTTTCGGTTGTTTGGGCTTATTAATCTCTACCTTTGTTTCAACTTTTGTTTCAACTTTAGTTTCAACTTTTTTAACCTTCTCTTGAATTTTTACTTCTTTTTTAGGTTCTTCTTTTTTTACTTCATCTTTTATCTCTATATTTTTATCTGTAACTTTATCTATTTTTTTAATTTTTTCTTCCGTTTTTGAAACTTCTGGCTCAATTTCTTTAACAATCGTTTCTTCTTTTATTTTTTTTGTCTTTGTTGAAAGCTTAATTTCCTTGCCATATTTTTTTTCAAGTTTCTTAACGATTTTTTGAGGAATATCAGAATCTAATGTTAAATTAGCAAACCCAACATTATTTAAATTCTCGTATAACTCATCTTTCAGCTCTTCTCCCAAAACTGCTAATATATCTTTAATTTTCATTTAATTCACCTCAATTAGTTTATTTATCACATCATAAAATCCTTTATCGCAAATAGCAGCAATTTTAACAAGTTTTTTTCCTAAATAATTTGATAACTCATCACAATTAAAACTATAATTGATTGGAACATTATAAAAAAAACATTTTTTACGAAAAGTATCTTTTGTTTTATCAGAAGCATCACTTGCTATAAACACTAGATTAACTTTATTATTTCTTATAACACGCAAAACAGGATCATAACCAGTTATAAGCTTTCTTGCTCTATATGCAAGTCCCAAAACGTTTAAAATATTTTCTTTATTTTTCAATATTATCACCCAGTAAGCCAATCATTTCTTCATATATTTCATCAGAAACCTTTACTTCTAATTGTCTATCTAAAACCTTTTTTGTTCTAGCAATTTTAATTGCTTCCATTGACTTAGAAATATAAGCTCCTCTACCGTTAAGTTTTCCTTTTAAATCTACAACAACATTGCCATCAGGAGTTCTCACAACTCGAAATAACTCTTTTTTTGGATGTTGTGTATTAGTCGCTAAACATTTCCTTAAAGGTTCTTTTTTGACTCTTGGCATAAATTTTCTCCTTATTTTCCTATATTAAATGTGAAATTAATACCCTCCGCTTTTGCATCAGAGATTTTCTTTATATCTATTTTCCAACCAATGGCATAAGCTGCAAGTCTTGCGTTTTGTCCGCTTTTTCCAATAGCTAGTGAGTATTGTTCATCTCGAACAATAACAACAGCACTTCTAGTTTTCAAGTCAATCATTACACTTGCAACTTGTGCAGGAAGTAAAGCTTCAGCAATTAATTCTTCAGGGGTATCTTTCCAAGTAAAGATATCTATTTTTTCATCATTCAAAACCATATTAATGCTTTTAACGCGCAAACCAGCATTGCCAACACAAGCACCTTTAGCATCAACATTAGGATCTAAACTTAAAACACCTACTTTAGATCTGCTACCTGGGTCTCTACTAATTCCCATTATTTCAACCGTTCCATTAGCAATCTCTGGAACATTTAATTCAAATAATCTTTTTACAATTTCTTTATTTTTTCTTGTAATAAAAACTTTTGGTCCTTTAGTAGTTTTTTCAACTTTAGAAATATAAACTTTTTTTGTGTCTCCAGGAATATATTCTTCTCCAGGTATACCTTCAGTTTCAGGCATATGAGCTAAATTATTTTTCCCAATATCAAAAGATATAAATCCATTTGTATTGCTAACTACAATACCATTAACAATTTCTCCAACTTTATCGGCAAAATATATATAAGCCTCTTCTCTTTCTAATTCTTTTAATCCACTCATAAATGTTTGTTTAAATTTACTTGCGGATTTTCTCCCAAAACTAGAAATATTAACTTCATTCTTAATAACAGAACCAACTTTAACCTTATCTTTACGTTCTAACGCTTCTTCTAAAGTAATTTGCCCTTTACCTCCGTCTGGATCAATCTCTTCAACAACATATAAATATTCAAATACCCTAATTTTGTTTTTATCTGAATCAAAATCAATTTTAATATCACCACTATATCCATTATCTCTTGAAGCAACAGCCATTGCTATCTCTACTTTCTTTAAAACGTCAGCTATATCTAATCCTCGATCAAAAGCTACAGCCTCTAAAGACTCAAAAAAATTCTTACTAATCATTATGTTCCTCCTAAAACTTTACAGCTAGTCTCACTAGACTAATTTGACTCACAGGGATTATCTTTATATTTGATTTCCCTTTAATATTTATTTCAATTGTTAAGTAATTCGGATCTATGCTTTTTAAATAACCATAAAACTCTTTATTACCATCAATTTTTTGATAAGTTTTAATACAAATATATTTATTGACTGCTTCTAATAAATCTTTATTCGTTTTCAAATGTCTTTCTATACCTGGAGAAGACACTTCTAAATAATAATTTTCTTCATCTATATCCATATTATCTAAACAATCACTAATTTGTTGGTTTAATAATGCAGAATCATCAACACTTAACCCTTCACCCGGTTTATCAGCAATCACCCTTAATATTTTCATACCATGTTCAACTAAATATTCAACATCTAAAATACTAACACCTAATTTTTGCGCTTCATTTTCACACATTAATCTAATTACATTCGTTATTTTCATGTTATTTTCCTTTTTCATTAATTAAAGGAGTGAGAAACTCACTCCTTTAATTAACATCATCTTATAGTGATTATACCAAATAAAAAATAAAAAGTCAAATTATTGATTTTATTTTTTTATGGTTGCAATTTTAAACATCATTATACCGCCTGCCACCATAACATTTAAACTTTCTAATTTTTGATTTATTTCAATCTTAGCAACAACATCACAAAGACTTAACGTTTCTTTGTTTATACCCTTGCCTTCATTTCCTAAAATTAATACAACTTTTTTATTATATTCTAATAATTCAATATTCTTCGAATTATCAAAACCCGTCCCAATAATATAATAATTATTTTCTTTTAATTTAATAATCCACTTATTAATATTATCTTTAATAATATTAATATTAAAAAAAGCTCCTTGTGTTGCTCTCAAAAATTTATCATTATAAATATCAATCGAATTATTGCTTAAGATTATATTATTAAATTCAAAACCTAAAGCAGTTCTAACAAGAGCGCCTAAATTGCCAGGATCTTGAACATCATCTAAAATTAGTATTCTATCCCCTAATACAAATGACTCTTCTTTTATTTTACATATACCAATTATTTTTTGAGGAGAGACAGTATTTGCAATTTTTTTAATAATTTCTTCAGTTACTAATAAATTACTAATGCCATTAATATAATCTTCTTCATTTACAATTAAAACTTCTATTAAAATATTTGCCTTAAATGCCTCAGATACTAAGTGGTACCCTTCGATAAAAAACATTTTATATTCATCTCTATATTTTTTAGTTTTTAGTGAAGATATTTTTTTAATATATTCATTATTAACCGAAGTAATTCTTTTCATAACCATCTTTTAATTTACCCTCTCAATCGTTTAAAAATATCAATTAAACTAACGATTGTTATAATGGCATTAAGTGTATGAATTCCTAAAATTATGTACATAATTTTTCTAAGTAGTTCTTTTTTAAACACAATTATAAAAATAACAACACTAACACCTAATAATAAGATTGTTGGGGTATACAAATATAAAAACGTACCAAACCATGTATATAAAAAATCACCTAGTATGTTTATTGCAGTTGGTGCTAATAGTTCTGTAAATTTTTTCATAACTGGAGCAAGGCCAAGAATTGTAAAAACAAGCCCATAAATATATACCCAAATAGGAATCTTATCAAATAAACCCACTTGTGTCTTTTTTTTCAATACTTTAGTTTCTGATTTAAGAGTTTTATATTCTTCTTTTAATTCTTGTAAAATCTCATCCACATTTTCTTCTTCAACCATATCTTCATTAAAATAATCATATTTTTCTATTGTTGCATCAATTTCTTGCATTCTTAATAAGTTTACATAAATCTGTTGTTGAAGCTGTTCTTGTTCAGTGGGTTTATAATCTTCTTTAGTTTCTTGAATTTTATTATTTTCCATTTTTTTCTCCTTATATATTATATTTATCAGATTTCTCAAACATGATATTAAATTTTTCAAAACAACTTAAATTAATTCTTTCTATATTTTCAATTGCTTCTTCAATCAAATCATCTATTTGGAGAATTTTTTCTTCTTTAATAACATCTTTTAGCCTTGGTTTTATAATAGGATGTATAGGAACAAACACAGTGCAACAATCTTCATAAGGTCTAATAGAAATATCATAAGCTTTTATTTTTTTACTTATTGAAATAATATCATTTTTTTCACTAGTAACTAACGGTCTAATAATTGGAATATTTGTAACTTCATTAATAACAGCCATACTTTCAACAGTCTGGCTTGCCACTTGTCCAATACTTTCTCCATTAATAATAGCCTTATAATGTTCGTTTTTACAAACAGTAGAAGCTATTTTATACATCGCTCTTCTCATTAAAGTAATTAAATACTTTTCATCTGCCCTTTCTTGAATCCTAAGTTGTATTTTAGTAAAAGGCACTATTAATAATTTAATATTCCCTTTTTCAGTATATTTCGCAAGTAATTCAGTTAATTCAATAACTTTTTGCAAAGACATATCCGATGTATAAGGCGGAGAATAAAAATGTATTGCCTCCAGTTTCAATCCTTTTTTCAATGCTAAATATCCAGCAACAGGACTATCAATTCCCCCACTAATCATTAACAATCCTCTACCTCCTGTACCAGAGGGATACCCTTGCATCCCAAGTATATGATTTAAAAAAATATATGTTCCTTCTGTTCTTAAATCAACACTTAATGTAAAATCAGGATTATGTACATCAACCATCAAATTAGATAAATCCCTCAAAATTAAACTTGCAACTTGTTGAGATATTTCAATTGAAGTTAAAGGAAAAGATTTGTCCCCTCTTTTAGTTTCAACTTTAAAGCTTTTTCTCTGATAATTCATATTTTTAATTAATTTAGCACCTTTTTCAGCAATATCACATAAATCAGGAAAACACTTAACACATAAACTATAACTTGAAATCCCACTAATTGTATCTAAAATGTTAGTAATCTGTTTATAATCTTCACCATTTAAATAAATATAAAATCTATAATTAGTATACTCAAATTTTATATTATTAAAATGTGAAAGTTTATTCTTTATATTGTGAATTATTTTATCAAGAAAAATTTTATAATTTTTCTTTTTTAAAGTCATTTCTCCATATCTAATTAATATTAAATCATACATGTTTTTCTCCTATAAACTCTTTAATAGTAAAACAACGGCATTCACTTCGTCTATAGAAGTTAAATGAGAAAAGCTAATTCTTACTGATGTTTTAGCAAGTTCTTTATTATTAGTCATTGCATAAATAGTTCTTTCTATTTTTCTTAATTTTGATGAACAAGCTGAGCCTGTTGAAATATAAATATCTTTTTCCTCAAACATATGAACAATCGTTTCTCCATAAATACTTGGAACAGATATATTAATTATATACGGACTTGAATCTTTTGAACTATTAATCGTAATTTTATCATTACTAATTAATTGTTCTCTAAAATAATTATTTATTTCTTTAACATATTTATAATTATTTTCTAATTCTTCTAAACAAATTTTAACTGCTTTTGTTGTTGCAACAATTAAAGCTAAATCTATAGTTCCTGGTTTAACACCTCTTTGAGAATTTGAACCAAATAAACATTTTTTTAAATCAAGCTTGTTGTTGCAAAGCAAACAACCGATTCCTTTTGGACCATATATTTTATGAGTACTAAAACTCAGTAAATCAACATTATTAAAATCAAACAAAGGGATAATTTTACCTAGTCCTTGAACAATATCAACATGTAATTTTGCTTTTTTATAAGGTTTTAATATATCAATTATTTTTTCAATTGGTTGAATAGAACCAACAATATTATTCACCCACATAACAGATACTAAAACTACACTATTATTCATTTCAATTTTAAGTTGATCTAAATCAATAATGCCGTTTTTATCAACATCCAAGTAAACAACATCATAATTTAACTTTTCTAATTCTTTAATTGCTTCAAAAACAGAAGGGTGTTCAATCCTTGTTGTAATAATTTTTCCGGTAGAATATTTTTTCACAATTCCAAATATTCCTAAATTATTAGCTTCTGTAGCATTAGCTGTAAAAATAGCGTCATGATTTTCAAGATGCAAAGAATCTAATAAGTCTTTTTTTGCTTTTTGAAACATAAAATTACTTTCTTGACCTAATTTATGAAGTGATGTCGTATTTGCAAAAAAATTATTTTGTGTTTTTATATAAGTGTCCATTACTTCTTTTCGTATTGGTGTCGTTGATGCGTAATCTAAATATATCATTTTTATCACCTTTTTTATATTATACATTATCTCATATGATTTATAAACAAAAAAATAATCTGCATAAAGCAGATTATCATTTTTATCTGTTGTAGTACTCTACTATCAGCGTTTCATTAATTTCTTGTAAAAATTCTTGTCTTTCAGGATATCTAACAAATGTTCCTGATAAATTTCCCTCATCAAATGAAATATACTCTTTTCTTAAATGCATTGTTGAAACTGCATCCTTAATAATTGATAATTTCTTTGATTTCTCTTTAACAGCAATTGTTTGTCCTGGTTTTACTAAATATGATGGAATATCAACCTTTTTACCATCAACTGTAATATGCCCATGGTTTACTAATTGTCTAGATTGACGTCTTGTTGTAGCTAAACCTAAACGATAAACTACATTATCTAATCTTGATTCTAAAAGCATTAGGAAATTGTCACCTTGTTTTCCTTGCATTTTACTCGCTAAATTAAAAACTTTTTTAAATTGTCTTTCATTCATACCATATGTAAAGCGTACTTTTTGTTTTTCTTGTAATTGCTTTGCATATTCAGATAATTTAGTACGTCTTTGCCCATGTTGTCCTGGTGGGTAAGGACGTTTTGATAATTCTTTTCCATCTCCAAGTACTGAATATTTAAGTCGTCTTGAAACTTTCCAGCTTGGTCCTGTATAACGTGCCATTTTGTTTCCTCCTATTTTTAAAATTTAGTAAAGGAACTTGTTTTAAAATATAATTTAGAAAATATCAAAAGCTTTCATCTAAGCAGCTAGATTACTCGTAACCTCTATAAGGATATTCTATTTTTATACTTCACAAGTGCTGCTCTTTACTAGCACTTTAATAAGTATACTCTTTTTTTATTAAAATGTCAACAAATATTAACCCTGGCCTTTGGCCGTATCAAATATTAAAGCAATAAAAA